>OIXQ01000318.1_pt1 | contig 23060 bp, 17 predicted proteins | sample 1587791 | NCBI WGS metagenome assembly OIXQ01 (sample SAMN03283273) | human gut metagenome | biome: human-associated habitat; material: feces | host: Homo sapiens | place: Peru | collected 2012
GGAGCTTGAAGAGAGGCTCTAAGAGGGTCGAAGGCAATACAGGGAGGGCAATGTCACGACCTGCACTACAAAGGAGGAACTTAATAAGTTTCTGGATGCGCTATGAGCTTGTATATTCCAGAAGAATATCAAAAAACGACCGCTTGATTTATGACATATATGAGGAGAAAGTTACCGTGTTGGTCTTGACCGTAGAGGGGCATTACGATGACAAATGACTTTGTATGTTAACATTTTACCCTATTACTCAATAGGCATCTCGATGAACATCCTGTTATTTTGAAAAAGAAAAAACAGGTTTGTTGGCAATCCATTCCTTTAGTGGCACATTGTGTTCATTTGCAAACTCACAACATATTTCCAACCAACCTTCATACATATCGTTGCATTTAAGAAGTGCAGGATTGAATTCTTTGATCATTAAAAGCATATCATTTGTAGGATTACTTAGCATCGCTTTAATATCATCGGAATAATCCACAATAATATTGAAAACTTGCGCAGCAGGTTGAGATAAACGCTTGCTATTTACATGTGTAATCTTTCCTCCCGCAGAATATAGGTCACGAATGTTTGGGTTTACGACTTGGTTGTATGAACAAAGCCAAAGAGTTGTATTATTGTATTTGGTCATGCTGCGAGCCGGATTCAGAGCTTCAGGAAATAGAATCATACATTTTGTCTGAAGTTCCCTTCTTTCTCGTAAATGAAGAGAATTCCATAATCTTATATTAAAGGAATGAGCACTGTCTACATTTTCTGACGTTATCCACCATGGCATTTCTTGTCGGTTTTGTAATTTAGCCCGTTCTCTATAATAATGTCTGGCAATGGATATAGAATCAGAAGAAGTCCTGAAATCATCATAAGTAGTTCCCATTTTAGAGAAAATGGTTTCTTCTTTCTCCAGTTCCATATTGATAAGATACCTTGGGGAGTGGGTGACAGCGATATCATATAGCACGTCTTGATATGGACGGCATTTGAACTGCGGAATATCACCTCCCAGTTTGCCGAACAACATGAAGATGTCGTCTACATGTTCAACTCTAGTCGTTTCCACTATACTGCTTCCTGTTGAGGTCCAATGATTCTCTTTTGTGGATTTAACCTCAATGCCATAATATTTGTTTGCCACAATATCCGGAAACCTTTGCCCCGAGACTAATACGACCTCATTTGCATCGAAAGGAGAGTTTGTGCATGCCTTTTTGATTTTTTCAACAGCACATGACTCTAATGTAGATGAAGTTAGCTTCTTATATTCATCCGGTCGTAAAAGAGCTTCTTCATTTAGAATCTTCTCTGTCTTTCCCATTAAATCCACGAATGCTTCATGGGCGAAAGAGATATCCCTCTTTCTAATTGCGATAATATTACTTTCCTTATCCATAGTTATTCAAAATATAATGGCCAAACTTCTTGTATCTTTCTCGCTATGTTATATGCTAACATCGGAGGAACAGCATTGCCTATCACCTTATAGGCTTTGGATGGACTGACTGCATAACGTTTAGAACTCGTCTTATAGAACACAAAAGGGTAATCAGGCGGGAATGTCTGAATCAAGGCACATTCCCGAGGGGTCAAACGTCTTTCTTGAAGGCCTTGGTTCAGTTCGTCCACGATTTTTCCCCCATGTTCTATCGACAATCTTCTGAATTCAATATTTCCATGATGTTCAGAGCGTATAGTAGGAGCCAATCCATCCATGTTGATTTCCGTCTGTCCTTGACTTCCATTACTGAGGTATTTGGCTCCCGAGAAAACTTGCTGTGCCAAGTCTCCCGAGTCGGAAGGCTCAGGAAGGTCTTGGAATATATCCCGGCAAGAAACAGGAGAGGGAAGATCATCTCTATGCACATTGAAATTATGCGTCGGGGCAGGATATGGATTGTACGGCATCGGGATATTTTCTTGTTCTAAGGCTTTGATGGCATTGGGAGAAAGAGCCGACCGCTTGATGCCGATAAAGATCACACGCTCTCTTGTTTCAGGGACTCCATAATTTGCCGCATGTAACACTTGTGGGTCCAAAACTATGTAGTCATTGCCATTTGCAGCTGAGAAATCACGTTGTATGATGTCTTTAACATCACCAAGACTTACCAGCCCCTTGACATTTTCAGCTATAAACATTTTGGGTTGAACGATATCTACAACCTGTTTCATCCACATATACAATTTCCCTCTGGTTTCTTCAGAAGGCTCACCCTCTTGTCTTTTTTCACCATTATGTGTTACGGAAGAATCAAATCCCTTTCGTTTTCCGGCAACGCTAAAGTCTTGACAAGGGAAACCTCCTGTTACAATATCTATATTGCTTGGGAAAACTTCCACTCCTTCCTTGTGTAGTTTCACAAGGTCAACAATACTTTCCAGATGATAAATATCGGGATTGACATGATAACGGGACATATAACGCAACCATGTCAATCGAGCTTCCTCTAAAATATCACATGCAAATACTGTACGAAAGAGATTCCGATTAAGAAGAACCCAATTATCGTTAACCTTATGGTGAATCCATTCAGGATTAGTTACAGAATGATTATGACATATAAAACCTCCTTCTAAACCCAAATCCATGCCACCGCAACCTGAAAAAAGGGATAAAACTCTTAATGTCCCTTCTTCATGACGTTCATTTTCTCCATTATTGAAAAATAAATCATATTGCGGCTCTGCCACAATATCTGAACGGTTTTCTATTTCAATTTCGCTATATGTCTTTATCCGCTTTGCCATTTGTCTAATGATTAGGCTCTTCCTTCCATTTTGGGGATTTCATCAATACGATTTTACTTTCTAATTATACAGAAAAATCCGTGTAAACGTAATAATTTATCCTTAATCACGCAAGTTTTTGTGTTTTATTATCTAAATACCGATTAATGACAGACAGCCCATGATTGAAAATATTCCATCCAATGGCGTGATTTGTTTGGCTTTAATTTGTACCTTAGCCATGTCGTGCAGATTGTTCGTTTGTTTTTTTGTGACACGGATATAATCATGAAATAAAGTTAGCATGCTTTGGCCTGCTGTTTACATATCTACAGCAAGCAGAGTATCCGGTTGAATGAGCTGGACTTGTCAAAAATTTGGCAGGAAAATAAGAGCGTGGTGAACGGGAAAACGGTCGTGGGAGAATCGGCTACTTTGGAACCGTTGCATGAACATCTGTATGAATATAAAACATTGATGTTCCAGAAATATGGAGCCGGTGTGCAAGCTTGTTACCCTTGCATTTTGCTAATTCTGACACACTTTAAAGGGCTGCATCAAAACATCTATTTGACACAGCCCTCTTCATTTGTTTCCATTGTGGAATCACTGATATACTTACAATGCTTGCATTGAATCGAGTACAGGAAACCACGCCGCAGTTTGCAAATAACACAAACCGTCTTGGTTAAGTGGTTAATGAGAAGTCTATTTATCTTTTATTTATATAGTCAACAATCCATGCGCCCACTTCTTTTGTGCCGTATTTCGCACCACCTCCCACTTGGATTTCCGGAGTGCGCACGTTGGCATCCAAAGAGGCGTTGACCGCTTCACGGATCAAAGCACCTTCTGCCTTGCAGTCGAAATATTCAAACAGCATGGCAACTGAAAGGATTTGTGCCAATGGATTGGCAATGTTCAAACCTTTGGCTTGCGGCCAAGAACCGTGGATTGGTTCGAATACCGGAGTGCTTTCGCCAGTGGAAGCAGATGGAAGCAAGCCCATGGAGCCGCTGATGCAAGATCCTTCGTCTGTCAGGATATCGCCAAAAGTGTTTTCCGTCACCATGACATCGAAGAACTTCGGTTCTTGTATCATGCGCATGGCTGCATTATCCACATACATATAATCGGTCGCCACTTCCGGATAATCGGGAGCCATTTCTTGTGCTATTTGCCTCCACAAACGGGAAGAAGCCAACACATTCGCCTTGTCCACCACAGTCAGGTGCTTGTTGCGTTTCATGGCATATTCGAATCCCACTTTCAAGATGCGCTCTATTTCCGGACGAGTGTACATGTTGGTGTCGTATGCCTTTTCGTTGTCTTGGTATTTCTCCCCGAAATACATGCCGCCTGTCAGTTCACGGATGCAAAGGAAGTCGGCACCGTCCACCAATTCGGCACGAAGGGGCGACTTATGCAACAGGCATTTGAATGTTTGTACCGGGCGGATATTGGCAAACAATCCCAGTTTCTTACGCATGGCAAGCAATCCCTGTTCCGGACGGACTTTGGCAGTCGGGTTGTTGTCGAACTTTGGGTCGCCCACGGCGGAGAACAATACAGCATCCGCCTCTTTACAGATTTGGAAAGTCTCTTCCGGGAAAGGATCTCCCACTTTATCAATGGCATCCGCCCCGCAAAGAGCATATTTGTAACTCACCTTATGGCCAAACTTCTCGCAAACGGCAGTCATGACATCGACTCCCTGTACAGATATTTCCGGTCCGATACCATCGCCCGGCAATACAGCTATTTTAAAATTCATCGTATTTCCTTATTGTTTTGTTTATTTATTTATAATCATCTTCAATCATGTTCAACATCTTCATGGTCGCTTTTATAGCCGCCTCGGTCTGGTCGGCATCCAATCCACGTGTCCGGAATACTTTGTCGTCAAAGCTCCAAGTAATGACCGTCTGCACGAATGCATCGGTGCGTCCTCCCGGCGGGATGCTGACAGCATAATTGGTAAGCATCGGGAATCTCCGGTTCAGTGTCCCTTTGTAAACTTTCCGCAAGGCACGGACGAATGCGTCGTATTGTCCGTCCCCCGAAGAACTTTCCTGGTAGGTCTTGCCGTTTATTTCAATGCTCAATGTGGCCATTGGTTTCAAACCTTTTGCCAAAGTTACGAAATAACTGAGCAATTTCACTTTCGTCTCCCCGCTAATGTCATGTTTTAACACATCCGAGATGATATAAGGCAAATCCTCTTGCGTCACCAACTCTTTTTTGTCTCCCAGTTCGATGATTCGTTCGGTCACTTTCTTCATGGACTCTTCGTCCAGTTCCAGCCCCAAGCTCTCCAAGTTCATCCGGATATTGGCTTTCCCGGAGTTTTTGCCTAAGGCATATTCCCGGACTCTTCCAAAACGCTCCGGCAGCAGGTCGTTGCAATAGAGCTTGTTCTTGTTGTCCCCGTCCGCATGGACGCCAGCCACCTGCGTAAAGACACTGTCCCCGACAATCGGTTTGTTGGCTGGAATGGAAACGCCCGAATAGGATTCCACGACACGGCTCACTTCATTCAGTTTGCTTTCGTCTATGTTTGTGATGGCACCGAAATGGTCCTTCAGGATTGCCTGCACGCTGGACAAAGGTGCGTTTCCTGCTCTTTCCCCCAAGCCGTTGATGGTGGTGTGCAATCCCTTTACGCCGCTTAAGACGGCAGCCAAGACGTTGCTGACCGCCAAATCATAGTCGTTGTGGGCATGGAAGTCGAAATGCAAGTCGGGATAACGTTTCTTCATCTTGCGCATGTATTCGATGACTTGCAAAGGGTTCAGGATTCCCAAAGTGTCCGGCAACATGAACCGTTTGATGCCCGAATCCTGTAATCCGTCCACCAAGGCATATACATATTCCGGAGAGTCCTTCATCCCGTTGCTCCAATCCTCAAGGTAGACATTGACGGACATGTCCAGTTCGTTGGCGTAGCGGACGACCTGCAAGATATCGGATATATGTTCGTCCACCCTTTTCTTCAGTTGGTAACGGCAATGCTTCTCCGACCCTTTCGTAAGCAGATTGATGACGCGCCCGCCTGCGCTATGGATCCAATCGACTGAGGTTTTGCCATCGACGAATCCCAACACTTCCACCTTCGACAGCAAGTTGCGCCGTGCCGCCCAATCGCATATCATCCGGACGGCATTCAGTTCCCCGTCCGACACACGGGCAGAAGCCACCTCGATGCGGTCTACTTTGAGTTCCTCCAATAATAGACGGGCAATCATCAATTTCTCATGAGGGACGAACGATACTCCGCTGGTCTGCTCTCCGTCGCGGAGTGTCGTGTCCATGATTTCTATTCTTGGATGATTCTCCATACTTTATTTATGTTTAGCTTCGTATGCTTCGATTTTATCTTTGTTCTGTACCAAGAAGTCGATATCGTCCAAGCCGTTCATCAAACAATGCTTCTTGTAGGCATTGATCTCAAACTTCTCGGATTTGCCGGTCGCCTTGTTGGTGATGGTTTGTTCCGGCAAATTGACCTCCACCTCTGTCTTCGGGTCGGCATAGATGGAATCGAACAACTCCTTAAGGAAAGGTTCGCTGACAACCACCGGCAGCACGAAGTTGTTCAGTTCGTTGTTCTTGTGGATGTCGGCAAAGAAACTGCTGACCACGACCCTGAATCCATATCCGGCGATTGCCCATGCGGCATGTTCACGGCTGGAACCGCTTCCGAAGTTCTTGCCTGCTACTAAGATTTGTCCGCCATAAGTAGGGTTGTTCAATACAAAGTTCGTGTTGAGACTCCCGTCCGGATGATAACGCCAGTCACGGAAAAGGTTGTCACCGAAAAACTTCTCTTCCCGGGTCGTCGCTTTCAGGAAGCGGGCAGGGATAATCTGATCTGTATCCACATTCTCCAATGGGAGAGGGACGCAAGTACTTGTGATGATATTGAATTTCTGTTTCATTTCTATTCGTCTTTATAAAAGGGTTCTCGGGTCTGTGATTACACCGGTGACGGCAGCGGCAGCAGCGGTCAATGGGCTTGCCAACAATGTCCTTGAGCCAGGACCTTGGCGGCCTTCAAAGTTGCGGTTGCTGGTGGAGACGGCATATTTGCCTGCCGGAATCTTGTCGTCGTTCATTGCCAAGCAAGCAGAGCAACCCGGTTGGCGGATTTCAAATCCAGCCTCTTCCAGCACCTTGTCCAATCCTTCTTCCCGAATCTGGGCATCCACCATCCATGAACCCGGCACCAGCCAAGCTGTGATTCCCTTTGCCTTTTTCCTCCCTTTCACAAGAGATGCGAATGCGCGGAAGTCCTCGATGCGCCCGTTGGTGCACGCCCCCAAGAATACATAGTCCACCTTTTTGCCCAACAGCGATTCCCCGGCTACGAATCCCATGTATTTTAGGGATTTCTCAAATGAGCTCTTTTCTACTGCACTCATGCCTTCGGTCGTCGGGATATGCTGTGTGATGCCCATTCCCATGCCCGGATTGGTTCCGTAGGTAATCATTGGTTCAATCTCTTCCGCATGGAAACACACCTCTTTGTCAAACACGGCATCGTCATCGCTCTTCAACGTTTTCCAATACGCCAATGCCTTCTCCCACGCTTCCCCTTTCGGGGCATATTCACGCCCTTTGATGTATTCGAATGTCACTTCGTCCGGGGCAATCATGCCGCCTCTGGCTCCCATCTCGATGCTGAGGTTGCAAAGCGTCAAGCGTCCCTCCATTGTCAGGTTGCGGATGGCTTCTCCTGCATACTCGACGAAATAGCCGGTCGCTCCGCTGGTGGTCATCTTGGACATCATAAAGAGGGCGATATCCTTGGCAGTGACACCTTTCCCCAGTTTTCCCTCGATGGTGATGCGCATTGTTTTCGGGCGTGCCTGCAAGATACATTGGGAAGCCATGACCATTTCCACTTCGCTGGTGCCGATGCCGAAAGCCACCGCTCCCATGGCACCGTGGGTGGATGTATGCGAATCCCCGCACACGATAGTCATGCCCGGAAGGGAAAGCCCTCTTTCGGGACCCACCACATGGATAATGCCGTTCTTGGGATTCATCATGCCGAAATGTGTCAACCCGAAGTCTGCCGCATTCTTTGCCAACGTATCGACTTGTGTACGGGACACCGGATCTTCAATCGGTTTGTCTTGGTCGTGGGTGGGCGTGTTGTGGTCCGGCATACAGATGATATGGTCGGGCCTGAAACATTTGAGTCCTCTTTCCCTCATGCCTTGGAAAGCCTGCGGGCTGGTTACTTCGTGGCAATAGAGCCTGTCTATATATAATTGTATAGGACCGTCGCTGACTTGTTGCACGACATGAGCGTCCCAAATCTTATCAAATAGTGTATTCATAATGGATATGTTATTTTACAAATTTATTGATGGCATCGATGTATGCTTCTACGGAAGCGGCAATGATATCGGTATTGGCTCCAAAGCCGTAGTAGACGTGTCCGTCATATTCTACTTGCATGTGTACTTTCCCGACGTCGTCGCTGCCTTTGCTGATGGCTTGGATGGTGAATTCCCTCAATACCATCTGGCGGTGTATGATATATTTCAATGCTTTGATGGCTGCATCGACCGGACCATTGCCGGTTGCCGCTGCTTCAAACTTCTCGCCTGCTATGTTCAAGCCGAGGCTGGCAACGGAGCGGACGCCCACGCCGCTTGTCACTTGCAAATATTCCAGTTTGATGTGGTGGTTTTGTGTGCGGTCGGCACCCGCCAATACCATGACATCGTCGTCTGTAATCTCTTTCTTCTTGTCAGCCAACTTCAGGAAATCTTCGTAGACCTTGTCCAGTTTCTCCTGCTCCATCTCGATGCCCAACACATGCAGGCGGTGCTTCAAGGCTGCTCGTCCGCTGCGGGCTGTCAATACGATGGCATTGTCGTCGATGCCCACGTCTTTCGGATTGATAATCTCGTAGGTCTGTACATTCTTCAACACGCCGTCTTGGTGGATGCCCGAAGAGTGGGCGAAGGCATTGCGTCCCACGATGGCCTTGTTCGGTTGGACAGGCATGTTCATCAAGCTGGAGACCATGCGGCTGATCCCGTAGATCTTGGTGGTGTTGATGTTGGTGACGATGCCGCACTCCTTGTGGCTCTTGAATATCATGGCAATCTCTTCCAAAGAGGTGTTCCCGGCACGTTCACCGATTCCATTGACAGTCACCTCTACTTGGCGTGCCCCGTTCAAGACTCCCTGCGCCGTGTTGGCTGTCGCCATGCCTAAATCGTTATGGCAGTGGGTAGACAAGATGGCTTTGTCCAAGCCGTCCACATGCTCCATCAGGTATTTGATTTTGGCACCATATTCGTCCGGCAAGCAATATCCAGTGGTATCCGGGATGTTGACCACCGTGGCTCCGGCTTTGATGACTGCTTCGACGACACGGGCTAAATATTCATTGTCCGTTCGGCCGGCATCTTCGCAGTAGAACTCCACATCTTCCACATATCTCTTGGCGTATTTGGTAGCTGCTATGGCGCGTTCGATAATTTCCTCGCGGGTGGAGTTGAACTTGTAGCGGATATGAGGGTCGGATGTGCCGATTCCAGTGTGGATGCGTCCCCTTTTGGCAAACTTCAACGCCTCGGCTGCCACGTCTATGTCTTTTTCAACGGCACGGGTGAGTGCGCAGATGGTAGGCCAAGTAACGGCTTTGGATATTTCCACTACGCTCTTGAAGTCTCCCGGGCTTGAAATAGGGAAGCCTGCTTCAATCACATCCACGCCCAAGGTCTCGAGAGCCTTCGCCACTTGGATTTTCTCTACTGTGTTTAATTGACATCCCGGCACCTGTTCGCCGTCTCGCAATGTCGTGTCGAAAATAAATAACCTGTCTGACATATTTTATACTTGTTTGTTGCTTTATGGATAATAAAAAAACCTTTCTCGCTCGGAAGCAAGAAAGGCTTTTCAATCTTTAGTTACTCATGACAGAATCACGCACCGTCTTACTTCCCATTCTGATGTCGGAATAGAATAATAATAATGGCCAAAGCCTGCAATCGGATGTTTTGTAAATTCTGTAACATTCTTTTTCTGTTTATAACGCTGCAAAGATACTTCCTTTTCTGGAATATCAAAGATTTTCGCTCTCTTTTTTATCAAAAAAAATTACGAAACGTAATTAATGCCGTTGAAAAGTAATGAAATTCGTACTTTTATATAGGGTTTGTCCTAAGATTTACAACTTTTGCGGCTTGTTTCCCTTTTCTTGTCCGGCAAGTTCCTTCACGGGCGGAAATAGGAGCAGAGTACATAAATTCAGGTATTTGTCTTGTGTAAAATACACTTTTATAGGTATTGATGGATGAAAAAGAATCCATGATATTTGCATTGGTTAATTCATAATATTAAAGTGTAATGAAGAAAGTAGGAATCTTTTTTGGATCTTCATCCGGGACGACTGAAGACATTGCGGGTCGTATTGCCGGAAAGTTGGGCGTTTCGGGCGCTGATATATATAATGTAGGTTCTGTAGAAGCCGGTGCCGTGCAAAACTATGACGTGCTGTTGTTGGGCAGTTCGACTTGGGGCGCCGGCGACTTACAGGATGATTGGTATGATTTCCTACCTAAATTGAGGAAAGAAGATTTATCGGGCAAGCTGGTCGCTCTTTTTGGCTGTGGCGACTCTTCTTCGTTTGGCGACACCTTTTGTGATGCCCTTGGCACCATTTATGCGGATTTGAAGGATACAGGTTGCCAGTTTATCGGACGGACAGCTCTCGGTGGTTATTCTTTCGATGGATCCTCTTCGGTTGTCAATGGCGAATTTATCGGCTTGGCGTTGGATGAAATGAATGAAAGTGACCTTACGGAAGGGCGTTTGGATGCTTGGATTGCCCGTTTGAAGGACGAAGGTCTTGAATGAAAAGGGAGCGGTTTTCTTCGTTTTAATAATTATTTGTACATTTGCCGCGGATAACTAAATTAAGATGAAGAAAATCGTTCTCTTTCTATTTCTCTGTCTGTTTGTGTTGGATTCAGCTGCTGTCAAGCCCCTGAAGACAGAAATACGTGCTGTGTGGTTGGCGACGGTATATGGATTGGATTGGCCTCGCCGGACTGCAACGAATGACGCTTCCCGGAAATTGCAGCAACAGGCGTTGTGCGAGATGTTGGACAAGCTGCAAGAGGCAAACTTCAATACGGTTTTCTTCCAAGCCCGCCTGCGTGGGGATGTGGCATACCGCTCTTCCATCGAGCCTTTTTCCTATGTGTTCACAGGAAAGGAGGGAGGTTCTCCGGGTTACGACCCTTTGGCTTTTGCCATTGAGGAGTGCCACAAGAGGGGAATGGAGTGCCATGCGTGGTTCGTGACTTTCCCGTTGGGCAAAGAGGAGCATGTGCGGAAAATGGGCAAGAAGTCTTTGGTCAAGCGGATGCCGCAGCTCTGCAAGAAGCACAATGGCGAGTGGTATTTGGATCCCGGTGTGCCCGGCACTTCGGACTATATCTTGTCTCTTGTGCGCGAGGTCGTGAGCAGCTATGACATAGACGGCATACATTTTGACTATATCCGTTATCCCGAGGATGCCAAACGTTTCCCTGATAAGAGGAATTACCAGAAATATGGGAAAAAGGTGAGTTTGGACGATTGGCGCAGGGATAATATCAATAAGATGGTCGCCCGGATTTACGACACAGTCAAGGCGATGAAGCCGTGGGTGCAGGTGAGTAGTTCTCCTTTGGGCAAATACAACAGGATTCCCGAAGTCCCGAATGCGGGTTGGACTGCTTATGAAAGCGTATTCCAGGATCCTTCCCAATGGTTCCGTGCCGGCAAGCAAGACATGATTCTCCCGATGATGTACTATCTCCATAAGAATTTCTTCCCCTTTGTCGATAATTGGGTGGCGAATAGCAATGGCAGGTTGATTGTCCCCGGTTTGGGTGCTTACCGCCTGTTGAAAGAGGAGGCGGATTGGACGTTGAACGATTTGACTGACCAGATTGATTATAGCCGCTATTACGGAGGTGCCGGTTGTGCTTTCTTCCGTGCGGGCAATGTGCTTTCCAATGAGAAAGGAATCTACGACGAGTTGAAAAACAATTATTACCTTTATCCTGCCCAGTTGCCACCTTTGAAATGGCTGGATGATTCGGTGCCGCATGCTCCCGAAGAGGTCAAGGTGGAACGCCAAGGAAATGAATTACGGTTGAGCTGGGACAAACCGGCAACCGAGACGCAGGATTTGACTTATACACTATATTATACGATAAAGGACACTTTGGACTTGGAAGACCCAAAGAACATTTTGGCAACCCATTTCCAAGGCAATGAATTGTTCATCTCCGTGCCGGAAGGGAAAGAGTTGGGTTATACATTTGTCGTCACCTCTTCTTCCCGCTACCATATCGAGAGCGCCCCGTCCCGTGAAACCTTCTACTATTTGTCCAAATATGTGAAATAAAGCCAACATAAAAGGGGCTGCATCAAAACTTCCATTTTAACACAGCCCCTTCTCTTTCCATAATATCCAATCAGCGTCCAATCATATCCACGCCTTTGGCATTGAGTCCGGGTCCGCCTCCGGCAGTGAATCCGCGGCTCTCTCCGGAAGCCCAAGGGGAAATCCAGAAAGCATAGAGGTCGCCTCGGGTAAGATAGAACTTCGCACGGATGATGCGGCCCTTCAATTCGGAGAGATCACTCTTTCCTTTCCATGTAATCATTTGCTTGGTTTGGTCGGCATTCCGCATGGCTACGCAGTCGTCTTTGGTGAAGCCGGGGATGGGATGGTTGTCGGCATCGAGCAACTCCACTTTCAGCATAGCCCCTTTTCCCTTCACATCGGCATTGGCGAAGAAGTAGCTGCCGTCGAACGATAACTTCTCAGTTGTCAGATATCCCTCATTCTTGTTGGCATGCATCGACACGAAACCATCACGGCGCAAGGTGGCAAGTCCTGTGGAAGAATAGCTGTCCCACATAATCTTGTTCAGCCGTCTGCCCGAACTGTAGAAATAGAGCGAGTCGCCCACGATGAGCGGTGTCCCGTTGATGGATTGCATATTGCCCCAGTTCCATGCGCCTTCCGTCTCGTTGACATCCATGAACGGCTGGTGCGAGGGGCGAGAGAAATGGAATCCGTCGCGGCTGTAACCCAATTCTATCACATTGCGCTTCTGGATGCCGTCTCGTTCGCATATATTGTTCTCCGGCCCGCACCAAGCGGCATATTGTCCTAACATGATGCTCTCGTAGGCAATGGCATCGAAGTTATATATTGCCGGCTCGACTTCCGGATATTTCGGGTGGCGCAGCTCCTTGTCGTCGGGAGAGAACCAGAAATGGATGTATTTGTCATCGTTCTGCCAGAAGGGGCGGTGTGCCACACTTACCAAAGTGGCAGGGTCGGCATCCTCTGCATAGTAACGGGAACGGGATGAGACAGGCGATTCTCCACGAATGCTCAACACCCAACGTTGCGTGAACGGATTGTAGAAGGCAGTGGTGCGGTCGTTCACTTCGCCTGACTGAGCCACGCCCTTGCTCCATTTGCGTCCGTCCGCACTATATTTAAGTACGATTTGCCAGCTGTAGCTTTGCCCTCTGCTGTCACGGGGCATGATTTGCACGATGAACATCTTCCATCTCCGTTCCGGGTTTGTCTCGTTGCGGTCGAGCCACACCGTAGCCGCATCACGCCGGCAAGTGTCCACGATGTTGGTTCCCGGCACCACGTCGAGCTTCACCTTGTTCCATTTCTTGCCATCCTTCGACTCGGCATAGCAGGTGTAGAATGTCTGGTTGTTTTGTTTGTGCATCATTCCCGCTCCTGCGAGATACCACATCTTGAACACGTTCTCCTTCTCGTCATACCAAATGCCATCGCTGAACGGGGAGGCGTATGGCGCTCCTTCCGTAGTCTTTTCCCACTCTTCGGTTGGCTCCATCACCGGATTCAGGTGGTAGAAGTTGGGCGTATGGAACACCGTCTGTAGATTGGTGGAACTGATCAGGAACGAATCGACGAAAAGTTGCCTGCCGTTGTTCACTGGTAGCACTTCGGGTTTGTGGTCAAGATAGGGAACTGGCATTTCATGCCTTTCCGTTGGCAACGGATAGTGTGGAGGCCACACCGATGGCAATGTGATGCCGTTGTTCAGCGTCTGTGCCGTTGATGTGATGGCAACCGACGTAAGAAATAACGTTTGAAAGAATCTCTTCATCTTATAAAGTGTTTACATTATATAATGTGCAAAGTTAATCATTTATTTTACTATCTTCCTCCGATTACACCCTCAGAGAACTTTTACCAACTTTTGACATAATTCTTTCGTTAGATTTGAAAATAATATATAATCACCCTGTGATATGATATAAAAAATAGGTATTGCCAATAATCAATCTATAAAAATGTAATAAAATATTTCATGTTAAAATCCTATTTTGAAGAACAAATGTATTTAGTTTAAGGAAATATTTTATGCAAATAGTTATAAAGTGTACCTGTTTTTATGTGAATTTAATTGGAAGCCAAATAAATGCGAATAAAAAATTTTGTCTGTTTTGTTGTTTGTTTGCGATTTATTTTTTTTTTTTGCATTGGAGTATGTGTTTCTTGTAAATAGAGATGTCCAATTTTAAAAGTATTAATTAAAAAGAGCAAATTTATGAAAGAAAGGTTACTAATGCTATTGGCATGCTTCTTCCTTAGCATGGGATTAGTATGCGCTCAGACAATCACTGTTTCGGGTACGGTGATTTCTGCAGAGGACAATGAGCCGATTGTTGGGGCTTCAGTTTTCGTCCAAGGTACAACTCTTGGAACTGTTACTGATATGGACGGTCGGTATACTATTAACAATGTCCCTGCTAATTCAAAGATTTTGGTAATATCCTATGTGGGTATGAAATCTCAGGAATTGGCAATCAAGAGTGGTCCACAAAAAGTTGTGATGCACAGTAATACGGAAATGATTGATGAAGTCGTTGTTGTGGCTTATGGTACACAGAAGAAATCATCCTTCACCGGTGCTGCTTCCACAGTGGGTGCTCAATCTATCGAGAAACGTGCAATCTCCAACGTAACTGCTGCTTTGGAAGGTAATGCTTCCGGAGTTCAGGTGACAGCTGCTACTGGACAGCCTGGAGAATCATCTTCTGTCCGTATTCGTGGTTTCGGTTCTGTCAACGCATCCAATGCTCCTTTATATGTAGTGGACGGAACAATTTACAATGGTAGCATAGGTGACATCAACCCTGCTGATATTGAGTCTATGACAGTTTTGAAAGACGCAGCTTCCACTTCTTTGTATGGTTCAAGTGCCGGTAACGGTGTTATCTTGATTACTACGAAGAAAGGTAAAGAGTCTGCTGGGACAGGTCTTAGCTTGACTATCAACCAAGGTTGGTCAAAGAGAGCTTATAATGATTATGCCAAAGTGGGAATTAATGACTTCTATATTTTGCAATGGGAGATGTTGAAGAATTCCTATGTCTCAGCTGGCAAGGATGCTGCAACTGCTGCTTCATTGGCTTCTTCTAAAATTGGGGATTTATTGGTGTATAATCCTTTCGTTGGTGTAGCAAACGATGCTATTGTTGGAACAGATGGTAAATTGAACTCTGCTGCTAAAACTTTGAAGTGGGGTGATGACTTGGATTGGGAAGATGAAGCATTCAAGACCGGTTACCGTCAGGAATATAACTTGAGCTATAATACAAAGACTGACAAGAGTGATACTTATGCATCTATTGGTTATTTGAAAGATGATGGTTACATGATCAAGACTGACTTCGAACGTTATTCTGGCCGTTTGAATTATAACGTATATCCAGTTAAATGGTTAAAGACTGGTTTGAACTTGGGAGTAACCCGTACGGTTTCCAATTATTCTTCTTCAACAGCAAGTAGTTCAAGTTCATATAACAACTTGACACGTTACATCCGTACGATGGCTCCTATTTACCCTGTTCACAAGCACGATTTGCAAACTGGTGCTTATTTGGATGCTAAAGGGAAAGTAACTACCAATCCGAGTGAATATGTTTATGACTACGAAGGTGCTCGTTTGTCAAATACAGGTCGTGATGCGGTAGCTGAAACAGTGTTGAATAACCGTGATTTTGTTCGTTCTAACCAGACAGGACACACTTATTTGACTTTGACTCCGATTGAAGGTTTGAACCTTACTGCCAACTACTCTATCAATAATGTTGATTACCGTGGTAAAGTGTATGAAAACCCTTATGTAGGTGATGGTACTGCAGGTCCGGGTCGTTTGAACCAAACTTCCACCCGTTCATTGACACAGACATTCAACCAGTTGATTTCTTATAACAGATCTTTTGGAAATCACAACTTCGATGTTTTGGTGGGACATGAAAACTATTCTTATAAGTATGAGTATCTGTATGGTATGAAGACCCAGGAAACAATTGCTGGCATGTATGAGTTTGGTAACTTCGTAAACATCAGTTCTCTTAGCTCTTATACAGATGAATACAAGAAGGAAGGTTACTTCACTCGTATCAACTATGATTACAATCATAAGTATTACGGTTCTCTTTCTTATCGTCGTGATGGTTCATCTCGTTTCTCAAAAGACAACCGCTGGGGTAATTTCTGGTCATTCGGTGCAAGCTGGAGAATCAGTGAAGAGGATTTCATGAAAGACTTACAATGGGTGAACAATTTGAAATTGCGTGCTTCTTATGGTGAAACTGGTAATGATGCTATCTTGGATAGTGATGGTGATGCTGACTATTATCCATATCAGACTCTGTATTATTTAGGTTATAAGAATGGTACGGAAGCAGGTGCTTTCTTCACAGTGATTGCCAATTCCAATTTGAAATGGGAAACTCAGGTTTCTACAGACGTCGCTCTTGAGTTTGGTTTGTTCGACCGTTTGACAGGTACAATCGAGTGGTTTAGAAAAGATTCAAAGGATTTGTTGTTTGATGTTTCACAGCCAGCTTCTGTCGGTGTATCATCCATTATACAGAACATCGGTAAGGTTTCTAACTCAGGTGTTGAACTCGAATTGGATTATACCGCATTCAAGAATAGGGATTGGACAGTTTCTGTTGGCTTAAATGCTACATTCGTGAAGAATAAGATTAAGAAATTGCCGGCTTCTATGCAAGAACATGGTTATATCAATGGTTCTAAGAAATGGGAAGAAGGCAGATCTATCTATGACTTCTGGCTTCGTCAATGGTACGGTGTAGATCCTCAAACAGGTAATGGCTTGTATGTTCCTGATTTAAGCAAGTATAACCAAGGAAACATTGGTACAGGAGAAGACAACATTACTCAGGCTCAGTATGATGCTTATAAGAAAACTGTTGTGAACGTGGATGGTAAGGAATTGACTAACTCTTATTCTTATGCGAAATATGATTATAGCGGTTCTTCTATTCCTGATGTATTCGGTGGTTTCAATATCAAAGCAAGATATAAGAGCTTCGATTTGGCTGCTGTATTCTCTTACCAGTTGGGCGGCAAGCTTTTGGATAGCAATTACGGCACCATGATGGCTATGGGAGAATTTGGTTATGCCCAGAGTCCAGACTTGCTGAACGCATGGAAGAAGCCGGGAGATATCACAGATGTTCCTCGCGTAGACAACAACGCAACTCATTCTACCAATATTGGTCAAGGTATTTCAACTCGTTGGTTGACAAGCTCAAATTACTTAAACTTGAGATCTATTACTCTTGGTTATCAGTTGCCGAAGTCTTTGTTGAACAAGGTGATGATTAAGAGCGCACGTTTGAACTTGACAATGGAGAACTTGTTCATGTTGAAGGCACGCCAAGGTTTGAACCCGATGGCAAACTACACTGGTCTTACTTATAATGAGTATATGCCGTCCCGTAATACTACGATAGGACTTAATGTTTCATTCTAAAAAATTAATGGATTATGAGATTGATTAAAAATATAACATTAGGATTAGCGACAGTTGGAATAATGTCTTTAACTGGTTGTGCCAGTGATTACCTGGACACTGTCCCGTCAACAGCTGTTTCTGAATCGACAATAAATGGTTCGTTGGACAACCTTTACATAGCGTTGAACGGTATTCATAAGGAAATGGTTTCCCAGGAAACAGGATACCAGTGCTTGGGTGGTGAGCCTGGTTTTATGATGTGTCGTGATGTGGAAGCTGACGATATTACTTGGTTGACGAACACATGGATGAAGGCTGCCTATTTAGGATGGCAGTGTAATACAAATGAATCCAACGGCTATAACTATAAATATTGGCAGATTTATTACCAATGGATCCTGAACGCCAACAAGATATTGGATGGTTTGGAGAAAGTTGAAGTAACGGACCAAGAGTTGTTCAACCAGATAAAGGGTGAAGCATTGTGTATCCGTGCTTGGTCTCACTTTAATTTGGTTCAGCTTTATGGTGGACGTTATGATGCTGGCAAGGACAATTCACAGCCTGGTATTCCTTATCGTGTGAAACCGCTGGCAGAAGAGTTGGCTCGTAGCACCGTTAGCGAAGTTTATTCTTTCGTCAACAAAGATTTGGACGAGGCTTGTAAGCTTTTGGAAGGTATCAAAGTAAATGATGTCAACCATTATAGCGAAATGGTGGCATGGGGTTTGAAGGCTCGTGTGGCATTGGCTATGCAAGATTATAACAATGCAGCAACCTATGCGGCGAAATCTATTAACTTGGCTGAAACAGGAAGCAAAAGAAAGTTGATGTCTGGTAGCGAGTTGTACTGTGGATTTGCGAATATCACTTCCGATACCAAAGAGGCGATGTATGCGGCAATGACTCCGAATGACAAGACTGTTTATTTCTACTCTTACTATGCTTATATGTCTTGGAACTTTAGCTCAACGGCTATCCGTCAGGGTGTGAAGTGTATCAATGCAGAGACTTATGATACAATGTCTGAAACAGACTTGCGCCGTGCATGGTGGGATCCGACAGGTGAAGCAGCTGTACCGGCAAAAAACTTTATCAAGAATAAGTATCAGAACCGTAAGTTCACAGCTCGTTCTTCTGCTGATGCAGTAGGTGATGTTGCTTTCATGCGTTTGGCTGAAATGTACTTGACGCAGGCTGAAGCTTTGGCTCGTGCTGGTAAAACGACAGAAGCTCAGGAAGTGTTTACGAAATTCCAGATTACCCGTGACCCGTCTTATAAGTCAAAAGGTAATTCCGGTGATGCTTTGGCAGAAGAAATCATGAACAGCCGCCGTATCGAATTATGGGGTGAAGGTTTCCGCTTCTATGACTTGAAACGTTTGAACTTACCGATTAAACGTGGTTCTAACTTCGATATAGCATTCTGTACATTCCTTGAAAAGGATAAAGATGCTCAAGGTTGGATATGGGAAATTCCTAAGATTGAAACAGACTATAATCCACTTTGTACAAAGAACTATTAAACAATATTCTTAATACATTAAATTTCTCTTAAAAGAGGTGGACGGGGTTTCCCGTTCGCCTCTTACCCTTTCTAAATGATTGGTTTTCAATGTTGTAATTTTCCCCAAAAAACATACCGTTGTTTTGAAAAAAACATTGGACGTTTTTGAAAAAACATTGGACGTTTTCAAAAATTCTTCGTGACGTTTTTGGGAAAACAACGGTATGTTTTTTCGAGTTGTTTTCTATGTATAAAAATCCCTTTCCCCACATGAGATTAGAAAATTCTAATACCATTTAAAAGTCTTCTAATTGGAATTTCGATTTCCCTTTCTTTTTACCATCTACCTTTGCCCTCGAATTAAATAGCTTATATTAATTATGAGGATTCGTTCTTTGACGATTCTCTGGGCATTGGCCATCCAATGCCCTATTTTTGCCTATGCAGGAGGAGAATCAATCGTAAGTAGAGATTCAGTTGCTTGTTCGATAGAGGAGATGTGGCAACGGACTTTGCATCATCATTTACTTTTAAATGCCAAACAGAAAGAGGTCGAGGTTGCCAAGGCATCTTTGGCGCAGGAAAAGTTATGGGAAAATCCGCAAATTTCCCTATCTCATAATATCAATAACCCGGTGACGCACCGCTATTTTGAGTTCAATAAAGAGGGACAGACGGACATTCAAATCTCTCAACGCATCTATATTGCCGGCCAGCGTGGCGAACGCATACGAATGGCTTCCGAGGAGATGTCGAGGGCGCAATATGGACAGCTGGATGCGGAGCGACTCATGCGAAAAGAGCTGTCCGGGCAGATGGTCCAGCTTTTCACACTTCAGCAGAAGGTCGATGTTGTCCAAAAAGAGGTTCTCTCGATGGATACGATCCTGCAAGCGTATGAAGAACAAAAGGCGAAAGGGAATGTTTCTTCTATCGAAATCATGCGGATTAGCGGTTTGCGCTTGCAATTATTGCAGGAAAAGGCGGAGTTGATGGCAGACATCACCCGTTTGCAACAGTCCATCCGGTTGATGGGCGGTTTGGATGCGCAAACGGTAATCGTCCCGAAGATTGATTATGCAGCCAATGCCGCCATGTTGGAAAAGATACAATTAAGCACGATGAAGCGGGAATTGAGCGGCCGGTCGGATATCCGCGCAGATGAACACGAGGTCAAGTCGGCTGAACATCATGTCAAGTTGCAGAAGGCAAATGCCCTTCCGGAAATCAACCTGACAGCAGAATGGGATAAAAACGGGAGTATCGGCAGGAATTTCTTTGCGTTTGGCGTCACTTTTTCCCTTCCTGTCTTGAACCGCAACCAAGGGAACATTCGTGCGGCACGGGCTTCGCTCAACAGCAAGCGGTTGTTGCTGGATTGGAATTTGCGGCAGGCTCATTCGGAGATGGAGACGGCTTGGGAGAAACTGCAAATGGACTTGGCGATTGTCAAGGAGGCTGAAAAGCATCAAGGGATGGAGATTGACCGGATGTTGGAAGAGGTGCAAGCGCAATATATGAAGCGCAATATCTCTCTTCTCGAACTGACGGATTATTACCAGACCTACAAGAATACGCATTTCCTGATGATGGACAGTCAAAAGGATGTGTTGATAGGAATGGCTGAAATGGGGATAAACATTCAATAAAAGTAAGATGAAAATGGGTTATAACGGAGCAGGTAAAGATGTGTGGTTGCTATGTGTGTTGATGATGGCATGGAGTCTCTTGGCAAGTTGTGGCAACGGGGAGAAAGAGAGTGACGAAGATAGTGCCAATGGCGCGCTTCTATCCACGATAGCCGTAAGCGAAGGCTTTTTGGAGGAAGAACTGGTGTTGAATGGCGATATTGCTTATGATGAAAATAAGGTAAGCAAAGTATATATTCCTTGTAGCGGTAAGATCCAAGGGGTGAAAGTGGAAATGGGAGATTATGTCGCAAGCGGGCAGTTGCTGGCTTCGGTCTATTCCCAAGATGCCGCAGAATATGGGAAACAAATGAGCGATATCCTTTCAGAAATCAAGTTGGCAAACCGTGAGCTTAGCTTGAAGAAAGACCTCCATCAAAGCGGAATGGCTTCGGACAAAGAGGTGGAGGAGGCGCAAAGCCGGGTAGATATGGCTCTTTCTGAAAAGGAAAGGTTGGCAGCGGTGGCTCACGTCAACGGTTACGCGGCTTCATCCATTGCGTCCATCACGGCTCCGATGTCCGGTTATCTCTTTGCGAAGAGTGTCTATAACGGTTCATATATAGATGATACGAACAACGACACGCCTGCTTTTGAAATTGCGAACTTGGAAAGTGTGTGGGTTGTGGCAGATGTATATGAAAGCGACATCAAACACATAGCGTTGGGCGAAAAGGTATATATTACCGTCTTGGCTTATCCGGAAATGAGATGGGAAGGGCACATCAATAAACTCTATCCCAATTTGGATAGTGAGAGCAAGACGATGAAAGTGCGTGTCAATTTGGACAACAAAGAGAAGAAGTTGCTGCCGGGTATGTTTGCGAACGTGCATGTTTCCCTCTCCGGTTCAGGAAAGAAAATGATGCAAGTGCCTTCCAAGTGCATTGTCTTTGAGAACGGGAACAATTATGTGGTGGCAGTGGACAACCAGGGGAAATATTACCGCCAAAAGGTTAAGGTTGCCCACCAGGACGAAACGGCTGCATACATTGAGAATGGAGTGAGGATTGGAGAACAGGTGGTTTGTGAAAACGCTTTGTTGGTATTTAGTAATTTGAGATAAAGGTCTTATGAATAAGTTTATAGATTTCATCATCGCTTTCTCTTTGAGGCGGAAATATATGATTCTGTGTCTAACGGCAGTGCTGACGATTACAGGCATCTTCTGTTTCAAAGACACTCCGGTCGATGCTTTTCCAGATGTTACCAATACGAAGGTGACCATTATCTCGCAATGGCCGGGGCGCAGTGCGGAGGAAATAGAGAAGTTTGTCACGATTCCCATCGAGATAGCCATGAATGCGGCACAAGAGAAGACGGATATCCGCAGCACGACCCTGTTCGGTTTGTCTGTGGTGACGGTCCTCTTCGACGATCACGCCAATGATGAGTTTGCCCGCCAGCAGGTGTTCAATCTGTTGAAAGATGCGGATTTGCCCGAAGGAGTCGAACCGGACGTGCAACCCCTGCAAGGTCCGACCGGTGAAGTTTACCGTTATACGTTGGCAAGTGACAAGCGGAGCGTAAGGGAATTGAAAACATTGCAAGATTGGGTTGTGGAGCGCAATCTGAGGGCAGTGTCGGGAGTGGCGGATGTTGTCAGTTTCGGTGGAGAGGTCAAGACCTTCGAAGTAAGTGTCAACCCGAACCAGTTGGCGACATACGGAATCTCTTCTTTGGAACTTTATGAGGCGATTGCCAATAGCAATGTCAATGTGGGAGGAGATGTCATTGAAAAGAATGCCCAAGCTTATGTGGTAAGAGGTATTGGTTTGATTAATGATGCGGAGGAAATAGGAAATGTCGTTATCAAAAACGTAAAAGGAAATCCGATATTGGTGCGCCATGTGGCGAAAATCAACGAAGCATGCCAACCTCGTTTGGGACAAGTGGGACGTGCCGGAAACAACGATGTGGTGGAAGGCATTGTGGTGATGCGCAAAGGAGAGAATGCGGAACGTGTCATTGCGGCCCTGAAAGAAAAGATAGACTGGATACAAAAGGAGAAATTGCCGGAAGATGTAAAGATAGTGCCCTTTTATGACCGTGAAGATTTGGTTAACTTGGCAGTCTCTACAGTTTTCCATAATGTCATAGAGGGCATCTTGTTGGTGACTTTGGTGGTGTTCTTGTTTATGCGTGACTGGCGCACGACAGTAATCGTGGCAAGTGTCATCCCGTTGGCTCTGTTGTTTGCCTTCATCTGCCTTTGGTTACGGGGCATGAGTGCGAACCTGCTGTCGTTGGGAGCGATAGACTTTGGAATTATCATAGACG
>OIXQ01000322.1_pt1 | contig 22979 bp, 24 predicted proteins | sample 1587791 | NCBI WGS metagenome assembly OIXQ01 (sample SAMN03283273) | human gut metagenome | biome: human-associated habitat; material: feces | host: Homo sapiens | place: Peru | collected 2012
GGGCGCTGCCGAAAAGCCGCCCCCTTAAGAATCCCCCGGCCGCACCGCCGGAAGTACGGTAAAATGTTTCGGGTCGCTATGGGCGGCCTTATCAGAAGTACTCGAATAAAATGCAGCTTTCTTCCAGACGAAAAAAGTCCCGGGCGTTTGCTCAGGACTTTTGCAGATAGCTTTCCAGATCTGTGGTTTTCAGGGTATAAGCACCCATCTGCTGAAGCTCCCGGCAGGCCTGGCTGCCGTCGTCGAAGCAAACCACCGGGCTCCAGCCGAAGCGCAGATTTTTCACCGTGCCGCTCCAGGTGCCGCCCTTGTGTAAATCAGCCTGCGCTACAAGCACCATGGCGCCCAGGGCGTGAATACACCGGTTCCGGCTCAAAGCCCGCTGAGCGGAGAAAGGCTCGTCAAAGTCCTCCTCGCTGAGGAAAAGCCGGTTCCTTCCCGGATATTTGTCCAGAGAATCCGCCACAATGCTGATGACCCGGCCTCCCGCCTTCCGGCAGGCATCCTGAGCTTCCCGATCGGCGCCTCTGGCGTTGCCGGAGACCAGGGTAATCCCCCGCTCCGCCGCAAGCTCCCCTACCCGCCGGGCAAAGGCTCGGTTCGGCTCACGCAGCTCCCGACTGCCCACCAGGGAAAGGGTCGGGGTATCCAGAATGGACAGGTCACCTTTTGCCCACAGACAGCCGGGACTGTCCAGACCCAGCCGCTGGCGCAGAAGGAGCGGATATCCGGGGCTTACCCGGGTCAGCGGTACGCAGCCCCAGGCCTCTCCCCGGGCAAGATAATCGTCCAGCAGCGGCTCCTGACTCAGAAGGGTGACGATCTGCCGGGCGGCTTCCTCGGGATAATCCAATTCTGTCAGGTCTTTCTCGGTCAGCCCCCGGCCTTCCGCCTCCGGCTTCCGCTCTCGCACCCGAAGAGCCAGCGCCCGAAGCTGGGCGGCGGTAAGCACCTTCCGCTCCGGGTCGCCCAGGTGACTTGTCAGCAGCAGGAAACCCCGCTCCCGTTCGTTCAACGCAGTCTCCTCCGGGAGGAAGGGGCAGCCGGTACCTTCACTTCCGCTTCCGTCAGGTTCCCCTCGGCATCCAGCACCATGGGCCTCACGGTAAACTGGCAGTACTTGCAGATATCGTCCAGCCGAGCCTGCTCCGGGAAATTGCTCACCAGGCTCCAGGCCACGCCCTTGCGGCGGGCTCTGCCGGTACGGCCGATCCGGTGGACGTAATACTCGTTTTCCTCCGGAATGTCGTAGTTGATGACGCAGTCCACGTCCTCCACGTCAATGCCCCGGGAGGCCACGTCCGTGGCAATCAGAATGGGCAGTTTTCCCTCCCGGTAACGCTGCATGGTCTTCTCCCGCTGGCTCTGGCGGATGTCGCCGTGGATGCAGTCACAGTCCAGGCCTGCCCGCTGGAATTCGTCGCTGACCCGCTGGCACATATGCTTGGTGTTGCAGAAAATCATCACCCGCTCATAGCCCTGACTGCGGATGAGCCGCAGAGTGGTCTCCGCCTTTTCCAGGGGGGTGCAGCTGAGGCTGTACTGGTCGATATCCGGACGATCCTCCTGCTTAGGCTCTACGGTGATCTCCACCTCGTCCCGCTGGTACATCCAGGACACGGTCATGACCTCCTGGGAAATGGTAGCGGAGAACAGTCCCAGGTTCCGGCGGTTCTTGATCTTATCCAGAATCCGGGTCACGTCCTTGAAAAAGCCCATGTCCAGCATCCGGTCGGCCTCGTCCAGCACCACGGTCTGGATTTTATCCAAGCGGATGGTTTTCCGGTTGTAGTGATCCATCAATCGGCCGGGGGTGGCTACCACAATCTGGGGCTTGCGCTCCAGCTGCTTGATCTGACCGCCAATGCCAGCGCCGCCGTAGAGCACCGCCACCCGGATGCCCTGGTAATAGGTGAGTAAGCCCCGCAGCTCATCGCCGATCTGGATGGCCAGCTCCCGGGTAGGGGCCAGGATCAGACCCTGCACGCCTTCACTGCCCGTGTCGATGTGCTCAATCATAGGAATGCCGAAGGCGAAGGTCTTGCCGGTGCCGGTGGGAGCCTTGGCGATGACGTCCTTCCACTGCATAAAGTGTGGGATGGCCTCGGCCTGGATGGTGGTGGGGTAGCCGTAGCCCTTGGCTTCCAGGGCTTTCAGCATTGCCTGGCTCAGACCCAGGCTTTCAAATGTTGCTTCCATTTTTCTCGTTCCTTTTTGTACATAGTTTTATTCATTGTATCACCTTTTCCCATGGTTTGCAACAGGCAGCTGGCCAGAAGTTTCACGGAAAATTCAGATTTGCCTTGGGGGGAACCGGTGGACAAAGGGCGCAAACTATGATATAGTGTAGTCTACAGGATTATGTCTATGCCATAAGGAGAGACAATATGGGTAAACTGATTGTAATCGAAGGAACGGATGGCTCCGGAAAGTCCACCCAGTTCCGTCTGCTCACGGATCGGCTGGAATCCGAACAGGTGAAATTTCAGAAGCTGGTATTTCCCCAGTATTCCGAGCCCAGCTCCGCGCTGATTCGGATGTATCTGGGCGGCGAATTCGGGAAAAGCCCTTCGGACGTGAACGCCTACGCCGCCTCCGCCTTCTATTCCGTTGACCGCTACGCCTCCTATCGGAAGGTCTGGGGGAAATGGTACGAAGAGGGCGGTCTGGTGGTTTCCGACCGGTACACCACCTCCAACGCCGTCCACCAGGCCTCCAAGGAGCCGGAGGATAAGCGGGAGGATTTTCTCAACTGGCTCTATGATTTTGAGTATGACAAGCTGGGGCTGCCCCGGCCGGACCTGGTAATCTACCTGGATGTACCCACGGATTTCACCGAGAAAATGCTCCGCCATCGGGAAAGCGAAACCAACACTCACGCGGACATTCACGAGCAGGACATGCAGTATCTTGCCACCTGCCGGCGAATGGGGCGCGCCGCGGCAGAGCACTACGGCTGGACGGTAATCCGGTGCGTCCGGGACGGAGCCATGCGCTCCATGGAAGACATTCACGAAGAAATTTACCGCCATGTGGCGGCCTGTCTGGAGGACTGAATTATGATTTATCTGCTGCTTGGTACGGGCTTTGAGGTAACGGAGGCCATGGTTCCCCTGGTGATGATGCGCCGGGCGGGAATCGACGTGTGCACCGTTGGCATCAACGGCAAGACGGTAGTCGGCAGCCGGGACATTCCCATTGTGGCCGACATCACCATTGAGGAAATGGATCTGACCAATCTGGAGGGCATTGTGCTTCCCGGCGGTCTGGGGGGCGTAGCCTCCATCAAGGCAAGCCAGCCTGCTCTGGATGCCGTCCGCTTCGCCTGGGAAAACGGCAAGCTGGTGGCGGCCATCTGCGCCGCGCCTACGGTGCTGGCAATGCTTCACATCACCGATGGCAAAAAGGCCACCTGCTATCCCGGCTGTGAAACCCAGATGGGAAGCGCGGTGATGGTGCCGGATGCCGCCGCTGTGGTGGACGGTAATGTGATCACCGGCACTTCCGCCGGCTGCGCCGTGCCCTTTGCTCTACAGCTGATCACCGCCCTGCGGGGCGAGAAGGCCGCCGAGGACGTGGCCCGGCAGGTCGTAATCCGCTGAAATCCCCGGAGGAGAAAATGGAAGAAAAACGTGAAAAAAAGCCTGCCTTCCTGGAAGGCGGCATTCCCGCTCAGGAGCCGGAAGCGGAGGAAATTCCTCTGTTTGAGGCGCTGAGCTTCTCCGACGAAACGCCGGAGGAAACTCCGGAGCCCCCCGAACCGGCACCGGAGGAAATCCCCCTGGATTTCCAGGAGCCTGAGGCATCGCCGGAGGAACCGGAAGCCGAGCCCGAGGCACCGGCGGAAGAAGTATCCCCCGTTTCCGAGGAACCGGAAACACCCACAGAGCCGGAGACCTCCGAGATTTCTCCGGAAGCAGAATCCCCTGCGGTGACCGTCGAGGAACCCAAAGCAGAAGATTCTAAGTCCGAAGAGGTCTTGCCGGAAAACCCGGAAGCCCCGGAAGAAAAGCCTGAAATTCCTTCGGAACCTTCCGAAGAACCGGTTGTCCCGGAGCTTGCGGAAGACGAAGAAGAAAACGAAGAGGAGCCTCCCCACGACCTGGATTTCCGGGAGGAAGACGAGGATTTCGCCCGGATGCTGGACGCTCCCGACCCGGAGGAAGCCAAGAAGGACGAGCCGCCCAAGGCACACGAGCCCAAGAAGGGGCGTCCCAAGCGGCGCAAAGGCGAAGGCTTGCTGGGCATTCCCAATATGCTGGCCACGGTTGTGTGGCTGGGGCTGATTCTCGCCATCGGTATTACCGCCGGACGGATGCTCTGGGTCTGCGCCGCCGATGTGCTGGCCTTCGGACGGGAAGACCGGCCGGTGACCGTCACCGTCTATGAATCCGACGACCTGGATTCCATCGTGGAAAAGCTCTACAGCAACGGCCTTATCCGCTACCGGAGCCTGTTCCGGCTTTACGCCGGAATCTCCCATGCGGAAGAAGATATTGACCCTGGCATTTATGACCTGAACGCCAAGTACGACTATCACGCACTGGTGAAAATGATGTCCGCCAGCTCCACCCGAACGGTTGTGAAGGGCGTGCTGATTCCCGAAGGCTACACCTGCCGTCAGATTTTCAATCTGCTGGAGGAAAAACGAATCTGCACCGCCCAGGATCTGGAGGACTACGCCGCCAGCGGAGAACTGAACGACTACTGGTTCCTGGAAAATGTAGACCGGGGCACGAAATACTGCCTGGAAGGCTACCTGTTCCCGGATACCTACGATTTCTACCGGAATTCTACCCCCCGGGAGGTGCTGGAGAAGCTGCTGGATAACTTCAACACCCGCTTTGACGACGATATGAAGGCTCAGCTGGAAAAGCTGAATACCACCGTGGTCACTGGCGGCGGCTACACCGTGAAGGAAATCACCATCATCGCCTCCATGATTGAAAAGGAAGCGGCGGCGCCTGCCGAAGCTCCCAACATTGCAGGCGTCATCTACAACCGTCTGTTCCGCTGGGGCAACAATCCCGCCTACCTGAACATCGACGCTTCCATCGTCTACGCTCTGGACGGCAAGAACGAGCTGACCCGGGAGGATTTGCAGATCGACAGCCCCTACAACACCTATACAAATGTTGGCCTGACCCCCACGCCCATCTCCAACCCGGGTCTTTCCAGCCTGCAGGCGGCTCTGAACCCCGCCTCCCATAACTATTACTACTATGTGCTGAATCCCAGTACCGGTATGCACACCTTCTCCACCACCTACGAGGAGCACTCCGGTTATGTGGCAGCCTACGCGGAGGGTCAATGAGGAAATTAGAGCTGCTCAGCCCCGCCGGGGATATGGAACGGCTGAAAATGGCCGTTCTGTACGGCGCGGATGCGGTATATCTGGCAGGTACCAGCTTTGGAATGCGCTCCTTCGCGGGGAATTTTTCCCCGGAGGAGCTGCCCCAGGCTGTCCGGTACGCCCATGACCATGGGGTCAAGTGCCACGTCACCGTGAACACCATGCCCCGCAACGACGAAATCGCCCAGCTGCCCGCTTACTTGGAGCAGTTGGACAGTGCCGGGGTGGATGCCCTGATTGTTGCGGACTTAGGGGCTTTCATGCTGGCGGGAAAATACGCGCCCCACTGTGAGCGTCACATTTCCACCCAGCAGTCCATCGCCAACTACGAATGCGCCCAGAGCTGGTTTGACCTGGGCGCAACGCGGGTGGTGCTGGCCAGAGAATGCTCTTTGGACGAAATTCGCACCATCCGGCAGAAGGTAGATCCAAAACTGGAAATCGAGACCTTCGGTCACGGGGCGATGTGCGTCAGCTATTCCGGCCGGTGTCTGCTCAGCAACTACATGACCGGCCGGGACTCCAACCGGGGAGCCTGCGCCCAGCCCTGCCGGTATCAGTACGCCCTGATGGAGGAAAAGCGACCCGGAGAATACTTCCCGGTTTTCGAGGATGAAAAGGGCACCTACATTCTCAATTCCCGGGATATGTGCACCATTGACCATCTGAAAGACCTGATGGACGCGGGCATTGACTGCATCAAAATCGAGGGACGAGCAAAGTCGGCCTACTATGCCGCCATCGTCACCGGAGCCTACCGCCACTGCATCGACGACGTAGCCGCAGGCCGGGAGACAGACCCCATCTGGCGGGACGAGGTGGAGCATGTGTCCCACCGGATTTACTCCACCGGCTTCTACTACGGTCAGCCCGGGCAGTATGTGGAAAATTCCCGGTATATCCGTCAGTGGCAGATTGTGGCTCGTGTGGAAGAATGCAGCGAAGACGGGCTGGCTCTTTGCAGCCTGAACAACAAGTTCTCCGCCGGAGACGCTTTGGAAGTGGTCGGGCCGAATCTGCGACCCTTTGCCGTCACTGCCCAGGGAATGCGGGATGCGGACGGAATGCCTCTGGACGAGGTCAGAACCCCTCAGTCCCGGTTTACATTGCAGCTGCCGAAGGCTGTGCCGCCTATGTCGCTCCTTCGCAGAAGCGTGGATTTATCCGCGAAATAACAAATGTGGCCCCCAATGCCAGTTGGCATTGGGGGCTGAACTTTTCAATAGACTTGTCCGAAGAACACTATCATTGCGAGCCAGTGGTGCTCCGCGCAGCGAATCAAAATTGAAATGACTGCCAGTGGCAGTCATACCTTAACGTAGCTCACACTGGCGTGGCAATCCCCTTCCATTTTCCGAGAACCAAAACAGAAAGTTTTTTCCTCCTGACGATGGATGGATGCATTCTCGCGGTTCTCGGAATTACCGGGGGATTGCCACACCAGTGACATCGGTCACTGGCTCGCAATGACATTCTTATTGTTAGTCTTTAATTTCTTCCGTCTCGTACAGGAAGGACACAGTGCCCTTCTTGCCCTCGGCCAGGCCGGAGAAGCTGCTGTAGTCCTCCCCTGCCCGTTTCATGGCTTTCAGGGTGTCCATGATCTCCTGGAGCTTGTCCGCATCCTTGGACAGCTTTTTCAGATCGCCGGAGCCGTTGTCCCGAAAGTCCGAAATGCCGCTGCGGAATTTCTCCACGCCCTCGCGCATTTCCTTCATAGCGTCCTTTAATTGCGTGCCGCCCTCGGCACCGCCGGAAACATAGGCCGAGGCCACCTGATTTTCCTCGATGATCTTGGCCAGCAATCCGCCGTTGGAATCCAGAATCTGGGCGATCAGCTTCTGGGCTTCCTCCAGATGGGTCTGGGCTTCCGTGTCTCCGGCCGCCACCGCCGCATCCAGGGCTGCCTGCACCCGTCCGGCCAGCGTGGACAGGGACTCGTCCGCCTCCGTGGCAGGGTTATCCTGGAGCACCAGGAACTGGGTATAAAGCCGGCTCAGATTCCCGCCCTGGGCGGACAGGGTCTCCACGCCGGTATTCAGAGCCGCCACCATGGAGCCGATGCCCTGATCCAGCTGATCGACCGCGCTTTTCAGGGTATCCACCCCATCGAACATGGCATCGATAGCCCGGTCAATGTCATCGCTGGTGCCGCTGATTTCCTCGTTCTTATCCAGGTCTTCCTCGTCCAGCTCGTCCAGCAATCCGGGAGAAACGATCGTCGCCGTGAAATCCAGGGTAAAATCTCTCACGTCTGCGGAAATTTCGAAGTACTCCGGAATATCCACATCCTCGGTATAGCTCAGGGATTTGAGATCCAGCACTTTCCCAAAGCCCGGCAGCACCATGCCCAGAGCCATGCCGCTGTCGTCCAGGCTGAGAATTTTTCCGTTGGTCACCTTCACATTGGAAAATACATCCTCATCCAGGGGCACCAGGGTCATGGCCATCAGGGGCACCGGCACCGTGTAGGACTTCTTGTCCACCTCCACGGTACGAGCCAGCCGGTTTTTGTAGTCAAAGCGCATGGTAAGGTGGCCGGACTTCCCCGCCAGTGCCTCCGGTGTAATTTCTGCCCCGTCCAGGGTATAGGTGACAGTGATCTCCATGGGCAGAGTCTCGGGCGCGGCGTTTCCCTTATAGTGGATGTCCTCCCCCTGGTTGTCCCAGGACAGGGTGCCGTCTGGGAGCTTGGTATATTCCTCGTCGCCCTCGGTGTTGCGGATGTCCGTCAGAGTGGATTTGTCCCGGATGGGAGCCGTGCCATCCCGGCGGAGGATTACCTCCACCTCCACCTCCTTGGCCTTGCCCGTGGGAGCCGCCGTCACATGGACGCTCTCCCGCTTGTCCCAATCCTCCTGGGAAACGGTCTGCGCTCCGGCAGGAAGGGTCAGGCTTCCGATTATCAATGTCCCGGCAAGGAATGCCGCCACCACGCTTACTCTACGCATTTCAACGCCTCCGATTCCGGTATCTTTCCGATTCGCCGCAGCTCCATAACCGCCACCACGGCGTAGGCGGCAAAGCCGTACACCGCCATTTTTTCATAAAGCCCCGGCGCAATATACATGGGAATCCAGCCGCTCATGGAGGTGAGCATGACCTCCCGGAACAGCACGTCCATGATCTTACCCTCAATGGGCAGGCTCAGCAGGATAAAGCCAGCGGTGACCAGGGTGGTTGGCAGGACGTACAGCAGGAAAATCTCCCGCCGGGTATAGCCCAGGATTTTCACCATGGAAATGGACACCGCGTTTTTTTCGATAATCATCTTGCTGAGCAGGTACACCAGCACGAAGAACAGTCCCACAGAGAACAGGTTCACCAGATCCATCATATCTCCCATGGAGCGCATAAGCTGGCGGCTGACCTTGGTCATGGCCGTCACGTCCAGGACGCTGCCGATGTATTTTTCATCGATATCCTCGATAGGCTCGTCGGAAAAATAGCCGCAGAAGTAGCTCTTTCCCAGGTCAAAGGTCTCGTTCAGGGTCTGCCGGGGCAAAAACAACGCCACGGCTCCGATGTAATCGTACTCCCCGGTCACCGTGAAGGAATAGGTGGTATTTTCATATTCCTCTTTCAAAGTCACCCTGTCCCCCACCCGGATGCCGAATTTCTCCCGGTAGGCGGTGGACATCAGCACCGTGTCTTTGGAAAAGTCCCCCTTGATATAGGCACTGTCCGGCTCCACGCCGTAGAGGGTAACGCTTTCGCTTTTGTATTTTCCGGGCAGGGTCATGAGACTGTAGGCACTGAATTTCTCCGCCCCGGCCTGCTCCGTCTGCGCGTCGTTCTGAAACTCCATCATGTGAATGAGGCTCTGGAGCTTTCGCTTCTCGTTGACGGCGTTGGCCGGAACGGAAAGCATGGTGGTATACTTTGAGAGCATGTTGTCCGGCATGGTGTCCTGATAGTGCTGCATGGCACTGGGAAACAGCAGGCCGAACATGAGAAGAAGGTTGGCAAACAGAATGCCCACGAAGAGAATTCCGTAGCTGCCCAGGTTCTGAAAAATCACCCGCAGCTGGAAGCGAGCCAGAAACGGCAGTGCCTTCGGCAAGGGGAACACCCGGCTTCTCGGATTCTTCCGCAGATCCCGCCGAAGAAATTTGAGAGGTGACAGACTGAGCTTTTTCCGCAATGTCCACCAGGTGATGGCGGTCATCATCAGCACCGGCACCACGGTCGTCAGCAGAAACGCCTCCCCGTTCCAGATGGTCACATAGGTAGGCAGGCTGTAGCTGCCGTAATACATTCCGGCGCAGACGTTTTTCAAAACCGTATAGCCCAGGACGTTGCCCACCAGCGCACTAATAAGGCACACCAGAATGGGGGTGGTCATATAGTGGCGAACCAGCTCGCTTTTCGTATAGCCGCTGGCAAGGAGCGTGCCGATGACGTTGGCCTCCTTGGTAATGGTTGCCCCGATGGTCACGGAGAACACGAAGGCCATGATAGCAATGACGATATATAAGAACATGATAATCATGGCTCTGTCGCCGCCCATGTCGTCGCCGGTAAAGTGGATGGCCTGGTTCAGATACCTGGGCACGAAGCTCTCAAGACTGGCCTCCTGGTTCACCGTCGTCATTACGTCCTCGGCCATGTCCTTTTCCTGGTTTTCATCTGCCGGCGGGGTGTCATAGAGCCAGCTGTAGCAATAGAAAAGCGTATCCTTGCCAAAATCGGAAAAGTCCTCCTGGGACACAACGCCAACGCCGAATAGGAGAGAGTCGAACATGGTGTCGTTGTTGTCCTGGAACAGGGCGCTGTAGTCCGGCAGGGCAATGAGGCCGGTAACGATCCAGCTTCGATCACCGCAGGTCAGCCGGTCGCCGACGGCAAGGCCGTTATTTTCCGCATACATCCGGTCGATGGCGATCTCTCCCCTGCCCTGGGGCAGACTGCCGGACATAAGGCAGGGAAGGTTCACCTGCTGCCGGTTCTGAAAAATCCGCACAGTCGTGCCGTTATCCAGGGGCTCCTCCACATAGAAGTTATCGTACAGAGAAATGCCAACCTGGCTGATGTACTTGAGCTGCGCCTTGTTCAGCTTCTTTTCCACCCGGAAATTGCCGTATTCCACATTGTATTTTTCGAAGCTTTCGTTGTAGGCAGCGATCATGCTGCCGTCGGCCACCAGAAAGCCGGAGACCAGGGAGATGGTCATGGCCAGCAGCAGAAAAATCACGATGTATTTTCCTGCCTCGCCGCGCAGCTCCCGGAAAATCCGCTTACGAAGAGGATTCTTTACCATTCCAGTTCCTCCGCACCCACAGGGGCCTCGTTGCGGTAGGCCTTGCGCACTACCCCGTCCCGGAATTTCACCACCAAAGTTGCCATCAGTCGGATAGCGTCATTGTGAGTCACCATGATGACCGTGCTGCCGTATTTGTGATTCACGGTTTCGATGAGCTTCAGGATTTCTTTGCTGGTCTGGTAGTCCAGAGCACCGGTAGGCTCATCACACAGGAGAATGTCCGGATTTTTCACGATGGCCCGGCCGATGGCGGTACGCTGCTGCTGGCCGCCGGAGAGCTGATTGGGAAGCTTGTTCCGGTGCTCCCACAGACCCAGGGTATGCAGCAGCTCGTCCACATCCAAAGGCTTCTTACTCAGGTAGGCTCCCACCTCGATGTTCTCCCGAACCGTCAGGTTGGGAATCAGGTTGTACATCTGAAAGACGTAGCCTAAATGATTGCGCCGGTAGGAAACCAGCTTTTTCGGATTCATTTTTCCCAGCTTGGTGCTGCCGATGGTGATTTCCCCGGCATCCGCCGTATCGATGCCGCCGATAATATTCAGCAGGGTACTTTTGCCGCTGCCGCTGGGGCCCAGGAGCACGCAGAAATCTCCCTTGTCCACCTGCATATTCACGCCTTTGAGCACCTGAACCCGGCTGTCGCTCTGTCCGAAGCTCTTCTGGATATCCCGTATCTGCAAAAACACGCTATCGCCTCTTCTCCTTTGGGTAATGCGAGTATATCATATTTCGCAGTTAGCGTCAACTAACTCCCTGGTTTTTTCAAGACAAATTTCAGGAAAATAGCACGTCCGGAATCGTGCAGATTTGCGAAAAAGCAATGTATTTTCGATTTTTCTCCGAAAATACGAAAAATCCCGCACAATCCGGCAGGTATCTGCCCAATTGTGCGGGATGCGCTTATGTAATTTTGAAACCAGGATCGCTCACGCCACAATGGCCGCCATGACACAGAATGCCGCCAGGCACACCACCGTCATCACCGAGCAGACCCCGGAGGCCAGAGTGTAGTCCCTGGGATTTCTTCCCATGCCGGGAGCCAGGTAGCTGGCAGGCAGCACGCAGTACAGCACAGCCGCCCAGCGGGTGGCCGCATCTACATTGGGAACCAGGGTCAGCATCCCCTGCATGACAACGCCGAACAGGACATACAGCCCCAGCAGAATGCCTGTCACCTCCAGCACCCCCTTGCAGCTCTGGGAATCCAGGGAGAAATTGTAGCCCACATAGAAGATAATCAGTGCGCTTACCGGCTGGATGAGAAAGCCCGTGGTTTCCGTAAGAATTCCCAGGACACCCAGGCTGTCCAGCCACCGGCCTATCCCGGACAGATTCATGAACAGTCCCAGAAGACTCATCTTCACCATGGATGAGGCAAAAATACTCTTGAGAATACGCCCAGGGGTGGGATTCTCCCCGGTGTCGGCAGTCAGCAGGGCAATGATCACATAGGCAGTAGGCGCCTGGGCAAGGTCAAGCACTCCCATCCGGAAGGCCTGATCCGCGCCGAACAAAATCATGTACAACGGAATGCCCAGCATTCCGCTTTCCTTTGCCACAAAGAGCATAGGAAGGTTATGATAGGGATACCGCTTTTTCAGCACCGTTATGGCAGCCACTGCGGAAATCAGGCTGGCGGCAAAAACCATTGCCATGCTGCTCAGGGACTCCGCTCCCATATCCGCTGTCAGGCAGGAGCGAAATACGATGCAGGGCATACCGTATTTCACCACGAACCGGTTCAGGCCGTCCACCTGTTCCTGAGAAAACGTGCCCTTCCGCCTTGCCAGCACACCCAGCAGCACCGTCACGAAAATCGGTACGATGACCTGTGCCACAGTAATCAGCTTCTCCATTTTCTTCTACCCCTTATCCGCGGCATCCTCCGCTTCCATTTCCTTCAGAAGTTTCTTATCCTGCTTGGAGGACAAGTCCAGCTTTTCGTACATATCCGGCCTGCGGCTGCGAGTGCGCCGCAGGGACTGCTTTCTGCGCCACTGGCGCACCTTCTCGTGATTGCCGGAGGTGAGAATCTCCGGAATGGCTCTGCCGTGCCACACCGCCGGGCGGGTATACTGGGGATATTCCAGAAGACCACCAAAGTGGCTTTCCTCTTCAAAGCACTCCGGGTCTGCCAGAACCCCCGGCACCATCCGGCACACCGCGTCGGTGACGGCCATGGCGGCGATCTCCCCACCGGTGAGGACAAAATCTCCCAGGGAGATTTCCTCGTCCACGCATTCGTCGATAAACCGCTGGTCAATGCCCTCGTAGTGGCCGCAGACCAGAATCAGGTTGTCCAGCTTGCTCAGCCGGATGGCATCTACCTGGCAGAAGGTATGACCGCAGGGAGACAGGTAAACGGTGTGCACCGCTCCCCCGGCCTCGTCGCACACCGCCTCCCAGCAGCGATAAAGGGGATCTGCCGCCATGACGGCTCCCCGACCGCCGCCGTAGGGATAATCGTCCACCTGATTCTGCTTGTTTGCCGTGTAGTCCCGAATCTGGTGGGTATCGATGGAAATATAGCCCCGCTCCTGGGCGCGACCCAGGATGCTCTCGGACAGCACATCTCCCAGAGTCTCCGGAAACAGGGTCAGGATGTCAATTCTCATCGCTGCGCATTCCTTCCAGCAGATGCACCCGCATCTCGTTTTTCTCCATGTCCGTAGACAGAATAAACTGCTTCACCGCGGGAATCAGATACTCATACTCCCCCCGCACCACATAGACGCTGTTGCCCGGGTAGTCCAGCACCTCCCGGATGGTGCCGATGGGATTGCCGTCCGCAAGCACCGTCATGCCGATGAGTTCGGCGGCGAAGATCACCGCATCGTCAATATCCTCCCGGTACAGCTCCAGCACCTTCCCCCGGAGCTTCATGGCTTCCTCCGGGGTATCCACTCCGGAAAGCTTCACCAGGTTGCAGGTCTTGTGAGCCCGGACGGTATCCATGCGATATTCCTGGCCGCCGATGCGGCAGCGGTCAAATTCGCAGAGCATTTCCGGGTCATCCAGCCAGCACAGCACCTTCACCTCCCCACGGATACCGTGGGTGTTAACGATCTCGCCGGCCTCAATAAATTTCAGTTTCATACACTACACTCCTACAGGGAATCCATACTTCCGGTGGAGACGAAAAATGCGTGACATACGTCACGCATCCTCGCTTTAATCCACGATTTCGACCGTGACCTTCTCGCCAGTGCGCTGGGCTACAGTCTTAATGATGGTACGGATCTCTTTTGCGATCCGTCCCTGGCGGCCGATCACCTTGCCCATGTCGCCTTCGGCAACACGCAGCTCCAGCACCTTGCCGTCCTCGCCATCGATTTCGGTTACGGTGACTGCCTCAGGATCATCCACCAGATTTTTTGCCATGTACAGCAAAAGTTCTTTCATTCGGGATTCTCCTTTGGGATCTTACAGAACGCCAGCACTCTTCAGCAGGCCACGGACGGTGTCGGTGGGCTGTGCGCCATTCTTGATCCAGTTCTGCGCCTTCTCAGCGTCCACGGTGATGGTAGCGGGCTGGGTCAGGGGATTGTAAGTGCCGATTTCCTCAATGCAGCGGCCATCGCGGGGAGAACGGGAATCCGCCACAACGATACGGTAGTAAGGAGCCTTCTTGGCACCCATTCTTCTCAGTCTGATCTTAACCATGAGAGTTCACCTCCAAAATGATTGTAAAAATATATATCGCAAAGCAATTTGCTTTCAGCGAACGATAGGATTCCGGGGCTTAGAACCCGGGGAAGCCGCCGCCCAGGCCGCCGAACCGACCCATGCGCTTGAGCTTCTTTCCGGCACCGGGGCCGGAGAACTGCTTGATGAGCTTTCGCATCTGCTCGAAGGATTTGAGAAGCTTATTCACGTCCTCCACCCGGACACCGGCTCCGGCGGCAATGCGCTTTTTCCGGCTGGCTCCGATGATCTCGGGCTTTTCCCGCTCCTTGGGGGTCATGGACAGGATGATGGCTTCGGTGTGCGCCATGGCCTTCTCGTCCAGCTTCACGCCCTTCAGGTTAGCCCCGCCGGGCATCTGGGCTAAGATATCTTCCATGGAGCCCATGGACTTCATCTGCACCATCTGGTCGTAGAAGTCCTGAAGGGTGAATTTATTGGTCTTGAGCTTTTTCTCCATCTCGGCGGCTTTTTTGGCATCGTAGGCCTTTTCCGCCTTCTCAATCAGGCTGAGCACATCGCCCATCCCCAGAATCCGGTTTGCCATCCGGTCGGGATGGAAGGGCTCGATGTCCTCCAGCTTTTCGCCGATACCGGCGAACTTGATGGGCTTGCCGGTAATGGCCTTAACGGACAGAGCCGCGCCGCCTCTGGCGTCGCCGTCCAGCTTGGAGAGCATGACGGAGTCGATGTCCAGCCACTCGTTGAAGCTCTGAGCCGCGTTCACCGCGTCCTGGCCGGTCATGGCATCCACAACCAGCATGATTTCGTCGGGCTTCACGGCAGCCTTGATGTTTTTCAGCTCGTTCATCAGAGCCTCATCCACATGGAGCCGACCGGCGGTGTCCAGAAACACCATGTCGTAGCCCCGCTGACGGGCGTAGAGCACCGCTTCTTTGGCGGTTTTGACAGGATCCTGAGTGCCCTTCTCGAAAACGGGAACGCCCAGCTTCTCGCCGCAGACCTTCAGCTGCTGGATGGCCGCGGGACGGTAGATATCGCAGGCAACGAGCAAGGGGTTTCTCCCCTGCCGCTTCTGAAGCCCCGCCAGCTTGGAGCCGTTGGTGGTCTTGCCTGCGCCCTGCAAACCCACCAGCATAATCACCGTAGGGCCGTTGGGATTGATATTCAAATGCTTGGTGTCGCTGCCCATGAGCTTGCACAGCTCCTCATTGACGATCTTTACGATCATCTGGGCAGGGGTGAGAGATTCCAGTACATCGGCGCCGACGCAGCGTTCCGTGACCGTCTTGGTGAAGTCCTTGACCACCTTATAGCTCACGTCCGCTTCCAGCAGCGCCATGCGGATCTCCCGCATAGCCTCCTTCACATCCGCTTCCTTCAGGCGACCCTTGCCGCGAAGCTTCTTGAAGGTGGCTGAGATTTTTTCCGTTAAGCCTTCAAACGCCATAGCTCACTCCTTCAGTGTCTGGGCAGCGGTCATAATCTGCCTGGCAAGGCTGACCGTCTCGGGTTCTTGGGAGGCTTCCAGCTTTTCCGCCGCCGCGAGAATCTCCTGGGCGGCCCTGCGGACTGCCCTGTCTCTGCGGACACAGCCGATATTCTCCTCCATCCGGCGAAGCAAAGCTTCCGTCCGGGTCAGGTTGTCGCACACCGCCTGGCGGCTGACGCCCAGCGCCTCCCCGATTTCTCCCAGGGAAAGGTCCTGATTGTGACGCATATCGAAGCAGTCTCTCTGCTTGTCCGTAAGCATACCGCCGTAATAATCCAGCAGCAGCGTCATCTCCAGCGCGTCCATGGGAACCTCCTTGTGTCAAGGCATTTCCCTTGACCTTGGGCATTATAGCACAGCCCGGGCGGCATGTCAAGTATTTTTCCGGAACACCTAGTCTTTTTTATCCTACCTGATACCAGCGGATAATCTCCCGGGTGGGAAAAAAGCCCAGCCGCTTGTACAGACGCAATGCCTTCTCGTTGGTAGAGGCCACCTCCAGCCGGAGGGTTTCGCCGGAACAGGCCGACAGCAGGGTTCGCATCACCCGCTCCCCTGCCCCAGGCTTCACCGAGGCCATGGCTCGCAGAAGCCCCTCCTCCAGCCAGCCGATGCCCAGCAGCTCTCCGCCGTCGTGGACGAAGTAGGTTCCGCCGGAAAGAATCTCCGGCTCCTGCCGAGCCTCCAGAGTCCCCGCGTTGTCTACGCCTGCCATCCGTTCATTGTAGAGCTCCCGCCACCGGGATACGGTCTGCTCCGTTACCGGGAAAAGATTCGCAAGCTCCCCTTCCTCGAAGCTGGGGCTGCCGGTCATTTCCACCACGGCGGTATACAGGGGATAGTCCGTCAGTGCCTCATGTCCCGCGGCGAAAATCCGCTCCGCTCCCACCGCCCGGCAGAAGCCCACACACTCCCGAAGATGAGCATCCAGTCCCCCAGGCTCCACATCCCGGATATGAATGTAGGCCGTTTTCCGATAGGGCACCTCCTTCAGAATCAGGCTGGATACCCCGGTTTCCGTGTCAAATACTGGAAAATCCCGCATTTTCATTCCCTCCTTTTTGTTATCATACCATCTTTTTGTCCAAAGCACAACGACCAAAGGGATAAAACCGTCTTATTTCTTTGTGCATCTTGCACACTCTTTCCCGGCTTAGTCAGGGTTTCCAATTGAGACATCAACCAATTTTTGGGAAAAGGTTCTGATTTTTCTTTTTTCGCTATTGATTTCCAGACAAATTAGTGTATAATTACAGGTATCCCGATGATTACTCATGAAAGGAGGTTCATTCCATGAAGAAGATCATCTGCAAGAAGGAGTACGACACCGAGACTGCTACCCTGGTTCATAAGTTCACCAGCGGCAACCTGGGCGATCCCGCCGGCTATGAGGAGGATCTGTTCCAGACTCCCGAAGGTCTGTACTTTGTGTACGGCATCGGCGGCGAGACCTCCAAGTATCCTACCGAGGATATCCAGAGACTTGCCAAGACCAAGGTCAAGGAATGGGTGGAGAACCACTGAGTTTCCATACATAGCGAGAAGGAAGTCTGCTGAGCAGGCTTCCTTTTTTCTTGACAGCTATGGTAGAATAAAAATGATATACGCCTATCCGGAAAGGATTTTTGCCCCATGAAGTTTTGGAAAATCATACTGACAGCGGCTCTGGCGGCGGCATTGCTTTGCGGCTGCGCTCCGAAAGCGGACTACGCCCCCATCGCCGCCACTACCCTGCCCGTCTGGGATTTTACCTCCCGGCTGTGCCAGGGCACGCCGCTCGCCGTAACCCGGCTGGTGACGGAGCAGGTCAGCTGCCTGCACGACTACTCTTTGAACGTCCGTCAGGTCAAGGCCGCAGAGGCCGCCCAGGTGGTGGTCATCTCCGGATCCGGTCTGGAGGACTTCCTGGACGATTTGCTCCTGGACATGCCTACCATCGACGCATCCCAGGGAATCTCCCTTCTGCACAGTGACGAAGCGCACGAGGAAGAGGAGCACCACCATGAGGAGGACGGTCACCACCATGAGGAGGACGGCCACCATCACGAGGAGGATCCTCACATCTGGCTTTCCCCGGAAAATGCCCAGGTTATGGCGCAAAACATCTGTGACGGTCTTTCCCGGCAGTATCCGGACTATGAAGATACCTTCCGAGCCAATCTGGAAGACCTGCTTACTCAGCTGGAAGCCCTGCAAAGCTATGGCGAGGAACAACTGTCCGGCCTGCAATGCCGGGAGCTGATTCCCTTCCACGACGGCTTTTCCTATTTCGCCCAGGCCTTTCATCTGACCATTCTGGAATCCGTCGAAGAGGAATCCGGCAGCGAGGCCTCGGCGAAAGACCTGATTCACCTGACGGAGCTAGTGCGGGATCATAACCTTCCCGCCATCTTCACTGAGGTCAGCGGCAGCGATTCCGCGGCGCAGGTAATCGCCCGGGAAACGGGCTGTAAGGTTTACGCTCTGGACATGGCCATGTCCGGGGATAGCTATTTTGAGGCCATGTATCACAACATTGACACAATCCGGGAGGCATTGGGATGAATCTGGACATTCACGGCGGCTCCTGCGGGCACTCCTGCTGCCTGCGGGTGGAAAATTTAACGGTAACAATCGGAAACGAGCCGATTCTGTCGGACGTAAATCTTCACGTCCACTGCGGGGAGCTTCTGGCTCTGATCGGCCCCAACGGAGCCGGCAAATCCACATTTCTGAAGGCCATTCTGGGTCAGCGGGAATATGAGGGTGTCATTGCCTTCTCCCAGCCGGGTCAGCGGAGCAAAAAGCCCCGGATCGGCTATGTGCCCCAGAGCCCGGCCTTCGACCCCAGCGACCCGGTGAGCGTATCTGATCTTTTTGCCTGCTGCCTGGGCAAACGGCCTGCCTTTTTAGGCCTGGGCAAGTCCATGCGCTCTCTGGTGAAGGAATGCCTGGAGCGGGTTCATGGGGAAGATTTGATGGACAAGCGAATCGGCACTCTGTCCGGCGGTGAATTGCAGCGGGTGCTGCTGGCCCTGGCTCTGGAACCTATGCCCAACATCTTAATTCTGGACGAGCCGCTCTCCGGCGTGGATGTGGAGGGCATGGAGACTCTGATGGACATGCTGGACGAAATTCGAAAGACCTATGACCTGTCCATTCTTATGACCACCCACGACTTTTCCATGCTCCCAAGATACGCCAATCAGGTGGTGCTCATTGACCGGGACGTGAAAATTCAGGGCACCGCCCAGGAGGTTCTGAGCTCCCCGGAATTCGCCCAGGCCTTCCACATGAAAGGAGGAAGCTTATGAGCCTTTGGTATGGTCTTTGCAATCTGCTCCCCCTGGAAATGCTCCACTGGGACTTTATGAAAAACGCCTTTCTCGCCATGGTGCTCATGGCCCCCCTGTTCGGCCTCCTGTCCACCATGATCGTCACCGGCCGGATGAGCTTCTTTTCCGATGCCCTGGGTCACTCGGCCTTTACGGGCATTGCCATCGGAGCCATCTGCGGCCTGGCCGCACCCACCTGGGCGGCGGTAGGCTTCAGCGTGTGCTTCGCCCTGGTATTTTCCTATGTGCGCAGCCGCTCCAATCAGGCGGCAGACACCCTCATCGGCGTATTTTCCAGCACGGCGGTGGCTCTGGGCATTTTTGTCGCCACTCTGGGCGGCGGAAGCTTCACCAAATACAACAAATATCTCATCGGCGACGTACTCTCCGTCACTCCGGCGGAAATCGGAATGCTGGCTCTGGTTCTGCTGGCAGTGGCTCTTTTCTGGCTGGTCTACGCCAACCGGCTGACCCTGACGGCCATTCACCCCCAGCTGGCCGCCTCCCGGGGCATCGGCGTAGGGAAATCCCAGACGCTCTTCACCGTGGCCATTGCGGTGGTGGTGACGCTCAGCATTTCCAGTGTGGGTCTTCTGATTCTCAATTCCCTGATGGTGCTGCCCGGGGCTTCCGCCCGGAACATTTCCCGGAATCTGCGGCAGTACCACGGCTTTTCTGTGCTCTTTGCCCTGATCGCCGGGCTGGGTGGACTGACCGTTTCCTATTACTTGGGCTGCTCGGCAGGAGCCGCCGTCAGCCTGCTGCTGGCGATTCTCTTCGCCCTTACCTTTGCCATGCGAAGGAGGTTCTCTTAAATGGAAGCGAGTATTCAGGCCATTGCCCGGATGAAAAGCGATTTTCCCACCAAATTCGGCATTCCCAGGCAAAGCGGCCTGGTGGACGCCCTGGAATCCACCATTGTCTTTGAACCGGAATTCCGGAACGCCGATGCTTTGCGGGGCATCGAGGGTTTTTCCCATCTGTGGCTCATCTGGCAGTTCTCCCAGGCTGTGCGCCAAGGCTGGTTCCCTACCGTCCGACCCCCGCGTCTGGGGGGCAACGTTCGGATGGGAGTCTTTGCCACCCGTTCCCCCTTCCGTCCCAACAATCTGGGGCTGTCCTGCGTCCGGCTGCTGGGCGTGGAGGAAACCCGGGAGTATGGCACTGTCCTCCATGTGGGCGGAGCGGATCTGATGGACGGCACGCCGATTTTTGACATCAAGCCCTACATTCCTTACGGCGATGCCAAACCCGACGCTCTGGGGGGCTTCACCCAGGGTGCCGGAGACTTTTTACTGACGGTTGACTTTCCCTCTTCCCTTCTGGAAAGGATACCGGAGAACAAACGGGACGCGCTCATCGGCGTGCTGTCCCACGACCCTCGTCCCTCCTATCAGGCAGACCCGGAACGGGTCTACGGCCTGACCTTCGGCGGCTGGAATGTGCGGTTCCGGGTCAAGGACGATACACTGACCGTTGTGGATATCACAAAGGAAACATGAATCGGAAGGGAAAGATATCATGGATATCAAACGCATAGAGCAAACTGCCACAGGCCACACCGCATATGTAAATACAGCACCATTCGTAAACCAGGTGCATCAGGAAAAATGGTCGTTGGATGCCCATATGGGCTACGCAGGAAAGCATATACCTGCCTTCCACAAGCCCCCATGGGGGATGAAATTGATTGAAAAGCGTATTTTGCAGGAAAGAAAGCTTCAGCGGCTCCGAAGAGCCGCTGAAATAAAATTACTTTTTTCGGGTAAGTTCTGCCTTGACTTTTCCCTCGGGATCCTTGACGATCAGGTAGACAAGCCAGATTACCAGACCCAGCGCAACAACGGACAGACCCAAATAGAAATCATTGAGCATATCCTCTGCGGCGGGGGTAAAATACTCCGCACCCAGCTCGGCGTATTCGAAGCAGGCATCGATGAACCACATCAGAGAAGCACCCCAGAACAGGTAGCAGGGCACATGGAGCTTCATCTTGTTTTCGGGGGCACCCTTGTACCACAAAATCGTAACGGCGATTGCGGCAAACAGGCAGGTAAGAAGCGTCATACCGATTCCTCCTCGTCTGTCAGATATGCGCCTGCTGGATGGCAGGACGGCTTACAATCTTCTCCGCAGCAACGCAGCCAACGGCCCACACAACGGTCAGAAATACCGCCATGGAGCTGCCCACAGTGGCCATCTCGTGCAGCATCACCTGCGTATCTGCCGGGTCGTTCATGGCCGTCAGGAAGGGGAAGAACGGCACCACCTCTCCGTGCCAGAGGTGCTCGTAGCACAGCAGGACGCAGCCGCCCCACAGCATCTTGCTCAGAGTGCCCAGCTTGTGTGCCCAGGAGAGTTTCACCTCAGAAGCTTTTTCGTCCTTTTTCATAACCTTTGTTGCCACAGAGGTAACAACTGCCTCCGCCGCAGGAACCAGAAAACACGCCATAGAACATTTCTCCTTTCATCTTCGGAACCCATTTCCGTGCTCCGATACTTGGCATTATAGGACGATCCAGCCCTCCCCGCAACCCCCGGCGGGGGATGTAATTTTCCGCTTCAAATATCCCCTGGGTGGGGTTTATTTGTAGAATATGTACAAAAATTTTCTGCCTCAGCCGGGAAATTGCCCCTGTGATTTGGCCCGGTTTTTCGGAAAATTTGTTGCATTTCACGAAATGCAGCCATCTATCCCCCGGCAAGGCGCGCATTCTCTCAAAAATCATATCCCCCATGGGGGCTTCCGTTTTTCTTGCGTTCCGATATAATAAGACCCGTAATCGATGTCCTTGATTTCCTTCCAAACGAAAGAACAGCCGTACTCGCCCAAGTACGGCTGCTTTTTCGTTCTTTACCCGCAAAGTCTGATCAATTCAGTTGTATGTTGGAACTCCCCTCTTCCCGGGTAGACCAACGTATTGTCCTGCCGAAGAAACACTCCGGCGGAGTGTTTCAGACAGAATCCGGATATGCGAAAAAAGAACCAGACCGAAGTCTGGTTCTCACTTGTGTTGGCATTCCCCATCTTCCCGGGTAGGCCAAGGATTGGCCTGCCGGAATAACCGTTCAGTGGACGGTTATAGGCAGAAAAAACCTCCTGCTATTGCAGGAGGTTCTTATGTTGGCATTACCTATCTTCCCGGGCAGTCACCCGCCAAGTATTGTCGGCGTACATGAGCTTAACTTCTGTGTTCGGGATGGGAACAGGTGGACCCTCATGACAATCAATACCAACTATGCAGATGGCTCTTCACCATCCTTATGTCAAATGACTCTCGCCATCTAACCGCTTTCGGATTCTAGCACATTTACCCGTGCTTGTCAACCCATTTTTTCAGGATCTTGGTGACCCGTACCGGATTCGAACCGATGTTAAAGGCGTGAGAGGCCTCTGTCTTAACCACTTGACCAACGGGCCATGGTGCGCCTTCAGGGACTCGAACCCGGGACCCACTGATTAAGAGTCAGTTGCTCTACCAACTGAGCTAAAGGCGCAGATCCTTATGTTAGATGCGCCCTGAAAACTGAACATTGTCCTTTACTTCCGCAATTACTATTAAGACACTCACTGAGCCTGCGCTTTGGTCAAGCTTTCGGCTTATTAGTATCAGTCAGCTACACACATTGCTGTGCTTCCACCTCTGACCTATCAACGACATAGTCTACGTCGAGCCTCAGTGGAGATCTTATCTCAGGGAGAGTTTCACGCTTAGATGCCTTCAGCGTTTATCTCGTCCGTACGTAGCTACCCAGCCATGCCCTTGGCAGAACAACTGGTACACCAGAGGTACGTCCAACCCGGTCCTCTCGTACTAAGGTCAGCTCCCTTCAAATCTCCTACGCCCGCAACAGATAGGGACCGAACTGTCTCACGACGTTCTGAACCCAGCTCGCGTGCCGCTTTAA
>OIXQ01000327.1_pt1 | contig 22761 bp, 17 predicted proteins | sample 1587791 | NCBI WGS metagenome assembly OIXQ01 (sample SAMN03283273) | human gut metagenome | biome: human-associated habitat; material: feces | host: Homo sapiens | place: Peru | collected 2012
GCCAGCATTTGCGGCGGACCCAATTATCATAAAGATGACCAAGGAGCAGTTGGAAAAATGTATCGAACGCACCACATCACTTATGAAAGAGGCTGCAGAACAGCTTGATTTCATTCAAGCCGCCCAGTATCGTGACGAGGTCATCCGCTTGCAGAAGGAATTGGAAGAAAAATGATATAGCTGTAGGTATAGAACTGTCAAAAAGCGTCATGTGGGCTTTTACTGTCATCGAAAGATGTTCCCTATACTGTCCTTTCAATGATGAAGATGTAAAAAATATAGTTAAATACATACATTTGTTTCACGGAAACATATCTTTTTTGTACTTTTGTCATACAAAAATATGTAAATCTTAAGATTATGAAGAAAATACTGATTGCGATTATCGCTCTTTTCCCCTTGCTGTGCTCTGCGCAGAATGTTAAGCCCTTGACGCCTGAACAGCAGTTGGAGCAGGCTCAAAAGCAACTGGAAGAAGCCAAGAAAGCAGTTGAAGAAGCAAAAGCTGCTGCTGAAAAGGCGAAAGGTACAGATAAAAAACTGGAACCATCCATTGCAAACGAACCAGCATCTACTACGATTAATGGTAAAACTATCGTAGTCAAAAATCAGCAAAAGAATACAGAAAGCACCAATACTCCTTCAGAGACAAACCAAGGTTGGATTGTCCCTAAAGTAGAAAAGCGCACTGAAGTTGCCAAGAAAACGGTTACAAAGAATGGTGTTACACTGAAAGATGACCCGAAGTATTTGGAGGGCGCAATACCTACTAATGAAAATGGCAAAATCGAATTTACCATGCAAACAGATGCTAACGGGAAATCTGCAAAACAGATTTATGATCTTGTGTACAATTACTTCAGCAGTTTAACACAAGACAAAAATAATATAGCAAGCAGAGTTGCACTTGTCAATCCAAAAGAGAACATCATAGCAAATACTATGGATGAATGGCTTATTTTCAGCCAATCATTCCTTTCACTTGACCGAACAGAATTCAGATATCAGTTGGTTGCTCAAATTGCAGATAACTCTTTGACCGTTACTTTGTCAAAAATCATCTATAATTACGAAGAAGGACGCTCTACCGGTTTTAAGGAACCAGCAGAAAATGTAATTTCTGATCGCTATGCACTCAATAAGAAAAAGAATGGCTTAGCACGCATCTTTGGCAAATTCCGCAAAGGAACTATTGACCGTAAAGATCAGATATTCAGCGATATAAAAGCATTAGTTAAAATTTAACTTTCAAGTTGTTTAATACAATTCATTCAAAATGCAAGAAGATAACAAGATACAGGATACAGTAAATACTGAATCCAACGAGAATAACGAAACTAAGACATCTTATGCCATCAGACCCCAACATCGCCAGCGACGACTCATTGACTATGATGGCAGAGACAAGATGCTGAAAGTTCGAAACAAGCTTAATATTGCATTCATGCTTTTGGCTGTCATCGGACTCATTCTTTGGACTCAAACAGAATATCAAACTGCAAGTACCATTGTACTGATTATAGGAGTTGTTCTTAAAATTATTGAAGTCTGTCTCAGGCTATTTAAGAAATAACATTTGAGATTTTAAGAAATGATATTAGGTTTTGTCTGTTCAAGAATCGAATCATGAGAAAACCATATATATAGGAATAAGAAAGTAGTAAATGAATACCTACATAATGAATAAAATATTCACTACAATGCTATTTTGTGCTGCAACTACCTCGGTTGCAGCACAAACTGATTTTAATTCAATCAATGAAGATGGAGATTTCCGCCCAGCTTCCGAAAGAAGAATAAGTACAGATTCACTCGGCTCCAATCAGGAAATTCCTAAAGGAATTAAGGTTTGGACGGTAGATGAAAGATTCGGCGACCAGCAAGATGCTGTTGTAGATACACTTCAGCATATGTACATGAATACGACTTTCACAGAAGGACTTCGCGGAGAATACAACACCTTAGGTAACATGGGCTCTCCGAGAATAGGACGTATTTTCATTGATCGCAGAAATACTCAGGGACAATTCCTTTTCACAGAACCTTATTCATATTTCAATACGCCCGTCAGTGATTTTCATTTCACCAACACATACTCACCAATAACCAACATCACACTCAATTCATGTGGTGACCGCACGAATGGTGAGGACGATTTCCATGCCATCTTTGCTGTCAATGCCAATAAGCGATTGGGAGCAGGATTCAAATTCGACTACAAATACGGACGTGGTTACTATAATGCACAAAGTACCAGTCATTTCAAATATACCATGTGGGCTTCCTATATTGGTGACCAATATCAGGCACATTTACTTCTTAGTACTCTCCACCAGAAGGTGACAGAGAATGGAGGTATTACAGATGATGACTATATCAAGCACCCGGAAATTTTCGAAGAAACATTTACGGAAAACGAGATTCCAACGGTTTTAGAGAAGAACTGGAACAGAAACGATAATCAGCATATCTTCTTATCTCATCGCTATAGCTTAGGTTTCAAACGCAAAGTAAAAATGACAGAAGAAGAAATCAAGGCTAAAAAATTCGCTATGGAATCTGCAAAAGATAATGCAGAAAGCGACGCAAAAGAAGAGGCAAGAAAAAAGGCGAAAGAAGCCGGAAAGAAATTTGACGAAAAGGAATTTGATAAAGCACAACAAACTAAATATACCGGAAGACCAGAAGGTGCTAAAATTGCAGGCAACGAACCTGCAGTGGAAGCTAATGCTGGCACTTTGAAAACAGATACAACCAGAATAGCAGTCAACGGTAAAGCTGCAGCTGATAGCTTATTGGCCATCCAAAAGAAGGCCAAGGAAGACTCATTGTTCTATAAAACTGAGTACGTACCAGTCACCAGCTTTATCCATACGCTCAAGTTTGACAATTACAAGCGTATATACACTGCTTATCAGACCCCTGCGAACTTTTACTTAAACGAATACTACAACGTGGGTAAGTTGACAGGAGACTCTATATACGACAAGACCCGCCATTGGGAAATGAAGAATACCTTTGCATTAGCTACTTTAGAGGGCTTCAGCAAATGGGCCAAAGCAGGTATCAAAGCTTTTGCAAGTTACGACATGCGCCACTTCGACTTGCCTACAATGGATGGCGGTATAGAGAAATATAATGAGCACACCTTCAGTGTTGGTGGTCAACTCAGTAAAAAACAAGGAAAGCTATTACATTATAATGCCATTGCGGAAATCGGTATCGCAGGCGAAGATGCGGGTACTTTGGCAGTAGATGGAAATCTGGATGTAAATATCCCTTTCCTTGGAGATACACTTTCGATTATTGGAGATGCTTTCTTCCATCGCGAGAATCCATCTTTTTACTATAGAAAGTATCATTCTCGACACCTCTGGTGGGAAAACGATCTCGACAAGATCATTCATACCCGCATCATGGGAACATTAAGATTCAACAAGACTCGCACTTCGTTACGTGTTGCCGTTGACGAAATCAAGAATTATACTTATTTGAGTCAGAGTTATACCATTACCGATGAAGGTTTGAGAACTGGCGTTACAGTAACGCCTATGCAGAGTTCAAGTCCTATCAATTTACTTACTGCACAATTAAAACAGGACTTTAAGCTGGGCATACTGAATTGGGAAAACGTAGTCACATACCAGCATTCAAGCAAGGAAGAAGTTGTACCGGTACCAGACTTGGATATCTACACAAATTTATATATCAAATTCTCTATCGCAAAAGTTTTGCATATAGACTTAGGTGCAGATGCCCGATATTTCACGAGCTACACAGCACCCGACTATTCTCCATATATGGGACAATATGTTGTCCAGGGAAATGGTGACAAGAACGTAAAGGTAGGCAATTATCCGATAGTCAATGTCTATGCCAATGCATTCATCAAGCATACCCGTTTCTTTGTCATGATGAGTCACATCAACGCCGGACAGGGAGACAGAAATTATTTCTTGACCCCTCACTACCCTATCAATGGAAGGGTATTCAGATTTGGAGTAAGTTGGAATTTCTTTAACTAATAAAATGGTAAAAACAAATTCTGTAAAAGCGTGGCTTTTAGCAACACGCCCCAAGACGCTTTCAGCGGCTGCAGTTCCTGTCATGATAGGAACTGCATTCGCCTGGCGAAATACAAGCGAACAATTCAATTGGATTCCTGCAATCTTATGTTTGCTATTTGCATGGATCATGCAGATTGACTCAAACCTGGTCAACGACTATTTTGATTTTAAAAAAGGTAATGATGACGAGACGAGATTAGGTCCTAAAAGAGCATGTTCGGAAGGATGGATAACATCCGATGCTATGGTGTGGGGAATCCTCATTACAACCCTTTTGGGATGTATGACAGGAATACCGCTTATATTATACGGAGGACTGGAAATGGTGATGGTAGGAATAGCATGTGTCGTATTTTGCTTTCTCTACACCACATTATTCAGCTACCACGGATTGGGTGATATTTTAGTACTTCTGTTTTTCGGTATCATTCCTGTATGCTGTACGTACTACGTCTGCATGCCTCTCCACCAACAAATTCCAACAGGTGAAGTGATCGCATCATCCATAGCCTGCGGCTTAGCAATAGACGCACTATTGATAGTCAACAATTACAGAGATATTGACAATGACAGGAGCAACGGCAAGATAACCCTTGCAGTACGTTTGGGAGAAAGCAAGACAAGAAGGCTATACGAATCAATAGGATACATCGCTGCAGGTATCATGATCATCCTCGTATTCTTCGATTTATATCAAACCGACAAGTTCATTCCGACGTATGCTATATACCTTATATATATCATATTACACCGGCAATCCTATCAAGAGATGAAAAGAATCAACAAGGGAGCAAAATTAAATCAGATACTCGGCTTGACAGCCCGTAACATTTTAGTTTTTGGCATTCTATCAGTTGCAGCCATACTTTCTGTAATATTTATATAACAAAGCTTATGAAACAACAGGTAAATCTTGAAATAATGGAATTCATCGAGCTACAGATTCTTCCACGTTACAATGCATTCGGAACGAGTCATGGCTTACGCCACGTGAATAGAGTGATCAAAAACTCCATCAAGTTGGCAGAAGTGACAGGTGCAGACATAAACATGGTATATGTGATAGCAGCATATCATGATTTAGGAATGGAAGGACCAAGAGCCATACACCATATCACAAGTGGTAAGATACTCCAGAGTGATCAAAGATTGAAGCGTTGGTTCAAGCCAGAGCAAATCAAAATCATGAAAGAAGCTGTAGAAGATCATCGAGCATCTTCCAGCAGACAACCCCGAAGTATTTATGGGAAAATCGTAGCAGAGGCAGACAGAGATATCGAAGCTCATGAAATTTTCCTGCGAGCTATTCAATATGGAAGAGAAAATTACGCAGAGAAAGATAAAGAAGAACAATGGCTCAGATTCTCTCAGCACATGGAAGAAAAATACTCCAACAATGGGTATATCAAACTCTGGATACCCAACTCACCCAATGAAAAAGCATTAAAGGAACTGAGGGGTATTATAGAAAACAAAGAAGAATTAAGAAGAACATTTGAAAGCATCTGGAAAGAAATTGAAGAATGCAAATAAAAAAATGAGAAAATATTTGGTTATTTCATAAGAAAGCATTACCTTTGCAAATGTAAGACATGACAAATGAATAAAAATATTTGGGGTCGTATCGGTTCGATCGGGTTACTCTTCATATTAAATCGTGAAACCGAGAAGACTTCTCTTGTTGATGGCGGGCCATATAAATCGCATTTGCGACTAAGCTGTAAAGCCAGTGGATTACAAAGACGGAGAGCTCTCAAACTTGTGAAAGTTCAGAGTTTCATCACATCATCGAGCGACCCCTCTCTTTTTATAAGTACATAAAAGTACAAACATCAATATCATGCCAGGCAATAACGCTAACAGAAACGACATGGAATTAACAGAACAAACACTTCAGCAAGTTGAGCGATTCATCAAGAAGATAGCTCAAAAGTTTCCACCTCAAGAACTCAATGAAACTTCTGTTCTTACAGATATTCATGTAAGATGTTCTCAGGATAGTGGAGAATTGTTGGCATTCAATGACGACGAACAGGAGATTACTCGCTGCGTTGTTGAACAATGGATAGACAACAAAGACGAAAATTTCTATGAGGAAGTTGCCAAGTGTTTGAGAAACATCTTGAGAAAGAACACAGCTATCGTTGATAACTTGGGAATTCTCAAGCCATACAGTTTTGTCCTCGAAGATGATGACAAAGAGCATCTTGGAGAACTCTATCTGGCAGATGATGATACGATTATTGTGGGTGGTGATCTGATGGAAGATTTAGATCATGACTTAGATACCTTCCTCGATGACCTACTTAAAGAAGTATAATCAGGGGTTAGTAAATCAGTAAAAAAGTAAATAATAATTTTATAAATTAAATAAGTACATACTTATAAGAACTAAAATTGATTTAGCGAAATCAAACAAAAGGATGAGTAACTGAGAAGTCACTCATCCTTTATCTTTTTCTAAAGATTCTATATTCTTATATAGATTTCAAAATGCTCTGTAGTTATATAAATAGATTATTTGGTAATTCTAAACCAATCTACATCTATCCAACCACGATTGGTCTTACCAGCCGGTTCTTGAGCAACCATTCCGACTTTAGCTCCAATCCATTTACCTTCACGCATTGTAAATTCGTCACCTACCTTCTTAAAGGACTTTCCGTCTTTGCTAAAGTAGAAATTAACCTTTCCCTGCTTAACAACCATTCGAAGATAAGAAGAATGATGCAAGGCAGGCTGATAATCAATTTTATCAGCGGAAGTCGGCGCAAAAGTGGCAAGCACCTTCACATCTTCAGTTCCCTTCTTGTCAGCCTTATGACAGGTAATCTGCTGCAACTGGAATTCATCCCCTACTCTTTTTACAACCAAAGCAGAATAGTCCAATCCCATCATGATGATACCACCCAGCTGATTCTGGTCTTTAGCTGTCAGTTGTAATTTTGCAGTGGCCGTAAAATTATCAGCAGGAGTTTTTTGGAGTAAGAGGTTTGGAGTATGCCAAATGGTTTCATCACTCTTATGGGTATAAATACGATACACACCCCAGGAAGTAGGCATACCAAACTGCTGTTGGTAATTAGCGTGCCACTGCCATTGCAAACCAAGTTTTGGAGTATTAAACTCATCACTCTCAACAGGATTCACATTCACATGAGTACTTGCTTTAGGCATCTTATAAGTCTCATAAGGTTCACCACAATAACCTTTTGCCGGAACCTTGCCAATCACTGGCCAATTATCCTTCCAGGTAACAGGTTGGAGATGGACGACACGTCCATAAGCTTCCTTATCCTGGAAATGAATAAACCAATCCTCTCCATATTTGGTATGAACCCATCCACCCTGATGAGGGCCGTTAATCAGACTCTTTCCCTGTGCCAGAACCTTCTTAAATTCATAAGGACCGAAAGGTGATTTAGAGCGCATAGCCACCTGGAAACCTGTAGGTACGCCACCAGCAGGGAACATAACCCAATACCAGCCGTTTCTCTTATAGAATTTAGGTCCCTCGCAAGTACGGTTCTCCGTTCCATTTCCATCAAAAACGATGACAGGATCACTGATAGCCTTGGTACCATCAGCATTCAATTCTCTAACAGTAATAACAGAGGCAAAACGATTGCGGGAATTAGCCCAACCATTAACGAGATAAACTCTACCATCTTCGTCCCAAAGAGGAGACGTATCAATCATTCCTTTACCAGGAATCACGCATACAGGATCGTCCCATTTTCCTGCAGGATCCTTCGTCTTGACCATAAACACGCCATAGTCAGGATCGCCCCAATAAATATAGAACTCACCATTATGATAACTGATACATGGAGCCCATACACCGTTACCATGAGAAGGCTGATCAAACTCACTCTCTGGTTGAAGTTTCGTAACAGCATGACCGATGATTTCCCAATTCACCAAGTCTTTACTATGCAAGATTGGTAAGCCTGGGATACAATTGAAACTGCTGGCAGTCATATAATACTCATCACCAACGCAAACCACATCCGGATCAGAATAATCCGCATTGATGACAGGATTTTTATACATGCCATTACCTAAGTCTGGATTCCAGACCTGAGAAACATAAGGGGAAGTCGATTGAGCCTTTTGAGCAAAAACAGTCGAACTACCACCTACCAAAGCTGAAGCTAACAGCAGATAGATTAATTTTGTTTTCATGTCTTAAGTTGTTTGTATATAATATTTTAGTACTTTTAATGATAAGGAGCAGATTCAGATGGCAATCCAGGTAAAACCCGCAAACGATGCTTGTTACCATCAAAACCAACCTGCATAATATGTCCTGCCGTTTTTTCGGATGCACCTAAGGACAAAGCAACATGTCCCATCGTACGACGAAGATTCAATTCCACACATGGATTGATCTGCAATTTTTGTTCATCATCCGCATAAATCATCATATCCACACCAAAAGGTCCACTATAGATAGATTTCAGAACCGGTTGGAGAGTCTCTATGATATGCCGGCGTATTTCAGCGAGTTTATCCAAGGAAACATAAGCAGCAAGAATTTCCTCTTTCTCCTCTTCAGAAGCAAGGAGATTACCCGCATAAGCCCCCTTGATGGTTTGAAACAGAGATAAACCGCAGTATTTCACCACTCCATCAACGATTTCAAATTCCATACCAAAATCTTTCACCTTATTATAATAAGGCTCCACAGTAACACCCCCTTGATGGCGAATCACGTTAGCAGCCCATTTCTCCATATCATCCAGATTGTCGAGTCTGATAATTCCGGAATTTTGTGCTATACCAGAGAAAGAACTGTTCACATATCTGAGTCCACGACCACTTGAACTCCAAGGAGATTTTATAATTGCTTGTCCTTTTCTTGAAACCACATCTTTCAGCATTGTCACATCAGTAACAAAATCCACATGACTCTGGAGATTCTTGGCAGCCCACTCTCTACTACTTACGCATCTGATTTTATCCAGATTTTCAGAAGTAGGCAACATGATATCCGGGCACCCCAAATGTTTCAATTGAGAAACTAAGGCCTTGTCCCATCCCCAAGGATGAATACTGTCTATCTCCATCGTATCCCTGAAGACACCTTCCAACTGTCTTGGCGTGATAAATTCCACCTTATTATATATATAGCCGAGATGTCTTACCTTATCATAAGCATCATCAATGGAATCCACCATGACGAAATCTCCTTCATCCGCCCAAAGAGCAGGAATGAAAGCTAAATCATTACGAAGTTGTCTCCCAGCATGAGGAGCCGTATAATTCGGTTGATTGACTGCAAGTGCCAAATCATGTTCAGGATTAAATATATGTAGTTTCATACTGCAAAGTTAATAAAAAGCACTCTAAAATGAGAAAAAAAAAGCCCAAAAATGGGATTTTAACTTAGAATAGTGCTAAATAATGAAAAAAAAGTTAGTTTTTGCTATCTAGAGTTTGCAAATTAGAAAATATTGATTACCTTTGCATCTATAAAACAACACGAACAAACAGAATCTCATGGAAGAAGCTTTCTTCAGAACACATACATACCTGGTAGAGCATACCAATGCGCCAGTACGTCGGTCTCTCATGGATGAGATTGACTGGAACGACCGCATGATAGGTATCAAGGGCACAAGAGGCGTTGGTAAGACAACATTTCTACTTCAATATGCTAAAGAACATTTTGGAGCGAAAGACCGCAAGTGTCTCTTTGTGAACATGAACAACTTCTATTTCCAGGGTAGAGGTATAGCAGATTTTGCTGGAGACTTTGTTCGCCAAGGTGGAAGAACATTACTCATTGACCAGGTATTTAAACAGCCAAACTGGAGCAAGGAGTTGAGAAAATGCTACGACTTGTATCCAGAGCTGAAAATCATATTTACCGGTTCAAGCGTGATGCGACTCAAGGAGGAGAATCCTGAGCTCAACGGAATAGTTAAAAGCTACAATCTCAGAGGTTTCTCATTCAGAGAGTTTCTCAACCTGCAGACGGGCAATAACTTTCCTGCATTTTCTCTCGATGAAATATTGCGTAATCACGAGCACCTAGTAAAACAAATCTTACCAAAAGTAAGTCCGATGAAGTATTTCAAAGACTACTTGCATCATGGATTCTATCCATTCTTCTTGGAGCAACGCAACTTCACGGAGAACTTGCTCAAGACGATGAATATGATGACGGAGGTTGACATATTGCTCATCAAACAAATAGAACTTAAATATCTAAACAAAATCAAAAGATTGTTCTATCAACTGGCAGTAGAAGGTGCAAAAGCTCCAAACGTCAGTCAACTGGCAGATGGCATAGAGACAAGCCGTGCAACGGTGATGAACTACATCAAGTATCTTGCAGATGCAAGACTCATCAACATGATTTATCCAGATGGTCAATTCTTTCCAAAGAAACCATCCAAAGTCATGCTTCACAATACCAACCTGATGTATGCCATCTTCCCGCTGCAAATAGACGAGCAGGAGATTATGGAAACATTCTTCGTCAATTCCATGTGGAAGGATCACAAAGTACACCAAGGCGGCAAGGATCATTTCTATATGGTTGATGGAACTACCAAGTTCCGTATCTGTGATGCTCATGCCACCAATAAAGTGAGATTTAATCCCGACACCATCTATGCCCGCTATAATACGGAAGTTGGTAAGGACAATAAGATTCCACTGTGGTTATTGGGATTCCTTTATTAAGGAATGTTGAATGTGGAGTGTTGAATGTTGAATTGCCTAACGGCATCAGCACGAAGACACATAAGGACGCAAGTCTAACTCAACACTCAACATTCAACACTTAACATTAGAATAAGAATGAATTAAATACAAAACATTTTTAATATTTTATCTAAAAGTAAAATGGCTAAAGAGAAAAAATTTATCACTTGTGATGGTAACACAGCTGCCGCACACGTAAGCTACATGTTTACTGAGGTTGCTGCTATCTACCCTATTACTCCATCATCACCAATGGCGGAGCATGTAGATGAATGGGCTGCCAAAGGTCGTAAGAACCTTTTCGGTCAGCGAGTTTCTATCCAGGAAATGGAGTCTGAGGCTGGTGCTGCTGGTGCAGTTCACGGTTCTCTCCAGGCTGGTGCCTTGACTTCAACTTACACTGCTTCTCAGGGTTTGTTGTTGATGATTCCTAACATGTACAAGATTGCTGGTGAGTTGCTCCCTTGCGTGTTCAACGTATCAGCTCGTACATTGGCTTCTCACTCACTTTGTATCTTCGGTGACCACCAGGACGTAATGGCTTGCCGTCAGACTGGCTTCGCTATGTTCTGCTCTGGTTCTGTTCAGGAGGTTATGGACCTCTCTGCAGTTCCTCACTTGGCTACATTGGAGACAAAGGTTCCTTTCATTAACTTCTTCGATGGTTTCCGTACTTCTCACGAGTACCACAAGATCGAGGAGATGGATATGGAAGACATCCGTCCATTGGTTAAGGAAGAGTTCATCGAGGACTTCCGTAACCGTGCTTTGACTCCTGAGCGTCCTGTTACTCGCGGTACCGCTGAGAACCCAGAGACATTCTTCACTCACCGTGAGGCTTGCAACCCTTACTACGATGCAATCCCTGAGGTAGTAGAGAAGTACTGCCAGGAGATGACTAAGATCACTGGTCGTGAGTATCACCTCTTCAACTACTATGGTGCTGAGGATGCTGAGAACATCATCATCCTGATGGGTTCTGCTACAGAGCCAGCTCGCGAGGCTATCGACTACTTGAACAAGCAGGGCAAGAAGGTTGGTATGGTTGCAGTTCACCTGTTCCGTCCATTCTCTGTTGACTTCTTGAAGAAGACTATCCCAGCTACTGTTAAGCGTATCGCTGTTCTCGACCGTACTAAGGAGCCAGGTGCAGAGGGTGAGCCATTGTACCTCGACGTTAAGTCAGCTCTCTACGATGACGAGCGCAAGCCATTGATCGTTGGCGGTCGCTACGGTCTCGGTTCTTCTGATACAACTCCAGCTAAGATCGTTGCTGTATTCAAGAACCTCGAGTTGCCACAGCCAAAGAACCACTTCACTGTAGGTATCGTTGATGACGTTACATTCACTTCTCTCCCAGAAGAGGAGGAGATCCCAATGGGTGGCGACGACTTGTTCGAGGCTAAGTTCTACGGTTTGGGTGCTGACGGTACTGTTGGTGCTAACAAGAACTCAGTTCAGATCATCGGTAACAATACTAACAAGTATTGCCAGGCATACTTCTCTTACGACTCTAAGAAGTCTGGTGGTTTCACCTGCTCTCACTTGCGTTTCGGCGACAGCCCTATCCACAGTGCTTATCAGGTAAATACTCCTAACTTCGTAGCTTGCCACGTACAGGCTTACCTCCACATGTACGATGTAACACGTGGTTTGCGTAAGAACGGTTTCTTCCTGTTGAACACTATCTTCGACGGCGAGGAGTTGGTTAACTTCATCCCTAACAAGGTAAAGCGTTACTTCGCTCAGAACAACATCACAGTTTACTATATCAACGCAACTAAGATTGCTCAGGAGATTGGTCTCGGTAACCGTACCAACACCATCCTCCAGTCTGCATTCTTCCGTATCACAGAGGTTATTCCTTTGGATCTCGCTGTAGAGCAGATGAAGGCATTCATCGTTAAGTCTTACTCTAAGAAGGGTCAGGACGTTGTTGACAAGAACTTCGGCGCTGTTGACCGTGGTGGTGAGTACAAGCAGTTGACAGTAGATCCAGCTTGGGCTAACCTCGCTGACGATGAGGCTAAGGAGGATAACGCTCCAGCATTCGTTAAGGAGCTCGTTCGTCCTATCAACGGCCAGGCAGGTGACCTCTTGAAGGTTTCTGACTTCGTTAAGCACGACACAGTTGACGGTACATGGCAGAACGGTACTTCAGCATTCGAGAAGCGTGGTGTTGAGGCATTCGTACCAGTATGGAACGTTGAGAACTGTATCCAGTGTAACAAGTGTTCATTCGTTTGTCCTCACGCAGCTATCCGTCCATTCGTATTGACCGACGAGGAGCTCGCAGGCATCGAGGGTCTCGAGACTCAGGATGTTAAGGCTCCTAAGGCTTTGGCTGGCATGCACTTCCGCATCGAGACTTCAGTACTCGACTGTCTGGGTTGTGGTAACTGTGCTGACGTCTGCCCAGGTAAGAAGGGTGAGAAGGCGTTGACAATGGTTCCATTCAACGTTGACGCAGAGGATATGGTCAAGGAAGCAGCTAACTGGGAGTACCTCGTACACAACGTTGCTTCTAAGCAGGATCTCGTTGACATCAAGCAGAGCCCTAAGAACTCTCAGTTCGCTCAGCCATTGTTCGAGTTCTCTGGTGCTTGCTCTGGTTGTGGTGAGACTCCATACGTTAAGTTGATTTCTCAGCTCTTCGGTGATCGTCAGATGATTGCTAACGCTACTGGTTGTTCTTCTATCTACTCAGCTTCTATCCCATCTACTCCATATACAAAGAACGCTAAGGGTCAGGGTCCTGCATTCGACAACTCATTGTTCGAGGACTTCTGCGAGTTCGGTCTCGGTATGGTAATGGGTAACAAGAAGATGAAGGAGCGCATCGCTCACTTGCTCGAGGAGGCTAAGGCTAACGAGCATGTTCCTGCTGAGTTCGTAGCAGCTGCTGACAAGTGGGTGGCTAACATGAACGATTCAGAGGGTTCTAAGGAGGCTGCTGCAGAGTTGAAGCCTCTCATCGCTGCCGGCGCTGAGAAGGGTTGCCCTATCTGCAAGGAGCTCAAGACTTTGGATCACTACCTCGTTAAGCGTTCACAGTGGATCATCGGTGGTGACGGTGCTTCTTATGATATCGGTTACGGTGGTCTCGACCACGTATTGGCTTCTGGTGAGGATGTTAACATCTTGGTACTCGATACTGAGGTTTACTCTAACACTGGTGGTCAGTCTTCTAAGTCAACACCTCTCGGTGCTATCGCACAGTTCGCTGCTCAGGGTAAGCGTATCCGTAAGAAGGATCTCGGTTTGATGCAGACTACATACGGTTACATCTACGTAGCTCAGGTAGCTATGGGTGCTGACAATGCTCAGACATTGAAGGCTATCCGTGAGGCTGAGGCTTATCCAGGTCCATCACTCATCATCGCTTACGCACCATGTATCAACCACGGTTTGAAGCGTAAGGGCGGTATGGGTCGTTCACAGCACGAGGAAGAGTTGGCTGTTGAGTGCGGTTACTGGCACTTGTGGCGTTACAACCCACTGTTGGCTGATGAGGGTAAGAACCCATTCACACTCGACTCTAAGGCTCCAAACTGGGAGAACTTCCGCGACTTCTTGCTCGGTGAGGTTCGTTACCTCTCTGTACAGAAGGCATTCCCTAAGGAGGCTGATGAGCTCTTCTCTCAGGCAGAGAAGATGGCTAAGCTCCGCTACCAGACTTACGTTCGTAAGAGCCAGGAGGACTGGAGCGAGCAGATCTAATCTGATTTTCAGTAAATATCTATATAAGGTGGTACATCCCTAAGAGGGTGTACCACTTTTTTTGCTATTACTTATACCTATTTTTGAGTTACTTTAAGCGCATATCTGCAGCTTTGTAGTCTTATTTATACTTATATAGTATCCTTCTACCCTATTTGTGGTATATACCATACTATCATAATGTGACCCAAAATACCCCCGGGGTGGTATGGTATAGGTCGCAAAATCGCCGTACCTTTGCACCCAGAAAATAACAAATAAAAAATAAGATTATGGCACAGATTATTGTAAACGACGAAAAGCAGGAAGTAACACTTCCTCTCACTTTGGCAGAACTGATAAAAATCAATAAAGTGTTCCAGCCAGAGATGGTAACCATTCAGGTAAACGAGGATTTCGTAGAAAGAGAAGACTACGAGAAAATACAACTGAAAGAAGGTGACCGTGTAGATTTCCTATATTTCATGGGAGGAGGCGCTTGCTAATTTCAACAGAATCTCTGTCTTCAAGCAGGAATCAACTGCATACAAGATAGCAAGAAAATACATTCTTAAAGAGAAAAAACGATTAAAAGTAGCATTTTTTAAGAAGTAAGACAGAAATTCAGTACAATAAAATGCTTATTAAATAGTTTAATATATTAGATTACGTTGTCGTTAATGTGCGTATTCTGTATCGTTAACGCATTTAATAAGTGATAGTATTCATCCGTAAAAGAAAAACAGTGTAAGATGATAGAATTAAGTGAAGAACAAATAGAGAGATATAGCCGACATATCCTGCTTCAGGATGTAGGACTCGAGGGACAGGAAAAGCTCCTCAATGCCAAAGTTCTGATTATCGGTGCAGGAGGTTTAGGCTCACCAGTAGCTCTTTATCTGGCTGCAGCCGGAGTGGGACATATTGGTATCGTAGATGCAGACGTTGTTGATTTGAGCAACCTGCAACGACAGGTCATTCATCAGACCAAGGATTTGGGAAGACCTAAGGTGGAGAGTGCAAAGGAGAAGATGATAGCCATCAATCCTGACGTAGAGGTAACTACCTATCATGATTTCCTTGATTCCCACAATGCAGAGGAAATCATCCAGCCTTGGGATTTCATCATCGATGGAACAGATAATTTCCCTGTAAAATTCCTCATCAATGATGCTTGTGTTCGCTTAGGTAAGGCTTTCTCTCATGGCGGTATTCTCCGCTTCCAGGGTCAGACCTTTACACATCTACCAGGAACAGCATGTTATCGTTGTTTCTTCAAGGAGCCACCTCCAGCAGGCGCCGTTCCTACCTGTAGTCAGGCAGGAGTTTTAGGAGCCATTGCCGGTATGTTAGGAACCATTCAGGCTGCAGAAGCATTGAAATATTTCCTGGGCGTAGGCGATCTCCTGACAGACAGACTGCTCACATTCGATGCCAAGACGATGAACTTCCGTACCATCAATGTGAAGAAACGTGCTTCATGTGAAATTTGTGGTGATCATCCAACTATCGACCACCTCATTGACTACGAGCAGGCTGCCTGTGACTTGAAGAAGCACTAATCATATATTAGTGTAAAGTGTAAATAGATAAAGACTCGCTATAGCTTATGAAAATTGACGACAACGTAATCAAAGTTATTTTAGAGCAGGCGAAGAAGGATGCCCCAATAGAAAGTTGCGGATTGCTTTTAGGCAAAGATGATCACGTGACAGAAAGCTATTGGATGGAGAATATCGACCACAGTGAAGAGCATTTTTCCTTTTCACCCAAAGACCAGTTTGCCGCATTGAAATATGCACGAAGCAAGGAACTTAAGATTCTTGCCAACTGGCACAGTCATCCTGCATCACCTTCCCGTCCTTCAGAAGAGGATTTAAGATTGGCCAACGATCCCAATATCCGTTATGCCATTCTTTCATTGCAAAATGGTAAAGTTCATCTCAATTCATTCAAAGTTCTGAATGGAAAAGTGGTGGATAAAGAAGAACATTACAGTGAAGATTAAATTTCACCAAAAGATAGTGAAGATTGATATTCACTCACAATAAACGATACAAAAACATGTATAGAATACCTTCTACATTAAAGGGGGATCTGGATTATACCCAGTCGCTCATCGACCAGTTTAAGGCTGGCGAGATACAGGCAGGACAATTGAAATCCAACCGCGTTCCTATGGGAATCTACGAACAGCGAAAGAACCAACATTATATGTTGCGACTTCGTTGTGCCGGTGGATTGGTCACTCCTGAACAGCTCGCCAAGATTGCCTTCGTGGGTCATCAGCTATCCACTTCGCATCTCCACGTTACCACCCGTCAGGAAATCCAAATCCACAATGTTGATATCGAGGATGCAGTTCCTGCGCTGAGAAAATTGGAGAAAGTTGGAATATCCAGCGCTGGTGGCGGAGGAAATACGGTTCGCAATATGATGGTGGACGATCGGAGTGGCTTGACTGCCGAAGAGGAATTCGATGTATATCCTTATGTAGAGGAATTGACATCCCGTCTCATCGCAGAAAAGGATTCATTTACGATGCCCCGCAAATATAAAGTGGCTATAGACACCAGTGTAGATACCGCTAACTACTCATATATTGCAGACTTGGGACTACAAGCACGAATCAAGGATGGCAAGAGAGGATTCAGAGTACTGATAGCTGGTAGCGCTGCAAGCAATGCCCATACCGGATGGGAAGTTTTTGACTTCCTTCCGGAAAAGGACCTTTACCGTGCTGCTAAAGCATTGAAAAACTGGTTCCACAAATATGGCAACCGCCGCAACCGCCACAAGGCCCGTATGAGATACGTATTCTACAAATACGGAACCGAAGAGGCTAAACGCTTGTATCTGGAAGAGTTTGAAGCACTCAAGAAAGATTCTTCCATCGATTTTGAAGCGCCAGCACTTCCTCTCGAACATCACAAACCATCCTTTTCTCCATTAAGCGAGAAGGAAGATAAGAATGCAAGTACTTACTTTGACCGTGAGGCTTTCGAAACCTGGAAGCGCCGTTATGCCCACAAGCAAACCAATGCGGAAGGTCTGAAGGAGAATCTCTGGTATGCTTACATTCCGCTTCGTCACGGCAATAATTCCACCGATTTCTTTGCAGAAGTAGCTGAATATCTTGGAAATTATGGCAACGATGTGATCCGCTTCACCAAGAAGGAACAAATTCAGGTGAGAAATATCCCAGAAGAATATCTTCCAGATATTTATGCCTTCTTCAAGAAATTAGGCGTATATCAGGTAGATTATCCCGTAGTTGTCACCAATCTCACATGCTGTACTGGTGCAGACACTTGCCGACTCGGCATCTGCTTACCTAAGGGTGCAATTGATGCTATTGCCAAGAAACTCCTCAGCAGTGACTTGAATCTGGATGCCATCCCTGACTTCGAACTTCGAATGAACGGATGTACCAATATCTGTGCATTGGCAACCTGGGGCGACCTGGGATTCAGCGGACGCGTGGGACGTGTAGGAGATGATCCATATCCAGCCTATACGGTCTGGTTGCCAGTCAAAGGCAAACATGAGTTAGACCTCCAACAGGGTTATATCGCAGCCAAGAAGATTCCAGCCTTTGTAGAAGATTATCTGAAAGATGTCATCCAGGAGCAACCCAACTATGCTGACTACTACGATTATGTGGCAAAGCGTGGTGCTGCCTTTATCAAGGAGCTGATAGCCAAGTACAAGGAAATAGCTCCGTTTACAGAAGAACCGGATACCTTTTATGATTTCGGCGACGACGAAAAGTTCTCTCTCATCAAATATGGTAAAGCAGAATGCTCAGCCGGACTGTTTGATATCATCGAGATCGACCAGGATAACATCAGGGAGAAACGTAAGGAAGTAGATCAACTTCTTCAGGACAAGACTCTCAAAGAATCCACAGCCGCAAATCAGGAACAGACAAACAAGGTAGAAAAACTGCTCCACGACATTGTATTCTCTGAGAATCGAATGCTTCTCGTCACCCGTGGTTTGGATCCACGCACAGATGAGGATGTATATCTGGGATTTGAGAAGGAATTCATCGGAGCCGGCATCATCCCGCAGAAATTCAAGATATTGACCGATAAGGCAAGAAACAACGAATCCTTGATAGAGAACAAACCTCTTATCGATGAACTCGCTGACTTGCTCAACGATCTCTATCAGAACATGGATGATTCGCTTCAGTTCAAGCTCCCAGCTGCTCAAAGTTCCGCAGTTCTCACAGATACAAAAGAAAAATCTGCGTCATCTGCGAAATCTGTGGGACAAGAAAATGCAACCAAAACAGAAGCGGAAAAATCTGTGTCATCTGTGAAATCTGTGGGACAAGAGAATGCAAGCGAGAAACCACAAGAAAAATCTGCGGGAGATACAAGCAGCGTTCCTGATGTAAAGAAAGACTTCCGAGGCGTGATGTGTCCGATGAACTTTGTAAAGACAAAGATCGCTCTCACCCCAATGCAGAGTGGACAGATACTGGAGATTCTTCTCGACGATGGAGCACCTATCGAAAACGTTCCTGGCAGCGTGAAAGGCGAAGGCCACACCATACTCTCTACTGAAAAGATAGAGAACTACTGGAAAGTATTGATTAGGAAAAAGTAGAAATTCATTAATCTATGTCAATATGGACTATCTTCCTATAACGATTAAAATCGTCTCCGCCAACATACTCATCGTTGGCGGAGGGAAGGTAGCGACCCACAAGGCTCAGATTCTCGCCCGTTTCACCGACCAAGCTATGGTGGTGGCACCAGAGATTACAGATGAGCTCAAGGCACTACCCTTCCAAACAAAAGAGAAGGCTTTCGAGCCTAGCGACCTGGATGGCGTGCAACTCCTCTTCGTCTGTACGGGCGACCATGAGTTGAACCATCAGATTAAACAGCTCGCAGCCGAACGGCATATCCTGACCAGTGTCTGCGATGATCCGGCACAGTGTGATTTCATCTCGCCCGCCATCTATCGCAACGACAACCTCACCATTGCCGTGGGAAGCGATTCGAGGGATGTGAAAAGAAGCATCCGAGTAAGAAACAGAATAAAAGAATTGATAGAAAATGGTACATTACAAATCGATTGACCAAAGCCAGTTCGCTGAAGGAACCGACATCAAGGAGCAGGAGAAAGTCTTCGATGATTTTCTACAAGAATCACTCTTGGAAATACAGGGAAGTCATATCAACAATCATTCCCCCATTCCTTATATCTTCCTGAAAACGTGCAACCGCAGCGAAATATACTACGGTAAAGGCGAAGTCCCCGATGAGGTAGCGCGCCATCTCTTCCGTGTGGTAGCAGGATTGGAATCTGCCATCATTGGAGAAAGAGCCGTTCAGGGACAGGTGAAAGAAGCTTATTATACAGCCAAGGACCAGCGCCCATTGACAGCCGAACTCCATCGACTTTTCCAAAGCGCATTGCAGGTAGGCAAGCGGGTACGCAATGAAACTGAGATTTCGCATGGTGCCGTATCACACAGTCTCGCAGCCTTGGAGATTATTGAGGATGGCAATATTGATTTAAAAAATGCCCGAATCACCATCATCGGTGTCAACAAACTGACCGCCGACATTCTGAAGTTCCTACAGAACAAAGGAGCTAAGATGGTGTTCCTCGCCAACCGCAGCCAGATTAAGGCACATTATCTTGCCGATCCCCTTGGCATCAAGGTATATACCTTGGATGAGAAACAGGAGTTCCTGTCACAGACCAATATCCTCATCAGCGCCACATCAGCTCCTCATCTCATCATCCACAAGGAAGACATCCCAGAGCAGAAATCCCTGCTCGCTATTGATCTCGCATTCCCTCGTGATATCGATTCACGCCTTAGCGAACTCCCAAACGTTCAGCTCTACAACATCAGAGACGTAGAAAGGAAAGTGCGTGAGAACATCGAAGTGAGAGGAGCCGAGGTAGAGAAAGCCGAAGCCATCATCGAAGAAGAAATTCAGGAGATGCAGGAGGCTTTAGAAAGAAGAAAGAAATTTTTAGAAGTGAAGAATGAAGAACGAAGAGTGAAGAAACAACGTTCGACGGACGAAGTGAAAGTCAATTCAATTGCTTAAAGTCAGTTGTCATCATCTCAAACATCTTTACTTCCTTTTCATTTTATTCATAAACATAACCGACATTTTTAAAGATGAATAAAAAGATTAGAGTCATTGCAAGAAGCAGCCGACTCTCCCGGCTGCAAGTTGAGGAAGTGTTCAAGAACTTCCCAGAACTCGCCTACGAGATTAAATATTTGGAATCTTACGGCGACAAGAACCAGCAGATTTCACTCCTGAATGGTGAAGCTCCTGCTGATATCTTTACGAGAGAACTCGACGATGCCATCCGTCAAGGAGATGCCGACATCGCCATCCATTCGGCGAAAGACCTGCCCTATCCTCTGCCTGAGGATATCGAAGTCATCGCCCTCTTCCCTGCTTTCGACACCACCGATTCGCTCGTAAGCAGAGACCACAAGAAACTGGCAGAACTCCCTGCTGGCAGTATCATCGGAACCAGTAGTCCACTTCGCAAGAAAGGTTTAAACGAATTACGTCCCGACCTGACTATCAAAGGGATACGCGGTTGCATTGAAGATAGAGTACAACAGGTAAAAGACGGAAAATATGATGCCGCCATCGTAGCTACTTGTGCATTAAAGCGATTGGGAATGGAGGATGAAATCGCCGAAGTGCTCCCTTTCCCAACCCATCCTCTTCAAGGTTTCCTTGCCATCACAGCAAAGAAAGTGAAGAGTAATTCTTCGCTTCTCACTCTTCGTTCTTCCCTTAAGAATCTCTTGAATTCGCAAGGCACCGTATCCTTGGTAGGTTTCGGTCCTGGTGACCCAGAGCTGTTGACCATCAAGGCAGCAAAAGCCATTGAAGCCGCCGACATCATCTTTTATGATGACTTGATTGACGAGACTTATCTCAATGATAAAAAGGCAGAAAAAGTATATGTAGGAAAGAGAGCTGGATATCATCATAAAGAGCAGTCTGAGATCAATCGCCTTCTGCTTGATGCAGCCAGAAAGGGCAAGAATGTAGTTCGCCTGAAAGGTGGAGACCCAATGATATTTGCTCATGGAAGCGAGGAAATCGAATTCTTAGAGAGTAATCTCATTCAGGTAAATGTCATCCCGGGCATTACCACAGCCTCGGCTCTTGCCGCATCTCAAAAGATCAGTCTCACCCATCGGGATTTCTCATCCAGCGTGGCATTGGTAAGCGGACATACCCCACAACCAGTCACTCCTGATGCAGAAACTTTGGTGTATTACATGGGTGCTAAACAGTTGCAGGCTATCGCTACCCAACTCATCGACGAAGAGGGTTGGGCTTTCAATACCCCGGTTCTCCTCACCTACAATGTGAGCCGTCAGGACGAACAGACCTTTGAGACTACGCTTTGGGAACTCAGAAACGGAGAGAAAAAAGATCTCCCTACTCCTCTCATCGCCCTCATCGGTAACGTGGCTGGACTGAAGCATCATCAAGCTTCAGACATCAAGCCAACACTCTACACGGGCACATTGCCTGACATAAAGAAACGAAATGCCGACTACACATATACCCCGCTGATAGAAATCTATAATAGCTCTATTTTTAATTTACGAGACGCATTATATGATGAAGAAAACTATAAGTATTACAAAGGAAAAGGTTTAGATTGGGATGACGATGATGAAAAGAAGCCGAAATATGTAGTCTTTACAAGTCAACATAGCATATCATCAACAATAGAATGCATACCTGAATTACTCGAGGAGCAAGAAAATTATATATTTATTTCCATTGGGGATACCACGACTGAAGCTTTGCATAATGCAGGCATCAAAGATGTGATACAGGTAGAGGAAGACAATCGCTTCGGAATCATAAAATGGTTCGAAAAAGAGAAAGAGAAATACGATGAAGCCAAAGCACGATACGAGGATATTATCTATCCTCATTCCTCATTGTCACCAGAAGACATTCCTCTGGCATTGCAAGAATTGGGATTTTGCGTAAAGAGCTTCGTCGCTTACAAAAACGTGATGCCGGAGCATCCTCGCCTTGTGAATCTCAATCACTTCAAGCGGATTGTCTTCACATCGCCTTCCACTATCGACAACTTCATCGAGTTGTATGGTAAATTGCCAGAGAATACTGAGTTCATCACCCGTGGTCCTATCACTCAGAAACATCTGGAAGAAGTATTGGAAGCGCAGAACAATAGTAAGTGAAGAACGAAATTCAACATTCAACATTCAACATTTAACATTATAACC
>OIXQ01000328.1_pt1 | contig 22756 bp, 25 predicted proteins | sample 1587791 | NCBI WGS metagenome assembly OIXQ01 (sample SAMN03283273) | human gut metagenome | biome: human-associated habitat; material: feces | host: Homo sapiens | place: Peru | collected 2012
GGAAGAACTCCACATAGTCGTATACCGACACCGCCGCCGTGCTGCACATACTGCCGCCTGCGGCCACATGGTCGTAGATCTCATCGGGGGTGATGTCCACACCGTCCACCAGCGACTGGCCGTCACGGACGATATACAGCGGCGCGATACCGATCTGATAGGCTTCCAGCAGTTCCGGCGACAGGTCGCAGGTGCTGTCTGCGGATATTTTTATCTTCATAGTCAAATATTCCCTTTCCAGATAGCACGCCTGCCCAACGCAGGCGGGATTCTTTTATGGTATCATAACGGGACACGGTGTGCAAGCCCTTTTACAGATACCGATCCAGCCGCTGTGTAGAACTATAATACATCTTGGACAAACGAAAAAAAGGTATGAGGAATAGGGCCTCATGTGTTAAAGTTGAGCTACCAAACAACAACTTGACAAAAGGAGACCATATTCCTCATGAATAAAAGTATAACACAGGACATGAAGTATCGTCAATCCCTAATGAAGTACGCAGAAAAATATGGCGTCGCGCGCGCCAGCCGGAAGTACAACAAAAGCCGGTCATACATCTACTTCTGGAAACAGCGCTGGGATGGAAGTGCGGCATCCCTTGCCTGTCAATCCAGACGCCCGCACAGCCATCCGAATCAGCACACGGAGGCCGAGCTGAAGCTCATCGGCGACATGCGCCGCCGAAATCCGACGCTTGGTATGATCGAGTTTTGGCACCGTCTGCGGCAGCGCGGCTACACGCGCTGTCTGGAAAGTCTGTTCCGCGTGATGCGCAAAATGGGGCTGTTTCCAACAAAAAAGCCGAAAAAGACGCACAAATCCAAGCCTTACGAGCAAATGACCCATCCCGGGGAACGCATACAGGTCGATGTGAAAGTCGTTCCGCGCAAATGCATTTCGGACCCGGAACTTCGCCTGTTCCAGTACACCGCCATCGACGAGTTCACGCGCCTGCGCTTCCTCGCCGCCTATCCGGAGCAGTCCACCTATTCCTCTGCTGACTTTCTGCGGAAGCTGCGGGCGTGGTACGCCCGCAGAGGCATACAAGTGGAATGTGTCCAAACGGACAACGGCTTTGAATTTACCAACCGTTTTTCCAATAGCAAGCGCGATCTGCCGACGCTGTTTGAACGGACTGCGGCCGAGCTGGGCATCCGGCATAAGCTGATCCGGCCCTATACCCCGCGTCACAACGGTAAGGTCGAGCGCAGCCACCGTGAGGACCAGAAACGTTTTTATTCCTGCCACGCCTTTTATTCTCTTGATGATTTCGCAAAGCAGCTCGCCGTCCATAATCGCCGTTCCAACAACTTACCTATGAGGCCCCTCCGCTGGCGCTCTCCCGCCGAATTTCTTGTCCAATATGTTTGACAAACCTACAATTTGGCGGCGCGAAGGTTCGGCAGGGTGCAATATGTAAATGGACAGTCCCCGGTGAGTCCGGGGGCTGAATTTTTTACAGGATCGAACCAAGATCCGGAAAGTATGGAGGTACATCCAATGGAAGAAAAGACGTTTGTAGGCTTCAATTATGGGCGGTTCCAGAATGACGAGGGACGTATGCAGGATTACTGCAACGTCTTCATGCTGGAAGACTTCGGCGGCGAAGAAAACAATGACTACCATTTCAGCGGTCAGAAAGCGGCTAAATATGGTTGTGTCAGTCCTGATGTGTTCAAAGACGTCAAGATCGGCACCCGTGTTAAGTGCTTCTTTGATAGCAAGAAGAAGGTAAGTTGGATGGTTCCTGCCGATAAAGCGTAACCCCTCGTAATTCGCAAAAAAGCACCGGGAGGTAGCTCCTCCCGGTGTGCCCCCCCCGCTAACAGGGGGGCACTACCTACAAATAAGTCCAAAAGGGGGGCGTTTTGTGGATGGTGAAAAGCAGGATATTGTCTTGTATGACTGGCTGTCATTTACATCAAAGGAACATCGGCCGGAAGATCTGATAGCGGCGCTGGGTCTGTCTCAGTGCCCATGGCAGGAGATCAAGGGCGCACATGGCTACAGGGATCGTAAATATTTCTCATGTATCAGCATCCATTACAACGGTCGTGAAGATATGGGCGTCTGGGTTGAAATGTCCGGTCAGGGCTGCCGCACTTTTGAGACGGTTTCAAAGGTTGGCTGGCCTGTCTTGTTTGAGTTCATTGCACGGAACGGTTTGAAGATTACCCGTCTGGACGTGGCCTTTGATGATCATTCCGGTATCTTTGAGATGCGGGACGTGGTAGAGGATACGCAGGACGGTAACTATGTGAGCCGCTCCGACTACTGGGAAACGGTATTATCCTCCAAAGGCTCTACGGTACAGATCGGCAGCCCTCAGAGTAAGGTGCTTGTCCGTATCTATGATAAAGCCCGGGAGCGTGGCTGTGAGCCTGGTACACATTGGAATCGTGTAGAGCTGCAGCTCCGTGACGATCGGGCGGTACAGTTTGTAAAGCTGCAAATGCCGATCGGAGAAGCCTTTTCCGGTGTGTTGCTGAATTACTTACGGTACGTTATTCCGGACGATACGGACTCTAATAAATGGCGCTGGATGATGCGTCCTTATTGGATTGATATGTTGGAGGTGCTGACACCGATCAGTATCTACGCTGCACCCGGTATGGAGTATAATGTAGATCGCTGTCGTGAGTACGTGGTAAATCAGGCCGGAAATGCCATTGATTGCCTGATCCAGATCTACGGCCTGAACGAGTTCAAAGCATTGATCGACAATCGGCCTACAATGAAAAATCCTAAGTATGAAAGTCTCATCAAGCAATATCATTTCGACCGTCTGGCGGCGAAATTTGAGAAGTTTTTCAAATGAGTGAATTACAGATTTTCTATGCGGTGTGGCGCTTCCTGCGGCACATCTGGTACAGATACAGGAGAAAGATTATGAGGTTTTGGAACAGATTCATGTGGGCGCTGGTTGGTGGCCTCGGTTATATGCTGGCGCGGTTTCTATTCCAGCACTTCCGGACTTTAGGAGGTTAAGCATGGCCAAAAACAATATTCGTTCCGTCCGATTCTCGGACGAGATGATAGAGATTATCAATCAGCAGGTGGGTGACAACTTCACCCAGAAGTTTGAGCGCATGGTCTACAACTGCTATATGCTGCTGCCGGAGAAAGAGCGGCAGGCTCGTGAATGGGATGAACGTATCAAGAAAGCTAAAGATGCGTATTTTGCCCTTCATAAGCGGTATGGAGATGCTGCGATTTTCTTGACCGGTCTTGAAAATCGGCTTAAAGGGCTGGAGCGGTGCTTTGATGAATTCGAAGCAACAATGTAACACATAACCAACGCGCTGCGTCGCTGATCGGATCTCGCAGCAGCTGCGCAGCGTGTTACATGGCGGGGTAGTGTAATGGCAGCAAGCCGAGCTTTGCACTCGGAAACGGTGGTTCGAATCCATCCCCCGCAACCATTGATTTTTAGGAGAGGAGGGATTTTGCAAGAGTCTACCACTACTGTTGCTACCATTCTGGGTAACATGACTTCCGTCAAGACGGTTGTCGGCGATGTCTGGGACATTATGACCGCCAATCCTGTGCTGTGCGTGTTCCTGTGCGTTACGCTGCTGGGCATTGGCTTCACGGTGTTCCGCAAGGCCAAGCGCGCGACCCGTGGTTGATGCCGCGGCTCAAGGGGTGTGGGGTTCGCCCCATACCCCTTACTTTTTTGGAGGTGATGACATGGTTGAAACGCCCTGGTATAAATGCGGCTATGCTGCCAGCGCTAAGGTGCTCTTTGAGGGCGTCGGCAGGATGATCGACGCGACCTTTGCCGCGATCTTCGATACCGGCGATCAGACGGACGTCTTTGCCGTACTTATGGTTTTTATTGTAGTGGCTATTGTGGCTGGACTACTTACGTATATGTTCCGTAGATCAAAAAAGTGAGGTATGAAAGATGATCAAGTTTCTGGTAACTGCTGTGATCGTGCTGATCTGTCTGTTTTTGATGGCGCTGATGCTCTGCCTGATGGTCTGGGTAGTCACGCGCCTGCTGCGTTTCCTGTTCCCCCAGCGCTTCGGATCCGGCAAGACCGCGCCGAAGAATCCCAAGAAGAAGGTCAAGAAGGTCGTCGTTGAGGATGACGAGGACAGCGACGAGGTGTAACACATGATGCCCGGCAGCACCGGCGCCGGATCCGAAAAAATGTGTTACACACAAAAGAACAGCGCCCCGGGTGGAGCGCCGTTCTCGATCTGATTGTTTCGGATTTATCTTCGTTTTTCAAGTCGTCCGGCAACAATCCCGGCCAGGATCATTATCACAAAGAACGGCGTTGTAAATAGGTCGATAAATCCGTGCAATAAATTCGCCATGAGTTCACCTCCTCCCTTGCTGAAGCTGTTACCTCACGGCAAGGGAGGGGCTCTGGCTCTGTATCATGACTGGGTAGCTCAATGGTAGAGCCTCTCACTTCGGACGGGTATATGTGAGCGAAACACCGTCGATGCTGGTTCGAGTCCAGCCCCAGTCAAATAATATCCCCCGCCTTGCGGCGAGGGATTCAGGTTACTTCTTTTGCTGGTACATTGCATCTGCTCTATCTGCAATATATTGCATATTAATTTGGATGTCTTTGATTCTGCGTGCTTTTATTGCGTTGATCACTGTGTTTGTGATTCCGGCGATTATGACAATTATCCAGCCGAATAATTCAATTCGTGTCATTTGGGGCACTCCTTTCCTTTTTCTTCATTCTATCATGTAAAAGGTGGTTGTCAAGTATGAGTAAAATTTATAAGTGTTTGATTTCCGCCGTCTTGCTGGTGGCCGTTGTCCTCTCTGCTGTGGTGCCGACCTATGCTACGGATGTAGATGATTCTGGTTCTGCTGGTATTTCTTCTGATTCTGGTGTAACCGGTTCTGATTCTGGCTCTGGTAGTATCTCCGGTGATTCCGGCACTACTGATTCTGGCTCTGGCAGTGTTTCTGGTGATTCCGATACGACTGATTCTGCTGTGATAGCCGGTGTGATAGGTGATGTTTTTAAGGATTTGCTCAAGTACTGCCTGACGCCGGTTACTGTCAATGGCGGTGAGGATGAAATTATAGCAGCTCGTAACTACATGAACTCCGTGTGGCGTTCTGGTGGACCGTCGCAAGGTAACTATGTTGATGTTACTTATCAAACTATGTCTGATATGGTAGCTGAATTGAATATGCGGGGTATCCCTTGTACTATGCAGCTTTCTCGTGGCTCTGCTGCTGGTTATTACATTCGTGGCTCTGGTAAAGCTCCTCTTTGTGACGGTGTTGCATATATGGATATTTCTGGCAGATGGCTTTCGAATACAGCCGGTCAGTATTTTAGGTCTCAAAAGGAATCTACTTCTACCCCCAGCAAGCCCTCTACCGTCACCCCGTCTACGCCGTCCACCGGCACCACTCCCGGCAGTCCCGGCTATGTCTCTAAGCCGACTTCCACCGATGAAATTGACCTGTTGCAGCAGCTTATCCAGTATACGCGTTTTGGAAATGAATTTTTATCTATTGCTGATCAATGGCTCGGTTTGCTGGATAGGCACGTTTTGAACATTCAGTATTATTGTGCTAACCTCGTTGAGATCGGCAACAACACGATTCAGGGTATGGGCAGTCTCATTGATACACTTGAATTGCATCTTCCAGACCTCAAGTACATAAAGGATATTTCTAATTCCTCTGATTCGATGGTTGCTCAAATTAGTCGTCTCAATGCGTCTTTCTCTTCCTTTTTTAAGCAGTTCAATAGCGTTATTGCAAACGGTGAGCTTTCTATTGATACCACTCCCCTTGAAGCCCGGTTAGATAAACTCATCTCCATGTACCGCAAGGTCAACGGTGTCGTTCTGGATACCGCCGCCATCAACGGCAATCAGATCGTGGATGCTGTCGGTGGTGAGCTGCAAAATCCCATGGTCTATGGTAACTCTTATATTGCAAACCAGAAAATCTATTTTGCACATGGCATTGGTCTGACACTCAACGGTGTCTATACGTTGACCAAGTTCAAGGATTCTTCCGGTAATGCTGTGCAGCTTCGGTCTGTCCCTCTCGGTACGTCTATCCCGTCCTATATCTCCTCGGATCCTGTGCTTTTGGCCGGTGTCTGGAAATCTGGCAGCAACTACATTATTTCGGATACGCTGGATTTGACTACTGGTATTTATACAAAGCGAGTACAGCAGCTTGTGTTTACCGGCACAGAATCCGGCTACGGTTTCCGTACTCGTGCTAATGGCTCTGTGCTCTATTATCGCACCTATACCGGCGATGGTCAGCTTGCCGCGTTTTGTAACTATGGTCACTTTGTCCCCTATGAGGGCGCTATTAAGCCGGGTGCGGATGCTTCCACCTCCGTTGATGGAACTAGCTACACCTATGCAAACGGTATGCTCTGTATCACCTCAACGACTCTTACTGATTTGACTGGTTGGACAAATTGGATAAAATCCCGGCGTACCGCTGGTGCATCGCTGGCATTTTTCTACGTGGATGGTTCCTCCAGTACTTTCAAAGTCACGCCGAAAGATACCGGTATTCGTGAGCTGTTGACCATCCCGGAAGGTAACAGTACGATTAGTGTTTCTCGTGGTGCTCGTCTCACCGCTAAGTACGAGACCTACGACAGCTATACCATGCAGGCGGATATTATTGCCGCTATCAACAATTTGCAGCTGGGCGGCGGTGGTTCTGGCGGAGATCTCTCCGGTGTTACCAGCCGTCTGGATACCATCATCAATATGATGCAGATCGAGACGGATGACCTGACCTGTGATCACGTCTATAAGCAGGAGATGACGCAGGACGTGACCTGCATTCTGCCCGGTCTCATGGTCTCCACCTGCACGAAATGCGGCTCTACCAACTCGGAGATCATTGACCCTCTGGGGCACGACTGGAAGTGTACAGACCATGTAGACGGCGGCGCTGCACTGTCTGCCACCTATGACGTGGGCGATGACGTGTCACTGCTCACGGCGACGGGCTACGATGTCTATACCTGCTCCCGCTGCGGAGATACCTATAACGATTATGATGGCGAGGGTGCACCGGAAAACAGTAAATTCTCTATCGCTGAGCTGATCGCTAAACTGTTCGCCAAGCTGGGTAAGCTGGCCGGTAGCCTGCTGTCTTTCATCATCAACCTGTTTGATAAAGCACTGACCAGCGTGGACGAGATCATTACGAAGTTCAACACCTATACGGCGCAGATCACCGGCTTTGGCGGTGACTATCCGGCATGGCTGGGCGGTCTCTGGGCGATCTTCCCGGCAGACCTGCAGGTAGCTCTGACGTTCGCCGTGGTCTGCATGGCGCTGGCGGTTGTGGGCAAGAAGCTATTTTTCTCGTAACACAAGTTTTGCTGTAGCGCGTCAGGATCTTACACTGGTGTTACAAGGAGGGTTTGAAAATGGGTCGGGTTTGTCGTGTGTGTCGTGTCTGTCGTAATTTACCGGGCTGTCTGGAATTTCTGGACTATGCCAAGATCCCTTATCCGGATTACGGCTGTTCCGATTTTAAGCCGCTGGGCTTCCGGGCTTGGCTGCGTCAGTTGGGGGTGATGCTATGGCGCAGCTTCTGAAACCGCTGGTCAGTCTGGTGGATCTGGTCATTGGCGTCATCAACGGTCTGATTGTGGGCGCGGTGCACTTCCTGCTGGGTCTGCTGGATGGTCTGGATAACATTGATTCCCTGCTGGATCATGCGGTGTCCTCGGTCAAGGGCTTCTTTGACGCCTTTCTGAATCTGGGGTCGCTGCTGTTCCCCTTTCTCCCGTCTGAGTGGACGGCCATTATAGAGGCCGCTCTGATCGTCCTTGTGCTGGGACTGATCATCAGAAAGAAGGTGGTAGGATGAACGATCTCGGCGCGGTGCTGTCCTCAACGCTGGAGCTGCTGAAAATGCCGCTGACCTTGGGCAGTCTGACCTTTTCTTTCTGGCAGATCATTCTCTGGCTGATCGTGGCCGGTGCGGTGATCTATCTCATTGTAAAGTGGGTGTTTGATTGATGAAATATATACCTGTCATGGCTGCGGTGCTGGTGCTGCTCTCCATGGCCGTCCCGGCCTGTGCCGAGGAGATCGTGCAGAGTCCTGCGACCGGCGAGACGGTGGATATACCGGACTGGGCGTTGAAGCCTGCCATAGATCCGGATGAGGAAGAGGAGCCAACGCCCATGCAGCCCATGGCGCCGATTACCGTTAAGGATCCTGATGGCAATGTGATCTATCATGACGACGGCACCGGTGACGGCGTTACGCAGCTGCAGACGCCGGAGGAGGAGACGGATGAGACCTATAAAGTGGATGCAGATGTTTTCTTGCATAAGCCCTTTGAGAAATATTCGGTCACGGAGGGCTTTCTGCTGCTGTTCCTGATCCTGGGCTTTTGTCTGGTCATTTGGAAGATGATAAAGGGGGTATTTTGATGGCTGCGGCTGTAGCTGAATTTTTCGGGATCCTGGGCACCGGCGTGGAGCCGCCTACCAATATGCTGGAGCTGATTCCCTATCTGCTGACGGTGTTCGTGGGGATCGTGCTGGTGGTCTGCGCCTTTAGGTTGATCGGCGCGGTGGCGTCGGCTATTGTCAACTGGCGGAGGTTCTGATGACGCTCTTGATTCTGATCGTGGTCGGCTTCGTGCTGATCTACTTCCCAACGCTGCGCTGTGCGGTGTTCCATCCGGTATCGCTGGTGCGCTATGGTGTCTCTGACCTGATCCGCTATATCCGCTTCCACCGTTGGAACGAGTGTAATACCGGCGAGCTGGTGGCCTATGTGGGGCTGTTCGGCAAGGGTAAGACCCTTTCGGCGGTACATAAGGTGGTATCCATGTATGAGCGCTATAATGGCATGATGGTCTATGACCGGGATCGTCAGATGTGGGTAGAGCAGCGGGTTAAGGTGCTTTCCAACGTGGCGCTGTCCATCCCCTATGATGATTTCGTGTCTTTGCAGCAGGTGGTTTACTGCGCCGAGAAAAACGGTGAGTATGACAAAGAGCATGAGACTCTGACGGTGACGTTGGTGCTGGGCGATGAATTCAGCGTCCAGATGAACAGCCGGAACTTTAAGAGCAACATTGATCCGCTGTTTTTGAATACCCTGTTGACCTGCCGACACTACCATATCAGCCTGTACTATACCGCCCAGCGCTTTGGCCATGTAGATGCCCTGCTTCGGCAGGTAACAAGCTATGTGGTCGATTGCGATAAGCTGTGGCGCTTCCAGCGTCAAAACCTCTATGATGCCTGGGAGATGGAAAACGCTACCAACAGTCAGCTGCTGACGCCAATAGCGCGGCGGTGCTGGTTTGTTCTGGATCGGGATTACAACGCCTATAATACGCTGGCCTGTGTAGGGAATTTGCAGAAGTCGTTCCGTGAGGGCGACATGATGAGCGAGGAGGAAATCTTGTCCCTGCGTCGGAATGAGCAGCAGGCCAACATGGACGGCGTAGTTAAGCCGTCCCGAAAGTGGCGGAGAAACCAGAGAAAACTGAGAAAGTAACACAACAGGGACGCGCTGCGGCGTGGATCCGCGGCGCCGGCTCTGCGGAATTGTGTTACAAGGGTCCCGCGCCAAGGGCTTGCCCGCGCGGGACCCTTGCTCATGCCGCGACCTGATTCGGGGTTCTCCAACCGAGGATCCTACGGGGATAGTCATTCATCCATTCCTGTACCTGCTGGATCTCCTCCACGGAGATCTTGTCAAAGTTGGTGCCTTTGGGGAAGAAGCGTCGAATGATTCGGTTGTGATTCTCGACGCTGCCTTTTTCCCATGCGCTGTAACTGTGACAATAGTAGATGTCGAAGCGGTCTCCTTTACAGCAATATCCCCGCCGCAATAAGTCGTATTTCAAAAATTCACTCCCGTTGTCGGTGGTGATGCTGCGGAACTTCTGCCGGAAGTCGGGTGTTTTCTCTTCCAGCCGGTCTATAGCGCTGCGGATGGTGTCGGCCTTCCGATCCGGCAGTTTTATGATGATCTCCTGACGGCTCAATCTCTCTGTCAGGGTCAGCAATACACTCCGGCCTTTCTGGCCGCTGATGATAAGATCCATCTCCCAATGTCCATATTCCTGCCGCTGGTTGATGTACTCCGGTCTTGTCTCGATGCTGGGTAGTTTAGGATGAGCTATGCGCTGCTCATCCTCTTTTTTCTTTGGACGTTTTTTCCATTTATCCCAGAGATCCCGGGTTCTCAGTCGGTAGAATACTCGCTTTTCGATGTAGCTGTATAAGGTGTTGACGCAGATAGATGTTTTAAATGGGTATCGTCTGGCCGCTGCCAGAGCTGCCGCAGGGGAAAAGCGGTCTATCAGGATCTTGTGTTCAATGTAAGCGGCAAACGTGTGATCTTTTCCGATCTTCAGCGGCCTGCCTTTGGCCGTCTGGTTGTAGTCGTGGATCTGCTGCCCCTTGTCCGCCGAGTACCGGAGCTTGTCATAATGGCCGTAGTCGTGGAGATAAGCCCCGCGCTTAATCTCGTTGTAGATGGTTTGCCGGGAGAAACCCAGCTTCCGGGCGATGTAGCTGACCGACCTTTTCTCATCCAGCAGCGTCTCCAGCTGGATCCGCTCTGCCTGTGTCATGTAGTGTCCCATGGATACCCTCCCATATTTCGGTGAGTTTTGTATCTGGTTTCTGATATTGTAACACAAGTTTCCTGCAGCTGCCAGGTCTCCGGAGTTGCATTTGTGTTACAATCTGGATATGCGAAGCATCCTCACCGGCCTTGTCGCTGGGTCTCCCTGCCCCTGCCGGTTTCTGGTGCCAAGTCCGGCGATAGCCGCCGATGCAGATCTTGCCGGGGGAGTTTCCATCTCTCTTTCCTTTCTGCGGCGTCAGCCGCTATCCCTCGTCTCCGCCGCGCGGACTGTAACACAGTTTCAGAAGCCGGCACCGCGGATCCTGACGCGGTGTTACAAATAGAAAAGCCGATGCAACAGCACCGGCTTTCTGCTTTAAGATAAACTTTTTTTGTCAATTGTCAATTTTTCTCACGCAAAAGAGGGAGAAAACACCCTCCGGTGTTTCCTCCCTTCCTGAAAGCGAAAATTATTCGTTGGGCTGGTTGGCTGCCTCGATGATCTTGACGAACTTCTCGGGCACCAGGGAAGCGCCGCCGATCAGGCCGCCGTCGATGTCGGGCTGAGCCAGCAGCTCGAAGGCGTTCTTGTCGTTCATGGAGCCGCCGTACAGGATGGAGATGGCCCGGGCGTTCTTGGATGAGTACAGCTTGCGAACCACGCTGCGGATCATCTCGCAGACCTCCTCGGCCTGGTCGGGGGTAGCGGTCAGGCCGGTGCCGATGGCCCAGATGGGCTCGTAGGCGATGATGACCTTGCGGATCTTATCCTCGGGTACGCCAGCCAGACCCAGCTTGATCTGCATGGTGATGTGCTCGGCGGTAATGCCGGACTGACGCTGCTCCAGGCTCTCGCCGCAGCACATGATGGGGATCAGGCCAGCTTCCAGAGCGGCCAGAACCTTGGCGTTCACATCGGCATCGGTCTCGCCCATGGCACGGCGCTCGGAGTGGCCGATGATGACGTACTTGCAGCCGGCGTCCACCAGCATGTTGGTAGCGATCTCGCCGGTGTAAGCGCCGGAGGCGTTGGCGTTGCAGTTCTCGGCGCCGATGCCCACCCGGGTCTCCCGCATGGCACGGACGGCGGCGGGAATGCAAACGGCGGGAACACACAGAGCCACGTCACACCAGCGGCCCTTGGGCATAATGGCCTTCAGCTGGGTCATGAACTCCTTGGTCTCGGAGGGAGTCTTGTTCATCTTCCAGTTGCCGGCGATGACAGTCTTACGATACTTTCTATTCATGGTTGATTTCTCCTTGTTGCTTATATGTCTACACCCATCCGGGCGTAATCTACGAATTCAGATACGGGACAAACCCGCTTTATGTGCTTCAAAAGGATTCTCCCAGGGGGCTACCCAGGCGGATACGCCAGGCAAGCCGAGGACAGCTTGTTTGGCGTACCCACCAAAGCGTATGCGGCCAATGAGCCGGCAAGAACTGTGGGGAAGAGATTCCTGTTCCAGGCAAAGACTTTCAAATAGAGGCGTACTTTGTGTACGTCCTATTTGAAAGTCTGCCGCATGGACTAGGAAGATCCCCACACAGTCGCAGACGGTTCGTTGGGCGCATGCGCCCAACATCACTTGTCCTGCAGGCAGGCAATACCGGGCAGCTCCAGGCCCTCCAGGAACTCCAGAGAAGCACCGCCGCCGGTGGAAATGTGGGTAATCTTGTCAGCGAAGCCCAGCTGCTCGCAGGCGGCTGCGCTGTCGCCGCCGCCAACGATGGTCACGGCATCGGAATCGGCCAGAGCCTGAGCCACCGCAATGGTGCCCTTGGCCAGAGTGGGGTTCTCAAAGACGCCCATGGGGCCGTTCCAGACAACGGTCTTGGCAGTCTTGGCAGCCTCGGCGAAAATCGCCTGGCTCTTTTCACCGATATCCAGACCCATCTTGTCGGCGGGGATGGCATCGGCGGCCACAGTCTCCACGGCGATTTCGCCGTCAATGGGGTTGGGGAAGGAATCGGCAACCACCGCGTCCACAGGCAGCAGCAGCTTGACGCCCTTGGCCTCGGCCTTGGCCATCATTTCCTTGCAGTAGTCGATCTTCTCGCTGTCCACCAGGGACTTGCCGATGTCATAGCCCTTGGCAGCCAGGAAGGTGAAGGCCATGCCGCCGCCGATGATCAGGGTATCCACCTTCTCCAGCAGACTGTTGATGACGTTCAGCTTGTCGGAAACCTTGGCGCCGCCCAGAATGGCCACGAAGGGACGCTCGGGGTTGGCCAGAGCCTTGCCCATGATGGAAACTTCCTTCTCCACCAGGTAGCCGCAGACGGCAGGCAGGTAGTCTGCCACACCGGCGGTGGAGGCATGGGCCCGGTGAGCCGTACCGAAGGCATCGTTGACGAAAATGTCAGCCAGAGAAGCCAGCTTCTTGCTCAGCTCAGGATCATTCTTGGTCTCACCCTTCTCGAACCGGGTGTTCTCCAGCAGCATGACCTGACCCTCTTTCAGGGCAGCGGCCTTGGCATGGGCGTCGTCACCGGCTACGTCGGCGGCCATGATGACCTCCTGACCCAGCAGCTGGCTCAGCCGATCGGCAACCACCTTCAGGCTCAGTTCCGGCTTCCACTCGCCCTTGGGCTTGCCCATGTGGGAGCACAGAATGACCTTGGCATTGTGTGCAATCAGGTACTTGATGGTGGGCAGCGCAGCCACAATCCGCTTGTCAGAGGTGATCACACCGTTCTTGGTGGGAACGTTGAAATCGCAGCGGCACAGTACGCGCTTACCGGCTACGTCGATGTCCTCAACGGACTTCTTATTGTAGTTCATAGTACATCCTCCTTAAATAAAACCGGGGATCAGCCCCGCATTTTTCCGTAATCCTGCAGACCGGGAAAGGAAATCTGGCGCAGCGCCTCGTAAACGGTCACGGCAACGGCATTGCTCAGGTTCAGGCTCCGGGCGTCGGGCCGCATGGGAATGCGCACGCACTCGTCATAGTGCTCCGCCAGGAAGCTTTCCGGCAGGCCTTTTGTCTCCTTGCCGAAGAACAGATAGCAGCCGTCCTCGAAATTGGCCTCGGTGTAGCACCGGGGTGCCTTCGTGGACAGACACCACATCTGCCTGACCTGGTTTCTGGAGAAGAAATCCTCCAGATTTTCATAGTCCAGAACCTCCACCATATGCCAGTAGTCCAGCCCCGCTCTTCGAACCGCCTTCTCGGAGATATCGAAGCCCAGAGGCCGAATCAGATGCAGTCGGCAGCCGGTGGCCGCGCAGGTGCGGGCAATGTTGCCGCAGTTCTGGGGAATTTCAGGCTCCACCAGCACAATATTCAGCACTTGCCATCACCTCAAGAAACGCTTTGCGTCGATCCGCTTTCCGGATCCCGCTCGGTTCCTATTGTATGCCAAATGGGCCGTAAAATCAATCTTAAAAATGGGGAAAAGTCAACTTTTTTATACTATTCACATAAAAAAAGAGGAACTGTCCAGAAATTTGTGAAAATTGCTCTTACCTCGGCCTCGCCCCGGCAAATCGGGCAGTTTTCCTATCTTTCCTTCCGGGTTTCGCCCTCCCATTGGGGAGAAATCCCCATATTCGTGAAAATTATCGGCAGCCCAGAGCGGTAAAAAGCACGATGCCGTCCCGGCACCGTGCTTTTCGGTTTCTTTTAGCCCACTGCGTTGGCGAGACTGCCGTCCTGGTAGTACCAGGTGACGCCCTCGGCCGTCAGCTTCTGGCCGTTGGACAACTCCGCGTCCAACCGAAGGGTCAGTCTCTGCTCGGCACCCAGGGTGGCAGGCAGGTCAAAGGACACATCATCCAGGGCGCATTCATAGCTCTTGGCAGTGTCGCCGGGGGCCATGGTCAGCTCCTTGGTGGCAATCTCCTGGCCGTCCAGGGTCAGAATCAGGGTTGCCTTGGTGCAGCCGACTTCCTGACCCGCGTCGGTAATCCGGGGAGCCTGAACCGTGGCCGCGCCGGAGGAAATCACCAGCTTGCCGTTCTCCAGAGCGGACTCTCCCAGCGTCAGGCTGCAATAGGCCTCCAGAGCAGATTTCAGGTTGATGTAATCCTCGTTGATGGGCTCGGCAGGGGTGTTCACCGCCACCTCTGTGCTGGTGCCGTCGGCACCGTTCAGCACCACATAGTAGCAGTAGCCGTCGGCGGTGTTCAGGTCAGCGTCCGCCACATAGTTGCCGTCCTCCCAGGTACAGGCAATGGTCTCCACCGTCTCGTCCTCCAGGCGGATGACGAAGTCCGCGCTCTCCCCGTCCAGATGCCGGTTGGGGGTAGCCGTCAGGTGGATGGTGGCGCCGTTGGGACTGGACCAGGTGCTGGCGCTCAGGCTCCAGGTGGTAAGTCCCAGTTCCTCCAAAGCCGCCTGGGTTGTGGCCGCAGGCTCGGTAGCCGCCTGGGTGGTCTCCGGGGTCTCCTTCTTGCCGCAGGCATTCAGAGCCATCGCGCAGAGCAGCAGCATGGCCATTGTCAGGCTAATCAGTTTCCGATTCATTCTGTTTCCTCCTTTTTCTTCAGTGAGAGAATTTACAGTACGGTCATTATACTCCATTTGTTTCCATTTTGCAACCGTTTTGTAAAGAAAAGTTGGGGCAAATTATTCACGGGAGCCAAAAAGCGGGAACGGCACCGCCGTTCCCGCTTGGAAGGGTCACTCTTCCTTCGGGGTTTCCTCCCCCTGGGGCAGGGCGTTCTTGTCCGCATTCACATAGGCCATCAGCTCGTCGCCGGTGATGGTCTCCTTTACCAGCAGGAACTCGCTGATTTCATCCAGCAGCTGCCGGTTTTCCGTCAGAATCCGCTTGGCATCGGCATAGGCCGCATCCAGCAGCTTCAGAACCTCCTTGTCCACCTGAGCGGCGGTCTCCTGGGAGCAGTCCATATAAGCCTGGCCGTCCAGGTACTGGTTCTGGACGGAGGCGGTGGTCATCAGGCCGAACTTGTCGCTCATGCCGTACTGGGTGACCATGTTCCGGGCCAGAGCCGTTGCCCGCTGGATATCGTTGGCTGCGCCGGTGGTCTGCACGCCGAAGACCACCTGCTCCGCTGCCCGGCCGCCCACCAAAGTGCGCAGCTCCGTGCGCAGCTCCTCGGCGGTGGACAGGAATTTCTCCTCCTCTGGCATCTGCATGGTGTAACCCAGAGCGCCGGAGGTGTGGGGTACGATGGTGATCTTGGAAACGGGCTGAGAGTGCTTTTCCAGTGCCGCAACCAGGGCGTGGCCCACCTCATGGTAGGCAACCAGCCGCTTTTCCATATCGGTAAGCACCGTGTTCTTCTTCTCGGTACCGGCAATGACCGTCTCAAAGGAAACCAGCAAGTCTTCCTGGTTTACCGCCTGACGACCCTGACGGACAGCCCGCAGGGCGGCTTCGTTGACCAGGTTTGCCAGATCCGCGCCTACCGCGCCGGCAGTGGCCTGGGCAATCTTGCGCAGGTCTACATCCTCGCTGAGGCGAATCTTCCGGGTGTGCACCTTCAGGGTATCCAGACGACCCTGGAGATTGGGCTTGTCCACAATGATCCGCCGGTCAAACCGGCCGGGGCGCAGCAGTGCCTTATCCAGGATTTCCGGCCGGTTGGTGGCCGCCAGGCACACAATGCCCTTGGAGGACTCAAAGCCGTCGATCTCGCTGAGCAGCTGGTTCAGGGTCTGCTCCTGCTCGGAGTTGCTGCCGTACCGGCTGTCCCGGGCCCGGCCCACAGCATCGATTTCGTCAATAAAGATGATGCACGGAGCCACCTTGGCCGCCTGCTGGAACAGGTCACGAACCCGGCTGGCGCCCATGCCCACGAACATCTCCACAAAATCCGAGCCGGAAATGGAGAAGAAGGGCACGTTGGCTTCGCCCGCCACAGCCTTGGCAAGCAGGGTCTTGCCGGTACCGGGAGAGCCTACCAGCAGCGCGCCCTTGGGCAGCTTCGCGCCGATGGCGGTGTACTTCTGAGGATTGTGGAGGAAATCGATGATTTCCTGTAAGGATTCCTTGGCCTCGTCCTGACCGGCTACGTCCTTGAAGGTAACGCCGGTCTGCTTTTCCATGTAGACCTTGGCCTTGGACTTGCCGAAGCCGCCCATCATGCCGTCGCCGCCCATCCGCTTGGTCAGCAGATTCATCAGCAGGAACATGCCGCCGATCATAATGGCATAGGACAGCACCATCATAATGACGGAATTATCCTCCACGATCTCGTTGCTGACCTTCACGCCCGCATTGTTCAGCTCCTCTGCCAGAGCCAGCAAATCGCCGCCGCTGGGGATGCCGGTGAAGCAGGCCTTCTGCCGGGACAGCTCCTTGGCTGCCTCCTCCTTGGTCATATACACGATTCGGTCATACCGAAGCTCCACCTGGGCCAGCTGTCCCGCATCCTTGGCGGCAAAGAAATCCGACAGTGTGGTCTCCGTATACTGGCTTTTTTCCACCGTGTTCATAATCCAGCTGAACAGCAGCACCAGAATCAGCGCGATCATCAGCGGGGTAAAATAACTTCCTTTGGGGCGGTCGCCCCCGGGCTTTTTCCCGTTATTGGGATTATTTCCCTGATTTGGTTCCATATCCGCTCGCCTCCTTGTTTGCCACATCATATCACAAATTTTCCCCGTAGGCAATGAAGGATTCTGATCGGGATGGTAAATTTTCTGTGAATAGCCGGCGCAAACCCCGGATTTCCCCGGGTCTTCAAAAAATAATTCTTGAGAAAACGCGGTATAACTGCTATAATGCCTGTATCTATTCCCATCAACAGCTTATGCAAGGAGATACCCTTATGAACGAAAAACGCCGTCCCCAGGGACGGGAGAATACCCCCCGCCGGGCCGACCGGTTTGCCCAGCGTCCCGAGCCTCAGGAGGAAGCAGAAGGTCAGCTGGAAGGCCGGAACGCGATCACGGAGGCACTGAAAAGCGGCCGCACCATCGACAAGGTGTTCGTGGCTCAGGGTGACACCGACAAGAGCCTTCAGCGGTTGGCCGCTCAGGCCAAGGAGGCGGGAGCCGTGGTAGTGCCCGTTGACCGGCGGAAGCTGGATGCCATGTCCACCACCCGTGCCCACCAGGGCATCATTGCCCTGGCCGCCGCCCATGAATATGTGACCATCGACGACATTCTGGAAGAAGCCGCCGCCCGGAACGAGGCTCCCCTCATCGTCATCTGCGATGAGCTGTCCGACCCCCACAATCTGGGCGCCATCCTGCGAAGCGCGGAATGCGCCGGTGCCCACGGAGTCATCATTCCCAAGCGGCGCAGCGTTGGCCTCACCGCCACCGTAGCCAAGGCCTCCGCCGGTGCAGTGGAATATATGAAGGTAGCCCGGGTCACCAACATTTCGAATGCCATTTCCGAGCTGAAGGAGAAGGGGGTCTGGATTTACGGCACTGCCGCCGAGGGCTCCATTCCCATGTACCAGGCGGATCTGACCGGGCCTGCCGCCATCGTCATCGGCAACGAAGGCGACGGCATCAGCCCCCTTGTCCGCAAGAACTGCGACGTTATGGTGAACATCCCCATGCGAGGCCGCATCAGCTCCCTGAACGCCTCTGCGGCGGCATCTATTTTATTGTATGAGGCAGTTCGCCAGCGCGTTTGATCTTTCTTCTGATGGAAATCTTGATTTTCATTGGAGTTCCGTATAACCAGGAGGAAACCCAATATGGACAACAATCAGGAATTTGATCTGGAGGACATCCTCCGGGAATTCGGCAGCGAAGCCCCGGAAAAGACCCCGGATCCCAGCCCCAAGCCCCGGGAGCCCCAGGCGGATGCCCCCCAGGAGTCGGAGCTGACCTTTGGCACCAACCAGGGCGGCAAAAGCGAGACAGACCCTGCCCTTTCCTTCGATGCCCCGGAAGCCCCCGCGCCCACCCAGGCGGAAGCCACTGAGGTATCCGATGAGGATACCCACACTTTCGCGCCCGTGACCGAGTCCCAGGCTGCGGAAGCTCCCGAGACCGGTGGGGCCGAGGATGTTACCTCGGAGCCTACGGTGGTGCTGAACCTGCCCACCCAGGAGGAGCCTCCCAAAGAAGAGGCATCCAAGAAGGCGGAGCCCGCCTTTGAGGTGGAGGAGGAATACATTCCTTCCCCCATTCTCTTCACCCCCCGCTCCCGGCTGCGGGAGCTGAAAAAGCAGCTGGTTGCCGGTCCCGAGCGGCGGTACTATGAGCTGTCCGAAATGGGCACGGCAAAGTCCCAGATCGCTTTGCTTGTCAATCTGGTGGTGGTGGTGCTGTGCGCCGGCGTTGCCGCCCTGTCCGCCTTTGGGCTGGTACCCGAAAACCGGATGAAGCTGGTGATTTTCAGCCAGGTGCTGGCCATGCTGGTCTCCGCCCTGCTGGGCTCCAACCTGATGTTGGACAGCCTGGGGGATCTGCTGCGAGGCCGGTTTACCGTGGGCACCCTGATGACACTGACCTTTGCCGCCTGCCTGGTGGACAGCGTATTCTGCCTGCAGGAGCTGCGGATTCCCTGCTGCGCCGCCTTCAGTCTGGAGATGACCATGGCGATGTGGGCCCGCTTGCAGCGGCACAATTCGGAAATGGCCCAGATGGACACCATGCGCAAGGCCGTCCGGCTTCACGGCATTGTCCGGGTGGAAAACTATTATGACGGCAAGGACGGCCTTCTGCGCAAGGAAGGCGAGGTTGCCGATTTCATGGACACCTACAGCCGAATGTCCTCTCCGGAATTCGTTCAGTCCGTCTATGCGCTGCTTGCCCTGCTGGTCTGCGTGGGCATTGCGGTGTTCGCGGGTATTTCCCATGGCACCAGCTTTGCGGTGCAAATTCTCTCCACCTCCCTGCTCGTTGCCGTACCCGCCAGTTTCTTCGTCTCCATCACCCGACCCATGGCCATTCTGGAAGCAAGGCTTCACATGGTGGGCACCGTCCTGTGCGGCTGGGAAGGCGTGAAGGATCTGTGCGGAAAGGCCTACTTCCCCCTGTCCGACCAGGATCTGTTCCCCCAGGGCAGCACCAAGCTCAACGGCGTCAAATTCTACGGCCAGCACAGTCCCGATGAGGTAGTGTCCTACACCGCCTCCCTGATTCGGGTAGCCGGAGGCGGACTGGTGCCGGTATTCGACCAGTTGCTTGCCAGCCGCAGCGGCAGGGTTTACCCGGTGGAGAACTACCGCAACTACGGCGACGGCGGCATCGGCGGTGAAGTGGAGGGCGTTCCCGTTCTGGTGGGCACTTTGTCCTTCCTGCAGGATATGGGCATCGCCGTCCCCGAGGGTTCCATGATCGCCCAGGCGGTCTATGTGGCCGTGGACGGGGAGCTGTCCGCCGTATATGCCATCTCCTACGCGAAAATGCGTTCCGCCGCGGCGGGCCTTGTGACCCTGTGCGGCTACCGGAAGCTCCGGCCCCTGAAGCTCTGCGGTGACTTTATGTTGACGGAGGAATTCCTCCGGAGCAAGTTCAACATCAAAACCAACCGGATCGTGTTTGCCGACCGGGACACCAGCCAGCGTCTTGCCCAGCACCCCATCTCCCCGGATGAGCCGGTACTGGCTCTGACCACCCGGGAGGAGCTGCTGAGCGTGGCCTACGCCATCACCGGTGCCCGCTCTTTGCGTCAGGCCACCAAGCTGGGCGTCATTATCCACATGCTGGGCGGCTGCTTAGGGCTTGTGATCATGCTGGCGCTGGCCTATCTGGGCCGCACGGATCTTCTGACACCCGCGAATATTCTGCTGTATCAGCTGGTCTGGGCTGTGCCCGGACTGCTGGTCACTGAGTGGACAAGAGTCGTATAAAGCATTCAGGCCGGAGGCAACCGCCTCCGGCCTTATCTTTTTCTTTGTCTATCCACAATCTTCATTCAATCTGCATGTCTTCGATAAAACTGCCAATAACAGTCCGAAACATTCAAACTTGCTTCCGGCGGTGCGGCCGGGGGATTCTTAAGGGGGCGGCTTTTCGGCAGCGCCCCTTAAGCCGGCTTCTTATCAATGTTCTTGCCGGGACAAGAACATTGCCCCCGGAGGGACCAGCGCCGAAAACTTCTAGGAGTCCTGGAACATGTGCATCGTCTTTCGTCCCCTGCGGATTCTTACGAAGGCTTTCTGAATTCGGGTGTGTTCTTTGCCCTCATCCGTCTCGCGCTTGCGGAGGACGCGCGAGCCACCTTCCCCGGAGGGGAAGGCTTTGGGGAACGGATTGCCACACCAGTCTGCGCTACACTAAGGTATGACTGCCACTGGCAGTCATTTCGATTTTGATTCGCTGCGCGGAGCACCACTGGCTCGCAATGACTTTGTTCTATTTGGGCACTTTGCTATTTTGAGACAGCTCCTTATGTTTATCTTCTTATCTTCTGTGCCGCTCCAGGAAGTCTCCCAGCTGCTCCATGGCCTGGATAATCACCTGGGACTCAGGCAGCATGACAATCCGGAAGCGCAGATCCTCGAACCAGTCGAAGCCGTGGCCGGGAATCACCAGCACATGCTTCTCGTGGAGGAACCGCATGGCAAAATCCTCGTCGCTTTCAAAATCGAACACGTCTTTTTCCAGTCCCGGGAACAGATAGAACGCCGCCCGGTTGGGAACCTGGGTCACTCCGGGAATCTTCGCCAAGGCCTCCACCGTGGCCTTGCTCTGCTCGTAAAGCCGACCGCCGGGAACCATCATAGCCCGGGTGCTGTCCGGGTCAGAAAGAGCTGCCGGAATCACCAGCTGGGTCAGGGCGTTGCCGCACAGCCGCATGGCCGCCAGCTGCATGACCCCTTGCTCAATTCCCGCCAGCTCCTCCTTCGGGCCGGAGAACACCATCCAGCCGCAGCGGAAGCCGCAGATAATATGGGACTTGGACAGGCCGTTAAAGGTGACGCAGGGTACATCCGGTGCCAGAGCCGCCAGGGAATAGGTAGGCAGGTTCTCCAGCACCAGCCGGTCGTAAATTTCGTCGGCCAGCAGCAGAAGGTGATGCTCCCGGGCAAGCTGCGCAATGGCCAGCAGCGTTTCCTTGCTGTACACCGCGCCGGTGGGGTTATTGGGGTTGATGACCAGGATGGCCTTGGTTCTGGAGGTGATTTTGCGGCGGATGTCCTCCAAATCCGGATTCCAGTCATTTTCCGGGGCGCAGCGGTAGTGCACCGGCTTGCCGCCGCCGAGATAAGTATTGTTGCTCCACAGGGAGTAGCAGGGAGAGGGCACCAGCACCTCGTCCCCAGTGCCGACGAGAGCCGTCATCAGCATGGACACCGCCTCGCTGACACCGTTGCAGATGTAAATATCCTCCAGCGTAACGCCTTGCAGACCCCGGCTAACGTGATAGTTCCGAATTGCCTGCCGGGCTTCCGCCATGCCCCGGACATCACAGTAGGGCACGGCCTTATCCACTTGCTCCAGAAGGGCGTTGCGGACGCTGTCCGGCAGCCGGAAGCCAAAATTGCCGGGGTTTCCGGTGTTCAGCTTCAGCACCGGCGTTCCGGCGGCCTGCATCCGCAGGGCTTCTACATACAGCGGCCCCCGAATGTCCGAGTGGACATAGGTCAGCCGATCGGATTGTGCAATCATGATACTCCCTCTCTTTATCCAACGTTTAGGGGTTATTATAACACGGCTTTTCTCAGAAAACAACCATAAAAGCACCGAAAAAACCGGTGCGTAATGAATACGCACCGGTTTTTTACCGAAAGCAGCCGCGCTCCGACCTCAAAGGATTCATGGGATGGCACCGCAAAGGAACAAGCACGCAGTTTTCCGTCCTCTGCCGGAAAAGACACGGCATCGATTCCGCCTTTTCTCAGACCTTGGCAATGTCCCGGGCCACATGGACACCGCTGGCGGAGGCATGGGACAAAGAGTGGGTGATGCCGCTGCCATCGCCGATGATGTACAGGCCGGGATAGCGGCTCTGGAGCTTCTCGTCCACCTCAACCTCCATGTTGTAGAACTTGACTTCCACGCCGTACAGGAGGGTGTCGTCGTTGGCAGTGCCGGGGGCTACCTTGTCCAGGGCATAGATCATTTCGATAATGCCGTCCAGGATTCGCTTGGGCAGCACCAGGCTCAGATCACCGGGGGTAGCGTTCAGAGTGGGGGTGACGAAGGATTCCTCGATCCGGTTGGGGGTAGACCGACGGCCCCGGATCAGGTCGCCGAACCGCTGGACAATGACGCCGCCGCCCAGCATATTGCTGAGTCTGGCGATGGACTCGCCGTAGCCGTTGGAATCCTTGAAGGGCTCGGA
>OIXQ01000341.1_pt1 | contig 22341 bp, 23 predicted proteins | sample 1587791 | NCBI WGS metagenome assembly OIXQ01 (sample SAMN03283273) | human gut metagenome | biome: human-associated habitat; material: feces | host: Homo sapiens | place: Peru | collected 2012
TCAGGCGATGCCTTCCTGATTAAAATTAAGATTTTAATCAGGAAATAGTATCAGGCACCACCAAAACCGGTGGTGCCTTTCAGCATGTCAAAAAGTCCTCATACTATTTCTATTACTATGCAAAAACCCCCTTGCGTTTCCGCAAGGGGGTTCTGAGCGTTAATCAAGAGGGATATCAGTAGAACTTTCTCTTGTTCTTACGAGCGGCCTCGGACTTCTGCTTACGCTTCAGGCTGGGGCTGACGTAATGCTCGCGCTTCTTCACTTCGGCAATAACGCCCTCCTTGGCGCAGCTCCGCTTAAAACGGCGCAGGGCGCTTTCCAGAGACTCGTTCTCCTTAACGCGAATTTCAGACATTGTTTTCCCTCCCTCCGATGGCATCCGGCTAAGTCCAGGATGCGTTCAGGGCCTCAATACTAGGCTAGAATATTATATACGCTGTTTCCCCAATTGTCAATAAAGATTTTTGTTTTTTTACAAATTATTTGACAATCAGGTTGACCAACTTATTCTTGACCACGATGGTCTTGACAATGCTGCCGCCCTGCTTGGCCAGGAACTTGGCAATTTTCTCGTCGGCAGTGGCGTTGGCGATGACCTGCTCGTCGGGAAGATCGGCATCCATCAGCACGGTGCCGCGCATCTTGCCGTTGACCTGCACCGCGATGTTCACCTCGGCATCCTTGCACTTGGCTTCGTCATAAGAAGGCCAGGGCTCATAGGCAATGGTCTTGTCGTGACCCAGGAGCTGCCACATCTCCTCGCCCACATGGGGAGTGATACAGGAGAGCATCTTGACGAAGCCCTCGGCGTACTCTCTGGGGCAGGTGCCGTTCTTGTAGACCTCGTTGACGAAGACCATCATCTGGGCTATGGCGGTGTTGAAGCCCAGGGACTCGAAGTCGCTTGTGACCTTCTTCACGGTCTGGTGATAGATCTTTGTCAGCTTGCCGTCGTTGTCCTCGGTGATATTGGCAGGCTCGGTGAAGAAGTTCCACACACGATTAATGAACTTCTTGGCACCCACCACGCCAGTGGTGCTCCAGGGCTTGGAAACCTCCAGGGGGCCCATGAACATCTCATACAGCCGCAGGGTGTCCGCGCCGTAGTCCCGAACCACATCGCTGGGGTTCACCACAAACTCCGGGAACCGCTTGCCCATCTTGATGCCGTTCTCGCCCAGGATCATACCCTGGTGCACCAGCTTCTGGAAGGGCTCCTTCACGGGAGAAATACCCTCGTCATACAGGAACCGGTTCCAGATCCGGGAGTACATCAGATGACCCACCGCGTGCTCCGGGCCGCCTACATACAGATCCACAGGAAGCCAGTGCTTCAGCAGTTCCGGATCGCACAGCTGCTTGTCGTTCTTGGGATCGATATAGCGCATGTAGTACCAGGAAGAACCGGCGGAGCCGGGCATGGTGGAAGTTTCCCGGGTGCCGTGGATGCCGTTGCGGTCATACTTCTTCCACTCGGTGGCGTTCTCCAGGGGAGCCTGACCGTTCTTGCCCTTATAATCGGCCAGCTCCGGCAGAATCACGGGCAGCTCCTCATCGGGAACGAAGTAAATCTTGCCGTCGTCGGTGTACACGCAGGGAACGGGCTCGCCCCAGTACCGCTGACGGGCGAAAATCCACTCCCGGAAGTGATAGTTGACCTTCCGGCGGGCAACGCCCATGGCCTCCAGCTTCCGGGTAATGGCCTCTTTGGCCTCCTCCACGGTCAGGCCGTCGAACTCCTCGGAGTTCATAAGACGGCAGCCCTTGCCCAGGTAGTCCTGCTTCTCAAAGGCCCGCTCACTGACATCTCTGCCCTCGATGACCTGAATCATGGGAATGCTGTGGGCAATGGCGTACTCGAAGTCACGCTGGTCGTGGCTGGGCACGGCCATCACCGCGCCGGTGCCGTAATTTGCCAGGACGAAATCGCCGATGAACACGGGAACCTGCTTGCCGTTGACGGGATTGATGGCGTAAACGCCCTCCAGCCGGCAGCCGGTTTTGCCCTTGTTCAGCTCGGTTCTGTCCATGTCGCTCTTCTTGACGGTCTCGTCAATGTAGGCCTGAACCTCCTGCTTATTGCGCACCCGATCCATAAGGCTCTCCACGATCTTGCCGTCGGGAGCCAGCACCATGAAGGTGATACCGTAAATGGTTTCGATACAGGTGGTGTAAATGGAGAAATCCCCGCCGCCCACCAGCTGGAAGTCCACCTCCACGCCGGTGGATTTGCCGATCCAGTTGCGCTGAATTTCCTTGGTGGATTCTGGCCAGTCGATCTCGTTCAGGCCGTCCAGGAGCTTCTCGGCGAAGGCAGGCTGGTCGATGACCCACTGCATCATGTTCTTCTTCACAACGGGGTAGCCGCCGCGCTCGGACTTGCCGTCGATGACCTCATCGTTCGAAAGCACCGTGCCCAGCTCCTCGCACCAGTTGACGGGCATCTCAATGCGCTTGGCGTAGCCGGCCTCATAGAGCCTCTTGAAAATCCACTGCGTCCACTTGTAGAAGCTGGGGTCGGAGGTGGCAATCATTTTCGACCAGTCATAGTCGAAGCCCAGCTCCCGCAGCTGCTTGGAGAAGGTCTTGATGTTCTCCTGGGTGAAGCCGTCGGGATGGTGACCGGTGGTAACGGCGTACTGCTCGGCGGGCAGGCCGAAGGAATCATAGCCCATGGGGTGCAGCACGTTGTAGCCCTGCATCCGCTTCATCCGGGACATGATATCCGTAGCCGTATAGCCCTCGGGATGGCCTGCGTGCAGACCCACGCCGGAAGGGTAAGGGAACATATCCAGCACATAATACTTGGGCTTGGAGAAATCCCAGACATCCGTGTGGAAGGTGTCGTTTTCCTCCCAGTACTTGTGCCATTTTCCTTCAATAGCAGAAAAATCGTAGTTCATTGTGAACATTCCTTCCTAAATACCGCTTTATTCCGCGATAATAATATCTTTCAGGTCAACCGTTTCCGCGTCCGCCCACAGCCGCTCCAGAGCATAGAACTTCCGGGCTTCCTCGGTAAATACATGCACCACGATGGTGCCATAGTCCAGCAGCTCCCAGGCGCTGCCCCGATGACCCTCCCGGCCCAGCATAGGCTCGCCCAGCTGCTCCAGGGTGTACTCGGCGTAGTCGCACAGGGTTTTGACGTGGGTGTTGGAAGTGCCGGTGCAGATCAGGAAATAATCTGCCAGAGAGCTGACGGAATCAATTTTCAGAAGCTTGATATCCATGCCCTTCTTGGCATCCAGAGCCTTGGTCACTTCCAGCGCGATCTCTTTAGGTGTTAACATAACATCTATCCTTTCTGGGATTCTTGGAATGCTAAAATATTCAGCGTTTCTCCTGATTCAGCCAATCCAGGGCGCTTCGGGAAGCGGGGGAAACCTCGGCTCCCTGGGCTTTCAGGTGTTCCAGGGTCATTTCCAGCCCCAGCTTCAGTGCCCCGTCCAAATCGGTAAAGGCCAGCTCCCGGAGCTTCTCCACCCCGGGAAAATCCCGGTTTGGCTCCATATAGTCGGCAACGTAAATAATTTTTTCCAGCAGGGTCATATTCGCCTTGCCGGTGGTGTGGGACTCAATGGCAGATACCACCGCCGGATTTTCTCCGAAAATCCGCTGGGCGACCATGGAGCCGGTGAGGGCGTGGAGAGTTCTGGGGTAACGCTTGGAAAAATCGTCTAATAGTTTACCATAGGCATCGCACAATGTCAATTGCAGGGGGCCGTCGATGGCCTTGGTAATGTCGTGGAGGATTCCCGCCCGGGCGGCATCGGTAACATCCGCCCCCCAACGCTTCGCCAGTGCCACCGCCGTATCCCGGCAGCCCAGCACATGGCACACCCGGTTGGGGTTCAGCAGGCTCACCACCACCTGTTCCAGCTTGTCCATGGGCAGATTCTTCCAGTTGGTGCGGGTATCATAGAGGTTGTACTCCCGGATGTAGTCCAGCACCCCCGCGGGCAGAAACTCCCCGGCGCAGCGGAAGGCCAGAAGCCGGCGCATCTGGGTGGAGGAAATGACGATCACGTCGTTGTGCACCAGGATGACCTTGGCTTCCTGGGCTTCCAGGGCCTCCTTCTGCTTCAGAGCCGCAGCCTTCTCTCCCTTGTCCCCCCGGTAGAAAACCCCCAGGGTCGCTTCCCCCAGAATTTTCTCCGGATTCTTCCAGGTGTCGAAGGTCAGGAACATGTCCGTGCCCATGAGCAGCACCAGCTCCGCCCCGGGGTACAGCTTTTTCACCGTTTCCAGAGTTTCCCAGGTGTAGCTGATGCCCTCCCGCTTCAATTCCAGATCGGAAACCTCAATCTGGGGGCAGTCCGCCGCAGCAATGCGCAGCATTTCCAGACGCTGCTGCGCCCTGGGAGAATTGGAGGGCAGCACCGCCTTGTGAGGCGGCGCATAGGCCGGGATCATCAGGAGCTTCGTAAGCCCCAGGGTGCTCACCGCCTGCTTTGCCGCCTGAATGTGCCCAACGTGGGGTGGGTTGAAAGTTCCGCCATAAATGCCGATTCGTTCCATAATACCCTTCCTCTATTCAATCTGTCGGAATTGCGGATATTCTATTGGATCACTTTCCGTTCTATTGGATCATTCCTCGCTTTTCAGCTGCTTTTCCCGGCTGCGCTCGATGGCCTTCTCAATGGCCTGCTCCCGGAAATACTGGTTGCGCTGCTCCCGAACCTTCCGGGCGGCAGCCCGCCGGGCGCGAACGCCCTTGCCCACCGGGTCAGCCTTGGACTTGGGGGTCTCCTTGCGCTTGGCCCTTCCCGTCTGGTTCCGGGCCTGCTGGCACTTCTCGGAGAACCGCCAGATCACGAATTTATTGCCCACGCAGGCGATTCCCTCGGCTCCCGTGGCCTCACACAGGGCGTCGGACACCTCCCGGGGACTCATCAGGGCGGTTTCCAGCACCTTGCCCTTCACCAGCTCATGGGCGGTGAGCAGCCGGTCGGCCTCCGCCGCCACGGCCTCAGTGACCCCGTCCTTGCCCACCATCAACGTGGTTTCCAGGGGATTTGCCTGGGCTCGAAGCTGAGCCCGTTCCTTACTTGTCAGCATAGCCTGCCTCCTTCAGTTTCTCGTAAAAGCCCTTCAGAGCGTTGGCTCGATGGGACACCCGGTTCTTTTCCTCCGGGGACATTTCCGCCGTGGACTTGCCCATAGGCGGGTAGTAGAAAATCGGGTCATAGCCGAAGCCGTTCTCCCCCACGGGAGCCCGGAGCAGCTCTCCGTGAATCTCCCCCCGGGACTGGATAACCTGTCCTTCCGGGGTAACGAAGGTGATGACGCAGACGAATTTCGCCTGGCGCTGACCGTCCGGTACATTTTCCGTATTCTTCAGCAGCAGCTGAAGCCGACCCCAGTCGTCCAGGGATTCGTCGAAGCCGTACCGGGCGGAATAAATGCCCGGCGCACCGTTCAGGGCATCCACCGCAATGCCGGAATCGTCGGCCAGTGCCGGAAGGCCTGTAGCCTTCATCACCGCGTCGGCCTTGAGGAAGGAATTTTCCTCGAAGGTGGAGCCGGTTTCCTCTACGTCGATATCCACGCCCACATCGGATTCCAGCACCAGCTCAAAGCCGAATTTTTCCGTAATTTTGCTGATTTCCACCAGCTTGTGGGGATTTTTGCTTGCCAATACTACTTTCATATCAAATCAATGCCTCCACAAAGGCCTGCGCCTCAAAGGGCATCAGATCCTCCGCCTGCTCGCCTACTCCCACAAATTTCACGGGAATCTGCAAAGCGTCCGCCACGGCGATGACGATGCCGCCCTTGGCGGTGCCGTCCAGCTTGGTCAGGGCAATGGAGGTGACTCCCGCGATTTCCTTGAACTGCTTGGCCTGAATCAGGCCATTCTGGCCGGTGGTGCCGTCCAGCACCAGCAGGGTCTCCCGGGCGGCCTCCGGCAGCTCACGGTCGATGATCCGGCTGATCTTGTTCAGCTCGTTCATCAGGTTCGCTTTGTTGTGGAGCCGTCCGGCGGTGTCGATAATAATCACATCCACCTCCCGTGCCCGGGCGGCCTGGATGCCGTCATAGACCACGGAAGCCGGGTCGGCTCCCTCGTGCTGGCGGACAATGGCCGCGCCGCTGCGGCCTGCCCAGATTTCCAGCTGGTCAGCCGCCGCCGCCCGGAAGGTATCCGCCGCCACCAGCAGCACCCGCTTGCCTTCTTTGGTCAGCTGGGTGGCGATTTTGCCGATGGTGGTGGTTTTGCCCACGCCGTTGACTCCGATGACCAGCACCACGCTGGGGGTAGTGCTCAGGTTCAGAGCCGTGTCTCCCACGTTCAGCATGTCCACCAGGATTTCCTTCAGGGCTGTCTTGGCCTCCTCGGTCTCCTTCAGATGCCGCTCCCGAACCGTCTTGCGCAGCCGCTCCACGGCTTTCGTAGCCGTGTCCACGCCCAGGTCGGCCAGAATCAGGCTCTCCTCCAATTCGTCGTAAAAATCCTCGTCCAGCTCGGAATTGCCGGAAAAGACGCTTCCCAGGGAGTCGCTGAGGGCATCCCGGGTTTTGGCAAGTCCTGCCTTGATTTTATCAAAAAATCCCATACTTTTTTCTCCTTACTCCACGATTCCCAGATACTGCTCCATCTGGTTTAAGTCCAGCCGCAGCAGCTTCGACACGCCCTGCTCCTGCATGGTCACGCCGTAGAGCACGTCGGAGGCCTCCATGGTGCCCCGGCGGTGGGTGATGACGATGAACTGGGTCTTCTTGGACAGATTGTGCAGATAGCCCGCAAACCGCTCCACGTTCCGGTCGTCCAGGGCGGCGTCGATTTCGTCCAGCAGGCAGAAGGGGGTGGGCCGCACCTTCAAAATGGCAAAGTACAGTGCCGTTGCCACAAAGGCCTTCTCGCCGCCGGACAGCAGCGTGATGGTCTTCACCTGCTTTCCGGGAGGCTGCACCCGAATCTCAATGCCGCAGGTCAGAGGGTTCTGAGGATCCTCCAGAATCAGCTGACCCTTGCCGCCGCCGAACATTTCCTCGAAGGTCTGACCGAAATAATGGTCGATTTTCCCGAATTCCTCCACAAAAATCGTGGTCATTTCCGCGGTGATATCCCGGATGATGGATTCCAGCTCCCGCTTGGAGTTCAGCACGTCATCCCGCTGGGAGGCAAGATAGCTGTAGCGCTCGTTCACCCGGGCGTATTCCTCGATGGCGCCCAGGTTTGGGGTGCCCAGAGCGGAAATCTTCCGTTTCAGCTCGGCGGAGCGGCGGTTGCCTGCCGCCACATTCTCGATGTCTCCCCGGAACTCGGCGGCAGTGCCCGGAGTCAGGCCGTAGGAATCCCAGAGCTTGTCCGTAATCTGCCGCTCCTCCATGGCGGAGGTGACTTTCTTCTGCTCCAGCAGGGCGCAGGAACGCTCCATGGTCAGGATGTCCTTGCTCTTGTCCTGGGCATCCCGCTCCGCCCGGGTCTTGGCTGCCTCCGCCTGGGCACGGCTGTCCAGAACCTGCTGTAGCTGCCCGTTCAGCTGGGCATTTTCCGCGTCATTGTCCGCCTGACGCTGGCGCAGGCTCTCAATTTCCCCGACCAGCCGGGTGTTTTCTTCCTCGATGGCGGCCATAAGGGCCACTTTCTTCTCCCGGTCGCCCTCCATGTCCCCTTGCAGCTGCCGCAAATCGGCAATGTGAGACAGAGCTGTCGTCCGCTCGGCCTCCATGGCCGCCTCCTCGGTTTTCAGGGCGGTCATTTTGTCCGTAATGGCGGTGTTGGCCTGGGCGGCCTCGGACTGATTGTCCTCCAGCAGAGCCAGCTTGCTTCTGGTTTCGGACAGTTCTTTTTCGTAAAGCTGAATTTTCGTCTGCTGGGCGGCATACCGCTCCCGGTCGCTGCTGTCCCGGGCAGCCAGACTCTCCCGCTCCCGGCGGGCAGAACCTTCCGCCTCCTCAATGGCGCTGAGCAGAATTTCATGCTGCTTCTCCTGGCCTTCCAGCCGAAGAACCTGATCCTCCGCCTCCCGAAGCTGATCCCGGGCGGCGGAAAGCTGGAATTCCACCTGGTCACACTGCCGCCGGGCCTCCTGCAAGTCGGCCTCCAACACCTGTCGGTCTTCCTGGAGTTTCTTTTCCTGGAAGGTCAGCTTTTCCAATTCGTTGGCCCGGGAGAGAATGCCCGCATCCTTATTGACGGAGCCGCCGGTCATGGAGCCGCCGGGGTTCATGACCTGGCCGTCCAGGGTGACGATTTTGAATCGGTTATGGTACTTCTTCGCCATGGCGATGGCCGCGTCCATGTCCTGGACAATCACCGTCCGACCCAGAAGGTTCTCCACAATGCCCCGGTAGGTATCCTGGGTTTTCACCAATTGGGAGGCGATGCCCACAAAGCCCCGGCAGTCCTCCAAACCTGTCTCCTGTAGGGTTCTGCCCTGGATGTTGCTCATGGGCAGGAAGGTAGCCCGGCCGCCGCCGGTGCGTTTCAGGTAAGAAATGGCCGTCTTGCCGTCGGCTTCATTGCCCACTACGATCTGCTGCATGGCCGCGCCCAGGGCAATCTCCACTGCCAGGGTGCAGCTGTCCTCCGCGCGAATCAGCCGGGAAACCGGCCCGTGGATGTTCCGCAATGCCCCACGCTGAGCCTCCTGCATCACCATCCGGACGGCCTTGTTGTAGCTTTCAAAATCCCGCTCCATGGCTCGGAACACCCGGGTCTTAGCGGAAACGGAGTCCAAAGTGCGGACAATTTCCCGCATTTTCTCTTCCAGTTCCTCCCGGCGTTTTGTCCGGGTAGTCTGGCGGAGGGTGTAGCCGGAAATGGTATTGTTCGCCGCGGTCACGTTCTCCCGGGCGGTGCGAAGCTGGGTTCGGCACTCGTCCAGTTTTGCCCTCGCCTCTTCCCGGCGGGAGGCTCCGGAATTCAGATCCCCTTCCAGCTCCTCCAACCGCTGCCGGGACTGCTGGCGGCTTTCCTCTAGACCCCGGATATCCGCCTGAGCCCCCGCAATGTCCGCGGAGAGGGCAGATTCCTTCCCCCGCAGCTCCAAGTACTGCCGGGTAATGCCCTGGGCGTTGGCGGTCAGCGCCGTCAACTCCTGCTGGCAGCTTGCCAGCTGCTGCCGCTTCTCTTCCAGCAGCTTCTCGATTTCTCCAATCCGGTCGTCGGCCTGCTGAATCTGGGCGGAAATGCCGCCGCTGCGATCCTCCTGCCCCTTCAGTTCTTCTTCAATCCGGGCGATATTGCTCCGGTTGTTATCCACATTGCCCCGCAAAACCGCCATCTGGCCGTCCAGCTGCTGGTGGGTGGCACTGAGCATATTCACCTTCACCCGGACGGTTTCCAGCTCCTCGTCCCGGGTGTGCAGGGTCTTGGCCAGCTCCTCGGCCTGGCGGTAGAGGCCGTCCAGGTCGTCGTGAGCCTGCTGCAAAACAAAGGAGGCGGAGGCATAGTCCTCTTCGGCCTTTTTCGCCTGGGCGGAAAGCTTTTCCAGGGTGTCCAGCCACACGGCTACCTCCACACCCTTCAGCTCTTCCTTCAATTCCAGGTACTTTTTGGCCTTCTCCGACTGAGCCTTCAGCGGTTCCAGCTGCAATTCCAGCTCGGAGACCTTGTCGCCGATGCGAAGCAGGTTGTCCTCGGTGTGCTCCAGCTTCTTCTCCGTCTCCTCTTTCCGGTGACGGTACTTGGAAATGCCCGCGGCCTCCTCGAAAATCTCCCGGCGGTCGCCGCTTTTCAGGGAGAGTATCTCATCGATACGCCCCTGGCCGATGTTGGAGTAGCCCTCCTTGCCCAGGCCGGTATCCATAAACAGCTCATTGATGTCCCTCAGACGGGCAGACTGCTTATTGATGTAGTATTCCCCATCGCCGCTGCGGTAATACCGGCGGGTGACCATCACCTCATCGGCATCATAGGCCAGCGCCCGGTCGGTGTTGTCCAGGGTCAGGGTGGCCTCGGCAAAGCCTACGGCTCCCCGCTTCTGGGTGCCGCCGAAGATCACATCCTCCATTTTGGCACCCCGCAGAGATTTGGAGCTCTGCTCGCCCAGCACCCACAAAATGGCATCGGAAATATTCGATTTGCCCGAGCCGTTGGGGCCGACAATGGCGGTGATGTCATCGCCGAAGCGAATCAGGGTCTTATCCGGGAAGGACTTGAAGCCCTGCAATTCCAGTGATTTTAAGTACACAGCGTAACCTCTTGCAGATAATAATTCAGTTTATTATAGTCGAATTCCCAGGCAATTGCAAGCCCTTCTTTCCTCCAAGGCAGAAAAAAGGGACACCGGTTTCCCGGTGCCCCTCAGGCTGTTTATTCTCGTTTGCAGCCGCCGCAGTGGCTGCAATCGCCGCAGCAGCCGCCCTGCTTTTTCTGCCGGTGCAGGAAGCGGACAGCCAGTCCCGCCACGCAGAGCAGAACCCCGATGACAATTACATTGCCCATACCGTTTTCCTCACACACCCACGCGTACCTGGGCATCGGCATATTTGTTCTTCCGCGCCACCAGATACACAAGCACCGCCAGCACCGCCAGTGCCCCAAAGGTCAGGATTCCGAAATGGGCTTCCCCCGTGAACAGTCCCGCGAACTGGAAGACAATCAGGGACACGGCGTAGGCAAAGGCGCACATATAGCCGATGGTAATCCAGGTCCACTTCCGGCTGCCCATCTCCCGGCGAATGGCGCCGATGGCCGCAAAGCAGGGAGCGCACAGCAGATTGAAAATCATGAAGCTGTAAGCCCGGGCAGGGCCAAAGTCCGCAGCGATCATCTTCCAGATCTCGCTGCCGCTTTCGCTCAGCTCACCGGCAAAGTGATAGAGGCTGCCGAAGGTCATGACCACCTGCTCCTTGGCGACAAGGCCGGTGATGGAGGCAACGGTTGCCTTCCAGGCCATGTCCCCCTTCCAGCCCAGGGGATAGAAAATCCAGGCAAAGAGCCGGCCGAAATCCGCAAGCAGGGACAAATTGCTGTCCTCCACCGGGCCGAAGCTGCCGCCGGCAAAGCCGTAGCCCTTCAGGAACCACAGCACAATGGAGCTGAGCAGGACGATGGTGGTCGCCCGCTTCACGAAGTCCATACCCCGCTCTCCCGTAGCCCGGAGCACATTTCTGGCAGAAGGCAGATGGTAGGCAGGAAGCTCCATGACAAAGGGGGCGGGCTTTCCCGCAAAGGTCTTGAATTTCTTCAGAATCACACCGGAGGTCACCACGGCCCCAACGCCGATGAAGAAGGCGGATACCGCAACCAGGGGGGAATTGCCGAACACCGCACCGGCGAACAGGCCGATGATGGGCATTTTCGCGCCGCAGGGAATGAAGCCTGTGGTCATGACGGTGATTTTCCGGTCATTCTCCTGTTCGATGGTTCGGGAGGCCAGAATGCCGGGCACGCCGCAGCCGGTGGCAACCAGCATGGGGATGATGGATTTGCCGGACAGGCCGAATTTCCGCAGGAGCCTGTCCATAATGAAGGCCACCCGGGACATATAGCCCACGTCCTCCAGCACGGACAACAGGAAGGACAGCACCAGAATCTGGGGCACAAAGCCCAGCACCGCGCCCACACCGGCCAGAATGCCGTCCATCACCAGGCCGTAAAGCCAATCGCTCACATGCAGAGCCCGAAGGAGCGTGCCCAGAGCATCCGGAATCCACTGTCCGAAGAGCACGTCGTTTGCCCAATCGGAGCCAATGGTACCGATGGAGAAGGGGAAGCTGCCCATGGCGATGGCATACATTCCGAACATGATCAGGGCAAAGATAGGCAGAGCCAGCACCCGATCCGTCACCACCCGATCGATCTTGTCGGACAACGACAGGGAATGCTTGGGAGCCTTCTTCTGCACGGCCTTGCGGATCACGGACTCAATGTAGGTGTACCGCTGGTCGGCAATGATGGACTCCGCGTCGTCGTCCATCTCCCGCTCGCAGTCCCGGATGTGCATTTCCAGGTGATCCAGAAGCGCCTTGGGGAAGTTCAGCTCCTTGCGCACCATCTCGTCCCGCTCAAAGAGCTTGATGGCGTACCAGCGCAGATAGTTGGGCTGCACCTTGCCCTCAATGGATTCCTCGATATGAGCCAGGGCGTGCTCCACGCTGCCGCCGAACACATGGGGCCGGTCGCTGTGGGTATGATTCTTGCCCAGAGCCAGTGCCGCCTCGGCAGCCTCCACGCAGCCCTCGCCCTTCAGCGCGCTGATTTCCATGCAGGGGCAGCCCAGAGCCTTGCCCAGCTTTTCCAGATCGATGGCATCGCCGTTTTTGCGCACCAGATCAATCATATTCACCGCCAGCACCACCGGATGACCCAGATCCATCAGCTGGGTGGTCAGGTAGAGATTGCGCTCAATATTGGTGCCGTCCACGATGTTCAGAATCACATCCGGGTGATCCTCCACCAGATACCGCCGGGTCACCAGCTCCTCCGGCGAATAGGGGGACAGGGAATAAATGCCGGGCAAATCCTGAATGACCGCCTCCGGGTGTCCCTTCAGGGTGCCCTCCTTCTTTTCCACCGTCACGCCGGGCCAGTTGCCCACATACTGATTGGAGCCGGTCAGAATGTTGAACAGGGTGGTTTTTCCGCAATTGGGATTGCCGGCCAGGGCAATTTTAATCTTCACAGACGATTCCATACCGTTCCCCCACTCTCAGTAAACTTCAATCATTTCCGCGTCAGCCTTCCGAAGGCTCAGCTCATAGCCCCGGACGTTGACCTCCATAGGATCGCCCAACGGGGCTACCTTCCGGATAAAAATTTCCACATTCTTGGTAATTCCCATGTCCATAATCCGGCGGCGCACTGCCCCTTCTCCGTGGAGCTTCCGCACCACCAGGGTCTGCCCGATTTTTCCGTCCTTCAATGTGCGCATATTCCGACTCCTTCCGCACCGATGCCGCTTTCCGGCGGCTTTGCCTGCAATGGCATATCCTGTCCAGATTTTTTGTTAGTTCAGGCTAACTTTTCGGATACAAGATACCGCATCTGCCGAAATTTGTCAATAGGATTTCCGGAAAAAAATCATTTCTGACCGGGGATGCTCTGAATGAGTGCCTCCTTTTCCGCTCTGGTCAGGGCCTTCACCGCCAGCTCCCGCTTCAGAGCCTCGGAGTGGGTACCGCATTCCTCCTGATGGCACAGGGTCAGTGGAGCCCGACCCCGGGTGTACTTGGCTCCCTTGCCCTGCCGGTGGGCCTCCAGCCGTCGGGGAACGTCCGTGGTGATGCCGGTGTACAGGCTGTCGTCCCCGCAGCGCAGGATATATAGATACCACATAGATGTCCTCCCCAAAATGCGCAAAGGCTCACCTTGCTGACCAAGGGAGCCTTTGTCTCTATTTTCTCCGGAATTTTCTGTCCAGCACCCGATCCAGCAGGAAAAAAACCACATTTCCCAAAATCAGCTGCACAATCAACATGACCCTTCCGGTCTGCCGGTACTCCTCCGTCAGAGCCTCCAGACCCAGGACGAAAATCAGCAGCCAGTACATGACCAGAATGGCGGCGTTGAAATATAACGCCTTGGCAAGCTTCGGAAATTTCCGTTTTTCCAGCCGGGGCTTCACAATGGGATAGAACCCCAGAAAAACGAACACCGCCGCGGCTTCCTTGTCCGGCGCCATCAGGCAGGACAGGATCGCCACCGCCCCGTACCAGGCCCAGGCGATCCGCCGGCCGCAGATTTTCAGCACCACCTGGGTCAGGACGATGCAGACCATGGGGCAGACGTAGGTGGCAATGGGGACGAGGGTTCCCAGTCCCATAATGACCACCGCCAGTGCCCCCAGCAGCCCACCCAGGGCAACGCTGTAGGCAGGACGTTTACTGCCGGCCATTGCGCTTGAGCAGACCGTACTTCACGTCCCACAGCTTCTGGGAAAGATCCACATAGTAGGTCTGGGGATTGTCGAACCGCTTGATTTCGTCCCACAGGGTGTCCACCTGCTGGGCGCAGTAGGCGCGGATTTCCTCCAGGGTGGGCAGCTTGTATACCAGCTTGCCGCCGCGGAACACGGGAACCTGAAGCTCCCGGGCGGTAAAGTTATAGACCCGCTTAGTCTTCCAGGTAGCTTCCGGGTCGAAAATCTCCATATCCCGGCTGTCGTCCACCACTTCATCGTGGATGGTGATGTAGTCGGCAATGGCCTTGCCGGTGTCCTTGGCGTAGAACCGGTAGAGCTTCTTATAGTGGGGGTTGGTGATTTTCACCACGTTCTCGGAAATCTTGATCTTGGGCACGATGGTTCCGTCGGGCTCCTCCACGGCGGCCAGCTTGTACACGCCGCCGAAGACCGGTTCGCTCCGGGCAGTAATCAGCCGCTCGCCCACGCCGAACATGTCGATTTTCGCTCCCTGACGGAGGATGTCCCGGATGATGTACTCATCCAGGGAATTGGACACGGAAATGGCGCACTCCGTCCACCCGGCCTCGTCCAGCATTTTTCTGGCCTGCTGGGTCAGATAGGCCATGTCGCCGGAATCCAGGCGGATGCCGCACTTGGTAATGCCCAGGGGCTTGAGAACCTCGTTGAACACCCGGATGGCGTTGGGCACGCCGGATTTCAGGGTGTTGTAGGTGTCCACCAGCAGCACGGCGTTGTTGGGGTACATCTGGGCGTAGGCCTTGAAGGCCTCGTACTCGCTGTCGAACATCTGCACCCAGGCGTGCGCCATGGTGCCCCCGGCGTGAACGCCGAAGAGCTGGTCGGAAATGGTGCAGGCGGTGCCGTGGCAGCCGCCGATGTAGGCAGCCCGGGCACCCAGAATGGCCGCGTCCGCGCCCTGCGCCCGGCGGGAACCGAATTCCAGCACCGTCCGTCCCTCGGCGGCTCGGACAATCCGGTTGGCCTTGGTGGCAATCAGGCTCTGGTGGTTGATGCACAGCAGCATGTAGGTCTCCACCAGCTGGGCCTGAATGGCGGGAGCCCGGACGGTGATGATGGGCTCATTGGGGAAAATGGGCGTGCCCTCGGGAACTGCCCAGATGTCGCCGGTGAACTTGAAGTCCGCCAGATACCGGAGGAAATCCTCGCTGAACATCTTCCGGCCCCGGAGATATTCGATATCCTCCGGCCCGAAATGCAGATCCTGAACGTACTGGACGATCTGCTCCAGGCCTGCCGCGATGGCGAAGCCGCCGCCGTCCGGGCACTGCCGGAAGAACAGGTCGAAGTATGCGATCCGGTCGGCAAAACCGGTGGAGAAATAGCCCTGGCTCATGGTCAGCTCATAGTAGTCGCAAAGCATGGTAAGATTCAGCTTGTCATTGATAACCATAAAACGGTCACCTCTTTCTGATGAATGGGTTCATTATAACATTTTCCAAGGAAAAGGCAAGGTTTTTTCGTTGACAGCCAAAAGATTTTGGGCTATAGTTGAAGTAAAGAATAAGGGAAGCTCTGAATAAATCGGCAAGAGCTGGGAGCGAGAGATTTTGTTCTCAGGCAAGGTTTGGAAAACGGAGGAATACTGTATGTATTTCCCGTTTTTCAAACCGATGTCTGGGAGCAAAAGATCCGCTATCCAGCCGCAGACGATTTGTTCAGAGTTTCCCTAAGATAAGAAAGGACGTGATACCCATGGAGATAACCGTCGGAATGAAAGGGGAGGCTTCTACCCTGGTAGAGCGGGAGGACACCGCCCAGCTTGTTGGCTCTGGTGACCTGCTGGTCTACGCCACTCCCTGTATGGCCGCCCTCATGGAAGGCGCCGCCTGCGACGCCATCGCAAGTGTCCTGCCCGAGGGGCAGACCACTGTCGGCACGATGCTGAACCTGGAGCATCTGTCCGCCACCCCGGTGGGACTGGAGGTTCGGGCGGAGGCTGAGGTCACGGAAGTTGACGGCAAGGTCATTTCCTTCCGCCTTCACGCCTTTGACGAGGCAGGAGAAATCGGCAGGGGCACCCACAAGCGGGTGATTGTAAACAGTCAGAAATTTCTGGACAAGGCATATCAAAAGCTCTAAGGAGGTAACGTTATGCAAGACTATGGTGCCATGATCCGCAGCACCTTTGAAATGGGCAGCGTCCGGGACGCGGAAGCGCTCTTCGAGACCTGCATTAAAAACGCCTTTCCCACCTTCAATTTCCGGAAGCTGGAGCTGATCCGCTTCACCCGGGAGGAGCCCTACATGGAAGGGCGCAGCTGGAACCATGTGTTTGAAATCCGCAAGACCGAGCTCCACAATCAGCCGGTGTGGCAGGTGACCTGCCACCGGGTGACCATGGGCAAGACCCCGGACAAGCAGGTTCTGCTGGATTTCATGACCCTGGACTTTGTGGAATATCTGGAAGAATAAGCGAATATGGAGAACAGCACAGGCGCAGGGAGTTCCCCGCGCCTGCTTGCGTATTCTTGGCGTATTTTCCGATATCCCGTGTCATTGCGAACCAGTGCTCACACTGGTGTGGCAATCCGTACCCAAAGCCTTCCCTTGGGGGAAGGTGGCTCGCGCGTCTCCCGCAAGTGCGAGACGGATGAGGGCGAAGGCTCCCCTTGCTGATCGAGCCTTTTGAGAACGGATTGCCACGTCGGCCGCTGGCCTCCTCGCAATGACATGCGCTTTCCAATCGTTCTCGGAAGAACCGGGGGATTGCCACACCATCCTGCGGGATGGTTCGCAATGACATTGTAATCGTAGCTCGTGCGTTTTAAGGGGCTGTGCCATCAACGCGGCAGCTTTTTTACTTCTTTAAATCCGCGGCGATGACGCGCTTCATGGCCTCGATGCCCACCTTCACGGCTCCGGAAGTATCCTCGGTCATGGGCATTGCCAGTCCCGCCTTCTCCCGCTCCTGATTCCAGATCACATGGAAGCAGCTGCCGCAGCGCACACCCAGCGCCGCCGCCACCACAAACAGCGCCGCCGACTCCATTTCGCTGGCCTTAACCCCCAGCCGTTTCCAGCTGTCCCACTTTTGCAGCAGGTCATAGGAAACCGGGGATTTTTCCGGGCTGTGCTGGCCGTAGAAAGAATCCTTGCACTGGACAACGCCCGTATGGGTTCGGTAGCCCAGATCCTCGCTGGCAGCCTTCAGGGCGGCTGTCAGGTCAAAATCCGGCACTGCCGGGAACTCGATGGGCGCGTATTCCAGGGAGGTGTGCTCATAGCGGATGGCGCCGGTGGCCACGATCACGTCCCCGGGCAGCACATCCAGGGCAATGCCGCCGCAGGTGCCCACCCGGATGAAGGTGTCCGCACCGATGTTGTGCAGCTCCTCCATAGCGATGGAGGCCGAGGGGCCGCCGATGCCTGTGGAGCATACGGAGACCTTCTGTCCCAGCAGGGTCCCGGTGTAGATGTTGTACTCCCGGTTCATGCCGATATGAACCGGGTTGTCAAAGAAGCTTGCGATGGACTCGCACCGCCCCGGGTCGCCGGGGAGGAACACATACCGTCCTACGTCCCCTTCCTTACAGTGAATGTGAAACTGCATTCCGATATCCTGCATAATGATTCTCCTTTCTAAATCGGCGTATCTGTCCTGGATTCATGGTGAATCATGCGGAACACCAGCAGATACATTACCAGTACAAAAATGACAAATACAGCGGTGGAGCGGCCGGTGCCCGTCATGCAGCAGCTGTCGTAGACCCCGTGGAGCGCCACCGGGAACAGGTAGCTGAGGATCAGATTGACTTTGCAGCCGAACCGGTTTCCCCAGTCGGCACATCTCTTGGCTCGTCCATAGAAAATGCCCATGAAAACCGCGAAGCCCATATGACCCGGCACCGCCAGAATCGCCCGGGGCAATGCCACGGACAGGCCGTAGCTGAACACATATTTCACGTTTTCAAAGGCGGCGAAGCCCAGGGACACGAACACGGCGTAGACGATGGCGTCAAAGCGGTAGTTGAAGTCCGGCTCCTTCCAGGTGCGCCGGTACAGGAAGAAAAGCTTTGTTCCCTCCTCCACCGCTGCCACCACCAGGAATGCCAGGTAGTAGACATAGTTGGGGTTGTCCTGGCTGACCTGCCCGTCCAGCACCATCTGCCCCAGAGATTCCAGCACGATGGCCGCGAGAGCCGCCAGAACCCCCTTCCACACAAGGCTTGCCAGCAGTCCCACCGGCTCCGGCTCGATCTGATCCTGCCGGTAGACATAGCGCATGAGGAAAATGGCCGGCAGCACCGCCGCCAGAACATAAACCGCCAGCACCGAGAAAATCAGATCCGGTATCACAGGTGCGAAAAAGAACATAGGCCCACTTCCTTTACTTCACGTTGATCTGACAGCAGGCCATGGTGGTCAGTGCCGCCGCATGGGTTTCCGGGGTCACCCCGGCGCAGCAGCGGCTGTCCACGGTGATTTCCATTTCCGGGAAATTGGCCTTGAGCATCAGGGCGTTGGACACCACGCAGATATCCGTGCACAGGCCTACCAGCTCTGCCGTAAAGGGCTCCCCTGCCGCCGCCTGATAAAGAAGCCTGGGCAGCAGCACGGAGCCGAAGGTCACCTTTTCCACGGGCGTATAGCCCTTTTGCTCCAGGCAGGCGGCCACGCCGTCGTCCAGCATCCACCCTGCCGTTCCCTTGATGCAGTGCGCCACAGGCAGCTTTTTCCCTTCCGCTGATTGCAGGTAGTTTTCCGTGTGGGTATCCAGAGTGGCAAAAATCTGGCCGTCAAAGTTCAGAATCTTGTCCATCACGTTTCCCACAATGGCCTGAGCCTCCGCCGTTCCCAGCGCCCCGTCCACAAAATCCTTCTGCATGTCCACAACGATCAAAAAATGCTTCATCACGCTTCATCCTTTCGGTTTTCTCATACCTATATCATGGCACAGGAATGACAATTGGTCAAGAGGAAAGCCAAAAAAACCGAAGAAAGGATTTTCTTTACGGATGCCAGATAAACATCAGGGAAGCTCTGATTCAACCAGAGCTTCCCTGATCCCGAGTGTGGTCTGTCAAAACGTCAGCCGCATTTGATACCATACGACATCTCCGTGTGTAGACTGGGAAATGCCTTCATTCACAAAGCCGAACTTTCCGTAATAATGGAGCAGAGCTTCCTTGCAAGTCAGCACCAACCCCTTTCGACCCTGTTCCCTGGCCTTCCGGATCACATGGCGCAGCAAGCTTTCCGCACAGCCCCGGCAGCGGTAGGATGGAATGGTATCCACGCCGAAAATCATCTGCCACGCTCCGTTTTCATGATGCAGAGCAGCATCCTCGTACATTTCATCCCGCAGATCCTTTTCATCCGTGACCATGCCGTTGACAAAGCCAACCATGGTATTCCCATCCGTCAATACCCAAAAATGATTCGGGTAAACTTGCAGCCGCCGGGCAAAGCTCATTTCCGTTGCTGCCTCGGAAGCGGGAAAGCAGGCCGCTTCAATTTTGGTGATTTCCGCCAGATCTGCGGCGGTGGCTGTACGAATTCTCATAACGGTGATTCCTTTCTGTGGCTTATCCGTGCAACATGATCTTAACGATTTCCTTATCCGTCTCCCGCATACCGTCCCGACCCAGACGACCCACATTGCGGATGGTGGCTTCCACGCCCTTGGTGACGATGCCGTCGCCGGAGCGGAACTGCTGGCCGTTCAGATACATATGGTATCCCAGAATGCCTGCCTGCACGCTGGACGCGATCTTCGCCGCGCAGCTGGGCTTGGCACCGTCACAGATAATGCCGGAAACGATGGCCAGGGAGTTGACCAGGGTATGGGAAATGGCCTTGCAGTCAGCGCCCTGCAGATAGGCGATGCCGCAGCCCGCCGCGCAGCCTGCGCTGACCGCTCCGCAGTAGGCGGACAGCCGCCCGATGCCGGTCTTTTCGTGGATGGCAATGAGGTTCGCCAACGCCAGCGCCCGGCAGAGCATTTCCTCGGAAGCCCCCAGCTCCCGGGCATACTCGATGACGGGGACGGAGACTGTGATACCCTGATTGCCGCTGCCGGAATTGATGACCACAGGCAGCTCACAGCCGCTCATGCGGGCATCGGAACCGGCGGCCGCCTTGGCAATGGCCCGGTTACGCACCTCGCTGCCGTAGAATTTCAGCATGGTGGAACCGACGTTGGCGCCGTAATCCCCGCGCAGGCCCTCCTCAGAGATCGCCGTGTTGTACCGGATCTGCGTATCCAGCACCTGGCGGATATCCGCCAGGTCACAAGTATTGGCAAAGTCGTAAATGTCGGCAACGTTCAGCAGGCTTCTGTCCGTCAGACCGGTCTCGGCAGGATTCTCCCCGCCGCAGGCTCCGCCTTTTTCCTCGGTACGCTCAAGGATCACTTCGCCGTTTTTCTTGATGGAAACGATGTTGGTGTGGTAGTGGGTGATGCGCACCATGGCGGACTGGGTGCCGCGGTAGAGAGCCACGATGAGGTCAAAAACGATACCGTTGTCAATGGCCTCCACGGCAACGGGGACGGTGTTCAGAAACGCCCGCATTGCCTGCTTCTGCTCCGCGCTGACCTGGGAGATGACCTCCAGGGCCTTGTCCGCCTGTCCCGCCACGATGCCCGCCACGGCAGCGGCTTCAATGCCCTTCATGCCGCCGGTGTTGGGGACAATGACGCTTTTCACATTCTTGATAATGTTGTTGCTGACGCCGATCTTCACCATATCCGGGACGCAGCCCAGTACCTCCCGGGCCTTGGCGGCGGCGTAGGCGATGGCGATGGGTTCCGTGCAGCCCATGGCGGGAATCAGCTCTTCCTTCAGGGTCTGTACATAAGCTCTATAAATCTCACTGTTCGGATTCATATTCACACTTCCTTTTTTTCTTCCAGAATGTCCAGAATTGTCTTTTCCGTGCCCACCATGCCGGGGGAGGCGATCCTGCCCATATTGCGCATGGTTTCCTCCGGGGTTGCTCCGCAGATGCCGTGGATGTTGGAAATGGAGACACCCCACATCGCCATATCAACGGCCTGCCAGGCGGCATCCACCGCCACAACGCCCTTCATGGTGCAGCCCTGATTGCCGCCGTCGCAGATCATACCGGTGATGCTTCCGGCGAGGTTATCGATAACGTGGGCCATGGTTTCCGCCGTGCCGCCCCGCAGCAGGGTCAGGCCGCAGGCCATGCCGGTTCCGGCGGCGATGGCGCAGCCGCAGAAGGCGGACAGCTTTCCCGAATACTCCTTGATGTACATACACACCAGGCAGCTCAGCGCCGTGGCCCGGAGTAAATTTTCTTCCCGGTAGCCGCTGACCCGGTAGGCCGCGTACAGGGGCATGGTAGCGATGATGCCGTGCGCGCCGGAACCCGTGACGCTCATGGCAGGCTCCGGCAGACCCAGCACCCGGGCTTCAATGGCGGCATTGCACAGCAGGGATGCCGTCTTTCGTTCGTCCCCGGAAATGATGTTACCGCCGTTGGCAGCCAGCAGATATCGGGCAAAGCCGGTCTTCGGACTGTTCAGCCCCGCTTCAAACATGGTGAGGTTGGTGGCAAAGGCCTTCCGGATAAAGTACAATTCCGCAATGGGAACAGTCTGAACATAGTCATAAAGCTGTGCCAGCGTATAGCGGTGGATCAGCGGCACTTCTTCCTCGCGCTTTTCCGCTTCCACTGCCTTTTCCCATACAACCCCATCATTTTCCGTGATTTTCACAATGTTGGTATGGCTGTCCCGGATGGTCACGCAGGCGGTTCCTAAATCCGTTTCCACAGTGGCTTCAATGAAAATGCGGCTGGTGATCTCCCGCATCTCCACCTTGACGCAGCCTTTCTCCACCATCTCCCGAGCCCTTTGGGCCTGCTCCGGGGTGATGCCGTCCAGGCATTCCAGCCCCTTCTCAGGGTCAGCGCCCACAGCCCCCAGGGCGGCGGCGTGGGCATTGCCCACCTCGTCGCTGCCGGGGATGCCGCAGGTAAAGGCGTTTTTAAACATACCGCTGTTCAGTCCCAGGACGATCCGGCGAATGTTCCCGGTGGTGTGCTTTCTGGCAGTGGCGACAGCAAAAGCAATGGCTCCCGGCTCCGTCACGCCCAGGGCCGGGCGCATATCCTGCCGGATCAGTTCTGTCAATTCGTGCATAATTTCAGCTCCTTGAAAGTTCACAGCCCCGGCGCGGCAATGCGCCGTCCGGGGCTATGGCATGGTTTAACCGAGGATATCCTTCAGTTCCAGGGTCAGGCTGCCGTCCTCCCGCTGAAAGCAGGGAACGCCCAGTCTCTGGGTACCCCGGATGGAGGCGTACAACTCGCTGGTCTCCCGGATATTCAGGTAGGTCAGCAGAGCGGCATGGCAGGACAGGATGTCCTGGAAACTGACTTCCGCACCGGCGGCGGCCAGCTGGTTCAGGGCGTACAGGGTATCTGGGCAGAGATGGCTGCCGATCACAGTGATTTTCATACCTTTCGCTCCTTGTTATACGAGTTTTTAATAAAACGCTTAAAAGCGTTTTATTCGGCCGCAGGATTG
>OIXQ01000344.1_pt1 | contig 22235 bp, 36 predicted proteins | sample 1587791 | NCBI WGS metagenome assembly OIXQ01 (sample SAMN03283273) | human gut metagenome | biome: human-associated habitat; material: feces | host: Homo sapiens | place: Peru | collected 2012
TGAGCATAGTCGCCCGATGAGCCAATCTTAGCATAGTAGCCCGATGAGCCAATCTGAGCAGAGTCGCCCGATGAGCCAATCTGAGCATAGTCGCCCGATGAGCCAATCTTAGCATAGTAGCCCGATGAGCCAATCTTAGCATAGTCGCCCGATGAGCCAATCTTAGCATAGTCGCCCGATGAGCCAATCTGTTTTCTTCGGTCTCCGTTGTCGTTCAACTCACCATCTGTCTTAACTTTAGATGGTGATGTAATATCTTTCAGCCACTCGACACCGATATTAATGATGTCAGCAAGCTTCAACTCAGCCTTAATCTTGATACGAGAAGAACAAACCTTTGTCGAATTTCCTTCTTCATTAATCTTGCCAGACTGTTCTACTTCCGCAAAGCGAGAATTAAGCATATCGTAATAGTTCCACACTTCTAATGGATTTTTGCAAGCGTGGAAACCTCGGTTACAATACTTGATTTCTCCGTCCATTTCATACTCTTTTCCAACTTCGTACTGGAAATTACGGCATTGCATATTCTTGTCGAAAGCCTTGTACGAGGTGATTACTTTTTCACTCATATTCTATCTATTTATGCCCGAAGGCGTTAAATAATTATCTATTACATAATGTGCAACCATTACATATTCCGTATTTTTCGTTGCATGGAAGACATACTTCAATGTTTCTTGAACATCTGTAATAATCCTCACCATCATCTATGCGCTTACCACAGATATTGCAATAATGGTCATGGTTTGTATATAATCTTGCCATACCTACACCTCCATTTCGTGATTAATACCAAGACCGAAGAGAAGGTGCTGTAATTCGTGGCAGTATTGTATCTCTATTATACTATTTTCATTAACCTCTACATATAGATGACCTTTATTAGATTTATGTTTAAAGTCTATCCCAATATAAGAAATAAGCCCTTCTGCTACATTTAAGTAATAGTATCTTCTGTTTTGTGTTCTCCATCCATTCTTCTCTAAAATCTCTGGAGTAAGAGGGATTGGCTTTATAGCATCCTCTCTAATCCAACCACACTCTCCATCTCTATAATAGAATAATTTAGTACCTTTTAAATAAGAACTTGTAATTCTTATTATTTCTTTTTTGTGGTTATACACAATATCTCCTGGTATATACTTAGGATTAAAATTTATTACCATACTACTTTTCTTTTGAATGTTTGTACTTCTTTATGGCATCCTTCTTAGAAGCTGTCATAATCTTAACACCCTTGATGGTGAACTCATGCTGCGCCTTTGGCTGACACTTCTGTTTGCCAGAAGGAATGTTGCCTTTCAGAATAGCTGATAGAGGTTTTGTAAAACCAAAAGTAAAATCATCCACTTGATACTCCAATTCAGTTTGCATACCAATCATTGATAATAATCCTCTCATACGCTTACTCCTTTACGTCTTTAGTTGTTCCTAACAACTGTTCATTTCCTTCGTAAGGAATGCAATAGACCCAATCAGAAGCCATACAACTATAATTGTATTCGCTGTCATCTCCCAACATTCCTTCATATAAGTCTATATGCCAAAGGCTATCTTTACTATCTCTTGCAAGGACTTTTTCGAAAGGTTTGAATTGATACTCTTTCTTTGCATCCTCAATGATTTCCTTTCGGCGTTCCATCGTTTGCCTTCTTTGGTTAATGCATCAAAGAGTCTCTGTTTTTCTTCTTCTGTGGCATAGGTAACATAGTCAATTTGAGCCTCCTCTTTTATAGTTGTATTGTAACCTACTAAACGAGGATTATCCAAAGACAAATACGCATGACAACTGGAATTTGGAGCTATGCCATTACTAATGAATACATAAGTAAATCTATTTATTGTATGCAATATCAGAATGTTTCCATTTTCTAAGATAGGGTGCTTGATAAGTTCAAGTGTGTTGAGATTCAATTTCCCTTTAAATTTCCATTCCAAGTTATCTATGAATGTCTCAACCTTATGTTTGCCTGTCATCTGCAAAGTGTCTATAACCAAAGAATAGTCTTTAGTAAGACAATATTTGTCCGTTCTCCAAATATCATTTATTTCTGTCTTTCCTGCTTGGCAATCATATCTTGCGATAAAGGAGCTATAATCATCATTGCTCCAATGGTCAAAGATGCACATGTGCTTTTCTCCTAAAGGAAGAGTTGCTTCAAGTACATCACCTTTTTTCCAGACGAATTTGCACCAGTCTCGCATTTCCTTTGATGGGAATAATAGGCATTCTCCTAGAATATTATATAACCCTTTAGAATTAAAGAATGCTTTTTTACCATTGTGTTGCTTTACCCAGATATCATCTGTTTCTTCTTGCACAAAACTAAATGCGCACTCACCAAATATAGGCGAGTATAATCTTATGCCCTTCGGTTTATCCTTAAGGATTTCCGCTATATTAATCTTTTCTTCCATAATCATTAACTTGCTTTATAAAAATTGAACCACACCTTGTTGCTCTGCTTATTCTTATAAACATTACCTTCAAGGTCGAAATAAACTCGTTTCTTTTGATTGAATTTCTTCATCATTGGCTGATTATTCTTGTATGTAGTTACATCATACTCAACCAATGAAGAACCACGTTCATTCTTTGTTGGAGGATAACCTGATTCACGTATGAAACGTACCTCAAATTCCTTATTTCCAATTTCAAAATTTGCTATAGCCATAATATTAATTTCTCATTATATGACACTTGACAACCTTGTGAACCGCATTTAGCTGCGATTCATTAAAATCCTTAATAAACTGACGTTCCATTTCCTTTGGAAAGATGGGCTTTGTTGGCTTCGGCATAGTGAGAACAGCTTGAATCTTTGCCCCCCCATCCAAGGTAAGCAGACATCTGCGAGTAATCATTTCTCCTAACATCATAGTCTTATCCGTTTACATAGTTGATTACATGCTCCTGGGCTTGCTCATGCAAATTATCAAAAGCGTCTTCTATAACTCTGGCTACTTGTTCGCCATTGAGGTTATTCAGCATTTCGCCTACTACTTCTACCATCTTATCTATAGGTAAGGAACAGAACTCGTCAACTAAGAAATTCTTCTGCTCATTTATGAACATATCATCGTACCAATCCTTTTCTACGAAGTAATAAGCACCTTCATCTATAGCTAAAGAAGAGTGTTCTTCAAAACCTTCAATTTCTATAAGTTCTTGACTTTCTGGCCAGTGTACTAAATAATACAATTCTTTCATAATCTTAATCGAATATATGATGGTTCAACTTCCTCTTTCTGAGGTTTCTCTTAATCACTTCCATATCCTTGTGGTCGTTAGCATGGTCCGCAAGAAGCTTGATGATGTCGTAGATGTCATTTGCGTTATCCTCCAGGTTGGCGCAAATGTTCTCGTCACCGAAGAAATTCTTTGTGAAGGGTTTCAAATGGAAGTAGTACTTCTTGGCTGCATCTTGCATCTGATTATAGTGCATCTTCTGCTCTTGCTTGTACTGAACATTTAACAACTTGAACATAGATTGTTCATCCTTGATAAGCTGATCCAATACATCAGTTACCATTGCAATCAAGCAGCCATTGACCTGCAGGCGTTGAATAATCTTTTCCTGCTTCAAACCAGATGTTATTCCCAGCTCTGAGAGTGTAACCTTCAAATCGTCTGCTGTAACTTTTTCGCTTTTCATAACTTAATTTTTTGTTGTTATTTATCAAACCAGCTTCCTGAGTATTTCCATTCCCACTGGTTACAAACAAAATCTTTTCCTTCTTTTGGATTGTTGCAACTTCCATGTTGAGAACAATCCATACACGAATGCCCTATCATATTTTTGATACTAAGTAATCCATCTCCTTTTCTGTAAGCTTTATATTATTCTTGTGCTTGAACTTGATGATAGCATCAATTCCGACCTCACCTTCAACCAACTGGTAGATGGCATCCTCATCAAATCCCTTGTCGAGAACCTTGATAAGCTCCATTCCCAAATCATGGATTTTTCTTCTGAAACTCCTTTTGAGGTCTGCGTTGATTCGCTCTAAAGCTTCTGCTTTCTGAATAAATCCGCATCCACCCTCAATGGCGAAGTCGTTACTGATGTTCTGACACATCTGATCAATGTCCTTGCTTCCGAAGAACTGAGCGAAATAAGTGTCACCCTTTAAGGACTGTAGAATATCGATTTCTTCTTGCTTTGTCATAACTAATCCTCCTTGTCTAATTCATCATACTCTTTACGTAACTCAATGAATTTATTTGTGAAGTGGACCATAGTATCTTTCAAAAGTGAAAGCATATCTTTATGGTTGAGAATGTCGCCAACCGCCGTGTAGTACTTAAGATTGTCATTTGCATCAAGAAGGTCAAAGCTACCGCAGCATGCCACATTGGTGTTGAAAGACTCTTCCTGGAAATTACCAACTTTAGCTTGATAGCGAATCACCAGGTCTCTGTCTCTTTCGACTCCTTTCAAGTTCAAGTGGACGGTGAGTGACTTGTAACCTACGTCGATACCCTCTACCTTCCAATCAGGACAAACAGAAATGATGTCCTTTATCTTCTTTGTGGCTGACTCGAACGCATTCTTAATGTTCTTTCTAACCTCTTCCTTCTTTGTCTCTACTGAATTATTCATAATCTTTATAATTTTAATTGGTTCAACTTGTAAGGTAGGCTCTGGATAACCAAAAGTACTACCTTTTATCTATATGCAAAGGTACGAAAATTTTCTGATATATGCAAATATACCAACGATTATTTTAGTTAAAAATACTAAATTATAATAGGCTGATATTCAAATAGTTAAGGCGCCTACTCTCGCGAGCAAACGCCTAGTTAACATAATGAAAAAGAAAATTACAAGAAACCGCCACGTCTGAGCTGTGCATCAGTAGCATTGTTAAGCCACTCCTCGCACTTCTCTATGATGCCCGTACAAGCGTCCGGTGCATCATCGTGAGCGTTATATCCTTCCTTTCTGTAGGATTTCATATCATGGGCGAACTCCGGCCACAACTGTTCCCAATTAGAAGGGAAGACTAGTTTATTGTTTACCTCGCTGGAGCGAGTGAAGATTCTGATCTGTTTGTTCTTCGATTGCGTGAACGTTACGAACTGGGTGATTCTGTTTCCGTGTTCCCTTGTTATGCGCTCGACATTGCGGGCATAAGAGCGTCCACCATTGTTACTCTCGACGAAGCAGACATCTGTCTGATTGCGCTTAACCATATTGGCTTGCGCTGGTTCCGTGTATTCCATCGGTCGCTTGGTGTATAGAACATCGGTAACATAGTAGCCGTCATCGTGTGCATCGAAGCATATAGAGCAAAGGAAGTCGAAACCGGTATCTGCCGAGTCGGTGTAGTTGCCAATCATTCTTGCATACCTTCTGTCCGGCAGCTCATCGTATGTTCTGAAGGCATGGTACATAAGACCTTCCATAGGGGTAGGGTTCTGCATGTACTGTGTCTCAAATACGAACTCGCTGGCATGCTTGATTTTATACAGCTCCTCCAGCGTATGCTTCCACGGCCACAAGGCTCGCTCCTTTCCGTCCTCGTCTGTCTGTATTACCGGGAGGGATACAACTTTCCACTCATTCGGCTCAATCTCTTGAAGGTAACCGCACAAGTCGTGCTCGTGCAACCTCTGCATGACGATGATAATTGGAGTATGACGTGAGTTTACACGGTTACGGATGGTTGTCTCGAAACGTCTGTTGATAGACTCTCTGACGTTATCGGACAAAGCATCGTCCGGTCGTAAAGGGTCATCGATAACTATGGCTCCCGAAAAGTGACCGGGGTTGAACGTAGCCATAAACTTATCCATGTTCTTTATGTCTTCTTCGGTCCAGTCTGGCTGACCTGCACCAAAACCTGTGATCTGACCCAAGGTAGATGTAGCATACTCACCACCACCTGCCGTTGTGCTCCATTTTGATCTGGTGTTATCGTTCTTTCTGATTTTGACATTCGGGAATAGTGTTTGAAAATATGTGGAAGTTATCGTGTCCTTGACAGCCATTGAGTTGTCCTGGACGAGACTTCCGGAATAAGATATGTGCAGAAACTTTGAAGCAGGGTTCAGCGCAAGACCATATGCGATAAACATCTGTGAACACAAGAGGGTCTTTCCGTAACGAGGGCTGATGTTGATAATCAGCTTATTCGTCTTTCCCCTTATCACATCCATGAGCGCATCACATATAATCCTGTGATGTTCGCCTACTACATACTCACGTCGAGCAGTATAGGCGAACATCTTAGTAGTGAATTGCAGCAGGGACGATGCCACTAACTGCTTATGAAGAAAACGTTGTTTCTCAAAGTCCATTTATCTTCTGTAATTCTTTAATATCATCCAAGGACAGCTTAGGGAACTTGAAGTCCTCACCATCCTTGCCGGTTACTTCTTGAATATGCTTATCTGCCAATCCGTTGAGCCTTGCAACAATGCTGGAATCAAACTGATGAAGCATGGCGCCATCAATCTGCTGGGCCATCACGACATTCTCAATCTGTGTTATCACCTGCTCAAAGCCTGGTCTCTTAAGATTACCTCTCTTGAAATCCGCCCATTTCTGAACGATGCCACAGAAAGCACAAAATCCGACAAGGGTATAGGCTCTTCTGAAAACCCTTACCTCTTGTCTCATGGAATTTGTGGATTTGCCGCTGCCGCCTGCAATGGAATTACTACCAGTCTTTTGCTGCCAAGGGTCGTTTTCAACATCATCACAGTAAGCTACAAACTTATCCCATAATTCCTGAGAAGACTTAATCTTGTATGGTCTTCCAACAGGATTGGGGATTCTATGTACGAAAGACTTTACTTTCGGCTGTGATGATTCATCTGTCATGGCTTCTTAACTTTTACTAGTTTACCGCAAGCGGAACAATTATATTCATAATACTCTGAAGGCTTGACCTGGATATTCTCCTCAACGCCCTTCATTTCCTCCTTGAACTTCTGGTCCTTCTGGGCTTCCGTTACGACCTTCTTAGCCGTATGGTTAGTCTCAGCCTTTGAAGGTGCGGCCGCAGGCTTCTGTTCCTTTGGCTTAGCGTTGAGTCCAAGCATACCGGCAATGCTCTCATCGAAAGCAAACTGAATGCTGTTAGGATCACCGAGATAGGAGAGCTCCTTGCGAAGCTTCTTCTCGTTCCAAGTGGCAAACTCGGACGTCTTGTCATCAGCGATTCTATACTGCTTAATCTGCTCATCAGTCAGATAGTCAACACGGATGCAGGGAACCTTATCCATTCCCAATGCCTTAGCAGCCTTATATACACCGTTACCGGTTACAATCACGTTGTTTTTGTCAACGGAAATAGGCTGAGTGATGCCGAAATCCTTGATGGACTGCATGATTGCCTGTACTGCCGTCTCGTCGGTCTTGTGCGAACCGTCATGAGGCACGATACTGTCAATAGGTAACTCAATTACCTTGTCATTAATCTTAATCTCTTCCATACCTGTTAATCCTCAATTTCTATTGTTTCCATATTTCCGCAATATGGGCAAACGACCTTCATATAATGTGAACCGTCCTCGCGCTCTTTGAGAACGAACAAATCCTTGGCAGGGTCTTCCTCCTCATCTGAAGAAGCTTCCTCGCTTTCGCCAGCCTCTTCATTGGATGGAGCCTCGAAGTTCTCCTCTTCCACCTGAGAATAGTCTTCCTGGAAGCCACCATACTCTTCTGCCTGCTGATTGATGCTGTCGAGGGAGAAGTTGAGCATCTGATTGATGTCCTCAAAGAAGAATGCCTGCATATCGGTAGGAACCTCCATGTTGCGCAATTCCTCCAAAAGCTGGTCTTCATCAAAGGAAGATTTCTCTGCCAGCTTGTTATCGAGGATGCGGTACTTCTTTGCCATTTCGTCGTCCATATCCGAGTAAACGACAGGAACGAACTCCATTCCCAACTGGTAAGCAGCCACGTATCTTGTGTGACCGGCAATGATTACACCTGCCTTATCAACGAGGATAGGCTTAACGAATCCAAAACGCTTGATACTCTCCTTCGTAGGCTCAACCGCATTCGTGTTGTCACGAGGGTTGTCATAGTAAGGAAAGATTTCACTGAGCTTAACTGACTTTACTTTCATTTCTTATCCTCCTTCTTCTTGGCTGTCTCTCTTGCTACGCGTCTCTCGTCGACAACCTTTTCGATAGCCGCATTATACTTATAATTCTTGAAAATCTTGGCGAAACCGGTTACATACTTAAGCTTTACAAGTTCTTTCTGCTCCAGACCTACCTTTTCGCAAATCTCACGCTCAGACACACCATCTCTGAGCATATTGAAGACGATGTTTACCATTCCATCTACAGAGTGACTTCCACGGGCACGATTGTGTCTTACGGTTGATGCCATACGCTGGTCGATGTCCTTGTCTAGGACTACAATCGGCAGCTTTCCGCCACATCGCTCATTGATGTCCGCAAACTTGCGGATAACGAGGTTTCTGTGGAAACCGTCGATGATTACATACTTCTGCAGCTTCTCGTCCCAAATGGTAACGATAGGCATTGTGTAACCGTCTTCCCTCACGGATGTATAGAGAAGGCGCATTTCCTTATCTGCCACATGGTTAGGGTTGTAGTTGTTGGCTACAACCATATCCTTGTCAACCCAAAGTACGCAATCTACAGGGTTGACTTTCTCCGGAGATAAGGAACTGATATACTTTCTGAGGTCGTTCAAAAACTGCACCTTATCCTTGGCAGCATCAAACTCCTTCTTGATATTCTCTTGAAGATTCATATTCCTTATTAGCTTTTTCTATTTTAACATAATTGTCGCTCAAATACTGACGCAAAGAACGCTCTACGCTCTGAATGCGCTTCATTCCGAAATCTTCCGCAATGACGCAGACAGCGCTGGTATAACCAATCTGATGTATTACGTAATCAATGCACTCCTGGCAATGACCGGCTTTAGCTACATTTCTCTTCTTGGCGGAACGGTATCCTTTCTTAATAGTCTCCGCATTCTTCTTGTCTTCACAAAGATTGTCTGCGAGATAATCAACGTATTCATCCCAATCCTTGAAATAAGGTGGCAAGTTGTAGCAGTATGTTGCCACTTCATTAAAGACGTGTACAGACGTGTTGACGTTTGCCACTCTTCGCACCAGCTTGTCGTAGAACCATGGATCAACCTCCTTGATGAAACCTAAGTCGTGGATAGCCTGCTCATGGATGAGGGAACTTACTCGGCACGCTCTGAGTGGCTTCTGCGTGAACTGATAGTTATAGAGCTTGCAGTACGGAAGCTTGTTGCTGAAGATGTAATACCATACATCATAAACCTTCCAATCCCAAATAGGGTAGAGTACCAGACTTCTCGGTGTGCCGTCTTTATAATATCCGCCACCACCTCCCCATGTAATACCTGGAAGGCACTCGCCTCTAGTAAGACCCGACAATCGTGCCGGCGACTCCTCGATACGGACACCACCTAAAGTTAGGTAGTCTTTGCCGAAGAGCATTCTGTGTACCTGATCAAGGGTCTTGGAGAAATACTGATTGTGCGGAATCTCCAAATCACCATAAGAATCTGGTTCCTTCTCACGAATCCATTTTTCTCCCGGCCCCCATACATTGAACCATTCTCCCTTTGAGGCATTCCATTCCTGGAAGTATGACTGAATCCAATACGGCTCAACCCACGGCAAGTGCATGATGTATCGTATATACTCGATAGTCATTGGAGTCTCTGCCTCTTGGTCTAGGAAGAGGACGGGAATCTTTTCAATTCCCATCTCCTTCATAACCTCGTGCGCAAGGTTGAGAACCACGGTAGAGTCCTTTCCTCCCGACATCGTCACGACAATCTTACGCTTACCATAAAACTCCCGAAAGATGTATCTGAATCTTTCAAGAGCTGCCTCATAAACGTTTTTGTCACTGTAAAATATCATTTCTTATTTCTATTGTTTAATAACACCTTATCGCTGGAATTACTGAAATGGGTGTCAAGGTAATCCTTAAGCCTGCCCATCATTTCATTGTTGTTGTGACCGCGAGCGGCATTGTGCATGATTGTTGCATATCTCAACTTCTCTTCATCGAAATCAACAAAGCATACAGGAACCATCTCATATCCGATGACGCAGGCGGCGCGGTATCTGTTCTCTCCGTCCACAATCTGCATCGTCGAGCGGTTGACAACGATAGGCTGAGTAAATCCGAAATAGAGCAACGATTTGATGAGAAGGTCGAAGCTGTCTGCATCATGCGTATTAGGGTTATAGTCATTCGGATAAATGTCATCAACCTTGACGTATTCAATATGCAGCGGCTTCACCTGCTCAACCTCGATATTGTCCTTCGCCAATTTCAAGGCTAGATTTTCCTTAGAGTTTTTTGTATTCATCGAGAAATTCCTTGTTTACGATTTCCTTAACCCAATCCTTGCTTGACTTAGCCAAATAAGGATTCTTGAACTCACTCTCCCAATCTACAGACTCTACATCAAACTGGTTGTCGTAGGTCTTGCTGTTTCGAGGAATGCCACCTACTGCGCCTGGATTGTTGAATGTGCTTCTGTATGCACCGAAATGCTGAACCAGACCGGGAACGATAGCGTAAAGGTCGATACCCTTTGCTTGAAGGTATGCCTTAAGGCGCGAATCATCATAACGTGTCTGATCATCCGTCATCTTGTTTGATGTTTCAACAAAGTCCTTGGCTAGGTCATTTGGATATACGCTAGCCTGCAACCAGAAATTAGTCTTTGTAGAAATAACGTGCTTGCCCTTTGCGTAACAATCAGTATAGTCACCATTTGTTGGATTGTAGAAACTGATAACGTTGTTTTCTGGAGCAAAAGAGAGAATATGTAAAATCTTGGCAAGAATGTTGCGGTCAAAGGTAATATCATCGTGGATAACCATTCGATGGGTTCCTTCCGCTACCTCTTGCGTCAACGCTTGGGAATAATTATCCCAAAGACCCTTACCTCGGTCCATAGAGATGCTGACAGGAATGCCATAGGGCTTCGTGCTGGTCTCTATCAACTTCTTAAGGTATTTGCCCTCACGTTCTCGCTTCGGAACATTGAGGATGATAATCTGAGAGAGTTTAATCATATGCGTAATTATTTAGTTACTGTCCATTCTCCACCTCGCTTGGCAACCTTGCTGATAGCTACAGCCAAACGGTTTCTGTTCATATCGCTACCATAGAAAACCTTACCTGCGGCATAGGCTGCTTGGGCAACAAGTCCTTGACCCATGAAGAAGTCTGTGATAGAGCTGAACGGAACATCCTTACAAATCTTGAACACCGCATCCCATTCATCCATTCCCTGAAGACCCCAATCTTCCGCCTGATTGGTTCCTTGAATAATCCAACACTTGCAATCAGGCTTGTGATAATAAGTGTTCTCGTAGATTTTTACATGAGGGAATAACGATTCTACCATAGGGACCAACTGCTTCTTATTTCTGTAGAAGCACTCGACGAATAGTCTGTCCGGATTAATCTGCTCGATGCACCTCTTGATGTGGGCAACGAACTCATCAAAATTGTCAACTGGGCATTGCTTCTCCGCCTTGGTGTAATACGCTTTGAGGACTCCTTTACTTCCTGCTGGGTCGATGAATACGCAGTCGGCATTCTTTGAAAACTCAGGAAGCCCCAAAGTAATATCGGCAATGGTAATCTTGCTACCATTGCCTAAACTGTAAATCTCGCCTTCTGTGATGGGGTATTTATCAATACTGCCATCATAACGCAAACCTTTCTGTGATGTCATACGCAATTTACTATTAAATAATTGTGATACTCTGATACGTTTTCTTCACCGAAAAGACTGCATAAGACCTTCTTGGAATAGAAGAAATGCCTAAATTCTACATCGCATTTCTCGTAAGTGACGGGGTGATACGTCTCCTTGTAAAACATCAAGAACTTTCGGGCTTTACACCGTGATATTGAAAGAACAGCATACCGCGAAAGATAAGACGGAGAGCCGAACAAAGCTACAATGTTATCAAAATTCTTGCAGTCCAGGTTTTTACCGTCGAAAGGCTCACAGACAACCCTTTCCTTATATTCAGGGTGTTTGTTAATGAACTGCTCCAACATTCCTTTACTAGGATCAACTCCTAAGTATTCCTGCGGGTCGATTTCTGCAATCTCTGTAAGTAAGCCGGTTCCGCATCCGATGTCTAGAATTGAACCGCTGAGAGGTGGGAGCTTTTCCCCCACCTCGCGGTTCTCAACGAGACTCATTTCATCACGAAACAAAGTGTCGTACTTACTTGCTATTTTATCATACTGGGAATATTTCATTTTCTAATGTCGTCTGTTGCCAGATGATTTTTTTACTTGAAATGGTTATGAAATTCTTGTGATTGTATATGTTACAATTCGGGAACATTGATTTCAGCTGCATTCTGTCGTAGGTGAAATGGTGCATTTCCTCAAACTCTGCAGGGGTGTAGTCATCCTTGTAGAACATAAGGCAATAATCCAGACCACTCTCGCCCAGTTTACGGAGATACTGTGGCATGAAGTAGGAAGCCGTTCCAAAAAGAGCAACCACAACGCTGTCTGCCGACATCCATTTCTTTATCGCCTCTTCAAACGAAATAGTGGAACATCTTCGGAAAAAACCAGAGGTCTTCTCCCTGAACTGCTTGATTGCTTTCTTGCTAGGATCAACTCCATAATACATTTCCGGCTTTATATTGGTGTAGGCGACGAAGTCTCCGTTTCCGATGCCTGCCTCGAAAAATCTTCTGTCCTTGAATGTGAACATGATAGATTTTGCCATCACGTCCATCTCCTGGTTCGAATAGATTCGCGGTATTGGCCACTCGAGGAAATCGAACTCGTTGAAAACCTTCTGTCTGTTCAAAATCCAAGTAGTCTCGAATGGGTCACCCATCGTCCAATACTTATAACCGTCAATATAAAGGTAAGGGAAATTATACTTCCCCCATCTTTCATGGATTCCATTTTCTCTCTGTGCGCTGACAAAATAATAGAACTCATCATTTGTCAAAGCGCACTTGTCTCTGTGAATGTACTCATGAGGAACGTCTATCATCGAAGTGGCCCATTGCCATTTACAACGCTTGATGTACTCTCTGAGCTTACTGTAATCGTATTCCATTGCTGCAAATTTAAATAAAATATTTGATGATTAAATACTTAAAATCCAAAATTAACTATATTTTAACATAAAAATATGAATATATGCATGTTTGATAGCCTAAAACACCACAAAATAGGCTCTTCTTATACGCAAAGGTACGAAAATTATTTGATATATGCAAATATAACAAGAAAGATTTTTAGCCAAAAATACTAAAAATTACGCCGTTCTGCTTGCTCTGTTCGGAAGCCTAGATTCTATCTGCCACAGATTGTCGTTGATGAGTTTTAGGATAGTATCGTGGAAAGCTGAGTTTATGTTTCTATGTCCCTGGCATTGTACTACGGTAACATCGGCCAGATTAACCTCAATCGTTTCCATACGCTGTCCGTTCACTTTAGCGGAAAGTATGAGACAGTTAGGCATTCTATTCACATCGTAATATCCGTTTCTGAAAACACAGTGTCCCATTTCCTTACCCTCTTCGAAAAACTCCTGAACGGACTTAAGAACCTGTATATCTATAGCACCTTCCTTAATGTCTATATCAAAGAACTGTTTTCTTCTGGCAACATAAACATTAGCCATTGCTTCTGCCTTTTTCTTGTTCTCTTCTTCGGCTTTAGCGGCTTGCTCCAGGTATCTGAGTTGCATTTTTTCCTCCGCAATCAGGCGCAACTTTGTCATTCTATCCTCCATCTTCTTTTTCTTATTGTCTGCTGACTTTAGCCACTTGTCATGTGCCTCGCGAAGATTCTCCGGACAAACTATAGATGGGTTTCGTACATCCTTTTTGAGATATACGATACTGTCGAGCATATCCCACCACAGACTATCGTAAATGTAATCAGCCTTTCCATGCCTGATTGCAATCTTGACAGCAGACATTTTTACTCTGTCGAATACGGCCTCGTGATACTTACACATCTTCCACATTTCAACATCACGTCTCATGAGGGTTTCATTATATGTGTTTGCATTGACGGAACGAAAGATTTCGTCACACGGAATCTTTTTCTTGAAGTCTCTGAGAGCGTACTTATACTTGTCTTGGACTGAAGCGTAATATACTCCATCGAATCCAATATCACGAGGATCACCCAAGCTACTCCACACAGTATGCGTTCTTACTTCCAGCTTTCCAAAAGCAGAAAAAGCATCTACAATATATCCGCTAGTTCTCTGCTTGGCAAGAAAAACATATTCCCCTTCTTTCAACCATTGCTGCATACACTCCTTGAAGTAAATCTTCTCCTTAACCATCTTGTGGAACCGGAACTTCACTCTTACCTGGAAGTACCTGAGAACCTGCCACCCCTTGAATGTGCATACTAAATAGAAGCATCCTCTTGAATATCTGTCACCATATTTGTATGCGTCATCTTCAGAAATACAAGTCTTGATGGCCCACTCACGTTGCTTGTCTGATAACTCCGGAATTCTGTCAGAGAGTTTTACAACTTCACGTTCTGTCTTATTTCTTGGCTTCATAACTCACATATTTAAAAATCAAACAAACTCAACTGCCCAATCTCTGCATCCTTCTTTCTCTGAGCCTCGGCTTTCTTCTTCAAGCATTCCTTCTCTACGGACTCCTTCTTTTTGAGCTCCATGATTTTGGCTTGCTTGAACTCCTCCTCTGCCTTCTTCTCCAGATTCTCCTTGGTCTGGTCTGAGAGATTTGTAACAATGGTACAATTCTGATTCTTGGTGAATGAAACTTCTTCTTCATTATAATAATGAATTGCAATTCCATAAATCTCATCATCGTCAAACCCCTGTCTTCCGGATTTCTTGACCTCTGAGATAATAAAGTCGCAGCAATCATCGATATTCTTGCCAGGCTTGGCGTAATCCTTTGCGAACAACTCATCCTCTGCTGCACGCTTGTCAAGATATGCCTTGATTACCTTCTTGAATGTTTCTGATCCTTTCATAACCTTTCCATTTTTTGAAACCTATAGGCTTGTCTCTAAATCCCTTACGGAATGCTTCTCTCATAGAGATGCAAATGAAATCTACGCTGCATTGTGCCAAGCCCGTACAAAACGCACAATCCTCGCAATCATCCATTGGTTCCGCTACGTACACGATGCCGTTAATGACTATCGCCGCTTTCTCCTTGAAGACTGCCATTTCTTTTCGCCAGTAAGCCATTTGCCCTTATTAATCTTCTCGCCAAATCTAAGTCTCTAGACCTTGTGGCTTTTTCATTAATAAAAGTAGCTGCTTTCTCCAAAACACTAAGCAATTCTCTGAACTCAGTCTTCGTTGTCTTCACTTCCATACGCTTCCTGTGCCGTTATAATTCTACAACCGGTGTAATCGTCGGCAGAAAGGACAATCTCACCATTCTTAACCTTTTCTCTAATCATAGAGCAAGCATCCGTGTTTGTATCTGCCTCTACGGTTATTGTCTTACTCAGAATTTCCTGAATGCAAACATCATATTTCATATTATGTTACCTCCCATGTTTCAATGTTAAACTCGTAGCTTTTACCACTACATTGGCTCTGCCCAATATTGCGCAAATCTCTAAGTTGCTCTTCCGAAGCTCCGTTAGCCTCGGCTGTTGCGTAGCATTTCTGAAGGCTATCGGCTACTCTGAGTAATTTGCCGCTTCCATTTGTATGCCAGGCATCATCTTTATAAATTAGATATACCTTCATAATTAAACCACTTTAAAATGAACATTAGTTTTATCTTCTCGTTCGTCAACAGTACAAGCTAAATTTGCACAAGTAACTTCTTGATCGTGAAGTGGAACGTTAGGTACACAAACGACGCAATTAACACAATCTCCACGTTCCGCTACCACGCAGGTTTTCCCGTTTATACTAAGCTTCTGTCCGATAGGATAGTATGTTTTTACGCCAAAACTGCTGACCGAGATAATATCTTTCCCTTTCATAATCAATCCTCCTTTTCTTTTAAGTAACGAAGGTATAGCTGACAGTTGTCACAATCGGAATTGCATCTGTAACTATACTCGTTGGCACAAGCCATAAATAATTCACTTCTTTTCATAAGCGTCTCGATAACATATAAATAAGTCGTAAATCATCTTCTCGCAAGCCTCCATATCTTCCAGTACATCCCTCATGTGGTATGGTGCTCCATTCTTTCCATGTCCATCGTTGTCCAACCACAAATATGCTTCACTGTCAGCATCATATTCTACGTAACGCTCGTGAATGCTGTTGATCAATTCTTCCGCACTTTCAAATGGTCCGGTTGATATTGAAAAGTCTTGACCTGCAGGTGAATGTCTTGAAAAGAGCAATCCTTTTCCATTTGTGTATTCCTCTTCGGTGACAGTCCAGGAATCAGACTCTGCTATTTTTATTAATTCTTCTATTTCCATACTGATTAAATTTTAAAGGTCGGGTGCCGTCTTTCCGAGCTGCCGCAAAAAATGATATATCAAATGTTATTATTAAATCCCGACCTATTACTAACGATGATTTTACTTAATTCTACATGACTTACCTCCAATCTTATTAAGTTTAACTTCCATATCCTGTAAATCTGCCAACGGCAGAACTTACACTTTCATTTGTTACGGAACCCGGCTTCAAGAAGTACTTGTAATGCGTGCTTCTCTCCAACCTCTCACTCCAGCAGAAACCGAAAGCATCGAACTCCTTGCCGCACCATTCATGTGCGTAGTAGTATTCGCTGGCATGCACCTTTTGCTCCTTGCTGAGCTGTAAGAACAATGCGCAATACTTATTGTGCTCTGTTGGATTCTCTTTAAAATCCTTTTCAATCTGCTTACGCTTCTCGGTGTATTCAGCCAATTTCTGCTGATACTCTTCCTCGCTCTCGCAAAGATAATAATCTGTGTCAGTCCAACGGCTATCCCAATAGGAATTGGAAGACTGATGTATATGATAAATATTCTTCATAATTGTATATTTTTGTTAGAAGGTAGGCTGCCGTCTTTCCGGCTGCCAGATAAGAATAAGGTATCTAACTTGTGGGTGTCCTTAATACCAGTTATGTTAAACCTTACTTTTGCCTACCTTTATAATAAGTATATGAATCCATCATACTATTATAGAACCACTGCCACGCAACAATCTCTTTCTGCTCTTTGGTCATATTTAGAGCATCAGTAATCATCTTTCTGCGCCAGTTTATCAGTCTGTCACATGACTGGATGATTCTTGCAATCATCACATGGGCGACATTCTCCATCATTACTGCCTCGCCGTTTACCATCTTCAGGGCATACTTTTCAGCAGAATCGTGCCAAAGATCATAGGCGACAGAATCATTGTTGAGCATAAGATAGAGTTCTTCCATATCAGCAGTTCTCTTGTACTGAACCATTTCATTTACCACCATAGCTATCTTTTCTCTAATGTTATATCTACCACATATGGAAGAGTATGCTGTGGCATTTTCTCCAAATTGATGAAATCAAATTTACAGATACGTTTCATTGAAGCCTCTTCCTTGTCGATTACCTTGTTAATCAGTTTAGGATTAATCTGCTCGGTCAACTCAACATTAAAGTAGGAGTAGTTTTCATCCATTGATAGTCTCGTTGCAATAGCAACCAGCCCGAAGTCCGGGCTGAAGAACAGATACTTGTTGCCAGTAAAGATAGCATCTATTCTGTTCTTTGTATTCCCTGTCACTCTTATTATATTCATAACTCATTTAATTTATACGCTTGTCAAGTATTCTCCACGCAATGAGGTGTCTCGGAAAAAATCGTAAGATCAATATCCATAAATGTCCTCATGAAGGAACAATGCAAGGTTGCCAAAACACTTGTTTATATTCTTACACATATTCCCTGGTCAACACCACCTCTGTTATAATAGCGGCTGCACGTAAAGCCAAGGCTAATCAGCCAATCCGTAATAGCTGGATGGAGTTTGTATGGAGCATAACAGTCTCTCCACCAATCCTTGCTATCCGGGTCTGGAATTTTCCAATCATATGAAAAGTGTGCCGCGCCTCCGATTACTACGTTATCATGTTGCATCAAGTTCTTCTTAATATAAGCAAGAAGCTTTTCCTTGTGTTCCTCAGTGAGTTGAGAAACTCTAGCTGCTCTGATTTCATCGATTAAACTCATACTCATTCCTCCTATATTAAGCGATTTCGAATTTCTGTGTAGGATTGTTCTTCTGTAAGCGATCAAGAACATCATCCTGTGACTTCTCGTTTCCTAAAGCCATATACTCTGTAGGCTTTGCGTATCTCTCGCCATTCTTCTTGAATGAATAGATGAGAGCAAACTTAGAAATGTAAACTCTTCCATACTTTACATTCTCTTTTTCAAGTAACTGTTTCATAATCTTTATTTTTAATTGGTTCAACTTATAAGTCTTCGCATGCAGCGTCATATACTCTCTCGGCGCACTCAAGGCTAAGACCTTCATCCTCGGCAACTCGCTGAGCATTCTCTGCATACTCTTCGATATCTATTCCCTCTTCAATGCGAGGAAGTTTACCCATATTTATCAACCAGTTTAAATAACTCTTGGCATTAAAATCCTTTTCCATAATCTTTAATATTTTAATTGGTTCAACTTGTAAGGTAGGCTCTGAATAGTCAAAAGTACTACCTTTTATCTATATGCAAAGGTACGAAAATTATTTGATATATGCAAATATACTAATGATTATTTTAGTTAAAAATACTAAAACATAATAATTTGTAACTGCTTGATTATCAGAATGGTGCATCTGCTTCTTCTGGCTTTTCGAAAGGCACCTGTATATCCTCGTTGATTAAATTCGTCTTGAAAAAATTTGTCGTATTTTTATTGAATCCCATGAAGAATTTAAACGTACCTATATTACGTCCCTTAGCAACATCTATCATAGCCGTTCCGTCAGTAGGATAATCATCCTTATTATCAAATGGGGCAGGGTACGCTCTGTTGTAATACTCTGCTCGATAGACTAGGATGACAACATCGGCAGCTTCTCCTATCTGTCCACTATCGCGCAGTCGGTTCAAGTTCGGCTCGGGACAGTTGCTATCTCTAGACAACTGACTTAGGGCGATGATCCATATGTTCAGTTCCTTGGCGAGGTTCTTGAATCTTCGTGCGGCATCACCCATAGCCTGCTCCCTGCTGAAACTCGTACTCCTGGAGTTCACATTAAGAATCTGCAGGTAGTCAACTACGGCTCCGTCTATGTCCTTCTGCATCTTAAGCATTCGGATGGAAAGAAGGATAGAGTCTATATTAGACGTACTTTTGTCATCAAAGAATAAATTCTCTCCAGGAAACTTACCTCTGGCCTCGTCTATTATCCTAATTTCACTCGGAGCAAGACTACCCGAATAGAGGATATTGTTTGCTGGAATGTTAGTTTTTGCAGAAAGCAGACGTGCTGTAAGCTGCTCCTTCGTCATTTCCATAGAATAGAAAGCAACCTTTGCTCCGTCCTCGATTGCGTGTCTTGCCATACAAAGTGCGAGACTCGTCTTGCCCTGAGAAGTTTCGCCGGCAACAATAATCAAGTCTGACTTCTGTAGTCCTCCCTTTTCATCGAATCTTTCCATTCCTGTCTTGGTGCCTGTCGTAACACCTCCAACGGTGGCATTCTTAATCATTATCTCGTTAAGGCTATTCATAGCGTCAGTCAGTGTGGAAACTCCATCTGCTTTCTCAAATACTCCTCCGATACTCTCAATAGCTTCTTGATGTGCATCAGAAGTCAGTACGTCTTCTGATAATCCAACCTTTGAAAGCTGCTGGCCAACTACCCATAGCTTTCTTCTTCTACCAAGATCCTGCAATCTTATGGCATGAAACTCTACATGGGCTGATGATGCAATTTGCGCAGAAATGTTCATTAAGTCTAATGCCGTGACATTTGACTTCTGCTTACTCAGTTCGGATGTCACGGATATGATGTCTATTGGCATTCCACGCTTTCCGATATTGTCAACGGCTTTCCATACGTCCCTGAATATAGGTCCATAAAAGCATTCTTCATCTAAGTACTGGCTCACTATGGTATATGCGGTCGGGTCTATGAGAAGGCTACCGATAACATACTGCTCTGCCATAGGGTCATTTACTAACTCCTGTTTCTGGTATGGTGATTGTGCTAAACTCATCTGAACGATACCTCCTCAAAACTTAAAATATCAAACATTTCGTGCATTCTATCTACAATTCTTGGGTCATCGTACTTCTGTCCGATGTCAATGGCCGTTAGGTTTGAGCTGATAATCGTGGGCAGCATCAGCTCGTAACGATAGTCCAACAACTCGTCAAACGGCTTGTAGTGCATTCCGTAAGCGACAATCTCCGTTGGCTCGGCACCCAAATCATCAATTAAGAGAAACTTGGCGTTCATGATTGCTCTGAACTCGTTTCTGTCTTCGTGAATCATGTAAGCCATATCTCTAGCCTTGACGAAATGCGGATATTTGTCACCCTCGCAATAGCTAATCTTGTTTGAGTCCACAAGATAAACTAGCAAATCTCGAATAGACTTTAACATCGTAGTCTTGCCGTTTCCAATGCTGCCGGACATAAACATCCCGTAAAAGTTGGTCTCTGTAGTAAGAAAATCCCCGACTTTCGATATTGCTTCCTTTAGCTCGTCAGTGAAGACGAACGTTCTTTTTCTTTTCTCTACCTCTCGTTTGTAGGCATAGTAAAGAAAGTTCTTGGCTTCTCTATTTTCCAACGGCAACTCCAAACCCCGACCGATACGCTGATGTGTCTTTGTGGTCTGGAGCTTTCCATCCTGTTCTAACGTTCTTTTCATTTTCTTTTGCGCTTTTAAAGTTTTCAAAACTACCTTCGATGATTTTCACGAAGTTCTTTTCTTCGAATACGTAATCGAAGTCCCTCTTCGGGCCTCTTCCTGTTTTGCCAAGCAGGTAATCAGAGGATTTTACGTTATCAGAAAACGCAACTAACCCTTCTTTTCCGTGAGCCTCGTACATCGAAATGTAGGCTAATTTACGTTTATCGGTCAAACATTTTACCTCTACCAAGCCAAGTTTATTGAACCATCTAATAACACGTTGCCAATCTATCTCATATTGCCTTTCTTTTTGCTCTACGGATAGAACTGTGTTCCCCTTGAAACGCAATTCGTTCTTGCTCCAAGTGGCAAGCCGCCCCGCCAAACTAAACTTATTCTCTTTCTCGAATCTCATACGAGTATCGTCTTTGCCAGCCCCAGTCCAATAAGCAGCGAAGTCATCTATTAACTTTTGCCCGTATTTTGAAACATAGGGTTTGAGTCTTTCTGTAAATTCAGTTCGTCTTTCTGAGATTGACGTGAAGAGAGAAAGCTCGGCTTTCTCTACTGCGTCAGCAGTCTCTTTTAGATTTTCTTTTTTATTTTCTTTTATGGGGGTATGGGGGGAATTTTCTTTTGTTTTTTCTTTCTACTATTCTATACAAGTTTTTTGCAAAAGTAAACATTTTTTTACAAAATATTTTACTTTTTTTCTATTTATTCTATTGAATTTATTTTGTTTTTGATATAGTATATATTAAGAATAAAATGCGTTATTCACTAAGGAGGAAAATATGCCTAGAAAAGCTAAAGAAAACACTGAAATAGTTGAAGAAAAAACTACTAAAAAAGCAACTGCTTCTAAAAGCACTGCTAATAAAAAAACTGCTAAACCTAAAACAAAAAAAGTAGAAACCACTGCTAGTAAGGCTAAAAACAGTGTTACTAAATCATCTGTTAAAACTACTAAGAAGTCTACAAAAACCACTTCAAAAAAATCTACTACTACCGCCAAAAAGGCCTCTAGTAAATCTACTAAAAAAAATACAAAATCTTCAACTGCACAAAAAAATGCTAAAAAAGAAAAAGTAGAAATTATAGAATACTATGACTTACCTTACCGTTACAACCAAACTGTTGTAAAAGTCTTAGCACAAACACCTAATACTCTATTTGTTTATTGGGATATTTCTGATGAAGATAAAAATAAATATATTGAAGAATATGGAGAGTATTTTTTCAACAATACAAAGCCTGTTTTAATAATTCATAACATAACCATGAACTATTCTTTTGAAATTGATATAAACGACTTTGCAAATAGTTGGTATTTAACTGTTGCTGATAGTAATTGTGACTATAAAATAGAACTTGGTAGACGCCCTATAAATAATTATGTAACAATTACA
>OIXQ01000345.1_pt1 | contig 22191 bp, 19 predicted proteins | sample 1587791 | NCBI WGS metagenome assembly OIXQ01 (sample SAMN03283273) | human gut metagenome | biome: human-associated habitat; material: feces | host: Homo sapiens | place: Peru | collected 2012
AAACCTCAATCTGGAACAAAATCCCTCGCTGACCGCTCTTGCGATTGAATCAGAGTTTCCCTGATATAATAAACTAGATAGAAGCGCCGTCTGCGGCGCAGGAAAGGATGATTGAAAATGCGCGAAATGATTAAAAATATCTCCAAGGCCGAGGTCGTGACCCTGCGGGAGCAGGTCGCCTGCCAGCCCGGTCAGGTCGTCAGCAGGACGCTTGCGCAGAACGACGCCGTGAGCATCACGCTCTTCGCCTTTGACAAGGGCGAGGAGATCAGCAGCCATCGCTCCGGCGGCGATGCATTCGTCACCTGTCTCGAGGGCGTCGGCCGCATCACGGTCGACGGTCAGCAGTATATCCTGCACGAGGGCGAGTCGATCGTCATGCCCGCCGGGCATCCGCACGCCGTGTTCGGTCAGGAGCAGTTCAAGATGCTGCTCGTCGTCGTGTTCTGAAGATTTGACAGAAGCATGAGAAAAAGCCGCGCGCTGCCGCAGAATTGGCAGCGTGCGGCTCTTTCTTTGGTCAGAAAGCCTCTGAATGAGGTTTACTGCGTCCCGTCGGTTTAATCGGCGGTGTCCAGCCCGTAATACTGCATGAAGCGCATCAGAATCGCGGCTACCTGCGCGCGCGTCGCGCCGTCCGCCGGGGCAATCACGACGATGCCGTCGTCACCGTTCGTGCCGGTGATGAGTCCGGCGTAGTTCGCCCACGCCAGCGGCTCCGCAGCGTATTCCGAGACGCTCCCGAGATCGGGGAAATAGCTCAGATCGGCGCGGCCGTTCAGGTCATATTCGCGGAACTTGGCATAGCGGAACATGATCGCGGCCATCTGCTCACGCGTGACGAGGGAATCCGGTTCGAACTCCGTCGGCGAGACGCCGTTGACGATGCCGTTCCGCGCGGCCCATGCCACCGGAACGTAATAGTACAGCGACTCATGGCTCACGTCGGTGAAGGGGGAGACGTCGGTGCATTCCGGACGCCCGGCAAGCCGCCAGAGCACCGTGACCAGCATGGCGCGGGTCATCGTGCCGTCCGGCTCAAAGGCGTCCGGCGCAGTGCCCTCAAAGAGGCGGTGCTTCACGGCAAAATCGATGCCGACGTGCGCCCAGTTGTTCGGCTCGGGCATATCGGCAAAGGCGTGACCGGGGCAGGTCTCGTCGCCCTTGCAGGGCGGATTGACCGTGACAGAGACCTGCGGATAGGCCGTCAGCGGCTCCCTGCGATCCCAGTCGACCAGCGGCTCGCCGACCTTTGTGGTCACGTCTCCCGCGACGGAGACCGTTGCGGCCTTGAGCGCGGCGGGCGTGCCGATGGCGTCCAGCGTGGCGCTGATAAGGCTGAGCTTGCCGGAGACGGCCTGCACGGCGTAGGAGGCGCCCGAGGATGCCTTCAGCACGAGCGTGTGCAGCGTAATGCCCTCCTCGGCGCGGATTGCGGCGGCCTGCTCCGAGGCCGCAACAAGGCTGCCCTTGCCCTCAAGGCGCAGCGAGCCGTAGGACAGGATGGCGCAGGCATTCTCCGCACTCTTTGCGGAGATCGTGTTCGCGCCCTGCACGTCGACCGTCAGATCGTGGTACGAGCGGATGCCGCTGCAACCGTCTGCGTGGAGGCTCAGATCACGGATCGTGAGCCGCTCCGCGTCGGACTCGGTCTTGGCGGGCGTGTAGGCGACCGTGCCGTCGCCGAGCACGTCGCTGAGCTTGTCCTTGGGGGAGATGCGGTGGCTGCCGATCCAGACGTCATAGCCCGGATGCAGCGTCAGAACGCGTGCGGGCTTGGAATCCTTCACGAAATCCTTGCCCGAGGCCTTCCAGTCATAGAGGGAGACCGGCTCACTCAGATCGGCCGTGGTCGTGCCGCTGGCAAGTGCGTCATAGGAGACGCTCTTGGCCGAATGCAGCGCGGAGCTCGTGCCGCTGAAATGGCCGGAGAGCGCAGCAGGAAGCTCGAGCTTCCCGGTGGCATAAAGACCGTAGGCGGGTTTGCCCTTGCCCGTGCTCGAGGCGGCTGCCGAGAGGCGCGGCGCGGTGAAGGGGTCGGGGTTCGTGACCTTGATCGCACCGGTCAGATAAAGCCCGTAGCAGTCGGCGCGGACGAGCGCGTCGTGGTGGGAATCGCCGCTGACGCTTGCCAGACCGTCGAGCGAGAGGTCGCCGTAAACGCGCAGACCGAAGGCCATGCCGGTCTCGGTCGAGCCGTAATAGCCGTTGACCTGCGCCGCAGATTCCGTGCCCGAGACGCGCAGATCGCCCTCGGAGATCAGAATTCCGCAGGAATAGGCATCGCCGCCGACGGAGGCGCCGTAGCCGTTGACGGTGACGCCGCCCTCCCCGGCCTCGGCCGAGACGCCCTTGAGCGTCCAGATGCCGTAGCTCTTGCCCTCGGCGCGGGGCATTGCGTCGGAGTCATAGCCGTAGGCGTTGACCGTGCTGCCGTCCGTGACGGAGGCGGCGCGCAGCGTGCCCTTGGCAAAGACGCCGAAGCTGCGGCCGCTGGCCGCGCCGGCGTGCGCCGTGAGCACGGAGTCGGTCACGACGACATCCTTCTCGGCAAAGACGCCGTAGGAGTCCTTGCCTGCGATGCTGCCGCCGGTCACGTTGACCTTCGCGGCGTCGAGCGTGAGCGTGCCCTCGACCCAGAGGCCGATGCTGCACGCGCTGTCCTTGGCGGAGCTGCTGTCGCCCGCGAGGACCGTCAGACCCGTCGGCACGGCCTGCTCGTCGCTGCCGCAGACGGTCAGGTCGCCCTTGCAGTGGACGCCGTAGGCGTTGCTGTCGTTATTCTTGCGCGAGGCGCGGATGTACGGGCCGGCTTCCACCGTCGTGCGATAGACGATCTTGCTCCCGGCCGGGAGCAGGATGCCGACGTTGTTCGTCGTGTCCAGACGGAAGGTCGGCTCAAGCACCAGCGTCTTGGCCGCATAGACCTCATTGCCAGCGCCGTACCACGCCCAGCCGTTGTCGGCGGTCGTAATGTTGCGGCTGCTGTCGCGGTTGCAGTCAAAATCCACGCCGCCGTAGCTCCAGCGGGTGTTTTCCGTGACGAAATTCATGCAGATCGCCGTCTCGGCCGCGCTTGCGTGCAGACCGACGGACGGAAGCAGCCCCAGCAGCAGACAAACGCAGAGTGCGAGGCTCAAAAAACGCTTGATTCGCATTGTAATCGCTCCTTTGCTCTTGGGAACCTCTGAATCAATCGGCAGCGGCGCTCAGCGGGTCTTTCGCCCCAGCTTATCGGTTTGAAAATCTTGAAATACGTAAAGGATTCCTGCGATTTCCAAACCTCAATCTGGAACAAAATCCCTCGCTGACCACTCTTGCGATTGAATCAGAGTTTTCCTCTTGATTTCCTTCCGATTATATCATGTTTTCGGGAACAATGCAAGACTTAACTCAATTTAACGGCGCAAAACGACACCGCTCGCGGTGTCCGTGCGCGTTCCGCCGAGAATCGCCGGGCGTCCGCCGACAAAGACGTCGCGCATTCCCTGCGCGAACCGTGCCGGATCGGCGTAGGTCCCGGCCTCGTGCACGGCGGCCGGATCAAAGACGAGCAGGTCGGCGTCATAGCCGACGGCGATGCGCCCCTTTCCGGCGATCCGCAGCGACTGCGCGGGCGCGTCGGTCATACGGTGCACGGCCTCGGGCAGGGTGAGCACGCCGTCCTGCCGGACGTATTTTTCCAGAATGCGGGCGAACGTGCCATAGAGCCGCGGATGCGGCACGCCCTCAGTGGGATAGGTGCTGTCGGAGATGACGTTCACGCGGTCGGAGCGCAGAATCGCGCCGATGTCCTCCTCGGAGGCGATGAAATCGATCATCGTGATCGTGCAGCGCTCGTCGGCAAGGAGATCGAAGACGCAGTCCTCCGGCTCCTGCCCGCGCAGCGCGGCGACCTCGGCGACGGTCTTGCCGACGTATTGCCGGTTTTCCGGCAGACGCAGGGAGGACATGACGATGTTTTCCCACCCGACGAGCAGGGAGATGTTGTCGAAATCCGTCCCGGTGCGCAGGTGCTCCCTGAGCGCCCGGCGTTCGGCCGGGTCGCGCAGACGGCGGCAGATCTCGTTCGTACCGCCGCGCAGGAGGCTCGGCGGCATGATGTGCAGCAGCTGGGTCGAGCCTGCGGTGTAGGGGTAGACGTCCCAGCGGACGTCCATGCCGTCCTCGCAGGCGCGGTGCAGCGTGTTCAGAATCGCCGGGATCTTGCGCCCCCAGTTGCGCTTGCCCATGGCCTTGAGATGGCTGATGTGCAGCGGGCAGTGCAGCGCCCGCGCGACGGTCAGCATTTCCTCGACGGCCGTGTCCACGTCGCTGCCCTCCTCGCGCATGTGCACGGTGACGGGAATGTCCGTGTGCGCAAGCGGGGCGAGGGCGGCGATCAGCCCGTCCGTGGAATAGAAGCACTCCGGCGCGTAGCCCAGCCCGAGCGAGACGCCGAACGCGCCGTCGGCCAGCGCCTGCTCCAGACCCTGATGGATGCGGCGAAGCCGGGCGCCGTCGAGCGGGTCGGCGCGGTAGCCCGAGACGTCCGCGCGCACCACGCCGCCGCCGACCAGCATCCCGACGTTCACGGGCAGACGCTCGCGCTCCAGCGCGCGCAGATAATCGGCCATGCGCGCGGTCGGAAGTCCGGCCTGCGCCCTGCCCAGAATCGGCGCGAGATAGGTCAGAATCTCGTCGCGGTGCTCCGCGCCGAAGGGCGCGGCGGACAGTCCGCAGTTGCCGTTGACGATGGTCGTCAGCCCCTGCCGCAGCTCCAGCTCCCCGAAGCCGGGGCGGAAGGCGGCGAGATCGGCGTGGCGGTGAATGTCCAGAAAGCCCGGTGTGACGGTCATGCCGCGCGCGTCGAGCGTGCTTGCGGCCGGGACGCCGCCCAGCGCGCCGACGGCCGCGATGCGTCCGTCCTGAATGCCGATATCTGCTGCAAAGGCAGCGTCGCCGGAGCCATCCAGCACGCTGCCATGCATGATCTTATAATCCAACATAAAAATCGACCTCTTTTCGCATAAGTCAAGGAACCTCTGATTCAATTGCAAGAGCGGTCAGCGGGGGAGCTTGTTTCAAGCCGATCAGCTGGGGCAAAAGACGCGCTGAGCGCCGCAGCCGATTGCTTCAGAGGGTCCTTAAAGCCCCTTGCGCCGCAGATCGTCGCCGGCAAACTTGATGAGACGGAACGTCCCGACGATGCGCGAGGCAATCTGGGGCGAATAGCGCGTCTCCAGCGCCTCGGGGAGAAGATTGGTCGAGATCAGGATCGGCTTCCCCTCCATCATGCGCGTGTTGAGCACGCTGTAGAGCGCCGAGACCGTGAACTGTGTGGTCATCTCCGTGCCGAGATCGTCGATGATGAGCAGGTCGCAGTCGAAATACTTGCGCGTCAGACTGCCGTCGCCGCCTTGCGCGCCGAATTTTTCAGTCTCAAAGTCGCCGAACAGGCGGATGGCCGTCTCGTACATCACGCTGAAGCCGCGGTCGGCAATCTGACGCGCGATGCAGGCCGAGAGGAAGGTCTTGCCCAGCCCGGTCGCGCCGGAGAAGAGCAGGCTGCCGCCGGAAGCGGTGAAGCCTGCGGCATATTTTTTGCAGATGTTCAGATTCGAGCGCATCAGCTCGCGCGGCGACGTGCCCAACTTGGGGTCATAGGCGTCGCTGTAAACATCCAGCCGGAAGGTGTCGAAGCTCTCACGGCCGCTGCCGAGCAGGCTCGTCAGCTCCTTTTTCTGCTCCTGACGGCAAAGCTCCCGCAGGCAGGAGCACATCTGCGAGCCGTCATAGCCCGTCCCGCCGCACCTCGTGCAGACCGGCGTGTCGTCGAGATAGCCGTCCTCAAACTCCCCGGCCTCCAGAATCCAATTGCGCTCGGCCTGAAGCGTTTGGTTGCGCGTGCGGATGGCGCCGAGTGTCTCCTCGCTGTCCTTTTTCAGAAAAGCGATGGCCAGCTCGGCCATGCTCTGCTGCAGCTCCCGGTCGATCTCGCGCAGACGGGGATAGCGCTCATAGGCGGCGGCGCGGTGCGCCTCGTTCTCCCGTTCGCGCTCGAGCTTGGCCTGCTCCAGCCGGGCGCGCGCCCGGCGCAGCACCTGTGCGCTGTAGGCCATGGGTCATTCCTCCTTTCCCTCCGCCAGCGCGCGGGCGATCGCCTCGCGCTCCAGGGGAGAGATTTCGTCGTTATGATGCTGGAACATCTGCTGCGGCTCGCGGCGGCGCTTCGGAATCGCCTGATTCGGCGCGGAATCCCCGGCGGCGATCTCCTGCGGCGTGTGCAGCCCCTGCTCGTGCCACGATTTCAGAATGGCGTTCATGTAAGCCCATTTCAGCCCGCCCGTGCTCAGGCAGGTACGCTCATAGGCAAGCTGGATGGCCTCGTTTCCGAAGCCCATTCCGATCCACGCGGCCAGATACTGCTCCTCCGAGGCCGTCAGGCGGCGCTGGTCGATCTGAAGCAGCAGCCGCAGCTGCTGCACGCGCGTATGCACCTGAAGCTGCTGCTGCACATAGTAGCAGGCGGTCTCCAGATTGTCGATGTGCTCGTCGGCCCAGCGATAGGCCTCCTTCTCGATGGCACGCATCGACGGCGTGCGCACGCCGCGCCGCCGCGCCCGCTCCATGCAGTAGGAGAGCAGCAGACCGACGACCTCGACCGGCAGACGCAGATAATCCGTGAAGGACAGCAGCGTTTTCAGCTCCTCGGTCGAAAGTGTGCGGCCGAGGCGGCGCTGCGCTTCGCCGACGAGCTTCTGAAAGTCGCCGTGCGGCTCCTTCATGGCGCGCTGCACGTCCTGCTCGGTGTAGGACGGGCGCTCCGGCTGGAGCGCGGGCTGCTTGCCACTTTCCCAAAGACCGAGCTGACGCAGACAGTCGGTCGCCGTGACCATCTGCGGGACGGAAAAATGCAGGCTGTCGAGCGCCGTCTCCAGCGGAAGCTCCGCCTTGCGGTAAAGATAGAGCACGGCGGCGTCCGGACAGCCGCAGGAAAGCAGCTTTCGCACCTCTTCACTTGTTAACGCAACGCCCTGCATGGCATGTATCTCCTCTGTCTCTTAATTCGTAGGTTCCGTAGCTTTTATTATACCACGCGCGCAGAGCGGCGGCAAGCGTCGCGCCCTGCCGAAAAACGGCGGAAAAGCGACGGCTTTTTTGTGCTGCATCAACATCTTGTGCGGCCGGCGACTTCAGAGCACAAAGCCGCCGTTGACCGGCAGAAGCTGCCCCGTGACGAAGTCGGCCTGCGCCAGATAGAGCATGGCGTTCGCCACGTCCTGCGGCGTGCCGTTGCGGCCGAGGGGCGTCTGCCCGGCCAGCTCGCGGAGTGTCTCGTCGCCGACGACGCGGGTCATGTCCGTCAGGATGACGCCGGGGCAGACGCAGTTGACGCGGATGCCGCTCGGCCCAAGCTCCTGCGCCAGCGCGCGCGTCAGGGCAATGACCGCGCCCTTTGTGGCCGAATAGGCCGCCTCGCAGGACGCGCCGACCTGCCCCCACATGGACGAGACGTTGATGATGCAACCGGCCTGCTCGTGCAGCATGGCGGGCAGCACGGCGTTCACGCAGTGATAGACTCCCCCGACGTTCACGGCGAAGAGCCGCTGAAAGTCCGCCTCGCTGATCTGCGAGATCAGGCCGTAATGGGCGATCCCGGCGTTGTTGACCAGAACGTCCACCGGGGGCAGGGCGGCGACGGCGCGCATGACGGCCTTGCCGTCGGCTACGTCGCACCGCACGGCCGTCGCGCCGGTCTCGGCGGCAATCTGCCGCGCGGCCTCCTCGTGCTGCAAATAGAAAAAGCTGACGGCCGCGCCGGTCGCGGAAAAGGCGCGCACGGCGGCCGCGCCGATGCCCCGGCTGCCGCCGGTGATCAGAACATGCTTCATGAAAAATTCCTCCTAAAGAGCAGAAGGGCATCCGGAAAACCGGATGCCCCCTGAAAATGTAAGGCTTTGGTGTTATCTTCTTCGGGATTTTGTCTTATGCTCATACTGACGGCAGCCCGCGATGCGGCTGTCGGAATCTGACATAAACTGCTTGAGCTTTTCCTCGAAGGTCAGCGGTTCGCGCGGACGCGGCGGCTCATTGCGGCGCGGCGATTCGGCGCGGGGCGTCTGCGTGCGCGGCGGGGGCGCAGCGGCGCGCTTGATCGAGAGGCTGATCTTGCCGTTCGGGTCGATGCTGAGCACCTTGACCTTGACGGTCTGCCCCTCTTTGAGATGCTCGTGAATGTCGTTGACGAATGAGGACGAGACCTCGGAAATGTGCACCAGTCCGGTGCGACCCTCCGGCAGATAGATGAAAGCGCCGAAGTTGGTGATCGATTTTACTTTTCCTTCCAGTATTGCTCCGACCGTAAGCTCCATGCAGGCGAAAACTCCTTCGATTATTTGGTGCTGTCGACGTAGATCAGCTCGCCGTCCTCGACCAGATGCAGACGTTCGCGCGCGATCTGCCGGACGGACTCGTCCGACCCGAGCGCGTCAATGTCCTGCCGCAGAGCGTCGTTTGCGCCGACGGCGGCGTCGGCTTGAGCGGCAAGCTCATTGCGCTCCTGCACCAGCGCCTCGATTTTCGGCTGGAGGCTGACGACGGTGACGGCCGCATAGACGATCACGGCGACGATGATGAGCTTTGTGACGACGGACGTCCTGAGCAGACGCATGAGCCGGTTCCTCCCTTTGTTGATCCATATCGTTACATATTATACATGATTTTTTTCGGCTTGAAAAGAGCTTTTTTGCAAAAAAACAAAATTTTACAAAGGTTTTTTTCAAAAAACGGCAGATTGCGCGCAGCGGAAAGGTCACGATGCGCCAGAATCCGATGAAAAGCTTCGTAAACGCGCATTGCAGCGCCGCAAAATAGATGCACGCGCCGGTCAACTCGCCGCAGAACATGAAAATGCGGAATTCGCCTCCGCCAACATAGAGCAGATAGAGAAAATTGGCGAGGATCAGACACAGCGCATAGAGCGCGTCGAGCAGATGCGTCAGGCGCGGCAGCGTGCGCCGCAGGCCGCGCAGAAAGTCATACAGCAGTCCGAACAGCAGCCCGAGCAGCGCGGCGGCGAAAAACTGCGCGGCCTGCAGAGTCAGCGGCAGCTCCATCAGCCCAGCAGACGGCGCAGGAAGCCGCCGCCCTTGCGCAGCTCCTCATAGTTCAGTCCCGCGATCTGCCCGTGAATGGTCACGCAGCCGCCGTCAATGGAGAGCGACTGCAAATGCAGCTCCTCGCCGCGCACGACCAGAAGCCCGCGGCTCGTAGCCAGCGCCACGACGTTCTCATCAAAGCTTTCGACCTCGGAAACGCCGCTGACCGTCAGCTTTTCCCGGTTTTCCAAGCGCAGCTCCTGCGGCGCGTTCTCCGTCGGCATATGCATCCCCTCCAAGACATATATACGGGACGAGGGACGCATTTATACCGAAAATCATTCGACCTCTGTCGGGTCGTACACGCGGTCGGCCAGCACGTCGGAGAGCTCGACCAGCCCGTGGTGCAGCTTGCCGCAGTAATCATAGGAGACGGCGCGGCTGCGCAGCTCGAGCGGACCGCTTTCCAGCGAGAGCGTAAAGGTGACGCGCGCGCCGCTTCCGCCCGGAGCGGTTCCGACGGTCAGCTCACCGCCGTGCAGCCGGACGATCTCGCGCACCATGGGAAGACCGAGACCCAGCCCGCCGCGCGGGTCGGAGGGGACAGACTGCTCCGAGCGGACAAAGAGCGAGGCCATGACCTCGGGCGGGATGCCGCTGCCGCTGTCCGTCATGGTCAGAACGGCCGTGCGGCCCTGCCGCTGGGCCTCGAGCGTGATGCGCCCGCCGGGGTCGGTATAGGCGATCGCGTTGGACAGCAGGTTGTACAGCGCGCGCTCGAGAAGCGCGAGATCGAGATCCCCGCGCAGCGGCACACCCGCCGGAAGATAGTCCAGCGTGATCCCCGCGCCCTGCACGAGCGGCCGCACCTCGCCGACAAGCTGCTCCAAAAACCGCGAAAGATCGGCCGGGCGCTTTTGCGCGCGGCGGCGATGCAGGAGCAGCGAGCCGCCGTCGGAGAGCTGCCCGCAGATGCGCACGAAGCGATACAACGAGCGATTGAGCGCGGCGGCGGCCTCGGCCGTCTCCGGCTGCTTCCCGTCAAGCTGTTCGAAGAGGATCCCGGCCGCCTGCATCATCGTTTGCAGCGGGCGGCGGAGACTTGTCGACGCATTGACGATCACGCCCAGCGGAAGCAGTCCGCCGTGGCCGGACGGCGAGGCAACGAACAGCATTCCGCCGCCGATCCTGCGCACGGAGGCGTCATAGACCGCGCCGTCGAGCAGTAGGCCAACCTGCAACAAACCGGTCTGATCCCAGCGGGAGAACAGCCGGTCGTCATTCTCAAATAAGGTAGCAAGCTCTGCGTGCGCGCCGATCAAGGCTCTGGCGGCAGAATTGCGCCATTCGACCAGGCCGTCCTTGACCCAGAACGTCGGCTGTGCGAACAGCTCAAGAATTTGCTGCGTTTGTTCGTCCATCGGGGCTCACCTCTGAGATAGTATTCACATTGTCACACGGAATTTCCTTGGAAATTCCTGCACGGTCGAATTCTGTCATATCTGCGTCTATTCTATCGTATCGCCGCGAAAAAAACAAGAGGTAACCTGTTTCAAAGTTGTAAAGATTAGATTAAAAATTATATATAATGACCGGCTTTCGGGCGAACTGGACGGAAAATCCGTGCAAGCTGAACAGAAAGCGGAGCGGCGGCAAAAAATGCTGCACCAAAATGGGCGCGGCGCATTGCAAAGCGGGCAAAAAGTTGTAAAATCATGACGAAAAAACCGGTCGGCGAACACCGGCCGAGCCTTGGGAGCCTCTGAATCAATCGGCTGCGGCGCTCAGCGGGTCTTCTGCCACAACTGCGGCAAGGAGCTGTAGAGAAGCATAAATCAGAAAGCAAGGCGGCAGGGGCTGCAAAACCCCCGCCGCCGTTTTCCTGCATGGACAAAAACACGAATCAATTTAACAGAATCTTTATAAAATAAAACACAATTTTAACGGAATGTCGCTTGACAGAATTAAGTACGCCGGATATAATAAAAAATAGAAGTGTGACAAAAATATTGGCTGCTTACGAAGATGCAAGCCGGTCGCTCCCGCTAACCGGCTGTGTGCCGCGAAAGGGAGAAAAACTCATTGCAAAGGAGCGCATGTTTCTATGGTTTCTATGATCGAAAAAATCAAACGTCATGCCGTGCTGATTTTGGTCACGGCTCTGATCTGCTCGGCGCTTTTGCTCACGGCAGCTGCGAAGAACAGCGTGGAGCGTGCCTCGTCCGATTCTCTGGAATCCGTTCCGATCGATCCCGGCGAAGAGATGGACCCGGAGGTGCAGGAATCGATCGCCCAAATGGAGCTTGAGCAGCGCGAGGCGGCGGAGAAATACATTCACTCCGAGGAAGATGTTCAGTATTACGCGTATTTGGATCTCGACTCGGCCGATGAAGCGCTGAAGCCTGTGATCCTTGCGGCCAGAAAACAGATCATTTATCGTCACACTTGGGTCGCCGACGGTCTAAGCGCATATATCTCGGATGTGGATGGCAGCGTGGAGAGCCGCGTGCCGGAGTTTTCCGAGATTTTCCCGGCAGATTGGGAGCCGCCAATCGGTTGTCAGGTTATGGATGAGGCAGACCTCGCAGAATAAACAAAAATGAGTTTATCAGGATTTTAAGATAAGTAAAAAATCCCGGTCGGAGGGGCGTTGCCCCTTCGATCGGGATGATTTTTGCTATGCAAAAGCATAGCAAAAACAGAAATGTGCCATTTCCTCGCCCCTGCGGGGCAACCGGAAACGATGCACAAAAACTTCAAACACTGGCATTTGCGCCTTTTCGTGGTGCGGTGCTCATGTATGAAGTTTTATGCCTCCACGACCAGCTCGCCGTTCTTGGCGTCGACGCGGAGCGTGGCGTTCGGCTTGACGTCGCCGCGCAGGATGCGCTGCGCGATGAGCGTCTCAACCGTGTGCTGCAAATAGCGGCGGAGCGGACGCGCGCCGTACTGCGGGTCGTAGGCGGTGTCGATGGCCAGCTGCTTGGCCTGCTCGGTCAGCTCGCAGCGGAGCTGCTTGTCGGCCAGACGCTTGTTCAGTGCCGCAAGCTGCAGATCGATGATGCCGACGATGTTCTCGCGCGTGAGCGGCTTATAGAAGACGATCTCGTCGAGCCGGTTCAGGAACTCCGGACGGAACGAGCGCTTGAGCAGCGCCTGCACCTGCGCCTTGGCCTCGTCGGAGATGCGACCGTCGGCGTCGATGCCGTCGAGCAGGTATTCCGAGCCGAGGTTGCTCGTCAGGATCAGGATCGTGTTCTTGAAATCGACGGTGCGCCCCTGCGAGTCGGTGATGCGGCCGTCGTCGAGCACCTGAAGCAGGACGTTGAAGACGTCCGGGTGCGCCTTTTCGACCTCGTCGAAGAGCACGACGCTATAGGGCTTGCGGCGCACGGCCTCGGTCAGCTGACCGCCCTCGTCGTAGCCGACGTATCCGGGAGGCGCTCCGATCAGGCGGGACACGCTGAATTTCTCCATGTATTCCGACATATCGATGCGGATCAGATTCCGTTCGTCGTCAAACAGCGCCTCAGCCAGCGTTTTGGCTAGCTCGGTCTTGCCGACGCCCGTCGGGCCGAGGAAGAGGAACGAGCCGAGCGGACGGTTCGGATCTTGAATCCCGGCGCGGCTGCGCTGGATGGCCTCGGTGACGGCCTTGACGGCCTCGTCCTGACCGATCACGCGCTTATGCAGCTCGGCGTCGAGGTGCAGGAGCTTCTCGCGCTCGCCCTCGACGAGCTTCGCCACGGGGATGCCCGTCCACCGCTCGACGATCTTCGCGATCTCCTCCTCCGTGACCTTGTCGCGCAGAAGGCTGCTCTGCTTGGCGCTCTGCGCCAGCTCCTCCTCGTGCGCGAGCTGCTTCTTCAGCTCGGGCAGCTCGCCGTATTTCAGGCGCGCGGCCGTCTCAAGGTCATAGCTCTGCTCGGCCTTCTCGATCTCCGCGCCCAGCGATTCGATGCGCTCGCGGAGCTGCTGCACCTTGCCGATGGCGTTTTTCTCGTTTTCCCACTGCGTTTTCGTCGCGTTGAACTTCTCGCGCAGCTCGGCAAGCTCCTTGCGCAGCTCAGCCAGACGCCCTTGCGAAAGCTCGTCGGTCTCGTTCTTGAGCGCGGCCTCCTCAATCTCCATCTGGATGATCTTGCGGCGCATGACGTCCAGCTCGGTCGGCATGGAGTCCATCTCGGTGCGGATCATGGCGCAGGCTTCGTCGATGAGGTCAATGGCCTTGTCGGGCAGGAAGCGGTCGGTGATATACCGGTCGGAGAGGGTCGCGGCGGCGATGATCGCCGGGTCGGTGATCTTCACGCCGTGGAAGACCTCGTAGCGCTCCTCCAGACCGCGCAGGATGGCGATCGTGTCCTCCACGGTCGGCTCGTTGACCATGACGGTCTGGAAGCGGCGCTCGAGCGCCGGATCCTTTTCAATGTATTTGCGGTATTCGTCGAGCGTGGTTGCACCGATGCAGTGCAGCTCGCCGCGCGCCAGCATCGGCTTGAGCAGGTTGCCCGCGTCCATGCTGCCCTCGGTCTTGCCCGCGCCGACGATCGTGTGCAGCTCGTCGATGAAGAGCAGGATGCGTCCCTCCGAGGCTTTGACCTCGTTCAGAACCGCCTTCAGGCGCTCCTCAAATTCGCCGCGGTATTTTGCTCCGGCGATCAGCGCGCCCATATCCAGCGAGAAGATCGTCTTATCCTGAAGTGACTTCGGCACGTCGCCGCGCACGATGCGCTGCGCCAGCCCCTCGGCGATGGCCGTCTTGCCGACGCCCGGCTCGCCGATGAGCACCGGGTTGTTCTTCGTCTTGCGCGAGAGGATGCGGATGACGTTTCGGATCTCGTCGTCGCGGCCGATGACCGGGTCGGTCTTCTGGTCGCGCGCCTTTTTGACCAGATCGGTGCCGTATTTTGTCAGCGCCTCATAGGTCTCCTCAGGATTGTCCGACGTGACGCGCGCCGCGCCGCGGATGCCTTGCAGCGTCTTGAGCACGTCCTCCTTGGTGATGCGGTAATCGCGCAGGAGCGGCGCGACGGTGTCGTCGGCCGTCTCGAGCAGCGCGAGGAATAGATGCTCGACGGAGATATACTCGTCGCGCATGGCCTTGGCCTCCTGCTCCGACTGCGCCAGCAGGCGATCCATGCCGCGCGAGACATAAATCTGATCGGGATCGCGGCCCGAACCGCTGACGGCCGGCTGCTTTTCCACGGCGGCGTTCGCCGCAGCGTCCAGGCTCTCGACCGTGACGCCCATCTTCTTGAGCAGCTGCGGGATCAGACCGTTTTCCTGACGCAGCAGCGCCAGCAGCAGGTGACACTGCTCGATCTGCTGATTCTGGTGCAGCGCTGCAATGGACTGCGCGCTCTGGATGGCTTCTATCGTCTTTTGCGTAAACTGATTCGTATTCATAATTCCTTGCCCCCTTCACAGGACGTTAGCACTCTCGTTGTACGAGTGCTAATTTCTTTTTTCTTCATAATACCACGCTTTTCCGTCTTGTCAAGGGGGAAAATTGAGAACTTTTTGTGAACGATACGGTTCGACAGATTCAGCCCGATGCCGGGCAAAGCCGCCGTAACGCATCTGCGCGACAGTGTCGGCCCGCAGGGTCGGGCATATGCGCAGGCAGTGACCCTGCACAAAACTTCGTGATTCGCCCGTGTCTAAGGGGATTGTGTTTTTTTGCAGCTTGTATTATAATAAAAGAAGTATGGTTCGCGCGGCGGCGCGGCTGGATAACGGAGGACGGTATGAACACAAGACACCAAACGCTCCAAACGCTCTGCGGCAGGGAGGGACGGGCATGATCCGGGAAATCTGTACAGACGAATTTTTCCTCTCGCAGAAGGCTGCGCCCGCCACGGCAGACGACCTCGACGCGGCGCAGGATCTGCTCGACACGTTGGCGGCGCACCGCGACGGCTGCGTCGGCATGGCCGCGAACATGATCGGCGTGCAGAAGCGCATCATTGCCTTTGAAAACGGCGGCGCTTACGAGCTGATGCTCAACCCGACGATCGTCCGGCAGTCCGAGCCGTATGAGACGGAGGAGGGCTGCCTGTCTTTGACGGGCACGCGCAAAACGAAGCGTTTCCGCACGATCAAGGTGCAGTGGCAGAACGAGCGGCTGCAAACGCGGCTCAAAACCTTCACGGGCTTCCCGGCGCAGATCATCCAGCACGAGATCGACCATTGCAACGGCATTCTGATCTGACCAAGACATAATAGAAAAAGGAGAAAGCTATGCGCATCATCGGTAATGTTCTCTGGTTTTTGTTCACCGGATTTCTCGGCGGACTGAGCTGGGCGCTCACGGGTCTGCTCTGGTGCATCACGATCGTCGGCATCCCCGTCGGCGTGCAGTGCTTCAAGCTGGCCGGGCTGGCCTTTTTCCCGTTCGGCAGGGAGATCGTCTACGGCAGCGGCGGGATGTCCTTCCTTGTCAACCTGCTCTGGATGCTCTTCGGCGGGCTGGAACTGGCGCTGGGCTATGCAGCTGCGGGGTGCATCTGGTGCATCACGATCGTCGGCATTCCATTCGGCAAGCAGTGCTTCAAGCTGGCCAAGCTTTCACTGATGCCCTTTGGCGCATCGGTCATCTAATACCAATTGAAGGAGTACGCTATGAACTTTCCCTGTTTGGTGCTCGATCACGACGATACCGTCGTCAACAGCACGGCTACGATCCACTACGCCTCGTTTCTGGCCTTTCTGAAGCAGGTGCGCCCGGACGCGCCGCACTATTCGATCGACGATTACTTCCGCAAAAATTTCGACCCGGGTCTTTTCACCTTTTTTCGCGAGGAGCTGGGCTTTACCGACGAGGAAATAGACGAGGAATTCCGTTTCTGGCAGGAATTCGTCCGCACGCGCGTGCCGAAGGCCTATGACGGCATCCGTGAGATTTTGCGGCGGCACCGCGCGAACGGCGGCGTGATCGCGGTCGTGTCGCATTCCACGCGCGAGAACATCGAGCGCGACTATCGCGCCAACGACCTGCCCGCGCCGGACGTCGTCTATGGCTGGGAGCAGCCGGAGGAGCGGCGCAAGCCGCATCCGTGGCCGCTGGAGGAGATCATGCGGCGGTTTCGTTTCCGGCCGGAGCAGCTGCTCATGGTCGACGATCTGAAGGCGGGCTATGACATGTGCCGCGCCTGCGGCGTGCCGTTTGCGGCCGCCGGGTGGGCGAATAACGTTCCAGAAATCGAACAATTCATGCGCCGGAACTGCAATTGGTACTTCAAAACCGTGAAAGAGCTGGACGAATTCCTGCAAAAGGAAAACGGATAAACGAAAGGGGAACGAACGATGAGGATCGCAATTATCACAGGCGCAAGCTCGGGCATGGGGCGCGAATTTGCGCGGCAGCTCCCGGCGTGGGAGAAGTTTGACGAGCTTTGGGTCATTGCGCGCCGCGCCGAGCGCCTCGAGGAGCTGAAGCAGGAGCTGTCCGTTCCGGTGCGGCCGATCGCGCTCGATCTGACCGACCCGGAGGCGCTGGCGCATTACGCCGATCTGCTCGAGGCCGCGAAGCCCGAGGTCGGTCTGCTGGCGAACATCGCGGGCTTCGGCAAGTTCGGCCGCTATGACCAGATCCCGCTGAGCGATTCGATGAAGATGATCGACCTGAACTGCAAGGCGCTCGTTGCGATCACCGAGTCGACCCTGCCCTATATGAAGCGCGGCGCAAAAATCGTCGAGCTGGATTCGCTCTCTGCCTTCCAGCCCGTGCCGTATATCAACGTCTACGGCGCGACCAAGGCCTTTGTGCTGAGCTACAGCCGCGCGCTGAACCGCGAGCTGCGGCCGCGCGGCATCCGTGTGATGGCGGTCAATCCCGGTTGGGTCAAGACGGAATTCTTCGACCATGCCACGCAGACCAGCAACGACGCCGTGACCTACTATAATAAGCTCTATGAGGCTAAGGATGTGATTGCCACGGCGCTGAAGGATCTTTATAAAACCAAAAAGGACGTCTCCATCCACGGCGCTGCGGTGCGCCGTCAGGTGCGTCTGGTCAAGCTGCTGCCGCACAGCCTCGTGATGAACATCTGGATGCGCCAGCAGAAGCATGACCGTCTGCCCGACGAAAACGGATGAGCGCAGTGACGCTGCTTGCCGTCGGCAAGCTCAAGGAAAAATATTACGCGCAGGCGGTGGAGGAATACGCCAAGCGGCTTGGGAGCTTCTGCCGCTTCCGGCTGCTCGAGCTGCCCGAGACGCGCCTGCCGGAGTCGCCCTCGCCCGCCGAGATCGCGGCAGGGCTGGAAAAGGAGGCCGACCGCATTTTCGAGCAGCTCCCGAAGGGCTGCTGGTTCTGCGTCCTGACCCCTGAGGGCAAAACGCTCTCGTCCGAGGCGTTTGCCGAAAAGCTCGCGCAGGTCAGGCTTGCGGGCAGGAGCGCGCTGTGCTTTTTGATCGGCTCGTCCTTCGGCATCGCGCCGCGCGTCAAGGCGGCGGCGGATTTCCGTCTGTCCTTCGGGCCGATGACCTTCCCGCATCATCTGATGCGCGTGATGGCCGTCGAGCAGCTCTATCGCGCGGAGAGTATTCAAGCCGGAACAAAATACCATAAATAATGGAACGAACCGCGGTTTTGAGCGTCAAATGGTTCGAAGCCGCTGAAATTCACATAAAATTAACAGAAGCGGTGTGGATTTCCCGGAAAATGCGGTTGCTTTTTGTCGAATCCTCGGTATAATATGTACTACATAGGTAGAAGTCTGCCCGTGCATCGCACCGAATGAAAAAAAGAGGTTCAGAAAAATATGGAAAGAAACGAACGCTATCAATCCGCGACGGAGTATCGTCCGCGCACCGCGCGGCCGGCGGCGGCAAGCGGTCGGAACGGTGGCGCGACGCGCGCAGCGGAGGCCGTCCGAAGGTCGACCGGGTCTCGCGCCGCAGCTCCAAACCGTCCCAAGAAACGGAAAAAGAACAATCGAGCCGGCATCGTGCTGGGCGTTGTCTGCGCGCTGGTCGTTGTGCTGGGCTGCGTGGCGGGGTATTTGTATTTCTCCGACGGAGGCGCTGCAAAGCCGAGCGATAACAAGATCCTTAACAACGTCTATGTGCTCGGCACGAATCTGGGCGGCATGACCAAGCAGGAGGCGCAGACCACGCTGGAAAAGCTCTCGCTCGATCAGGATATGAACGTGATCTTCTATACGCACGGGGCATATGCCGTTTATAAGACGTCGTTCGACCCCAGCTCCGTGAAATCCGTTGATATTTACGGCAACGAGCTGGACAACGCGCAGCAGACGGTCGCCGTGCCGAAGGACGAATCCGCGCCGGACGATCCGAAGGCGCCGGTCGACGAGAACGGCAAGCCCTATGTCGCCGACGGCACGGCGCTGGTGCTCTCGGCGGATCAGGTCAACCTGTCGGTCGATCTGACGGCCTGCGTGAACGCGGCCTATGACTACGGCCGCACAAGCGAGGTCGAGAACGCCGGTCAGGAGCGCGTCGACCTGGACATCGGCAAGTATATGACGCTCGACGAGGATTATATCAGCCAGACCGTGCGCGGCTATCTTGAGGAAAAGGCGCGCGTCGGCACGGAGACACGCGTCGAGAAGGGTACGACCACCGTCACCGATGCAGACGGCAACCCGCAGACGGTCGACTGCCTGAACATCACCCTCGGTACGCTTGGCCGCAAGATCGACGTGGACGATCTGCTCAAGCAGATCAAGCGTGCCTATATGACCGGCCAGCGCGCCGACACCGACACGACCGACGACGGTCAGCAGAAGGAGGGCAAGGCCTTTGAACGCAGCGATCTGCAGCCCTTTGAGGTGCGCGCGGTCTATTCCGAGACGCTGCCCGAGGCGGTCGATCTCGACGCGCTGTATCAGGAGTATCAATGCGTCGAGCCGGTGAATGCCGTCTGCGACGAGAATACCTTTGAGATCACCGACGGCAAGGAGGGCTACGGCTTCCGCATGATCGACGCCGTTGCGAAGTTCGAGGGCGCGAAGGCAGGCGATACCGTCACGCTCACGCTCACGACCATCCAGCCGGAATACACCCGTGAAATTCTCGAAAACAAGCTCTTTGCCGATAAGCTTGCCTATTGCCAAAGCCCGATCGTCTATAATCCGACCCGCACGGAGAACCTGCGTTTGGCGGCGAAGGCGATCAACGGCTATATCCTCAAGCCCGGCGCGACCTTCTCGTTCAACGACGTTGTCGGCGAGCGCACGGCCGAAAAGGGCTATGGCAAGGCCGGCGTCTATGTCGGCGGTAAGACCGAGCAGCAGCTCGGCGGCGGCATCTGTCAGGTTGCCTCTACGCTGTATTACTGCACGCTGAAGGCCGACCTCGAGGTCGTCGAGCGCGCCGAGCACCAGTATGTGCCGGACTATGTCCCCTGGGGCATGGACGCGACGATCTACTGGGGCTATATCGACTATCAGTTCCGCAATAACACGGGCTTCCCGATCCGCATCGAGACCTATGTCTCCGACGACGGCAAATATGTCTACACGACCTTTGTCGGAACGGACACGAAGGAATACACCGTCGAGCTGGACTACGAGGTCACCTCGAAGAACCCCTGCACGACCAAAACCGTCGACATCTATCCCGAAATGGCCAATTACGACAAGTATAAGGACTATTACGAGGGTCAGACGATCACCTATGGCTACGACGGCGCGAACGTCACGACCTACCGCTATAAGTACGATCGCAACGGCACCCTGATCTCCACCGAGGTTGTCAACTATTCCAAGTACGACCGCCGCGATCAGGAGGTCGCGCACTGGGGCAAGCCGGAGGGCGACGATCCGACCACCACCACGACCGAGACGCCGACCACGACCACCGAGCCTGCGACCGAGCCGCCCACCACAACGGAGCCGCCCGCGCCCGAGCCCGCACCCGAGCCCGAGCCGTAACCCGGCCGTATTCCGCGTCAAACCGGACAGAAACCCATCCCGGCGAGGCAGACGCAAGTCTGCCCCGCCGGGATTTTTTGAAGCTGCGCCCAAAGGAAATAAATCGCAACTTGACAAAATGTACAAAAGCAGGTACAATAATAGTGGAAAAATGAACGAAACAGCGGCCGCATAGGCTTGTGAACGAACCTGCTGCGCGGCCGCCAATCCAAATCGCGGAGGACGAACCCATGAAACGAACGCTCAGTCTGCTGCTCATTCTCGCCATGCTGCTCTCGGCGCTCTGCGCCTGTGACGGAGCGGCCGATCTCGACGCTGCCGCGTCAAGCACCGCTTCGGACGCAGAACGTATCTCGTGGCGGACGGCCTTCCGCGACAAATCCCTGCCGGAGGGCGACGTTACAACGGATGACATTGCATTTTATCAGATCGCAGGCGACGGCGCGGTCAGCATCCATAACGTCTCGCAGCAGGAGGTTGCCGATGAGATGGCCGCGACGGATATGCTTCCGCGCACGCATTATTTTGAGCAGTATCTGCCCGGGAAGCTCCTGCCGCTGCTGCCGATTCTGGACTATGCCGTTGCGCATAACTATTGCAGAATGTCCATCCCCACGGCTGAGTTCCATGACACGGACATCACGGCCAACGTGCGCTATCTGAACTATATGTACCGCTTCAACGCCTCCGGCGTCACTGCGCTGGATGTGAAAAGCGTCGCCTGTGCGGACGGCGTGACGCGGAGCTTTGTGCTCGTCACGCTAGGCGGTATGGATGCACGCGGTATGATGCCGAAATACATCGAAGCAATCATCGAGGCCAAGCGGATCGTCAATGAAATGCCGAAATTTGATACGCAGATGGATCAGGCGCTGTATCTGTATCAATATCTGACCGAGCATGTGCGCTACGCGGACGACGATTACTATTCTGATGGCGGCTGGAATCTGCTATATGATACGCTCATCAAGAAGCGCACGGTCTGCGCCGGATATACCGAGACGCTGTATTTTCTCTATAACCTCAGCGGCATCGAATGCTTCACGCTCTCGGGCTACCTCACCGGAACAGGCGGAAACGGCTACCATATCTGGAACGTTGCGAACGTCGACGGAACGTATTATCAATTTGACGCGACGTGGGACGAGGGCGTTCTGCCTGCGGACTATCGTTTTTTTGCCGTATCTGACGAGGACATGCAGAGCTTTAGAACGCGCCACATTGACACCGCGGCGGAGGAATACTGCCCGGACTGCACCGAGTCCTTCCTGCCTGCGATCACACCTGAGATCGCGGATTCCGTGAAGGGGCAGGGACTGTGGTTTTATTTGAAGCTGTGTGACGGCTGGTATGACGACCCGGCGAAGGTGCTCTCGCGCCAAATGCCCGACTATTTTCCGGAGATGGAACGACTGTCCGAGACCGATGAGGGCATTCTGTTTGATCTGTCATATAATGATTTTATCGTGCAGCTGAGTTATTTTATGACGCCGGTCGCGGCGATGCAGTTCTGTAAAGGACGTTATGTGCAGCGCGACGGGAAGGTCTTTGCACTGCGTCCGGATGAGACGGCATATCGCGGACACCGCCTGCTCTCGTTCACGGAGGAGGAAGACGGGTCTGTGACAGCGACGGTCGCGCTGCTGGACGATTCCCTGCGGCAGGTCGGTACGGTCGAGGTCATTATGACCTATGCAGAGACCGAGGAGGCAACTTATATCGCCGGATTTGCATTGACCGGCAGCGCAGCAAAGCACGGCTGACGCTGCGCTCATTGGAGGATGCTGCAATGCTGATCTACGAATAATTTTGATTATTACAGCACGAAAACGGTAGGTTTCTACAAAAACCTACCGTTTTCGTGTCATTGCGAGGAGCGAAGCGACGCGGCAATCTTTGACGGGACAAAACGGGATCCGAAGCGAAAGAAGGTCATAACAAATCGTCTTGCGGCGGCGCACTTCCTCACGGGATTTCATGCCTAAAACGTTGAGATTGCCACGGCCGCCCTGCGGCCTTGCAATGACAAATCAGGGTGCTAATAGGATGGAAATACAGGGTAGAGAGCTCCTGCATATATACTATACCGGAGTGACTACAGCCTGATTTCCGGCGAAGAAAGAACCGAGCCGGCAGCATCCTGCTGCCGGCTCGGTTTGCTGTGCGCCCGGTGAGCGCACGTTCTGTAGGGTGAAAGTCCCGAAGTCGCC
>OIXQ01000349.1_pt1 | contig 21976 bp, 20 predicted proteins | sample 1587791 | NCBI WGS metagenome assembly OIXQ01 (sample SAMN03283273) | human gut metagenome | biome: human-associated habitat; material: feces | host: Homo sapiens | place: Peru | collected 2012
GAGAATGCAGCCATTCTTGCAGGAAACAAGCGCAAGCCGAAACCCTTAAACTGGTAATGTCATGGATGCGCTTGAACTCTGTAACAAAATCAACATGGAAGCCGAGTCTTTAGCGGACTCAGGCTTCCCTCTTGAGGTATTTCCACAAAAAATGCAGTCCATCATCATAGACATGGTGGTGCACGGCAATTTCAAGGTGGATTATGTCGCCATGTCCATGCTGTCGGCAGCATCAGCGGCTCTTGGCAATACCTATCGTATTCACGTTAAGCAGGATTGGGACACGAATGCCGCCCTTTATATCATATTGGTTGGCAGACCTGGCATGGGCAAAACTCCACCATTACAGCTTGCATACAAGCCAATTCGGGAGTATGAACGAAAGCTGTTTGACAAGTTTTGCTATGAACTTGACCTATATGAGGCAGCATGTGCAACAAAGGAAAGCGGAAGCAAGGAAATGAAGAAGCCTATTCTGAAAAGGGTCACATTGGATGACTTTACATTGGAGGCTCTGGTATTGGAGCATTACAACAACTTGCGTGGCATAGCCATCAACTATGATGAAATTCTCGGACTGCTTGCCAATACAGACAGGTATGGGAAAAATCCCATGCTTGAACGCCTACTTTCCATCTGGAGCGGATGCCACTTGGAGAACACACGTGTCAAGAATGACCGCCCACAACGTGTAGAAGAGCCATGTGTCAACATCATCGGTACAACACAGACCAAACGAATGAAGGAACTGATGGCTTCCAAATTCATGGATACAGGTTTTCTTGACCGTATTCTGGTTGTATATCCCAAATCCAAGAAAGTTCCACACTGGCTGGATGAGGAAGACAGCCATGTGCGCCAGAGCGAGGCTTCAAGAAAATGGGCTGACATCATCGGGAAAATCTTTGGACTTGACTATGCAAGGTGTAATGACACAAATGAATGTTGTCCAAATATCCTTTATATGGACAAGGACGCACATTCCCTTTTCTTTGGTTGGTGGAACAGAAATGTGGATGCCATCAATGCCATAGAGGACGATGAAGATGTTGAAACGAGGGTGATGAAGCACAATACCCACGTCGCACGCATTGCCTTATTGCTCCAAGCTCTAAGATACGCCTGTGGCGAGAGCCATCTGCAAAGTATTGATGTGGATTCCATAAAAGGAGCATTACGACTCAATGAATATTGTGAGAATTGTTATCAACGCTGCCGAGCCTTTGTTGCTGAAGACACCTGTGATTCTATGTCCAAGGAGTTGCTGTATCTGTTGGAAGACAGTTTTGACACAAAAACAGCCATAAAAACAGGAATGGAGAATCTGCATGTTACAGACCGTACTGTGATGAACTATATAAAGGAGCTTATGAAGTCTGGACTAATCACAAAGGCAAAGAAAGGATTTTACGAAAAAGTAAAGTTCGAAACAGGACAGGCAACTGAAACATAAACCAACCTGTTTTCAGTATTCATTTGTTTCAGTTTTTCAGTTGACAAGTGCGTAACTGAAAACATGAAAGAACTGAAAGCTGAAATTCACCAATAATTCATTTCAGTTACGATGATGAACGAGTATAGATTTCACTTGGAGAAATACAGATTGGGCAATCGTTACACATGCCCGAATTGTGAGCGCAAGCGTTGTTTCACAAGATACATAGATGATGAGGGGGAAGTATCCTTCCCTGACAATGTAGGCAAATGCGACCATGAGCATAGTTGTGGGTATCACTATACTCCTAAAGACTATTTCCGTGAGCATCCAGACTTTCTATCTAAGGACAAATTGCCATATCCGACAAGAAGGAATATCCAACCGAAAGTCGTAGAAAAGCCTATTTCCTATATCGCCAACGCTATTATGGAGCGTTCCTTGTCTCATTACGGAATCAATCCGTTATACCGGTACCTTTCCAAGGTCTTTGGTGAACAAGAGACAGAAAGGCTGATGAAGATGTATCATGTCGGAACATCCTATAAGTGGGGAGGCTCAACCATTTATTGGCAAGTTGACAAGGATGATAAGGTGAGGACTGGCAAGGTCATGCTATATAATCCCAAAGACGGACATCGTGTGAAAGAGCCACGTTCTTATGTTGGATGGGCGCATGCTTTTCTTCATCTTCCAGATTTCAACTTGTGCCAATGTTTCTTTGGTGAGCATTTGCTGGCACAGCATCCCACAATGTCGGTCGCTATTGTCGAGAGCGAAAAAACTGCCATAATCGCATCCCATTTCATCCCCAATTTCATCTGGCTGGCAACTGGAGGTATGCATGGCTGTCTCAACCAAATCGCTGTCAAGGTATTGGGAGGTCGGGACATCATTCTGTTCCCTGACCTTGGAGCAACGGACAAATGGAAATCAAAAATTCCATTGCTGCAATCTGTTTGCAAAAGGGTTGTCATAAGCAACATCTTGGAAGACAATGCCACCGATGAACAAAAGACCAAAGGTCTTGACATTGCCGACTTCCTGCTGATGGCGGAAACACCGCAGATGGCGCTACAAAGGCTGATAAAGCAACATCCGCCACTCCAACATCTGATAGACAGTCTTGGGTTGGTGTTGGTGGAAGAGTCATAGCAGAGTGGGTAAGGATCTGCGAGCACGCTTGCGTGACGGACTTTCACAAAAGTCCTAAACATAATAGGGACTTTTAGATTCACTTGCTGACGCTGTTCACTTAAAAAGTCCTTCTATTATGCTCAGGCTCCGCCCGAGACCTGTCTCCAATTATACAAGAACTACGTTACAAACTCAAACAAGATTCTTATGGAAAGAAACATACCACGTGCCGCCATCCATGTAGGCACAGACAAGAAATCGTTCTCGTCCCAAGTGGGCAACGAGGCGGAACGCAGAGGTTGGGACGAGAAGCGTTACCAACTAAAAAACGCAGACATAGACAAGAACAACCATTATAACTACTCACGCAAGAGACTCAACTTTGAGATAGTCAAGGGTGGAAAGATAGTGCCTCTTGGTTCCCAGTCTGTGCCGTTGCATGAACGCTTGCAGCACAGACTTGATGAACTTGGCTTCAAGCCGTATATGGATGCCAAGCGTCCCGACCAAGTTTCAAGGAACAGTCCGAACTGCACTGTCGGCATCATCTTCAGTGGTGACCATGATGTGCTTAACAGGCTTGCCTTTGGTGAACAGAAACTCAACACGTCAGATCCAAATGCTGACCACAGCAAGGTTGTATTGCAAAAAGGCATCTATGACTGGGCATTGGACACCTACCGCTTTGCATGTGAGAAATGGGGAGAAGAGAATGTCATCGGCTTTGATGTGCATTGTGACGAGACAAGCATCCATGCCCATGTGCAGACCGTGCCTGTTGAACAAGTAAGGAAACGTGGGCGCATCGGAAGCAAGTACATTCACAAGGATAATCCAGAAAAGGTTCTCTCTACCAAGGAATGGAGAGCACTTCCAAAAGAAGAACGTGACAACTACACAAAATCGGAAGCGGCAAAGGGTGTTGTTGAAAGGGTCTCTTATGCCAAAGTGTGGGGAGAGCGAGCAAAGGACAAATCACAATACCTTTCCCAACTGCATACTGACTATTACAACAAGGTAGGGCATAAGTATGGCTTGGCAAGAGGCTTCTCCTATGATGAACTTTCAGAGGAAGAAAAGCGAGGACGCAAGCATAAGAACAAGGTGGTGCTTGAAGCTGAACGTCAGGCGAAAGTCGCTCTTGACAAAGTGGAGAAATATGCAGTGCTTGCCACAATCGACAAGAAGGAGCTGACCATTCCTTTTCTCAACATCAAGGCTCCAGTTCAAGAAGCGATGAATGCCGTAAAGAAAGAACTTGCCATCCCTATTCCTGCTCTTATCGGACAAAAGGCATGGCGTGAGGAGCGTGTAAACAACATCAACGCAGCTATCAAAGCTCTTGTTGCAGCCATCAATGCAGAACGTGACAAGCAGAATGAAGGTGTACGCAAGTCTGTCAACAAGACATACACTTACTATATGCAGAACCTCAATAAGCAGATAGAGGAGAACAAGTCGCTTCGTGCCGAGAATGATGCGCTAAAGGCAGAAAACAACAAAGTCAAACAACGCATCTCTCAACTTGACGAGAAGGCTGTGGAGCGAGTGACTACTCAACTTGTCTGTGCGAAGGAAGAACTCGCCAGTGCCAAAAGTTATAATACTACACTTATGGAAATGTACAATGATTTGAAGGCTCGTTGGAATGCCATTTGGCAAGAGCCTGAAATGACAGACGCATGGAGACGAGTGGAAGCACGTAAGGAGGAAGATGCAAAAGAAAAGGCTCGGCAAGAAGCCGAAGCTAAACGTGAAAGCATGGCTCGGCAAAATAGATACATAGGAGTGCTTGACAAGTTCATCCATGAGGGACATGAAGCTTTATCATCCTTTGCAAAAACAGACAGAGTCAACTTCAACGAGAAAGAATCGGCTTCCATATACTATGGCATTATGGCATCTGCTGTAAAGCATAATATTGGATTGGACTCTAAAGCCTGTATAGAATCGGCAGCAAAAAGGTTCTTGTCTGATATGTCTTGGCATGGTTTTACAGACTTCAAGCAGGAATGTGTCACCAGTTGGACAAAACTCTTCGCCACGAATGAAGTTCAATTCACAGACAACGCCATTGACAACTTTCTCGCTTTTGTTGACCACATGTCATGTAGCGCAGATACATATGTTTCGCTTGGTGGCTCCAATGGCTGTGCTGACCAACTTACAAATTGGGACGGAACACAAAAAGTGGGATTGGGTGCGGTTCTAAGAAAAAAGCCAAGAGGCTTCTCACTATAAGTTAAAATAATGAGTATAAGAACTTGTTGACATGGAATTAAGATTTGATTAACACATTTATGAATGTAAGGTGACTTGTAAGGCAAACGGTCAAAGTTTGATAAAACGTAAAATATTACGGATATTATTTGTATTCTCCGTAACTTTTAACACGAAACATTCTTTATTCTCAACAAGTAGTTGTATCTTTGCACGCAAATAAGAATAACATGAATAGAAATACAGTCATTGACACGCTAAAACAGCGAGGTGGATTCATAACCACAGGTGAAGTGAAAAGCCGTGGTGAATATGAGCAACTTCGCCGTGCAATAGAAGATGGAACGCTTGTGCGGCTTCGTAATGGTGTCTATGTGGAAATGTCAGCGTTGGCAAACAACATGATAGATGTGGAACGTATAGTTCCGCATGGGGTGCTTTGCCTGTATAGTGCTTTTGCTCATTATGGACTTTCCACACAAGTGCCTTCCGCTACTTGCATAGCCATTGAAGCCAAGCGAAAGGTGCGTGTGCCAGACTATCCTCCTATTGACCTCTATTATTGGAAAAAGGAGAATTTGGAGTTTGGTATAATCAAAAAGAGTATATCTGGCTATGATGTACTCATTACAGATATGGAGCGAACGGTCTGTGATGCTGTAAAGTACCGAAACAAGATAGGGCTTGATGTGTGCGGTGAGGTGATAGACAACTATCTCAAAAAGGAGAACCGCAATATATCTCTACTCCATGAATACGCACAGAAACTAAGAGTGAAAAATATATTGACTACATATTTGGAGACAAGACTATGACAAAGAATATAGGGAAGTCCATTAGGACACGCTTGCTGAACCTCGCCAAAGAGGAGAAGCAAGAGTATATGAAAGTATTGGTTAGATACTTGCATGAACGCTTGTTGTTCCGTATCTCTGCAAGTCCTTACAAGAGCCACTTTCTTCTGAAAGGCAGTTCGCTGTTGTTTGCCTTGGATGGGTTCAAGGCTCGTCCAACCATTGATATTGACCTGTTGGGAGAACGCATCAGCAATGATAGAGATAACCTAAAAGAGGTTTTTCAAAAAGTGTGCGCCATTGAATGTGAGGACGATGGAGTTACATTCGATGCAACTTCACTTGAATTGGAGCCAATAGCCGTTGAAAAGAAATACCCAGGCACTTGTGTAAAAGTGGTGGCACACTTAGATACAATAGTGCAACAAGTGTCAGTTGACATAGGCTTCGGTGATGTGGTAACACCTTATCCTCTGTCATTAGACTATCCGTTGTTGTTACCAGATGTTCCTGCCGTGGAACTGTATGCCTATTCATTGGAAACTTTGATAGCAGAGAAGTTTCATGCAATGGTTGACCGTGACGAAAGCAATAGCCGCATGAAAGATTTCTTTGATGTGTATCAGTTGTTCGCCAACCATGAGATAGACAAGGAACTTCTTGCGGAAGCCATTGTCGGTACGTTTAAGAACAGGAATACACCTTACCGAGAGAACCTTGCCCTTTTCACAGACAAGTTTGCAACGGATGCCACACGCAATATTTGGTGGAAAGCATTCTTGAAAAAGATACGTTGGAAAGAGCAGATAGACTTCTCTGTTGTGATGAAGTGCATCAAAGAGAACCTACAGGCATATTGGAACAAAGAAACATTAGGATGATAGCGAAAGGGCACATTTGATTTTGGAGTGTATCCTGATATTTTGCCTGTATTCTTAAAAGCAGTCTTATAAAACAGCGTTAAAACACTGTTTAAACAGTATTAAAACCCGTTGACGGAATTACAATTATCATAAGTCCAAATGGAGAAACTTTCCTTTCCAACAGAATCGTCAATCCATTTGACAAGAGCAATTCCGCCAACGGGTAATATTTCAAAAGCCCCTTTAGGCGTGTCAGGATTAGTATGATACAATGCGGCAGTTTGCAATTATGACACACCGCACAAGATTAAATATGCAACTGTAAACCCAAGGAAACAGGATGCACTTTCGGACCTTTATCCTTTTCAAACAAGCTGAAAGGAGAATATTTAGCATAAAAACCGATGCAACCGACACCTGCCTGAAAAAGGAAATCCATCGTTACCGGACGAAGATTCATTCCACTATCCATCTTTTTCTTGCGTTTATTACCATCCGCTTCATGATAGACTATTCTGGAAGAGGATGCTGTCTTGATTACACCTACAACTCCGCCGGAAACAAAGAATCGTGGAGACTTTCGACGAGGCTTCGAAGACTGCCATTCAAGCAGGACCGGAATAGTCAGACTGGTAATATTCAACTTGCTGGCATTATACACAATATCTTCTGGTGCAGGAACCAGCTGCGTCACCCCATCCACTTCCTGAAAATGAGCATTCATGTCCAACCGATAACGGCTCCAACGCATACCGGCTCCTGTAACCACCGCCCATCTATAACGAGAGAAAGGAAAGCTATATTCCATGAAGTTCAAATTATATTCCAATGAATTACCACTGCGAAGCGAAACACCGTCCACATCGTTGATGCCTTCGCTGTCGGAGAAATTGGCAAATCCCATGCCAAAACCCGCCCAGTGCGGATCGAAATCCTTGTCCCAAGAAGGAACCGGAATATTGATTGACTTGATATGCTTGCGCCGCTCGTAACTCTGACCGTTTCGATAATGCCCTTCGAAAACCATTTCTTTTTCTATCGAATCGCCTTCTTCAGTCAACTCATACACATTCACTTTCATTCGTTCACCGTTGTCCTTCACTTCGATACGCTTATTCCCCAACGGGATAATCGTATCAGCCGGCATCGGTTCAACATCAATAGCCTTCAATCCAATTGCTGGAAAGCATACAGCTATAAGCAACAATAATCTCTTCATATCTTTTCGTGTTTATTTATAAATCCTTTTTGGTAAATAAAAGAGTAATCAAATCATCACTATCGAGTTCACCTTCGATGTAAACCAACGTAATCGTCCCTTTGGAATTGACTTTAAACAAAACAAAGCGATTCACATCGGAATCTTTACCCTGAAGCTGATAATACGCAGAAACCACTTCCCCATTGTCCGTCACCTCCTTGATTTTACGTGCGCCCTGTTGATCTGCATCCAGACATTGACGGGTAAAACGAAGTGCTTCCGGGTCGCTTTTGATCGTAATACTCTTGTATCGCGTCATTCCGTATGTTTCCAACATTTCATTGGAAAGCTCCACCATCGTGACATTTTTCTTTTTCCCATAACGGGTAAAAACATCCTGTATTCTCAAGTCTTTCTGCGCAGTGGCAGCTTCCATATCCGCCGGCAACAGCAGCAAAGCTGCCAACATCATTAATAATATGTATTTCACCTGTTTCATCTTGAATTTATTTATTCGTTCTCCCTAAAAAGACTGCCTAATTCTCTTAACTGATCATCTATCAGTTGACGGTTCTCCTCTTCCTTGTCAATCTCCGAAAAATAAGTATCAGCAGGAGTAGCGACCTCCTGCAACGCTTCGATTGCCAATGAACGAACCGTATGAATATCTGTATAACAACGACCATTGATCACGACATAGTTATCAGAACAAAAACAGGGATCGGCTGGATACAATAATCGAGTAAGGCTCAAGAATGCCAATACACAAGCGGCAACGCCTGAAAGGATATAAAAAGCTGTACGCGTCCTGCTCTTATAACGAACCGAAACAGATACCTGTTCAATCTCCCAATCCGGCTTTTCGTTTTGTTCTGTCGCATTACGCTCTATCTCCTCATCAACATAGGCAAACAGAGGAATATAGACAGCCCAATGTTCCGGCACTTGTCCTGAGGCGAAGAAGGCACGGATCTGCTTTTCTTCTGCTGCAGAAGTTTCACCTTCGAAATACCGTTCCAGCAACTCTTCCATTCTATGTAGATTACCCTTTTCCATAAATCGTCAATTAATAATCACATTTCTTTCATCAACTGTTCCCGTATCTTCTTCCGGGCTCTCGAAAGATTCATACGGACAGCTTCAACCTGACTGCCTGTTATCTCCGCTATTTCCGCCAACTCATAACCTTCGATGTCTTTCATCCGAATAATGACTTGCTGAAGTGTAGGCAGTTTGCTTATCAAAAAACGGACACGACCAACCATATCGTGTTGTTCCAATTCTTCTGCAGGGTTTCTTGTCCCTGAATCGAGCGAAAGCAAGGTTATATCCTCTCCGACCGGACGGCATTGTTTAAGTTTGTCCAAGGACAGGTTCTTAGCCACCTGCACCGCCAATGCCTCAACACTGTCATAACCATCTAACTTCTCGCGAATCTGCCACAACTTCAGAAAAGTCTCCTGCACGATATCTTCAGCATCCGACCTCTCTTCCACAATCCGCTTGGAAACATGAATCAACTTCTCCCGAAGCGGAAGCACGGTTATTTTAAACGTTTCGAGTTCCATTTCTATTTGTATGACGACAAAGGAACAAAAACATAACATATAAAATGCAGAAAAAACAATTATATCTCCAAAATATTAAGAAGCGGTGGTCAGGGAAAAGGTAATAAGCTTCGTGTAGGAATGATTGGGAGGAAAAATTACAGGAACATTGAAATGAGAAAATCCAGGCTTTGGCGTATCTGTTCTAAAGATAGTTTATCTTACTTCGCAGTTGCAAAACAGCCGTTTCGGGAACAGCCGTTCCGCAACTGTTGCTTCTATTTGATTTCCAATGTGACGATAGATTTAGCAGGCAAATCCACTGTCAAAACATTCTTTTTCAACTTTGCCCCACTGAATGGAACCGCCTTCACTTGATCCGGCTGGTCGAATGAATTATGGTCGGTCAATTTAGCAGCTGTCAATATTTCACCAGCAACCTGCTTCCCTTGTACATTTGCCAAATCAATTGTCACGACTTGACGCTCCTTTGCATCCACGTTGGAAAGGGAAATATGAATCACTCCTTGTGCATTCTTAGATGCTGTAGCACTCAACATCGGCAATTCACGGTTCTTATTCCGTTCACCTTCCAATTTAGCCACTTCACACTTCACATCAATCGGCAAATAAGTCGCATCTTGATGGACATTGTACATTTTGAAAACATAATAAGTCGGTGTCAATACCATTTTATCGCCTTGCGTAAGAATCATGGATTGCAGCACATTGACAATCTGTGCGATATTCGCCATCTTCAGGCGTTTGGTATATTTATGGAATATGTCCAAGGAAAGCGAAGCGACAAAGGCATCACGCAATGTATTCTGCTGATACAAATGGCCCGGATTCGTGCCCGGTTCCACATCCCACCAAGTTCCCCATTCATCCAGCATCAAAGCCACTTGGTTCTTCGGGTCTTTTTCGTCCATGATGGCAATATGTTTCTCCAGCACATCCTCTATTTCCCGGCATTTACCTAATGTCCAATAATAATCGTCCGTATCGAACTGGATAGCAGAACCTTTGCTTCCGTCCCATCCGGTAACGGTATAATAATGCAATGACAAGCCATCCATCCTGCCACCGACACGATCCATCAATACTTTTGTCCAGTTGTAATCATAGTCACTGGCACCGCTGGCAATCTTGAACAAACGGTTGTCGTCATAATTCCGGCAATAGGTCGCATAACGGCGATAAAGGTCTGAATAATATTCCGGGCGCATACTTCCACCGCAACCCCAGCTTTCATTACCCACGCCTAAATATTTCACTTTCCAAGCTTTGTCCCTTCCGTTCTTGCGGCGCAGGCGAGCCATGGGAGAATCACCTTCCGAAGTCATGTATTCCACCCATTTTGCCAATTCCTCAACCGTTCCACTGCCCACATTGCCACTGATATAAGGTTCACAACCTATCAATTCGCAAAGATTCAAGAACTCATGCGTACCAAAACTATTGTCTTCAATTGTTCCGCCCCAGTTGTTATTCACCATCTTAGGACGATTCTCCTTCGGACCAATTCCATCCATCCAATGGTATTCATCGGCAAAGCAACCGCCCGGCCAACGCAACACCGGGACTTTCAAATCCTTCAAGGCATTCAACACATCGGTGCGATATCCGTTGGTATTGGGAATATCTGAATTTTCACCAACCCATAACCCACCATAAATACAAGAGCCTAAATGCTCTGCGAACTGTCCGTATATCTCTTTCGGGATAATCTGCGTTCCTTTGTCGGCATCCAAGGAAATAGATGCGCTCTTTTGGGCAGACAAACTCAATGTTGCGGCAAACAACAGACCTCCTAATATTAGTTTACTTCTCTTCATAACACGTTCTATTTTCGCTCCACACAAATGGAACCAGTTAGTAAGAAAAGAGGTCAGACTCCCCGTAAACGTCATAGGAATCCAACCTCCTTTTGTTTATAATATGTATTTACTTTTTATACTGAGCGGCAGCAGCCTCGATAGGCAGAGCTGCCTTGTAACGCTCGATATAAGCATTGAATCCGGCAACTTCTTTGGCTGTCGGGGCAATCTCCACACCAGCATCACCGGCAAACACCTGTTCTTCCAAGAAATCGGCAAGAGGCAAATCTTTCGGGTTATTGACCATATAAGAACCTAAAAGGGCTATTCCCCAAGCACCACCTTCGCCCGCCGTCTCCATCACAGAGATTGGAGATGTCAAAGCCGCAGCCAAGATACGTTGTCCGACACCTTTGGTCTTGAACAAGCCGCCATGTCCTGTGATACGGTCTACTTTTACCTTCTCTTCATTGAACAAGATGTCATTGCCAATCTTCAGGACACCGACTGAACCACACAAATGCGCACGCATGAAGTTCGCAAGGTTGAACTTATCGCCAGCGGAGCGGACAAACAAAGGTCTGCCTTCCACCATGCCCGTCACCGGTTCTCCGGAAATGTAATTATAGGAAATCAAGCCACCGCAATCCGGGTCACCCGCCAAAGCAGCATTATATAATTTGCCATACAATTCATCCATATCAACCGGCACGCCTAACAATTCCTGATACTCCTTGAACAAATTGACCCACGCATTCAAATCGGAAGTACAATTGTTGCAATGTACCATGGCTACCAAACTGCCATCCGGAGTCGTCACCATATCAATCATCTCATACGGTTTGGACAAATCCTTCTCCAATACAATCATTGAGAAGGAAGAGGTTCCCGCAGAGACATTGCCAGTCCGCTGTTTAACCGCATTGGTCGCCACCATTCCTGTGCCCGCATCTCCTTCCGGAGGACAAACAGGAATACCGGCTTTCAAATGACCGGAAACATCCAATTTGGCAACACCCGCAACCGTAAGGCAACCGGCATCGGCTCCTGCCAATAAGATTTCAGGAAGAATATCCTTCAACTTCCAAGGATAGCCTTTCGGAGCGATAAGTTTATCAAACTTCTCGACCATCGAAGCTGAATACTCTTTTGTTTCCGGATCAATCGGAAGCATTCCGGAAGCATCACCGATTCCTAAGACTTTCCGTCCGGTCAACTGCCAATGGACATATCCTGCCAATGTCGTCAGGTAATCAATATCCTTCACATGCTCTTCTCCATTCAAGATAGCTTGATAGAGATGGGAAATGCTCCATCGCAACGGGATGTTATAAACGAACAACTTCGACAACGCAGCAGCAGCCTCTCCTGTATTCGTATTGCGCCAAGTACGGAAAGGAACCATAATCTGTTCATTCTTATCAAATGCCATATAACCATGCATCATGGCACTGACTCCAATCGCTGCCAAAGTCTCAATCTCAACATCGTACTGCTTCTTCACATCCGCACGCAAATCAGCATAGCAATCTTGCAAACCGCTCCAGATTTCTTCGATGCTATAAGACCAAAGTCCGTCTACCAAGTGGTTTTCCCACGTATGGCTTCCCTGAGCGATTGGTTTATTCTCTTCATCGATCAAGACCGCTTTGATACGAGTCGAACCCAACTCTATACCTAAAATAGCCTTTCCTGAAACGATGGTTGTTTTAGCATCCTGTTCCATTAGCAAAGGGCTTTATTCAGCATATAATAAACTTCATTGTAACGAAGTTCTTTCTTAAACTCACTGATGGTCGTATCTTTGTTGATATGAACCATTTCGATGCCTGCTATCTCTGCATAATCTTCCCAATATTCAGCAGTCAAATCGTAAGAGAAGCAAGAGTGGTGTGTTCCACCAGCCAAAATCCAAGCACCTGCGCCCACTTCAAAGTTAGGCTGCGGAATCCACAATGCACTGGCAACCGGCAATTTTGGCAATGGTTTCGGCTCGATGCACTCAACATCGTTTACAATCAAACGGAAACGGTTACCCAAATCGATAACAGTAGCTGTGCAACCAGCACCCACCTTAGAAGTAAATACCAAACGAGCTGTCTGGCTCTTACGAATACCGATACCTAAGAAGTGAACTTCCAAACGGGGGCGTTTGGCTGCAATCAACGGGCAAACCTCCAACATGTGGGCTTGCAAGATAGAGCTTTGGTCGCCATTGAAGTTCAATGTATAATCTTCCAAGAAAGAGCAACCATTAGGCAAACCTTGGTTCATCACCCAAACGGTACGATAAAGAGCTGCGGATTTCCAGTCTCCTTCCGCACCAAAACCATAACCTTCTGCCATCAAGCGTTGAGAAGCCAAACCTGGAATCTGATCGAAACCATTTCCTGTCTCTTCCACGTTCACATCGCCCAAATCATCAAAGTTGGTCGTAAAGCCTTTTGCCCCCTTGTCCTTCAAGATAGCGCGCAAAGCCAATTCTGCCTTGGCAGAGTTCCACACTTTGCGATAAGCGACAGTACTCTTATCTTCCAATTCAGCGTCATGCTCATACAAGCGGAAATATTCAGCCACCAAAGCATCTACATCTTCGTCTTTAACTGCATGTTGATAAGCTACCAATTCGCTAACCGGGCAATAGTCCACATGATAACCCATGCGTTGTTCTGCCTCAACTTTATCACCATCCGTTACAGCCACGTTGTTCATCTGGTCGCCGAAGCGAAGAATCAACATGTCCTGAGCATCAGCCCAACCGGCACAAACACGCATCCAAACAGCAATCTTACGCTGGGTCTCTTCATCCTGCCAGTAGCCAACCACCACTTTGCGACGGATGCGCATACGGGTACAAATATGTCCGAACTCACGATCTCCATGAGCACTCTGGTTCAAGTTCATGAAGTCCATATCCATTGTATCCCAAGGAATTTCTTTATTATATTGAGTATGCAAATGCAACAACGGCTTTCTCAGTTGCTGCAATCCATGAATCCACATTTTAGCAGGAGAGAATGTATGCATCCAGGTAATCACACCTACACATTTATCATCATTATTCGCTGCTTTAAATACAGCTTCAACTTCCTTGGAAGAGTTTGCGGTTCCTTTGTATACTACTTTATAAGGCAAGCGACCTGATTCATTCAATCCTTTTACCATCTCATTAGAATGAGCGTCTACTGCGATGACTGCATCGCCTCCGTACAGGAGCTGTGCGCCTGTTACGAACCATACTTCGTATTGTTCAAATTGTTTCATGTTATATTGGGGTTTAAAGTTATGATTAAATTGTTTTTTCTTTCCTTATTTCTTTTGTCCATAATAAGCATTTGGACCATGCTTGCGGCTGTAATGCTTTTCTATCAGCAACGGGTTCATCGTTGTCTCGGGATTGATGGCAAACGATATGAATGCCATTTTCGCACACTGCTCCAATACTTTTGCATTATATACGGCATTGGCAGGGCTCATTCCCCACGTAAAAGGACCATGATTCTTGACCAAGACGCCCGGTGTATGATCCGGATTGATTCCTTCAAAGCGTTTGACAATGACATTCCCTGTTTCCAACTCATATTTGCCTTCCACTTCTTCCTTTGTCATGTCGGCAGTACAAGGAACAGCCTTATAAAAATAGTCGGCATGCGTTGTACCAATGTTAGGAATATCTTTGCCTGCTTGTGCCCAAGCCGTTGCATAAGTAGAATGAGTGTGGACTACGCCTTGTATATTCTGAAATGCGCGGTAAAGGACTAAATGGGTGGGAGTATCAGACGAAGGATTCAAATCCCCTTCTACTACTTTTCCGGTTTCAAGACTGACGACAACCATATCTTCCGGTTTCATCGTTTCATAACTTACGCCACTTGGTTTAATGACAACTAAGCCTTTCTCTCGATCAACGCCTGACACATTGCCCCAGGTGAAGATAACCAATCCCTGTTTTACCAGATCCAAATTGGCCTGGAAAACCTCCTTTTTGAGTTCTTCAAGCATATCAGTTTGTTTTGTTAACATTCGAATTAGCAATGAATCTCTTACTGATTCGCCACAAAAATAATAAATATATCGAAATATATACAATTATCATAGATTTTTTCCACAAGAATCGTCATTCCTCTCTTTACTATCCAAATTATCTTCCTTTTTATCGTTCTCCTTTAAACACTGTATAGTACGGGACAGGCCTTCGTATTTGGCTCGCTTTACCGCCGAACCTGAGAAGATGCGGGTATAATCCTCTCTACTAAACTCATCTAAATCTTCATTCTTTAATTGCAACAACTCTTTCGAAGGATGAAAAGCGGGCTCTTGGGTCGGTGTGGCAAAGCGATTCCATGGGCAAACCAACTGGCAAGTGTCGCATCCATATAAACGGTTCCCTAATCTTTTTGCCAAATCTGCCGGTATTTCCCCGCGGTTCTCTATGGTTTGATAAGAGAAACAACGATTGGCATCCAAACAGTAAGGTCGGTGCAAGGCTTGGGTCGGACAGGCATCCAAACAGCGTGTGCAAGTCCCGCAATGCGACGGAATAGGTTTGTCGTATGTATCAATTTCCAAGGTGGTAACAATTTCACCTAAGAAAAAGAAAGAGCCTTTATGAGGTATAATCAGGTTGGTATTTTTACCAATCCAGCCCAATCCAGCCCGCCAAGCCCAATAACGTTCCAATATAGGAGCTGAATCTGTAAACACCCTTGCCTCCGCCCCTTCCGTCTCCGGCAAAGCTGAAAGGATAAGCTGCCACAAAGCATAGAGCTTCTCCTTCAATACTTGATGATAATCCTTCCCATAAGCATAATAGGCGATATAAGGTTCTCCATCGCTCCTTTTTTGAGACGGATAATAGTTGAGGGCTACCGATATAATACTTTTTGCCCCTTCAACCAGTTTTTGTGGATCCAAACGCACATCACGATAGTTCGCCATATAAGACATTCCGGCATGGCTGCCCGATTGCAACCAAGCATCCAAAAAAGCGGCTTCGCTGCCAGCCGTTGTAGCCGAAGCTATTCCACAGGCAGCGAAGCCGCTTCTCGAAGCTTCTTGTTTAATATATTCAGCCGATACGATTGTCATCCTTACAATAATCTAAACTGGTATCCTTCTTCTTTTAGCCATTCAATGGCACGAGGCATTGCCCACCGCATGTTCTTCTCCGCCTTCAATGAGTCATGGAATACGATGATGGAACCATTTCGGACATAGCGTTTCACATTTTCTAAAATCCTTTCCGGAGGAAGGGAAGCATTATAGTCCCTTGTGACGACATCCCACATGATTATCCGGTATTTCTTCCTCAAGAACAACAGTTGCGGGATACGCATGTGCCCATGTGGAGGTCTGAACAGCTTACCCGGGATATAATCAGCTGCTTTTTGGACATTCGCCAAATAGTTCCGTGTCAAAAAGCGGATTCCTTGAATATGGTTAAAGGTGTGGTTGCCGACATGATGCCCACGTTCAACCACCATCCGATAAACCTCAGGATGTTTCCGGACATTATCTCCCACCATAAAGAAGGTAGCTTTCACCCCTTTGCGTTCCAGCACATCTAAAACCCAAGGGGTAACCTCGGGAATCGGTCCGTCATCGAATGTGAGATAAACACATTTCTCTTTGGCGGGAATTCTCCAAGTTACCCCAGGGAACAATGCCTTGTAAAACCAAGGCGGTTGCTCTATAAACATACCATTTTACTCCTTTTGCAAAGAAGAGAAGGCAATTCTATAATTATCAAACTCCTCTTGGTAAGCAGCCAATAATTCAGGATCGTTCTCTTTCGCAACTCGCAAGACTTGTTGCATGGTATACAAATCGGTATTGATATCATCCATCACGGAAGCGAATTGCAGTGGAGTCAACCGGAAATACCAGTTCAGATTCCGCATCATATTCTCTGCAAGTTCAGCATACACCTTGTGTCCCTTCTCTTTTGCACCCAAACGATAATAGAATTCACCGATTGAAAGAGCCGTATAATCCAACGGTACATTTTCAGGAGGCAACACTTCCATACATTTATCCAATACTTGCAATGCCTGTTCATTCTTGCCTTCTTGGGATAAAACGGCTGCTAATTTGCCGAAAATAACCATACGGTAGCTCTTACACATACGCATGACGTTCTCGTCCAAATAAATGCCCGGAGTATTGACACCTCCCCATTTGAATTTGTTCATCACATTATCGAACATTTTCTCGGCATTGATGGAATAAACCGTCTCCTTCACTCTTGTCGGTACCACTTGGAATGCCATGCCTGTCTGTTGGAAATAAGGATCCAATTTGACAAATTGGTCTGGACTGACAGTTATAGCGAAGTACATAGGACGTTCCCAATTATTTGTCTGCAACATGTCCAAAATAATCAATTCTTGTTTGCCCAAAGCATCCTTACTGCTCAAATCGATAGTCATATCCTGGACATAAGGCAAATCTGCATTCTTTAAGGCTTCACTTTGGACGATAGTAGCAGAATCGACTTTGTATAGAAGTTTCTTGGACGGGATATAGTCAAATGATTGGCTGATGCCCGGAATCTTCTTAAACTTCGGATCATCACTTCTGACAAAGTCCAAAGCCGTCTTCAAATCCACCATGTTTTCCGTTACCGGGAATACGTAAGCAAAATCACGAGTTCCCTGAACATAATCGGAATGGTTCCATGAAATAGGCAATGGCTTAGAGTCATAAGCCTGCTTTTTCATTTGGTCGATATACCAGTCCGTTTGCAAATAGCTGGTGTTACAAACACGGACATCCGTACGAATACCTTCTACCTCCTGCGCATACCACAAAGGGAACGTGTCATTATCTCCGTTCGTGAATATAACAGCGTTCGGTTCACACGATTCAAGATAGTTGGCTCCGAAGTCACGACATACATAACGGTTGGAACGGTCATGATCATCCCAATTCTGTCCTGCCATCTGAATAGGCACGAAAAGAGCCGCTACAGATGCCACGGCAGCCGCCGCTACAGATGGTAATTTGGCATATCTTTCCAATAGTTTAACCAAAGCAGCCACGCCAAAACCTACCCAAATACAGAATGCGTAGAAGGATCCGGCATAGGCATAATCTCGTTCACGAGGCTGGTACGGTGTCTGGTTCAGATAAAGCACAATGGCAATACCCGTCATAAAGAACAGGAAGAAGGTTACCCAAAATCCCTGAATACCTTTCTTTCCGGCGTAAACTTGGAACAATAATCCCAAAATACCCAATAACAATGGCAACATATAATAGACATTATGTCCTTTGTTATTTATGATATCGCCCGGCATATCGTCTTGCGGGCCAACCAAAACTTCATCGATAAACTTGATTCCGGTAATCCAGTTACCATGGGAAACTTCGCCATGTCCTTGAATATCATTTTGGCGGCCGGAGAAGTTCCACATAAAGTAACGCCAATACATGAAATTCAACTGATAAGCGATAAAGAACTTGATGTTCTCTCCGAAAGTAGGTTTCATAACAGTGGCTGTTTCTCCACAACGGTTGAACTTGACCGGTTCCCCTTTGATGTTCGCCCACTCTTTATATGCTTGTACATGACGGGAATCCGAACTAAACACACGAGGGAAAAGCATACTCAACTCATCCACATACTCGTAATCCACATCATGACGAGAGATATAATAACGGTCTTTCTCATCCGGGCTCTTTTTATCTATACGAGTCCAAACAGGAGCTCCCTCTTTAGATACCGCCACGCAACTTCCTCCGTCATTGGTTCGCTTCACCTCCGATACATAAGTCTGTCCGTATAGCAAAGGGGTCTTGCCATATTGCTCACGAGCCAAATAGGTGCGCAATGTAAAGATATCACTCGGCGCATTTTGGTTCATCGGCGTATCTGCCGTCGCACGTATTAACGTCAATGCATAGGAAGAATAGCCAATGACAACCACCATCAAGCTGAGCAATATCGTATTCAGCATCTTAACGTTCAATTTCTTGGACATGAACAGGTAAGCTGCCAAGGCTGCACTCATGACAATCGCAATAGTATAACCACTGCCTATAAAAGGAATACCTATCAATATGATGGACAACAAGAAAGAGACTTTCAAACGGACAGGATGAACAGTGTCTTGCATTGTTTCCCAAATCGCCCAAATCAATGTAGCAGCCAATACCACCACATAGACATAAACACCCGTATTATAAGGCATTCCAAGGACATTGACAAACAATAATTCAAAGTATCCACATATCTCTACCAATCCCTGTACAACACCAAACATCATCAAAGCGATGATGGCAAAAGAGACCAACAAAGCAATGATAGTCCCTTTGGTTGTTGGATTAGGGAATTTCTTATAATAGTAAACCAATACGATAGCCGGAATACAAAGCAAATTCAACAAGTGAACGCCAATACTCAATCCCATCAAGTAGGCTATCAACACAATCCAACGGTCGGCATGCGGCTTGTCTGCCACCTCTTCCCATTTCAATATCAACCAGAAGACCAATGCCGTAAACAGAGATGAGTATGCATATACCTCCCCTTCTACCGCACTGAACCAAAATGTATCACTGAACGTATAAGCCAATGCGCCTACGACACCCGAGCCCATGATGGTAATCAGCTGCCCCATCGTCATCTCTTTGCCTTCGTCCACAATGATTTTCCGAGCCAAATGGGTAATCGTCCAAAAGAGGAACAGGATTGTCAACCCACTGAAAATAGCAGACATTGAATTGACCATTTTAGCAACCATCGTCGGATCTGACACCAATTGTGTAAACAAGTTAGCTGTCAGCATGAAGAAAGGTGCTCCGGGTGGATGCCCCACCTCTAATTTGTACGCTGAAGAAATGAACTCACCGCAGTCCCAAAAACTGGCAGTTGGTTCAATTGTCATTAAATAAACGGCGGAAGCGATTATACAAATAACCCATCCCAACACGTTGTTAACCAATTTATACGTTTTCATACGTTGTATAAAGTAATAATTTAATATTATCGATTAGAAACTGCAAAGTTATACATTTGCGTTGATAATCTAACGTTTTCATTCCATATAAATTGTACGAATCTGTTATAAAAAGGCAATTAAGCATGGAACTCTTTCTATCTGACAGTGATGGACAGGTTGGCTCTCCGTTTTTTCATCGTAACAATACTTCGGTAAGTTTTCATCTAAAATTTCCCAATAAAAGGTTACGAGCTTTTTTCAAAAAGCATACTACCTTTTTCTAAAAAGCTTACTACCTTTTTGAAAAGAGGTCGGATGGTGGTATTTGAGCTGTTAAAGCGTACCTTCCACAAATGGAAATGGAAATGGAACATCTTTGACACCTTCGGTATATCTATCGACTGCGAGAAAGTTGCTCCATATAGGTACTACATCGCCAACGTGGACGACATGAAGAGTGACAGTATCCAGAACTGGTTGCTGAATACGCTTTCTGTAAGCAATTCCCTCCTTGAAAACAAATCAAACAAAGACAGGATTATCCTTGAATTACCCTAAAGAATTCGACCTGCTGGAATACTTTGATGGTTGTATCGGTGTAATCCCTGATGATGGATGTGGCATCGAAAAGAGAATATGGAATCAATATAAGGAGTAAGGATGAATATGACTGAGAATAAAATTGTTGCAAATAATGGTTCGTCTATCGTTCTATATACGACTGATGACGGCAATACCCAACTTGAAGTGAAGTTGGAGAAAGATTCTGTGTGGCTCAATAGAGAGCAAATCGCTCAACTTTATGGCAGGGACTACAAGACAATAGCAAAGCATATCAATAATGCATTGAGAGAAGAACTGGAAGGTGAACCGGTAGTCGCAAAATTTGCGACACCCAAGAAATATGGCAGAAAAGAGGGATATGCCCAAATGCAGAAAATAGATTACTATAATCTTGATATGATCATTTCTGTAGGCTATAGAGTGAAAAGTCGGAATGGTATTCTTTTCAAAAAATGGGCTAACAGCATATTGAAGCAGTACCTCATCAGAGGCTATGCCATAGACCAGCGTCGCCTCGACCACTATGGTGATTTGAAGGATGTGGTTCGGTTGATGTCGCGAGCACTCACCCTCCAAGACAAGGTTTCGGAAGGTGAATACTCAGGACTGTTCAGTGTAATTACGGATTATGTCTATGCCCTCGACACGCTCGACCGCTACGACTATCAAGCATTGGGCATTGAGAGGACAACCAAGGAAGAAATTTTCCATGCTACCTACGAGAATGCCATGGATGCTATTAATGCATTGAAAGTGAAGTTTGGTGGTAGCAAGTGGTTCGCAAACGAGAAAGATGATTCATTCAAAAGCAGTATAGGACAGATTTATCAGACTTTTGGTGGTGAGGACCTTTATCCTTCGGTAGAGGAAAAGGCTGCTATGCTGCTCTACCTTGTAGTGAAAAATCATTCTTTCAGCGATGGCAACAAACGTATTGCCGCCATGCTCTTCCTTTGGTTCTTGGAGAAGAATGGTATACTTTATGGTCAGGACGGAAGTAAACGCATTGCTGACAACACTCTCGTCGCCCTCACACTGATGATTGCTGAGAGCCGCACAGAAGAAAAAGATGTGATGGTGAAAGTGGTGGTCAATCTGATTAATAAAGATAATCAATAAATACATCTGACATGCAGGACTTTGCAACCTTTGCAACAATAGATTTTGAATTAGCCAACAACGAGCGCAGTTCGGTGTACTCTGTTAGCTTGGTTATAGTGCGTTGTAGGAAGATTGTGGAAGATTGTGGATGTTTTAATTGTCAAAGCAACTCGTGAGAAATGCAAGAAACAGGTTTTTGGATTACAGATAGCTTTCAACAATTTGCGAGAGTATAGTTGTAGTGCGGAAGACGCTCTGTATCAGATTCAATTGTTTCTATAAGCCCTCTATTGAAATAACCCGTTGGCGGAATTAATTTAGTGCATACTTAATTCTGCCAATGGGCTTGTTG
>OIXQ01000355.1_pt1 | contig 21860 bp, 17 predicted proteins | sample 1587791 | NCBI WGS metagenome assembly OIXQ01 (sample SAMN03283273) | human gut metagenome | biome: human-associated habitat; material: feces | host: Homo sapiens | place: Peru | collected 2012
CTTCCTGCTGGTGTCCGCCGTGCTGAATACCGGACTTGACCTGCTGTTCGTGCTGAAGTTCGGCATGGGCGTGGAGGGCGTGGCCTACGCCACCATCATCGCCCAGGCGGTGTCCGCCCTGCTGACGGTGTGGGTGCTGCTGCGCGCCGAGGGCTGCATCCGTCTGGAGCTGCGGGCGCTGCGCATGACATGGTCGGTGCTGAAGCAGATCGTGGCCGTGGGCATTCCCGCTGCCCTGCAAATGGCGGTGACGGCCTTCTCCAACGTGTTCGTGCAGGGGTATATCAACTATTTCGGCGCCGACTGTATGTCTGGCTGGACGGCGTATACCAAGGTGGATCAGCTGGTGATCCTGCCGGTGCAGTCCATCTCCATGGCCGGTACCACCTTCGTGGGGCAGAATCTGGGCGTGGGCGACACGCCCCGTGCCAAGAAGGGCGTGCGCACGGCGCTGTATCTGTCCTTCGCGGTGACGGCGGTGCTGCTGGTGCCGGTGCTGCTGCTGGCGCCGGGCCTCACCTCCTTCTTCAACAGTAAGGCCGAGGTGGTGTCCTACGGCGCGCTGCTGCTGCGGCTGCTGTCGCCGTTCTATTTCTTCTTCTGCATCAACCAGGTCTACTCCGGCGCACTGCGGGGCGCGGGCAACAGCCGTATGCCCATGTTCATCATGCTGGGCTCCTTCGTGGTGTTCCGCCAGATCTACCTGTATGTCATGGCCAACTACATTTCCAATGAGATCGTGCCCATCGCCCTGAGCTACCCCGCCGGATGGTTCGTATGCAGCGCCGCCACCCTGCTGTATTACACCCACTGCAAGTTCGACCACTATCGCCTGGTGGAGGATGTGTAAATGGACAAGTGTGAATCCTGCGTGTTCTACCTCTATGACGAGGAATACGACGACTACGTGTGCGACATGGACCTGGATGAGGACGAGATGGCCCGCTTCCTGGCGTCGGACACCGGCAGCTGCCCCTTCTGGCGGCCCGGGGACGACTATCTCACCGCACGGAAGCAGTAACATACAGCAAAAGAGGGGAGACAGCACATCCGCTGTCTCCCCTCTCTTTCATCTGTACCGCACGCAGGCCCTCCCGCGGGATGCAGCGCCTTGTGCGCGGCGTCCCGCGTCAAAGCGGCGCGGCCGCAGCGGCGCCCGGCGCGGCACATCCCTGCAAAACGCAAGAGACGCGGCCAAAGGCCGCGTCTCTTTTCTTCCCCCATGGGCAAGACTCCGCTCGTTATACCCCCCAACAGGCGGAGCAGCAGAAAAAGCGTTACTTACCGGACTTCTTCCGGCGGCGCAGGCCCGCAGCACCGCTGAGGCTCAGCGCAGCCGCGGCCGCATAGGCGGCGATACCGGCGTCGAAGGTCTTGGGCGACTGGGCCGCGCCGTCGGCGCCGTTATTGGTGCCGTTGCCCTTGTGGTTGTGCCGCTTATCGTCCGGCGTAGGCACAGGCGGCTTGACGGGATCGTCCGGCGTAGGCACAGGCGGCTTGGGACCGTCATCGTCGTCGCTCTTAACGTCCTTCCACAGCGGCGTCACGCTGACATCGTGCTCCACCACGTAGGTGGTGCCGGCCTCGTAGGCCACGCCGTCGATGATCCACTTGTCGAACGTCTTCTTGTCGGGAGCCCGGAAGCCCATGCTGTCCCAGTCGGAGCGCAGGGTGTAGTTCTTACCGCCCTCGGCACGATCCATAGCCAGAGTGCCGCCCACCTCGGTATCGTAGCTGACGGAGTAGTACACCGTCACCGTACCGCTGGCCTCGGTCTCGATAGTACCGGCATAGCCCTTCGCCGTGATGCGCACGGAGATGGTCTTGCCGATGTCCTCGCCGGTCAGCTCGTAGGAGGCCTCATCGGCGCCCTCGATGGGCTGGCCGTTCCGCAGCCACTGGTAGCGCAGGTCAGCGTTGGGCATGCCGCTGGTCTCGGCAGTCAGGGTCTCGCCGCGTTCCAGCTTGCCGTTGATGGCCACCGTGCCGGTGATATCCGGCAGAGTGCGCTGGTAGCCGCAGGTATCGCAGGTGGTATCATCCGCATCGGTGTAGTCGTGCTCGGCCTTGTCCTTGGTATAGCCGCAGCCGTCCACTGTGCAGGTGTGCCAGTGATACGTGTCGTCGCTGTCCCAATCCTCGGTCCAGACGTGAGGCTGCACCTCGTACTGGGCATAGTAGGTGACGTTGCCGGTCACGGTCTCGGCCACATCCTCCACCGCACCGTTGGGCGTGGTGCTCCAGCCCAGGAACACGTAGCTGTTGTCCTCGTCCGTCTCCTTGTCCGCGCCGGGCGCCTGAATGGCGGTGCCGTAGTCCACAGTGCCATCGGTGCAGCTGCCGGTCAGGCTGCCGCCCTGGGCGTTCCAGGCCACCGTGTACTGGTTGACGGTACGGCTGAAGATGGCGGTAATGGTGGTGTCATCCGTCACGGTGTAGGTGCCGTTAGGCGTGCTCCACTTCTCGAAGGCGTAGGTGTACTGGGCGGTGTTGGCGCTGGCCACCGCGGCCACCGTCACGCCCTTGACGGTAACGGTGCTGCCGCTGACGGTCAGATCCGCCCCCTCCGGCACGCGGCTGACCGCCTGCACGGGCGTCACCATGCCGTACTCGGCCTCGTTGACCTCGAAGGACACGGTAAAGTAGTTCACGGTGCGGTCATGGCCGCAGGTCAGGCACTCCGTGCCCTCCAGGCCGTCATAGACGTGGGCCTCTCTGGTGGTCATATCCCACTCATCGCAGCCGTTCCGGCACTGCTTGACGTGATAATCGTTGTCGTAGTCCTTCCACTGGAAGTCGTGCTCCAGCTTCTGACCCACCTCGAAGATGGCCTCGCCGGCAGTGCCCTCACTGGAGACGCCGCAGGCACAGGACTTGTAATAGAGCGCCGGAGACAGGCAGGTAGCGTCGGCCTTGCGGTACTGCTGGCTCTCCGCCTTCTGGTCGAAGGTATGCTGGTGGACAGGCACCGTCACATCCAGAGCCGCACCGGCCCTGTGGGTGTCAGTCTCCTTGAAGCGCACCTGATAGATGCCGCTGTCCAGACCGGCCAGAGTCCCGTCGGGGCAGGTGACGTAGTTCACACCATCGGTGCTGTACTCCATGGCGGAGGTCACGCCGGTGATGGTACCGTCGGTGCCGCCGATGGAGGAGGGCGCGGTACCCTCCAGACCGGCAGGTGCATCCTGCGCCGCCTTCTGGATGACCAGCGTATAGGTGGCGGAGGATTGCGCATAGTTATGGTTGCTGTCGTCCGACATCGCGGTGATGACCACGGTACCGGCCTTGCGGATGGTGACCTCGCCGGTGGCGGCATCCACCGCCGCCACGGTGTCATCGCCGCTGCGATAGACCACGGGGCCCTTGGCGCCGCTGACAGTCTGGGTATAGCTGGTGCTGGCGGGATCGTAGGTCAGATCCACCCTCGTCTCCGCGAAGGACAGCTCCTGGCCCATGGGTACGATCGTCAAATCGTACAGCGCCAGCTCCGCCGCGGCGAAGTTGCTGCTGCCGGAGACGCACAGCTTCACCGTGTAGGTACCGGCATTGGTGGGCTCTTCCACCGCGATGCCGTCGGCATTCGTGTAGACCACGGTCAGCGTGATATCCTGCGTGGGATAGCTGTCGCTCAGCTCCGCGGTCACTTCCTTGGCGTTTCCGTCATAGACCAGATCCTCGCTCCGGGGATAAGCCACAGCGAAGTCGCTGACCGCAGGGGTCTTCTCGCCGATGCTCCACACGATGGTCTTATCCTCGGTGGTGCCGTCGTCCCACTGATAGTTGGCGGTGTTCGTCAGCTTGGCCACGGCGGTGTACTCACCGGCGTTGACCGCCTTGAACTCGCCCTCCAGCGTGTAGCCCTCACCGGCGGCCACGCCGGTCTGGGTCTCGCCGTTGTAGATGAGGCCGGTGACGGCCGCGGGGGCCTTCACCTTCATGGGCTGGATCTTCCACTGGATGGTCTTGTCGGTCTCGGTGCCGTCGGGCCACACATACCCCTCGTTCAGGCGCAGGGTGATGGTGTACTCGCCCACATCCGTGGCCTTGTCCTCACCGGACACGGTGTAGTAGGTGTCCGCGCCCTCGGGCACGGTGAGCACCGTCTGCTCCTCGCCGCTGTAGGTCAGGGTGGTCTCGGCGGCCACCACGGGCATCAGGTCTGCGGGCACCGCCTGCACCAGCAGGATGGTGTCGTGGGCCTCGTTCCACGCGAAGATGCTGCCGTTGTTGGTGGTGATCCTGGCCAGCACCTCCGGCGGCAGGGTCTCGTAGGTCACGCCGTTGAAGTAATCCTTACCCTCGCGGCCCTCGACCTCCACCACCTGGATGTCCGCGTCCTCGGTCAGGCCGCTGACGCAGATCTTCGCCACGGTGCCGTGATACGTATCGGTTGCCAGGTACAGGTTGTCGTCTGCGCCGCCGGTCAGGGTGTTGCCGGTGATGCTGACGCTGCCGCCCAGCGTAAGTGCTGTGTCATCTGGGTTGCACGAAGTGAGCACACCGCCGCCCATCTCACCGGCGGTGTTGCCGGTGATGCCGCCGTTGAGGAGCTTGGCCCATCTGTACTGCGTCCCATAGGGCCAGTTGAACAGGCCGCCGCCGAATCTGGCCGCGCTGTTGTAGGCGATGGCGTCGCTGCGCAGGCTGTTCATGGTGAACTTGCCGTAGTTGGCCACACCGCCGCCTCCGGCGCTGCTCGCGTCGCGGATACCTTCAAGATCCGAATTAGGCCAATAGCCGCCAAACTTCAAATCTCCCGTATTGGTGGACTTATTATACTGGATCGCTGCATTTCCGTACAGGCCGAAGCTGCCGCCTTCACGAGGCTCTACGCTCACACCGGCGCCATAGCTGCTGGTAAAGCCGGTGATGGTGCCGTTATACAGGTTGGCGTAAGCGTTGCTCACTTTAAGTCCGCGCTGGTCGGTCATATTGCTGTTGCCCCGCAGGCCGCCGGGCGTGGCCGCGCAGTCGGTCAGGTTGACCTTGGCGAGGGCGGAGACACGCAGCAGAGATTTGCTGGTGTTGCTGTCAGCGCTGGTGACGGTATGGCCGTTGAAGCAGAGGTTCAGCTGCTTATCGCTGCCGTTGGCCTTCCACGTCTTCTCCAGCGTCACGTCCTGGCTCAGATACCAGTTGCCGGTGCGGGGCAGCCAGTTGGTGGCTCTGACATAACCGCCGCCGGATGCGAACGTCGCGGAGCCGTAGTCCTTCTGGGCCTCGTAGTCCGTCCACTCCTTGAAGTCGATCTCGCCGCCGCACTCGCCGGAGTGGCCCGCCACGGAGATGTCATGGCTGGCGCTGTCCAGATTGCAGATGCTGTGCTTATGATAGACGGTCAGTTGGATGACGAACGCGCCGTCCCAGGTGGTCAGCTCCATCTGGCCGTCCTTGTTGTCGTCCAGCGTGAAGCGGGGCAGATCGCGGCTCAGATCACCGGCGTTGTAGTAGCCGCCGCTACTGCCTCTGTACGCCTCGACAACATCCTTGCCGTTGGCCGGCTCCAGCACGGTCATGCCGATGGTGCTGCCGGTGTTCAGCAGCGTCGGACTATAGTAGTTGCTCCACTCTCTGCTCAGCATGATCGTCTGGGCGGTGGCCAGGTTGTTGGCCGCACCGCCCACGGTATTGCCGGTCACGGTGATCTTGTAGCCGCCCCTGGTGGGATACAGCAGGAGACCGGCGTAGCTGTTGCTGCTGACTTTGCCTTCGGAATTGTTGTAAATACCGCCGCCCTGCGTACCGGCGGTGTTGCCGGTAATGCTGCCGCCGGCCAGCTTCACGCTGCCGCCGCTGTTGCAGATACCGCCGCCGTAGGTGGCTGCAGAGTTGCCGGTGATGCTGCCGCCGTACATCTCGAACTTGCCGTTCTTCTGGACCGCCACACCGCCGCCGAAGCCGCCGGAGTGGTTGCCGGTGATGGTGCCGCCGTACATGTTGAAGGTGACAGAACCGTAAGTGGTTCTGTCCATGAGCACGCCGTGGCCGAAGCCCTTGATGGTACCGGCGTACAGGTTGAACGTGCCGTAGGTCTCCACCTTCACGCCTGCGCGGCCGCCGGCCGCCGTGCTGCCGCCGTCAATGACGCCGCTGCCCTGGCAGTCCACGATGTTCAGGGTGTGGCTGCGGGTCACGTAATAGGTATAGTCCGCGCCGTCCTTCACGGTGATGGTGTGGCCGTTCAGGCACAGCGTCACGTCCTCATTCAGAACGGTGCCGCTGCTGACGGTCACGTCGTTCATCAGTCTCCACGCGCCCGCCGTGGTGGGCAGGCTGTCGGTGGAGGTCCACTTCTCATAGATGTCCTCGTTCTCGCCGTTGGGGTCCGCCGTGCCGTCCAGCTTGTGGATATGGCCCGGGGACACCAGATACCGGCTGTTCTCCACCGTGTAGAAGTTGTTGCCGGTCTGGGTAACGCGGTCGGCGGACAGGCTGCCGATATCGATCTTGGCGCTGTCGCTGAGGCGTCTGATGATGCTGATGTTGGCGCTGTCGTTGGCGAACGCGATGCTGCTGGTGCCGTTGTTGTTCCAGATCTGCGCGTTCTTGCCCAGCTTCAGTGCGCCGCCGTTGTCCACATAGATGGCACTGCCCTGACCGCCGGTGATCACGCTGTTGCCCATGATGTCGCCGCCAGTCATGGTGAACGTACCGCTGGCGCCCGCGATGATGCTGTGGCCGTTGGTACACAGCACGGTGCCCTCCTTGGGCTTCCACGTCTCGCTGAGGGTCACGTCCTTGGTCAGGTGATAGTAGCCCGCCTCAGTGGGCAGGGAATCCTCGGACTCCCAGGGCGTGAAGGTCTGGAGGTTGGCCGCGGTATGGCTGCCGCTGACCGTGTGCTCCGCACCGCAGACGCAGTGGTAGTGGGCCGGCAGCTTCTTCAGCTGCTCGTTCTCCACATACAGCACGCCCAGGTCGGGATCGTCCAGAGAGAAGCAGCCCAGCGTCTCGTCCGTCACCCTGCCCTGCACGATGCCGTCCGTCCAGCTGTTCAGGGCGATCTTTGCCGCGCTCTGGAGCCCGCTGACGTGAATGGGATAGCTCTCGGGATTCAGCATGCACACGTTGCTGCGCGGCTGGGTGCCGGGTGCGCCGTCCTTATAGTTATAGTAGACCTTGGCGGTGCCGCCGATGTTCAGAGTGCCGCTGCCGGTGGCGATGCCGCCATAGGCCGTACCGACGTTATTGAAGACGGAACCGCCGGTCATGTTGAAGGTACCGTTGTTCAGAACGCCGCCCGCATAGCCCTTGTTGTCTCGGATCTGGCCGCCGGTCATGTTGAACGTGCCGCCCTTATTGATCACGATGGTGGCCTGCTTGTCGCCGGTGCTCTTGTTATACTCGATGGAAGCGCCGTCGCACAGATTCAGCGTAGCCCGATCGCCCACCGTGATAGCGGCCTTCGCGCAGTCGATGCCGGTGAGGGTCACGTTGCTGAGCGTCAGGTTGTTGCCCCGCTTCAGAAGGATGGCGCTGTTTTTGGAACCGGCGGAATTATACACGCCGAAGCTGCCCCGCTTGGAGGCGTCCTCCGTGCAGTCCATCAGTGTCACACTCTGCTGGTCCGTGATATCGTTGTAGGTCGCCTCGTCCTTGCCCAGGATGCCCGCGCCGTTGATGGTGTGGCCGTTCAGGCAGATCGTCAGGCTGTTCGTGCCGCCCCACCATGTATAGGGCGTCCAGTCCTTCGGCAGATACACATCCTTGGTCAGGCAGTATATGCCGAGCTGGCCATAGTCCACATAGGGCAGTGAGTTGCTGGCTGTACTGTTGGGGCCGCACTGCTCACGGGCTCTCTCGTCCGTCCAGAGGATGCACTCCACGTCGCCGTGCATATGCTTCTCCGTTGTGGACGACGAGGCGGCCTGTACCTGTGTGGGCAGCATGCACAGCGCCGCCAGTGCCAGCGCCAGCAGACCGCCCATCCATTTCTTCTTCATCCGTCGATTCCTCCCTGTTGTGATTGCAGATTCTCTCATCGCTCCCCGCGGGTCTGCGCCCGCAGTGCGGTTATATACGTATTGCTCCCGCCGCGTCACTCGGCGTGGGATCCCCCGTCCATGGGGCCGGGCTCCGGCTCCTCCGGCGCTCTGCGGAACCCCATGATGCGGGCCGGGATGTAGACCCACGGCCGGTGCAGCGCGTAGTTGTAGTTGTCCACCGCCTGACGGTAGATGCTCTCGCTGCGGTACAGCACGGCGGCTGCCTCCCGATCAGCGGGGGTCTGCGCCAGACGACGGTGGAAGGCGGTGACTTGGCTGGCTGCGCTGTCCACGATGCTCTGCCGGCCGGTCAGCGTGCGCCGCACCTCCCAGAACCAGAGCGCCACGAAAGCAGCCGCGCAGAGCGCAGCGATCAGCCACGCGATCCACGGTGTCATGTCCCATCGCCCCCCTTTCTCCAGCTTTCAGCATGGTCAGTTTACCAGCTTTTTCCGGCGGCAGGAGGCCGCGCCCTTGAAATGTATATTTTTTCGACACGAAATGTCAGAACATGACTTTTCAAACCGCCCCTCCCTGTGGTAGAATCGTAGGCGATTATTCAAACGGAGGTGTTTGCGGTGTATATAGCGCTCTGCGATGATCAGGCGGAGGAGCTGTCCGCCCTGACGGCACTGCTGGACCAATGGCAGGCGGAGCGGCATTTCCCCCTGCGGTATCACACGTTCCGCAGCGCCGCCGGCATGCTGGACGTGGCCCAGCGCGAGCGGTTCAGCCTGTACCTGCTGGATGTGATGATGCCCGGCATCGACGGCATGGACGCCGCCCGCGAGATACGCACCTTTGACGATGCCGCCGATATCGTGTTTCTCACGTCCTCCCCGGGCTTCGCCTACGAGAGCTACGGTGTGCGGGCGCTGGAGTATCTGCTCAAGCCCATCAGCGGCGGTCTGCTGTTCCCCGTACTGGACAAGCTGATGCTGCGGGAGCAGCGTCCGCAGGACGGCCTGACCCTGAAGGCGGGTGCCACGCTGGTGCGGGTGCCGTTTTCCCAGCTGTCCTATGTGGAGGTCAACGGCAAACACCTCTACTTCCATCTGGCCGACGGTACGGTGCGGGAGGTGGCGGGTTCTCTGAAGGACTACGAGCCGCTGCTGCTGGTGCGGCCGGAGTTCATGCGCATCCACCGGTCCTACATTGTGAATATGCTCCAGATCGATGAGCTGTCCCCCGCCGGTGTCCATACGTTTTCCGGCATGAACCTGCCGGTGTCGCGGCTGCTGTACCCCCAGCTGCAAAAGGATTATATGAAGCTGCTGTTCGCGGAGAGGGAGGAACTGTGACCGCATCCGACATGAATATCGCGTCCCTGCTGGACGTGTTCAATTACGCTCTGGTGCTGATCTACGGGCTGGCGCTTGATGTGTTCATCTCCGGCGGCTGCGACACGCCCCGCCAGAAGCGTCTGATCGCGTACCTGTGCCCCTGCTTTCTGGTGGTCCAGTCCCTGGGCTGGCTGGCGCTGGGCGAGCTGGGTGTCAAGCAGATCTACCCCCTGATCGTCCATCTGCCGCTGGTGCTGATTTTGGTGCTGGCGCTGAAAAAGCCCTGGGGCATCGCCATCGTCAGCACCGCCACCGCCTATCTCTGCTGCCAGCCGCCCCGCTGGGGCAGAATCGCCGTGGAGGCCCTGACCCACAGCGCCGTGGCCGGCAATCTGGTGTATATCGTGCTGCTGAGCGGGTCGTTCTACCTGTTCCGCCGGTACTTCGTGGCCGCGGCCTACGGCGCCATGACCAGCTCCCCCACCTCCCTGCTGCTGTTCGGCAGCCTTCCCTGCAGCTATTACATCTTTGACTACGCCACCACCATCTACTCCGATGCGCTGTACTCCGGCACTCAGGCCCTCAACGAATTCCTGCCCACGGCGCTGGTGGTGTTCTACGTCCTGTTCCTGCCCGCCTTCCACGTCCAGAGCCAGAAGCGCTCCAGTGCTGAGATGCAGCGCTCCCTGCTGGAGGTGGAGCTGAAGCAGTCCCAGCAGGAGATGGACTCCCTGCGCCAGTCGGAGATGCAGACGGCGGTGTACCAGCACGACATGCGCCACCACCTGAACATGATCAGCGGCCTTTTGGCCTCCGGCAGCCCCCAGCAGGCCCAGGAGTACATCCAAAAGGTCCAGTCCGACGTGGAGGCCATCACCTCCCGCCGCTTCTGCGAGAACGAGACGGTGAATCTGCTGTGCTCCTCCTTTGTGCAGAAGGCGGAAAAGTCCGGCGTTACTCTGAACGTGGACGCACGGGTCCCCGCCCACCTGCCCATCAGCGACACGGAGCTGTGCTCCCTGCTGTCCAACGCGCTGGAAAATGCCCTGCGCGCCGCGTCCACGCTGCGGCCGGAGTTCCGCCGGACGGTGGACCTCTACTGCGGCATCCGCCTGAATAAACTGCTCATCGAGGTGCGCAACCCCTACGACACGCCGCCGGTGATGCGGGATGGCGTACCGGTGTCCGATGCGGCGGGTCACGGCTTCGGCTGCCGCAGCATTCAGGCCATCGCCCAGCAGCGCGGCGGCCTGTGCCAGTTCCTGGCGGAGCGGGGCACATTCCTGCTGCGCGTGGTGCTGCCGGCAAAGGGCGTCGCCGAGTAAACCTGTGACCAATAAAAAAAGGACCTGCACGTCGCGGTGCAGGTCCTTTTTTATTGGTTTGTTCAGCCCTCGATGATCTCCTGGAAGTACAGGGCGTTCATGCCGGTGCCGTCCAGCATAGCCACCATCACGGTGTGGCCGTCCTTGTCGATGAAGGTGCCGCCATAGGTGACGCCGCCCACCTCGATCTTCATGGTGCCGCCGTCCTCGCTGAGGGAGTAGGTGCCCTCGGTCTGCTCCTCATCCTCGGCCAGCACCACCTTGCTCTCGTCCACGAAGATGAACTGGTACACGTCGTGGAGCTGGCTCATGACCTCCTGGGTCTGATCCGCGGTCATCTGCACGCCGTCGACATAGCCGCCGATGAAGGTCCAGTAGGTACCCGCCACTTCGGGAGCGGGAATAAACTGATCGGCCAGGATGGTCAGCAGGCTCTGGCCCTCAGGGCTGGTCTGGGTATCGTCCGCGGCAGCATCGTCCGCGGCGGCATCGTCCTGCATCTGCTGATCGTCAGCAGCGTCGTCGCCCGTGTCGGCGGTATCGCCGCAGGCCACCAGAGCAAATGCCATCATCATCGCCAGCAGCAGAGCCAGCAGTTTCTTGAGTTTCATGTTCATTCTTCCTCCATTGTTATTGTTGTTTCTTTCGATTTATATAAACCGTCTCTGCGGTCTATATCGTTCTTTGCATCACACGCTGGTGGTGATGCTGTCGCCCTCCACGGTGAAGGCGGCCGGGCTGGAGTAGGCGCAGTTGTCCATGGCGTCCCGCATTTCGAACACCATGACGTACCGCCCGTCCGGCAGCGCCGTCTCGCCGAAGGCGGTATCCGCCGTCACGGTGATGGTCTCCGCCTCGTAGGCCTCAAAATCATCATCGCCGGAAATGCTGGACATATACCACACGGTGGTGAGCTCATCGCCCTCCTGCAGCAGCCGCAGCTCCTTACCGGCCATGCCGTTCTCATCAAGGCCCTGCCGCGCACCCAGGATCTCCCAGCTCTCCGTGGAGAAGTTATAGGCCACCTGCAGGTTGTATGCCTCGCCGTTCAGCAGCACCGGCACGGTATACAGGTTGTAGTCGTCACCCTCGCTGCTGAGCTCCATGTAGACCACCGCGCCGTCGATGCTGCCCCAGACGCCCCGGAAGTTGTCGGTGAACACGCCGTTCTCCCAGTCGCCGACGATGTCGTTGTCCGTACCCAGCATCAGCAGGCTGTCGCTGTCCGGATCCGTATAGTACAGGGAGAAATTCACGGACGCCAGCAGGCTGTCGGCCTCCGGCCCCAGGGTCAGTACGGCGCAGCCCTCATCGTTCAGGGTCAGGGGCGCGTTGTCCCAATCCATGGCGGACAGCGTCTCCACCTCAGGCAGGTCGTGGATATCCATCTCCGCCAGATAGTCCATGCCGCTCTGGTCCAGCTCACCGGTAAGCTCATAGAGATAGAAGTACTTGAACGCCGCGCCGGCGCCCAGACTGGCATAGCTGACCGCCTCGTCTGCATCGCCGTTATAGGAGTAGTAGCAGGACAGGCCCGTGGCCTCGCTGCGGTAGGGGCCCTTCACCTGATACAGCACGCAGCTGTCCAGCGCATCCAGCACCGCCTGAGCCGAGGGCAGCATATCGCCGCTCTGGCGGGCCATGTGGCCCAGATCCACCATGTTGGCATAGCCCTCCTCGCGGGTGTTGCCGCCGTAGTTCTCGCTGCGGTCCGCCACGCGGGCAAACCGCGTGAAGAAGGACGGGTCCTGGCAGGCGGCGCTCAGCGCCTCCGCGCCGTAGCTCTCATAGGCCGTCAGCAGCGGCCCGATCTGGGACAGGTCGGTGAGGGACAGCGTCACACTGTCCTCCGTGCCCGCCAGCTCGCAGCCGGTGTAGTACGCATCGCAGATGGCGTGGCCCAGAGCGGCGCCATCCATGGACGGCTGTTCCGCCAGTGCGCCCACCCAGCCGGTGTAGTACCAGCCGTTGCCCGGCTCCGTCTCCTCCGACGCCACCAGATAGCGGCTCAGGTCGCAGAAGGTGTAAGCCACGTCCACCGTGGCCATCAGGCAGGTGTCAAAGCCCACCAGCTCCAACGGCTGCTGCCCCGCCTCCAGCGACGGCTCCCACACCTGGGAAAACGCGGCGTACATCTCGTCCAGCGTCAGGGAGTCGTAGTCGTACAGCTCATCAAAAGCCGCGCCGGACACCGAGCCGCCGCCGTGGTTCCAGAACACCACCGCCGTCTTGTCGGCGGGATAGCTGTCCTTGGCAAACTGCAGAAACGCCGCCAGCGTCTCGCTGTCGCCCATACTGGCCGAGGGCTGCTCGTCCACCAGCTGCAAGCCCTCGCTGTTGTACACAAAGCGCTGCAGCTTGGAGGCGTCCACCACGTCGTTCTGCCACTCGGCAGCGCCGCCGGTCTGGATGACCACCGTCACGTTCTCCGGCAGCTCCACCTCCATCAGCTCGCTGAGGTCCGTGGTGGCGCAGCCGCCCCCGGTCTCCAGATCGCTGCCGCAGAGGTACCAGTATACCGCCCAGCTGCCGTCGTCCGCCGCCGTATTGTTGTCCGGCGTACCGGGCTCATCGCCGCAGGCGGCCAGCGGCAGGGCCATGACCAGCGCCATCATCAGCGCAAAAATTTTCTTCTTCATATTCAGATCCCCAGCAGCTGCTTCTTCTTGGCAGCAAACTCCTCCTCGGTGATGACGCCGGTGTCCAACAGCATCTTGTACTTCTGCAGCTCCGCCACCGTGTCCACGGCAGGAGCCGCGGCCTGAACGGGCTGAGCCGCCTGAGCGGCCGGCGCGGCGGCGGTCTCGCCGTCCCACAGCTCTCTGGCGCCGGGATTCATCACATGGGCCAGCGCCGTGGCCATGCGGTGCAGCTCCTCCACCTTTTCATCGTACTCATTGAGATAGTCGATGATGCTGGGGTTCGTGGAGCTGAAGGACGGCGCGCTGATCTCATTCCGGAAAGACTTCCAGTACGGGTCGCTGAGGATGACCTCCACGCTGAACTTGTGTACCGGCGCGTCCACCTCGAAGCGGGGCTCCGGTATATCGAACCGGCGGTCGTCCGGCTCCCCGGGACGGCGGTCGCGGTCACGCATGCGCTCCATCCGCTCCATGCGCTCGTACTCCTCTTTCTGCATCTGGAAGCGGTCCACCCGCATCTGCATGGCCCGCGCCCGCTCCGGCACATCGCTCTGATGGCAGTGCAGACCGTCGGCCTTGCCCTCGAACAGGGTCTTGCCGTCCTCCAGGAACCGGAAGGATACCAGCGCCGACGCCGGAAATACCAGTGCGCCGTCGTATCCCTTCAGCCGCAGCAGACGGTGCTCCGTGTCCGCCAGCAGCTCGCCGCTCAGAAAGCCGAAGCTCATGCGGTTCGTCTCCTTGAACGCGTCCCGCAGCGTCTGGTTTTCGTCATAGTAAGCGATATATTTCTTGAACTGATCCAGCGACATGCGATCCAGCACGCCGTCCGGCAGATCCACCTTACCGGCGCACTCCTTGCACAAAGGCATATCCTCCACCTTGGTGGCCAGCAGCCGCGGGGTAGGGCTGCCGCAGATGGGGCAGAGCTTTTTATTGTTACTGAATAATCCCATAGGACCCTCCTGTATTCTCCGTTTGTTCCGGCGGTCTGAACCGCCTACTCTCCATTTCGGCAGTATAGCATGTTTTTCGACAGCGGTACAGGCTCCGCCTGAAATGTATGTTTTTTCGGCGCGAAATGTCGGCATCGTGCTGTTGAGATTTCTGAAGCAGCATAGCGCGTTTCGATCGGTGGAACTGTGTTTGCCCTTGTTGACTGACGGCATCTTCAGCAGATATTACCAGCCCTCGCCGCCGCATATTCACCGTCCCTCGGGAAAAGCTATGACTGCGATACCCAATCAGAGTTTATCGCTCAACAACAGGAAAGGAGATTTTTCAATATGTCCAGTAAGAACAGCAGCAAGCTGAACGTTCCCGAGGCCAAGGCCGCTATGGATAAGTTTAAGATGGAGGCCGCCTCCGAGGTGGGCGTCAACCTGAAGAACGGCTATAACGGCGACCTGACCAGCCGCGAGGCCGGCTCTGTCGGCGGCCAGATGGTCAAGAAGATGATCGAGTCCTACGAGAAGAACCTGTAACCTCTCCCGCAGACGGGGCGTCCGGCCTTTGGCCGGACGCCCCTTTTCGCTTACCGGCATCACTGCTCAGGACAGCTCGCCTTTTCGGTGAATATCTCCCTCAAGCACCGTTACCGTGTATCCCAGCTCAGACAAACGGCCGGGCGGAAGAAGTATTCGGGGAAATTGCCGGCCGCCGCGATTGGCTCACCTCTTCTTTGCGTTTCTCCGGTCTTTTGGCAGTCTCCAATACCTGAGCGTTGATACAGCGTTTCGTATCTGCTGAATTTCTTCCGTTGAAAGCTGATATATCTTTGAGAGAACAAGCTCATCTCCTAACTGATATGCAGCCTGCAGGCCCCTTTCCTTTATACAATCGTCCAATTCCTTGAACACGCTTCCGGCTTCCTCCTGCGATATTGCATTTACTACCTCTATCCTATCTGTCTCGCCCGGGATCAGGACTAATACCCCGCCGCCTAAAGAGTGGACGTTGAGCTCGATCGACAGAAGCGTAAGGCTGTTGTACCACATACACACCAGTTGTTCCGCAGTGATGTCTGACTTTATATGCCCTGCAAGCAAGCTGTTCGATACCACGTATTTCCCGTCATTGACTACTAATTTGGGAGCATCTCCGAAAACCGTCAAGATCAAATCAGGGATCTCAATGCTTGGCGTAATATACCACGGCTTTCTCTGCCGGCACTTATAGCGCAAATGAACACCGGTCTCCACCCCATGCCTGATATACCGTTTGTCTGCGGCCGTTACATTCCCGGGCACGAAAAGATTATTGAGCTGCTTATCGGGGCCTGCAATTGCACCTATACCCGTTCCGCCGCTTATTTCCTTTCCGCTGCTGATGCACGGGAGGAGACTTGCAGAAGGAAGCTTATAGCGCCTGCAGGTCTCCTTATTGGGGTGGAAATAGTTTTTATCGGCGCAAATATATCCGATATTGAATTTGCACAGGTCGATCAACGGTATGATCGTTTTTTTCCTCCGAAGCATTTCTATCATATTTCTCTGCTTTTCGCTGAGCATCGAAAAGGCAAACGGCTTTTTCCTATGTATAATGTCGGAAATCTTAATTTTGTTTCTGCGTGATATGTTGTTTGCAAGCAAATCATCGACCCTGTCGTAAATCTCAAAATCCACGCAATGTGTACTTGCCCCGTATTGGTCTGCAAGCAGCAGAACGGTCTCCACATCAACATCAGGAAAAAAGTCCTCGTGTATGCGAATGATCTTAACAGCGCCAAAATTGTTGCCAAGATACGTCCACAGGGGATATGAATACTTCACATAGGTTATTTCAAAGGGCAGCACAAAGGCCATGCGCCCGTTTGGAGCCAGCATATTTGACGCATGGATGGTAAACGGCATCCAAAGGCTGCCGCTCGACAACATCTTGATCTTGTAATCAGCCATTCGGTCAATGGCCCTTGCACGGTCTTCCTCCTTTAGATTTCTCAGTCTGACATAGGGAGGATTCCCGACTACCGCCGAAACTGCAATTTTTTCAGAGCATTCCATGAAGTCTTTGCAGCAGCCGGCAAATGACGTCGGTGCGGAGTCTGCATATTTTGAGAAAACAGCAGGCTGCAGCTCAACGCCGATGACCGTGGGCGTATCGTTGCCAAGCGCGGAAAACCTATTGAAAGCAGCGTCTAAAAAAACGCCGTCGCCAAAGGCAGGCTCCAATAATGTGTCGGATCGATCTCTCAAAGCCCACGCAGCCATATAATCAGCAATACGTTGAGAAGTATAATATGACCCTGTTAATCGAGTGACTTGCATACGGTACCTCCCGCGACGATCTGTTCAATTTTTTCCATTTTTTGAATTACTGCATTTCCGGTTTCGGTGATATGGTAACTGCCTTTTTTCTGCTGCTCCACACACCCCACCGACTGCAATTCCCGCAGCCACTTGTTTATTGTTGCCGGACTGCTGCCATACTCGGCGGCGATCTCCTCCTGTGAGAAATTGACAGCTGCGCCGCGAGAGGTCTCTCGTTCCTGACTCTTTAGCCAGCTCAGAAAGTGATACTCCTTTGAGCCAAACAACTGTATTCGCTTGTCTGCCACGATAGCGTCACCCATTTCTATGATATTTTATAGCATAATAAACTAATTTTTAATTGCATTATACTATAATAAATTATCGTGTCAAGCATCACGCAATATACAAAACAGGGCAGACTTTTCATTCGGCGTATTTACCGTCAGTCAACATCGACTCCTACGAGAAAAACCTGCATCCTTTCCCGCAGACGGGGCGTCCGGTCTTTCGGCCGGGCGCCCCCCTGCTTATCAGTATTACTAACATCCCATATCACATTTCATAGCTTTACTTTTCTCGTTAATTATCCTACTATACAGGCACAGCAACGAAAGATCCCATTTTTCGATAATAAATTCACGTTCTAAGGAGGAACTTATCATGAAGAACATTGGTACTTACGTTTTCGTCACTATCGTCTCTCTGGTCATGGTCGTGGCCACCGCTTTCCTGATGACCGCCGCCGATGAGCCCATCCGTCAGGCCGGCATGTACCTGCCTCTGATCTTCGGTGCTCTGGCTACCTGGAGCGCCTCCAGAGCCGGTCTGCTGGAGATGGACTGTGAGGAGCACACCGCTCACACCGCCGCGCACGCCGCCTGAAGCCTCGGAGCGCGCTCTGCTCTCCTTCCTGAAGCTTTTCTCCAAAAGGAAAGACCCGCCCATGGCGGGCCTTTCCTTTTCCCTTTTCACAGCCGCCCCAGCAGCAGGTATACCCCCGCCAACAGCAGCAGCGGCTCTGTCTCCCAGCACCCCCACGCCTCCGGCAGCGGGATATCCTGCGGCTCGATAACGGAGCCGTCCAGCGCCGTCACCTGCCGCTGCACACACAGCACGCCCCGCCGCGTCAGGCTGGACAGCGTCAGCGTACTCTGGGGCGACGGCCCGTAGCTCACCGCCTGACGCACCGCCAGCGGCTCCGTCCACACCCCCTGGGGCAGCAGCAGCGTCCGGCACCGCAGGCCGCCCCGGGCCGTCAGGCGGCGCGCGCCCTCCCGATCCAGCGCCAACAGATCCCACCCGCGGCGCAGCACCTCCCCGTCGTCGGGCCTGCACAGCTCCGGCGGCAGCGCCCGCTGCCACGCCGCGCCGCTGCTGCGATAAAAACCGTGCTCCGCCATGTTCCTCACCTCGCGTTTAGTCTGCCGCGCAGGGAAAAACTTATGCCGCCCATTTTTTTGCTGGGCTTTTTCGCCGGAATGTGCTATACTGGCGCTACTACCCTAAAGGAGGCTGTCCCATGCAGTTCCGCGCCCATCTCCATACCGTGAATCGCCACCGCCGGCTGGTCCGCCGCTATTGCCTGAAGCTGGGTCTGGTGTGGCAGGGCCTGACCCACGACCTCTCCAAATACAGCCCTACGGAATTCTGGCGCGGCTGCAAATACTATCAGGGCTGGCGCAGCCCCAACGATCAGGAGCGCCTGGAAAACGGCGTCAGTCTGGCCTGGCTGCACCACAAGGGCCGCAACCGCCACCACTTCGAATACTGGATCGATTACTGCCGCCGCGAGGACGGCACCATCTACATCGGCGGCTGCAAGATGCCGAAGAAGTACGTGGCCGAGATGTTCTGCGACCGCATCGCCGCCTGCCGCGTCTATCAGGGCGACCGGTATACCGACGCCTCGCCCTACGACTACTACCAGCGTTCCAAGGACCTCTCCCGCACGGACACCAGCCGCTTCATGCACGCGGACACCGCGGCGCTGCTGGACCGCTGGCTCCTGCTGCTGAAGGAGCAGGGGGAGGACGCGGCCTTCGCCGCCATCCGTCAGGAGCTGCGCGACAGCGCATTTTAAGGCATCGTTAATAGAAAAACGAGGATTTCCATATCTTTTCCTTGCTTTTCCCCCCTATTGGGTATACAATATTTTGCGTACATTCACACATGAGAGGTTATCAGAGACATGACCCATCCTTATAAAACGCGGGAGGGCGGCGCCACGGTAACGGTGTTCGTCCCCTACGACTGTCAGAATCACTGCCCCTTCTGCATCAACAAACAGGAATACGCGGACTGCACCGGCTTCAGTCTGGAGAAAATCCTCGCCAGCATCCGCACCATGGACGCTATCACGCCCCGCTGCGACTTTGTATTCACCGGCGGCGAGCCGCTGGCGGACCTGAACGCGCTGCGGCAGATGCTGGACGCCATTCCTACCACCCACAAGGTGTATATCAACACCACCTTCCCCGCCCAGGAGACCACCAGCTTTGACGAGATGCTGGCCTTTACGGAGCGGAACAGGCACAAGATCACCTGCATGAACATCTCCCGCCACCTGGTACACTACGTGGAGGAGAGTCCCGATGAGATCCTGGGCAAAATTGCCTGCCCCACCCGCATCAACTGCGTGCTCTACAAGCACTATCCGGCGGACAAGCTCCCTGCCTATGTGGAGCGCTTCCTGCCCTACAACATCCCCATCCAGTTCCGCTACGACTACACCGAGACCACGCCGGAGAACCTGTATGAGGAGGACAATGACAAGATCCTGCAGGACCTGAAGCGCCTGTTCACCTACAAGGGTCTGGACGGCTGCCGCATGCGCAACGGCTTCCACTTTGTATACAAGGGCCTGCACATGACGTACCACAAGACCCTGCCCTACTCCACCATTGTGGAGACCGGCGAGGACGGCGTGACCTATGACATTCTGTACGACATCCTCATCAAGCAGAACGGCGACATCCACAGCGACTGGACCGGCGTGAAGATGGACGTGGACGCCTACCGCAAGGTGGTGTTCGAGCCCTACGACCTCCGGGTACTGGACGGCGTGGTGGACTTCTGAGACAGCAAAAAAAGATGACCGCATATGCCGGTCATCTTTTTTTGTTGTCTCATTTCAGATTCAGCTTGAACAGATTGCCGTCGGCGGCGAAGTTGGTGATCTCGTACAGCACCAGCACATCGTCGGCCTCATCGGCCAGCGGCTGTATCTTCTCGCGGCAGTACCGCAGGTCCACCATGGTGATGGTCTCGTAGTCGCCGCACAGGAACGGCACAAGGCTGTTGGCAAACGAGTCCTTGATGAGCAGCAGGTGCTTCCCGTTCTCCACGCCGGTGCGAAGCACCGCCTTGGCGTAGTTGCCGCCTAAAAACAGCTCGTACTTGTCCTTCTTCTCCAGTGCCGCCAGATCGTACAGCGAATCCGTCACCGTCCCGTCGCAGTCGGCGGACTCGATGGTGATGTCGGGACAGTAGTCCACCTCGTCGTACACGCTGTCCGGCAGCAGCACCTTGGAGTACAGCGTCCCGCGGAACCGGTCCGTGGCCTGTACCAGCACATAGCTGCGGGCGGTGTGCCCCGTGGCCTCCGCCCAGATATGGTAGGCCGCCTGTGCTCCCGCCGTGGTCCAGTGGTGATCCGTATGGTAGTAGGGGTCGGCCACACCGGCCACCGCCTGACGCGCATCGGCAAACGCCGTCCCCAGATGCTCCTCCAGCATGGCAAACGCCCTGTCCTCGTCGTAATACGGCGCGTCCTCGGGCAGACTGTCCCGCAGCACACCGGCGGGGCTGGGCACGATCAGCGCCGTACAGCGCTTACCGTCGTTGGCGGCGAAAAACGTCTCCACCGCCGCCAGATTCTTCTGATAGTTGTCCCAGTTGAAGGTATCGTCCGTCACCTTGGCAAAGTAGCGGCCATCCGCTCCCAGATACGTGCCACTGATGTCCTGCCGCCCCTCCAGCCGCTGAAGGGCGGAGCGTGCGCCGGTCCAGAAGTCCCGCAGCAGGATCTGGTCGCTGGTGTAATTCTCCACCTCCGTCATGAACTTGCCGGACAGCACATTGTCCGCCGTCAGCTCCGGCGTGGTCTGGAGATAGCGGTTCTCATTCTCGGAAAAAGCCCGATCCGGCGTGAAGAAGAAGCTCCCCACCGACAGCCCCAGCAGAATAACGCAGATGGCGATAAGCGGGGCCAGCATATTTCGTTTCATGTTCGCCCCTCCTCAGAACCGGAAATACAAAAACGGGTTGTAGCTGTCGCCCACCAGGAACGCCATGGACACCAGCAGCACCAGCACCATCCACACGGTGCGAAGCCCATCGGACACGGCGGGCTTCATGCCTGCCTCCCACCGGCCCCACAGCTGCCTGGGCAGGGACGTGCAGCCGATGACCGCCAGCACCAGCACCAGCCAGAAGCTGCGCAGCAGGTAGGCGGCGGTGCCGTCGAACAGCGTGCCGGAGAACATATGCCCCAGATACGCCCCCAGCTGCGTGAAGTCGGTGATGGCGGGGGTCGTCCGGATGGGGATGCGCTCCAGATGGACGATCTCCATGGTCTCCCGCAGAAGGGCCTCGCAGTTCTTCCGGGCGGTGCGGTCCTCCAGGAACATGTGCAGGGCGAAGAAGTCCTTGTATTCGGGGTAAATGCCGTAGGCCGCAAAGCCGCCGCCCAGACCGTTGGAGCGGTCGTGCATGGGGCGCATGCTTTCAATGATCTTCTCACCGGTCATCCGCTGCCCGTCCCTTGAAATAACGGCAGAGATCGCGCAGCCCGACGGGATGCGGATCTGGCCCTCCAGTTTGTCCATATCATCAGCTCCCTGTAAAATAAACAAAACAACGGCGTCGTGCAGGCACAATACCGCTGTGCTTGCAGAACGCCGTTGTTCCGCTCCAGTATACACCGCGATTCTGACGCTTTCAATGCGGCAGATTGCAAAAAAAGCGTTTGCGCACCTTCTGCCATTCTGGCAGATTGTGCAAAAAACGGCATTTTTGTGTTTTTGCAGTTGACATTTGACGGCTTTGGGTGTATATTCGGCGACATTGAGAGACACTGGCGTCTCGGAGGGCAAGCCCTCTGCGGCGCAGGTGTCTCTTTTTTTACTATTTCTGAAAGGAAGTACGACCATGTTGACTGTACCGGAATACTTCGGAAGCCTGGTTTTTGACAGCCGCGTCATGAAGGCCCGCCTGCCTGCAGAGGTATATCGTTCCCTGAAGCAAACCATCCAGAAGGGGGCAAAGCTCGACCCCTCCGTGGCCAACGCTGTCGCCGCGGCCATGAAGGACTGGGCAGTCGAAAACGGCGCCACACACTTCACCCACTGGTTCCAGCCGCTGACCGGCATCACCG
>OIXQ01000365.1_pt1 | contig 21599 bp, 13 predicted proteins | sample 1587791 | NCBI WGS metagenome assembly OIXQ01 (sample SAMN03283273) | human gut metagenome | biome: human-associated habitat; material: feces | host: Homo sapiens | place: Peru | collected 2012
CTTGCTCTGTATAAAAATCCAAGAATGAAATCTGACAACGATTTAATCAGTGTTTTCCTAAGGAAACTTTGATGTCGCATTTTCTGAACCTTGAACCCTTCCCCGGCATGCGATATAATGGAATCAGGAAAGCCTATATTTTCATAATTCTCTCATTTAACAATAAGGAGGATTCAAATGGCAAAGGTATATACAAGAACGGGTGACAAGGGCAAGACCTCTCTCTACACAGGAGAACGCGTATCGAAAGGCTGTCAGCGTGTAGAAACCTATGGCACCATTGATGAAGTAGATTCTGTGCTGGGCGAGGCGCGTGCTTTTGCGACCCATGATAATGTCAAGGAAACGATCTATGCGCTGCAGAAAGAACTGTGGCTTTTGATGGCGGATGTAGCGAGCGTCGGCAAAGAAGCAAACATTACGCCGGATCATGTGACGAAGCTGGAACAGATCATCGATACCTATACGGATGAGCTGGCACCGCTTGATCATTTCCTGGTGCCGGGGGATACCCAGAGCGCCAGCTTCCTTGATGTGGCGCGTACTGTTGTTCGCCGTGCAGAACGTGACATGTGGCGTCTTTCCGAAGAGGAAGAGGTGCATGAAGTGGATATCCGCTATCTGAATCGTCTGTCTGACCTTTGCTTCACTCTTGCGCGTTACGAAGCTGAAGTCAAATAAGAGATAAGTGACCGGAATGGTGGAACCGCCAAGCGACATTTTCTCGTTTGGCGGTTTTTGCATGTGGGTGGACAGGGGATTGGGGATCAGGATGGTTCTTCGCTTTCAGGCTTATCATTGAAACTATCCGGCTGTTAGTATACAATAAGACGAGTTTATTCATGGGGAGAGCGCCGGGGTGAAGTGCTCTCAGCAGAAATGCTGCGCCCATCGCAAAGCCACTTTCCCGGGGGGAAAAGTGAGTACGTACGAGACGTCCGATCCCTGATCCATAATTCCTAGTCATCAGTCACTAGTTGCCATTCGTTTTCAAAGGAGAAATATCATGGAACTTTTAGCACCAGCCGGATCTCCGGCGCATCTTATCGCTGCGCTCGATGCAGGAGCAGATGCTGTGTATCTTGGTGGGAAACGCTTCAGCGCGCGAAAATTTGCGGGCAATTTCTCTGATGAGGAGATGAAAGAGGCCGTCCGTATGGCGCATGGAAAAGGCGCCTCGGTGTATGTGACACTGAATACATTGATCGGCGATATGGAGAATAAGGCTCTCGCAGAGTATCTTCAGTTTTTAGGGACGATCCCGATTGACGGACTACTGGTACAGGATTTCGGTGTCGTTTCCATGGTGAGGAAGATCGCTCCGCACATTCCGCTCCATGCCAGCACACAGATGACGGTGTCAAATCTGGATGGCGTTCGTTTTCTGGGGGATCATGGATTCCAGCGTGTGGTGCTTTCGCGCGAGCTTTCTCTGGCGGAAATCAAGGAGATCACCGATCAAACGAATGTAGAGATCGAAGTTTTTGTTCATGGGGCACTCTGTGTGTGTTACTCGGGGCAGTGTCTCATGAGCAGTTTCATCGGCGGGCGCAGTGGAAACCGTGGTTCCTGCGCGCAGCCCTGCCGCATGCCCTATGAGCTGGTGGATGATGCGGGCCGTCCTCTCGCGCAGGAGAAGGGGAAGTACATCCTAAGCCTCAAGGATATGATGGGGCTTCCTCGGATCCCCGACCTCCTGGCCGCTCATGTGTCCTCTCTCAAGGTGGAAGGGCGCATGAAGAGCGCAGAGTACGTCTATAATACCGTATCAGCGTATCGAAAAGCGATCGATGCAGCGAAGCAGCATCTTCTGATCGATACCGAGCCGTTGAAGCTCGATCTGGAAGAGGAATTTAACCGCGGCTATACGACGGCATATCCGGATGATACCGCAGGGCCGTCTATGATCACGGAGTACGCGCCAGGAAATCACGGCGTCGAGGCAGGACGTGTGGAAAGCATCGGGCGCGCTGCCTTTGTTTTTAAATCAGAGGCAGATAGGCGTCTTGTGGATGTGACGGGTATTTCCTATGAGACAGAAGAAAGAACGATCGCCTTTATTCCTGTAGAACGGCTGTCTTCTCTGAAAAAGGGGAAATATCGCGCTCTTTTCGAAAAATGCCCTCTCTCGCATGCACATGTCTACTGGAATGTGAAAATACCGAAGAAGTCACTTGCAATGAAGGATCTGCAGGGAAAGATCCCGCTCTATCTCTCCTTGTCAGCGACTCCCGGGGAGGCACTGTCTTTGACCGCTGCCGATGATAAGGGGCATGCGGTGACGGTTATGTCCGATGTTCTCATGGAAAAAGCCAAAGCGCACGTGACGAGTGCGGAAGAGATAGAGAAGCAGATGAGCCGTCTTGGCAATACATGGTTCACACTTGCAGACATATCGGCATCCAATGAGGGATGCATGGTGCCGAAAAGCATTCTGAACCATCTGCGGCAGGAGGCGGTAGAGTCCCTTTTGGCAAAGCGAAGAGAGGCACATGAGGCAGGCATCCCGCGCCCACTTCCTGCCTCGATGACGCCTGCTTTTTCGAAAGTCCCTTCTGAGGAGGGCGCACATGTGACAGTCCGGACGACGCTTCTTTCTCATGTGAAAGAGGCGCTGGCAGCCGGTGTACGTCAGGTGATTTTTGGCGGCGAATCCTTCTCGCATAGGCCGATTCCATGGAAAGACTATGAGGAGGCGGTGCGTCTTTGTCACGAGGCGGAGGCAGAGATCCTCTTCCCCACACCGCGCGTGGTACGAGAAAAATATCAGGCCAGAGCACAGGCGCAGCTGCGAAAGCTTTTGACGCTCCTTCCCGATGGCGTGGTGCTGGAATATGCCGGAGCCATCGAATGGGTAAAGGGGGAGGAAAGCCTCGCTGTCTGGGCGGGACCGTCCATGAATATTTTCAATAGAGAAGCTGAAAAAGAAATCGAAAGGCTTGGCTTTTCCGGCTGCTTCCTTTCACAGGAGCTGACGATCCCGCAGATCCGTCATATTGCGAAAGGATCGGATATACCGCTCGGGGCCTATGTGTATGGACGGACGGAGATGATGATTTCCGAGTACTGCGCGATCAATGCGGTGATGGGAGATAAGGACAAAAAGCACTGCCCTATGTATTGCATGCGGGGGCACTTCGCCCTGAAGGATGGGGAAGGACGCCGTTTCCCTATCCATACCGATGAATGGTGCCATATGCATATCGCCAACTGCCATGTCCTGGATATGCGTCCGTACTTTGATGAATTGAAAAAAGCAGGCCTTTCTGCGTTGACACTGGACGTTCGCGGGAATGAAGGCAGCATCCTCTCGCTTTGTAAGGATGCCTGTGATATACTATGCGGCCGGAAAGAGGCCCCCGGAGCAGGCAGGGGAGACGATGTCACCCGTGGTCACTTCTTTAGAGGAGTTTTATAAATGAAACAAGATGTACTGGAAACACTGGAGTTCGACAAGATCCGCGAAAAGCTCGCAGAGCTCGCCCCCTCGCAGCTTTCCAAAGCTATGGCACGGACGCTCATGCCGTCCGTAGAGCCGGAGATCATAGAGAAAAAGCTCACGGAAACAGAAGAAGCATCGATTCTTCTGGAGCGCGAGATCACGACCCCTTTGGGGGAGACGCATGACATCACCGAGACACTGGAAAAAGCTGGGAAAGACATGATCCTGATGGCGAAGGAATTCATTGATCTCGCCGCAACGCTCGAAACGTATAAGAAGATGCATCACTATTTCGAAGGCGAGCGTCATCTGGTCTATCCCGCGCTCGAAGAGCTTGCTTCGCTCATCATCCCGCAGGAACAGCTGATTGCAAGGATCCATCAGGTCTTCGATGAGCATGGCGAGGTCAGTGACCGCGCCTCCCCGCGTCTTTCCCGCATCCGCACGGAAAAGGAAATGATTAAGAATCGTATCCGCAAGACGATCCAGCAGATCATCCAGGATAAGGATCAGTCATCCTATTTTCAGGACGCCATCGTGACGCAGAGAAATGGTCGCTATGTCGTACCGGTCAAGGAAGAATACCGGTATAAATTTGAAGGGATCGTGCATGACAGATCATCCACCGGGCAGACGCTTTTTATGGAGCCGATGGTCTCAGTGCGCCTGAATAACGACCTCGCGGAACTCACGGCTTCGGAAAAGCAGGAAGTACAGGAAATCCTCCGCGCACTTACCGAGCAGGTGAAGAAGACACGGGAAGTCACGAAGAACAACTGTCACCTTGCGACCGAGCTGGAGTTTATTTTTGCGCGTGCGAAATTGGCACTCTCCATGCAGGGAGTAAAAGCCATCCACTCCGCCCATGCGCTCGACCTTCGCCGTGCTCGTCACCCGCTTATTCCTGCGGATAAGGTGGTGCCGATATCTTTGACGCTGGGAATGGATTTCCAGATCCTCATCATTACAGGATCGAATGCGGGCGGCAAAACCATCGCGATCAAAACAGCGGGGCTTCTATCACTCATGAATCAGTCCGGTCTCTTTATTCCGGCGGCTGAGGGCTCGATGCTTCCGATTTATAAAAATATCTATGCCATTATCGGTGACGAGCAGAGCATCCAGTACAATCTTTCGACCTTTTCTTCCTACATCACACAGCTCACGGCTTTTCTTTCTCATGTGGGGACAGAAGATCTGGTGCTTCTCGATGAACTGGGTTCAGGCACAGACCCTGTTGAAGGAGCCGCGCTTGCACAGTCCGTTACGGAGTATCTGCAGATGCAGGGAGTACCCGCTATCATTACGTCCCATTTCAGTGAAATGAAAAAACTCGCTTACGAGACGCGCGGCATCGAGAATGCATTCGTAGAGTTTGACGAAGAGACACTGACGCCGACCTACCACCTTATCATCGGCGTTGCGGGGAACAGCAATGCCTTCAGCATTTGCAAGCGGCTTGGCATGCCGCCCCTTGTCCTTTCTCGTGCCAGCCAGCTGAAAGAAGGCTCTCCGCTTCACAATATGGAAGAAGTCATGGCACGGCTGAACCGCCAGACGCGTGAAGTCGCGCATGAAAAAGAAGAGGTGGAAGCCCAGCTGAAGAAGGCTGAGGAACTGCGGAACGAACTTAGGACAGAGACGGATGCTTTCTATAAAAAGAAAGACCAGATCTTGGAGAAAACCAGACAAGAAGCGGAGACTATCAAAAGAGATCTTAGAAATCAGTCGGAAGCCATCATCAAAGATCTCAAGAAAAAGGCCTCAGCGATGGCAAAGGATGATCTCCAGCAGCATGTTTCCAAAGTGCGTGGTGCGATCGATGCCATGGCACTCCCCGGAAGAGAAAATCGAAGAAATCCGCTTCCCAAGGAGCAGATCAAAAAAGGCACCTATGTCTATATCGATACGCTTGACAGTGATGGTACCATTACCAAAGTGTCGGGAAATAAGATCACCATCGCCTGCGGTCTAATGCATGTCACCGTGACTCCGGAGCATTGCTTCGAGACGAAGAAACCGGTGAAGAAGGTCAGGAAGCCGGTCAGTCGTCCGTTCGCTACCCGGGGTGCGGCGAGTGTTCGTACCGTTCATACCACGCTCAATGTCATCGGGAAAACAGTCGATGAGGCCGTCCCTGAAGTAGATCGTTTCCTGAATGAATGTTTCATGGCAGGCGTTTCGCCGGTGCAGATTATTCATGGCAAAGGGACCGGCGCACTGCGTCAGGGGATCCAGGAGTATCTTCGTACGCTGAATTTCGTAAAGGAATTCCATGAAGCTGACTATAGAAATGGGGGCGCGGGCGTGACAGAGGTCTTCTTCTGACGGTAGACTGTAAGACAAAGAGGATATGATTTTCTCATCATGGAAGCGTCAAGAAACATAAAAAAGGAGGAAGCCCATCCTTCATTACTGATACCCTAAAAACGAGCCTCTCCGGCTCGTTTTTTGCGTTAAATTTTGCACTGGGTAAAGGAACGTGATAAAATAGGTAAAATATTTTTGTCAGCACGGTTCAGCTTGGCAGACCGTGAGTGAAATGAGGAGGAGTATCGTGGGCGAGCTCAATTTACTGCAGAAGAAAATTATGAAAGACGGCGTCATCAAAGCGGGAAATGTACTCAAGGTCGACAGCTTTCTGAACCATCAGATCGATGTCCCTTTCATTAGTGAACTGGGGAAGGAGTTCAAGAAACTTTTTGGTGACCGCCAGGTGGATAAGATCCTGACCATCGAAGCGTCCGGTATCGGCATTGCCTGCCTCACTGCAGTATATTTCGGTGTTCCGGTCCTCTTCGCCAAAAAGTCGGCAGGCAGCAATATGGATAAGGATGTCTATGCGACCGAAGTGAAGTCCTTCACACATAATAAAGTGAATCATGTCGTAGCCTCCAAGAAATATCTGAATGCCGGTGAACACATCCTCATCATGGATGATTTTCTGGCAAACGGCTGCGCTGTGCAGGGGCTGATTGACCTTGTCAAACAGGCCGGCGGCATCGTAGAAGGTGTCGGTATCTGTATCGAGAAAGGATTTCAGGGCGGCGGTGATGAGCTCCGTGCTTCCGGTATTGATGTGAAATCGTTGGCTATTATCGAAAAGATGGATGCAGAAACAGGCACTATTACTTTTAGATAATGCGCAAAGATGCAACAAAGCAGTGAATTTCTGTAGGGAGTCCAATCATTATTACAGTTAGGAGTGTATTGTGGAAAAAGATCCGATTTATGAACCCAATGGGAAAATCACAATCAGAAAAGCGGTTCCTTTCGGACTGCAGCATGTACTTGCCATGTTCGTGGCCAATATCGCGCCGATCCTCATCGTAGCCGGTGCTGTCAAAATGGATCCGGCGGAGTCGGCGGCACTCGTGCAGTCTGCGATGATCGTAGCCGGCATCGGCTCTCTTCTCCAGCTTTTCCCGATCTGGCGTTTTGGCAGCGGTCTGCCGATCATCATGGGGATCAGCTTCACCTTCGTTTCCGTAGCCTGCATCATCGGTACCAAGTATGGCTATGGTGCAGTCCTTGGTGCTGCGCTCATCGGCGGTATATTGGAAGGTATCCTTGGCCTTGGCGCCTCCTGGTGGAGGAAATTTATCCCGCCGATCGTGTCTGCGTCCGTCGTGACGGCCATCGGTTTCTCCCTGCTTCCCATCGGGGCAAATTCTTTTGGCGGCGGCTTTGGCAATCCAAATTTTGGCGCCCAGAATTACCTGATCGTCGGCACCATCACGCTTGTCGCCTGCCTTGCGTGGAATCTTAAAGCACACTCTTTCTATAAGCAGCTTTCCGTCCTCTTCGGGCTTGTCGTTGGCTATATCGCCGCGTACTGCTTCGGCATGGTCGATCTGTCTCGTCTGACGGAAGTCCCGCTCATTTCCCTTCCCGGGATCATGCCGATCTCGCTTGAATTCCATGGAGATGCCATTTTCTCCTTCTTCCTGATTTTCCTCGTCTCCGCAACAGAAACGCTGGGGGATACCAGTGCTCTTGCCATGATGGGGTATGGTCGCCAGGCGACGAGCCGTGAAGTTTCTGGCTCCATCGCGGTCGATGGCTTCGTAAGCTCACTGTCTTCCCTTTTCGGCTGCATGCCGATCACATCCTTCAGCCAGAATGTCGGTCTTGTCGCTATGACCAAGGTCGTAAACCGTAAGGCTATCGGATGCGGTGCGGCACTTATGATTCTGGCAGGCATCATCCCTGGCCTCGGCGTCATCCTGGCTTCCCTTCCGGATGCTGTTCTCGGTGGCTGCACGCTCATGATGTTCGGGTCTATCGTTGTCTCCGGTGTCCGTATGCTCGGTGAATGTGGCTACTCGCAGCGAAATATGAGCATCGCTGCGCTTTCTCTCAGCATAGGTCTCGGTTTTACGCAGACCCCGCAGATCTTCCATATCTTCCCAGACCTCTTCCGCAGTGTCTTTGCGGAAAACTGTGTGGCTGTGGTCTTTGTTGTTGCTGTTATTCTGAACCTCGCCTTCCCTAAAGAAGAAAAGGAAAATCTGATTGTAGAATAATCGATTTTAGAAAAGCCGCCTGGTCTTTGTGATCAGCCCCTGTCAAGGTAGACATGGCAAATATCTAAAAAATGATAGCCGTAAATTCCATGTTGATGTTTTAGTATCAACATGGGATTTGCGGCATTTTGTTATGCCGTGTATTTCGCTTTGTATTTCTGAATCCGTTATTAGTGAATATTGTCCCAATGCACAGCGCTGCATTGATCCCTTCCATGTGGTTTCCTGGGCTATGGAAGCACTTGAAAAAGTACGGCGCAGAACATTGGCAGCAACAAGTTCTAAAGTTGGACCTTCGGAAAAAAGAAAGCCTGGAAGGCCTAGAAAAGGAGAGAAGGTCGAATCAGCCGCTAAAAAAGCGAAGGCAGTAAAATTCACCAAATTTGCATTGCTCAAGAATCCAGAAAATCTGTCTTCCGTACAGAAAGAACAGGTGGAATTTCTGTCCAAGGCGAATCCCCAATTATATCGGGCATATCTGCTTATCATAATCTTTATGCAGTGGATGCTCTTGGATATGGTGCACATAGTAATTTTAAAAATAAGGGACTGTCAAGTATTTTGTGTAAACTTCCTTGAGCCAGAAACCGGCTAAAACTTATAAGTTGACATTAATATCTTCCATCGTGATGCGGCCTTCAAAATAAATCATGAACTGCTCCAGCATTTGACTCCAATTCCAGTACGTTGGGCGGTTCCCACATTTCCATGTGATCTCTGTCATTGCCAGGTACAGCGTCTTGAAAAGGGCGTCATCGGTAGGAAAGACAACATGGTGTTTTCCTGCCTTTCTTAGCTGCCGGTTGAAGTTTTCTATTGCGTTGGTCGTGTAGATGATCTTCCGAATTTCCGGCGGATATTTAAAGTAGGTAGAGAGCTCTGGCCAACTTTCACGCCACGACTGAACCATTTTGTAATGGCTCTTCTCCCATTTGGCTGCCAGCTGTTCTAACGCATAGTTGGCGGCGTCCTCCGAAGGCGCCTTGTAGATCGCCAGCAGGTCAGGAAAAAAGGCTTTCCATTCTTTGTAACTCAGGAGATTTCAGGTCGTTCTGAGCTGGTGGACAATACAGCGCTGGATGTCTGTCTGCGGGAAAATAGCATGTATGGCTTCCACCATGCCCACCGGTCCATCTACGCAGATAATGCAGATGTCTTCGACTCCGCGGTTGCGAAGTTCTGATAGAATGCCTGTCCAATAGCGGCTTCCTTCTACCTGACAGATCCACATCCCCAAGACCTCTTTCTGCCCGTCAAGACCTATGCCAATGCCCACGTAGACGGCCTTATTAACTACGCGGTTTTCTTGTTGAACCTTGTAGAATGTGGCATCCAGATAAACCACCAGATATTTTTGCTGGAGAGGACGGTTCAGCCACTCTTTAGCAACCGGAAGAATGCAATGAGGGTTCAGTAGAGCGTCTTACTTTTTGTGAGAAAATTAAAAGAGAGTATTGCAATTTAAATCAAATGGTATTAAAATTAAAAGAGATGATTTAATTGTATAGAATTATGACTTTCACTTAACTGTTTTCCCGCCGTATGATAGGGGATGGTTACAATGGAAATGCATATTTGGCCGAATATTCTTCTTGTATCGATAACAATAGGAATAAGTGGCTATATGCCCATACAGGCTGCCGATGATGGTATATTGAACGCGCAGAGGCAGATCCTTCAGCAAAAAGAACAAAATATAGCTTCCAGACTCGGAGTGGAACAATCAGAAGAGCGTCTTCGTCAGGTCATGACGAGAACGCCCTCTGTTGCTATGGGTCTGGAAGCTTTTATTTTGCCAAAGGAAGAGAATAGTTTTCTGATCAAGCACTTCAGTCTGAAGGCGCCTGCTTACGGAGATCGGTTCCAATGGATTAATACCTACCTGTCCCAATTTGATGGACAGCGTATCGGGACGGAAGGGATCAACCGGCTTATGAAAGCCATCAATGGGGAAATTATGAACCGTGGCTATGTGACCACCCGGGTCTATGTGGAAGAACAAGACTTATCAACTGGGAAATTCTATTTCACGCTCCTTCCAGGGATTGTATCAGACATCCGATTCCGGAAAGAGACCTGGGGAACATGGCGGAACGCATCTGCCGTGAGAAAAGGGCGCATCCTGAATATTCGTGCCATCGAGCAGACCGTGGATAATTTCAACAGTGTTCCAGAACAGAAAGCAGACATCAAAATCGAGCCAGGGAAGAATGAGGGGGAAAGCGTTCTTGTTATCGATATAGAGCAGGGAAAACCTTATAAATTTTTCGTTACCTTGGACAACTCCGGTACAAGGGATACAGGGAAAGCCCAGCTGACTGGCGGCCTCCAGCTGTCCAATCCCTTCTCCATCAATGACACTTTCTACGCCAGCTGGAATGAAGATGCCACCTCGTCAGGTGAAAAGAAAGGGACGCGGGCAAACAGCATCTACTATACTGTGCCTTTTGGGGCAGACCGGCTGACCTTCAGCTACAACCGGAACCACTATCACCAGACCGTAGCCTACGCAGTGAATCCATTCATTTCCAGTGGGAAATTCAGCCAGACCTCTCTCACATGGACGCATCTTCTCCAGCGCACGCAGGTGAGCAAAACAGATATGGACATTGGATTTATCCATAAGACGAGGCACAGCTATATCGACGGCACAGAAATCGGGGTGCAGCGACAGAAGACTATGGCCGTTGAAATCGGCGTCAACCACAGGCGCTACTTCGGAGACAGCGTCATTGATGCCCGGCTCGCGTACCGCAGGGGCTTGCCATGGCTGGCGGATCCTGGACCTACAGACGGGCTCCCGGGAGAGGCGACCACCCGGTACAACATGTACATGGGAAACATCAACCTCACGACACCCATCACCCGGTCAGATATCTACAAAGCAGAGTACAATATGAACCTCCGTTTCCAGAAAAGCAACCAGCCTGTATACAGCAGTGAATTTCTTTCCATCGGCGGTTGGTACAGCGTGCGGGGATTCGACGGGGAACAGACCCTTTCCGCGGAAGACGGCGTTATTATGCGAAATGAGATCCGTTTCCCCTTCAAGACGCAGCCGCACCAGATATACCTGGCGCTGGATTACGGAAAAGTTTCCGGTCCGGGGACGAAATACCTGTTGGGAAAAGAACTGTTTGGCGGCGCCATCGGCATGCGGGGACATCTTGGACGCTTTTCCTATGACGCTTTCATCGGCTGGCCGCTGTATAAGCCGGCTGGATTTACCACAGCGTCCCGTACCTATGGCTTTACACTGACGGCAGAAATATAAGGGAATTTACAAAAATTCATAACGCCATATTTTGACGGATATTAGATATACCCTATCATTCCATATCTCGTATTCATTCCCATTTTCTCGGAGGTGCCACGATGAAAACCACCGGTAAAAAACAAAAATGGATCGCCCTTTCTCTTGCGATTGTTCTTCACTTAGAGGTTGTGCTGCCGGTCTATGCGGTGGTCACGCCTTCCAATGGGGCGACAGTAGGGACCGGAGTGAATAATGTGCCGGTGGTTAATATCGTAGCGCCCAATGACAAAGGACTATCCCATAACCAGTTCACAGATCTCAATGTGGGAAAAGAGGGGCTTGTCTTCAATAACGCAGTGCAGAACGCGCAGACGAAGCTCGCCGGGGCGGTGGCAGCCAATGCCACTCTCAATGGAAAACCGGCGGCCCTTATTCTTGCTGAAGTGACAGGCAGCCGGAATACGAACCTGAACGGCCTCATGGAAGTGGCAGGACAGAAAGCAGACCTTGTGATTGCCAATCCCAATGGCATCGTTGGAAATGGATTCGGCTTCATCAATGTGGGACGCGCCGTCCTTACCACAGGAAAGCCGGTCATCACAAATGGCCGCCTGGATCGTTTTGATGTACAGAAAGGGACTGTCGAAATCGCAGGGACTGGCAATAGCCCCTATGACAGCGATGGAAATACGATTTATGACACGGTGAATAAACTGGACATCTATGCAGCTGCCGCGAAAATTAATGGGGAACTCTGGGCGAAAGACCGCATGCATGTGGTTACGGGAAAGAACAGCGTCACCTATGACACCAGCGAAGCGGCACGTTCTTTTGAAGCCTCCGGTACCGATGTATCCCTTGATGTAGGCGCGCTCGGAGGTATGTATGCGGGGAAGATCTTCCTCGTGGGGACCAATAAAGGCCTTGGCGTCAACATATCGGGCAATATTCACGCAGATGACGAACTCCATATCACAAACAATGGGAAAATTGTATTCCAGAAGGGAAATCTTGTGGAAGAAACCAAAGATGGAGAAAATGTATCCTACTATACCGGCAATGTCTACTCTGGCGGCATCATGGATATTGATGCCAATGAGTCAGACATACAAAATGAAATAGCCGTATCCGCCAGCGGAAGCATCAATATCACGGCAGGCGGGAAACTGACCAATAGCGGCAGAATTATTGCTGGGGAGTCCTATGAGACGAATGAGGGAAGCGGCATCTTCGAACGCAAGGATGCCAATCTCACCATCAAGGCAGCTGAACTCGAAAATGTGAGAGGCATTCCAAAAGAAAATGAATCAGGTACCGGCCTCATGGGTGGTGTGCTGGACGCGTCTAATACACTGATAGCGACGATTACTGGCAATGCGACTGTGGGAGGGCAGATTTCCGCGGTCAATGACATTCATCTGTTTGCAAAAGATATGAATGTGACCGGCTCTGTGTATACAGAAAAAGGAGAACTCCATCTATCTGGTACAAAGGTCAAATATAATAAGGAAAACCTGAAAGCAAAAGACGAAGGAAGCATCCATATCACAGAAACCGATCCAGACCAGCCGGTGACGCCACCCGCTCCGGAGCCGCCGAGAAAGGCGGATGAACTGGCGACGCCGGATCTTCCCGGTACCGCGGGGACGGCAGCCACGAAGGTAGAAAACAAAGCAGATGACAGTACACTGGCTCTTACTGCCGACGACAGTGCGGATGGGAAATACAAACCAATTATCGACCATACGGCAAGCGGCATCGATCTCGTACAGATCGCCGAAGCCAATGCAAACGGCGTTTCCCGGAACCTCTACACAGATTTCAATATCAAATCCACTGGCCTCATCCTGAATAACGCGTCGAAATACGCCAAGACGGAACTGGGCGGATACATCGATAGAAATATGCGCATCGCCGGCAATGGGGCGCGGATCATCCTGAATGAAGTGACGAGTTCCCATGCCAGCACCCTGCAGGGATTCCTCGAAGTGGCAGGAAATAAAGCGAGCGTAGTCATTGCCAATGCAAATGGCATTTCCATAAACGGCGTGGGATTCATCAATACAGAGGCAGCGACCATCGCCGCGGGAAGCACCGTCCAATGGGCAGAGGGGACAATGTCCTACAGCAAGAATAAAGGACAGATCCATATCACCGGGGATGGCCTCGACGGTACGGCTGTAAGCACGCTCTCCCTCGTCGGGAACCATATAACCAACAACGCCAGCGAAATCTACGGAAATACCCTTGTTATTTCTGCTGACGGCACACTCTCCAATACGGGAAAAACAGGAGCGAAAAATGACCTGTCTCTTACTGCGGGGAACGTGGAGAATGCGGCAGAAGGCGTCATAGAAGCAGGAAGAAATCTCACGGCTGGAGTCACTGGTGGGATCCACCAGGATAAAGCTTCCATCAAAGCAGGGAACGCAATGAATATCACCGCAGGGTCCCTTTCCCAGGAAGGAGAAAGCCTGCTTTCCGCAGGGAAGGAAATGGACCTCTCCGTCAATGAAAGCATGACCAATAACCAATCCACCATTCTTTCATCAGGAAATATGGTCATTCACGCAGGGAGCCTGACCAATACAAATAGCGCCCTGCTGCAGGCGGGCGGAAATCTCATAGCAGAAGCAGACGCTATCACCAATACCCACAGCAATATCTATATCGAAGGGGACAGCCAGATCCGGGCGGGCTCCTTCACCAATACGGATGAATCCGCCTACCATACCGGCGGGAATCTCTCTATCACAGCGGACAGCCTCACCAATACCCGCTCAGCTATAGACATCCAGAAAAATATGACAGGCATCGCTGGCCGCTTCCTGAACGAAGACAACGGCTACTTTGGCGTGGGCGGGGATACGGAAATCACAGGGAATATCTTCACCAATAAGAGTCTTGGCACCCTCTTCTTCACGGGCGCGGCATCCATCACAGAGACCGGGGATTTTCTCCAGGAAGACGGACTCATGGCAGGCGGGAAATCCATTGCTGTCACCGCAAAGAATATCTACAACCAGAACAATACAAAGTATAAAGAAGGCTCCCTTCTCTCCGCAGCGGGCAATATTTCTCTCACCGCGGAAAATACCCTCCACAACCGGTCCAGCACGATCACAAGTGATGGGGACATCACCATCAAGGCGGTGGATGTGGTGAATGATAAAGAGAAATTTACTACAGGATGGGACGTGACCTATGAATACATCTCCTACAAGATTCCTCATCTTACTGCGCCTAACTATTACGATGCCATGCGGGAATTCACCAGGACCATCCATACTGGTGTTATTAAGGAAGAAACCAATGACGCAAAAATCCTTGCCAGCGGAAACATTTCCATTACCGCTGACAAGGACGTAAAGAACCACTACAGTCAGATCGCCGCTGGGAAAGATCTCACCGTAAATGCAGGCGGTACTGTAGAAAACATCGGCTATCAGGGAACCATCCACCATGATGACCTCGGGCGGGATAACCACTACTGGAAATATAAGAAACATAGACGGTTTCATATCGGCTGCCACTGGGTATATGGCACCACCGTCATTCCCTATGAAGACCATAATGTATATGACCAGGACTCCGGAGAGACTGCGGGCAGTGAACGGCTCTCCGTGATGAGCGGCGTAGGCAGTGTGAAAATCACGGCAGCCAATACCGTCAACAAAACCCTCGAAGCAGATGGTACGCAGTATGAAGATAGAGAAAAGAAAGTCTCTACGGATTTCACGGATAAACTCACCGGCAATGAAGCGAAGAATCCGCTGAACGCAAACCAGCAGCTCGTGATCTCCCAGCTCCAGTACAACAGCCGGATCTACTCCATGAATAAGGATCCCAGCGCGAAATACCTCATTGAGACCGATCCAAGATACGCAAATTACAGAAACTTCCTCTCCAGCGACTACCTTCTCGAGCGGGTGAAATCGGACCCGGAGAAAGTATCGAAACGCCTCGGGGACGGATACTTTGAACAGCAGCTCGTCATGCAGCAGATTCTCGGCCTCACAGGGAAGAAGTATCTCGATACCTACGGCAGCGACATGGACCAGTTCCGCGCCCTCATGGAAAGCGGGGCGGTGGCTGCTGAAGAAATGCATTTGGAGCTTGGCGTATCCCTCACCGCTGAGCAGGTGGCCAGTCTCACCTCAGACATTGTATGGCTCGTAAAAGAACATATCAATGGCCAAGACATACTCGTGCCGGAAGTATACCTGGCCAGCGTGAGAAAAGAAGACCTGAAACCGTCGGGCGCACTCATTACCGGCGGGAACGTGGCGCTCTACTCGAAACAGGACATCCAAAACATCGGCACCATCAGCGCGGATAGAACGGTTTCGCTCCATGGGGAGAATGTAGAAAATAAGGGTGGTACTATCGCGGGAGGCGATGTCTCCATCGAAGCGGAGAACGCTATCACCAACCGTAGCGGTACCATTTCTGCAAAAGAGAATGTCAATCTCAAAGCGGGAACCATTACCAATGAAACCGCCACAAAGACCACCCGGTACAAGGAACTGACTCAGACGGACATTGGAAATACCGCTGTGATCACGGGGAAGAATGTGACCCTTGAAGCTAAAGAAAATATCACGGACAGAGGAGGCCAGATCGCGGCAGGCGGGGACCTCAGCCTTAGTGCGGGCAAAAATATAAACATTGGAACCGTGGCGAAAGAAAAACATGTGGCCATTGCCTATGGAGGCTCCAGCGCGAAGCTCCACAGCGTACAGAATCATCAGAGCCTTCTTGCTGGTGAGAATGTCACCCTGAAAGCTGGAGAAGACGTGAATCTCCGTGGCGCGCTCACCAGCGCGGCGAAAGACACCAGCATCACAACAGGACGGGATGTGAATATGACCGCCGTGAAAAACCTCTACAGCGAAGAAAGTGAAGTGGGACACAGAGGCGGGAACTACTACAACCACAATAAGAAAGTGGATGAAACTGTCAGAGGGACGACCGTTGCCGGGAAGGAAAATACCGCTGTCACCGCGGGAGAGGATATCCTCGTCAAAGGAAGCAGCATCTCCACAGAGAAGGGGAAAGTATCTCTCAACGCGGGAGAAAATATCAATATAGAGAATGAAACCGAACGGCACGAACGGCTCCATGAATTCCATGAAAAAGTGAGCGGAATCCTTTCCACCAAGACCACGGACATCTACGATGCCAGCCGCGTCGACCAGGTGGTGGGAAGCAGCGTCTCCGGCGGAAGCGTAGACCTTACCAGCAAAAAAGACACCACCGTCAGAGGCAGTACCGTCATCGGGGACGGAGACGTCCATATCCAGACCGGCGGGAACTTCACCGCGGAAAGCGCGGACGAAGTGAGCCAGAGCGAATACATGAAACAAGTGAAAAAGAGCGGGCTCCTCGCGGGAGGCGGCCTCGGCATCACGATTGGGAAAGAAAAACAGAAAGACCAGTATGCCAGCCAGAATATAGAACAAGTGGGAAGCACCATCGGAAGCGTGGATGGGAGCGTGACCATTTCCAGTGATAAAAATGCCGCAGTGAAAGCCTCCAATGTCATCGCCGGGAAAGATATCCATATCACCGGGGAAAACGTAGATATCACCAGCAAGGACAGCACCTACAACTACCAGGAAAAGCACGAATACGAACGGAGCGGGCTATCTATTTCTGTAGGAGGTACGGTCGTTGATACCGTCCAGAATGTGATCCAGCCGCTCGAACGTGTCCATCAGGTCGAAGACAAACGCCTGGCGGCTCTCTATGGGGTCAAAGCAGGGCAGAATGTAAAAGATGGAATCAACGATGTAGAACTGGCGAAAAACCAGCTGAAACAGGCAGAAATGCCGTCAAATCAGGCCCAGAGCGCACTTGGAAAAGCGGAATTGGGACATGCGGCAGGAAATGTGACAGACCGGCAGCTGGCAGAAGCCCGGACCAATGCGGAAGCAGCCAAAGAAAACGCGAAAAAAGCCAGAGACAATCTGGTAAATCTCCATATAGGAATTGGCAGTGAAAAGAGCAAATCGGAAACCCGGAGTACGACGACAGTGGCGGAAGGCAGTACGGTCAAAGCGAAGGGCGACGTGACCATCACCTCTACAAAAGAAGACATCAATATCCATGGGAGCAGCGTAGAAGGAGAAAACGTCCACCTAAACGCAGCCACAGACCTGAACGTCACCGCTTCAGAGAATACGAACAAGACGAAAGAAGAACATACCGCCTTCAGCGGGAGCATCGGAGTCACCGTAGGCCTTGGCGGGGTCATGGGCGTAGACGCAGGATACAGCCGTGGGAAAGAAAATATCAAAGAAAACAGCACAACTTACAATGAAAGTACCGTCAAAGCGAAGAACGACCTTACCTTTGAAAGCGGGAAAGACACAAACATCCGGGGCGGGGCGATTTCTGGTGAAAAAGTGACGGGCAAGGTAGGCGGAGATCTAAATATAGAAAGCAAGAAGGACAGCAAAGACTACGAATCAAAGAGCGCATCCTCCGGGCTTGGCATCAGCTATAACCCGGCAAGCGGCGGCGTGAGCGTCACAGGCGGAGCGAGCAAAGGAAGCATAGAAAGCCGGTACGACAGCGTCACAAGCCAGAGCGGGATCTACGCAGGGAAAGAAGGATTCGATATCAGCGTAGAGAAAAATACGGATCTTAAGGGAGCCGTCATAGGAAGTAATGCACCAGCGGAAAAGAACCAGCTTACCACTGGCACTTTGACGTGGGAAGACACGAAGAACAAGGCAGAATATGAAGCAGGTGGAGTGGGCATTAATGTAAACACCAGCAGTGGAGCCAAACTGAATGAGAAAGGAATCACCCCATCCATCACACCAACCGTAAAGGGAGATGCGGACAGTACCACGAAATCCGCGGTAGCAGAAGGAACCATCACGATCAAGGACAAAGGAAACCAGAAACAGGATATCGGAGAACTGAATAGGAATATGACCAATAACCTGAATAAGCTGGGAGAGATCTTTGACAAAGATGATGCCAAAGAACGGCAGGAACTGGCCGGACTCTTTATGCAGGAAGCCATGGGACAACTGCACTACTGGAATCCAGATAGTGCAGAAGGGAAAGCGCTCAAGGCCATGGCACATGGCATTGTGGGAGAAATTGCAGCCAGAATTGCAGGAAATCAAGCAGGTTCAGGATTCTATGCGACTATGACCAATGAAGCATTAATAGGGGAAATTCATAAAATAGCCACAAAAGATCCAGCTTTGGCACAATGGATTAGTGCTGTTATTGGCGGTGCTGTTAATAAGGCTATAGATCATGGGTCATCTGCTGGCAGTACTGGAGCAATTGGAGGCACAAAGTGGAATTTAGAGGCTAGAGATACTGATAATGTATATATCGTGATATATGATCCAGCTTGGAGAAGGGGCGAGTATACATTTGGTCATACTGCATATAGTATTGGAAATGAACATGATGGCTATACAGTTGTTGGTTTCGGACCATCTTCTCTTACTGATTTTATCATTGGACCGGAATATGGAGATACATTAAATCCAGATTTTGCTGGATTGGGAAATTTGCATATTCAAGGAGCAATTACAGAAGAATATTATGACTCTATATCTGAGATTCAACATGCTAGGATATATGCAGTAAAGCTATCCGAGGATGAAACGGGAACATTAATAGATGCAATTAATACCTATCAGGGAAGTATGGAAAGAAAAAGGATTTCTTATTATGAACCGGATTATTCCAATCCATATTGGCGTTATAGTCTAATTGGAAATAACTGTAATAATTGGGTTATGAGAATTCTGAATCAGGTATTACCATCGTTAGATGAAAGACGAAAAAATATAGATTTTAAAGAGTTTGTACCAGGAAAACAAGGAGATAATCTTGACGAAGAAAATACCTTAATCACAAAGAGGATACGCCAATGATCAGACAGAAAGAAAAACATAATAATTGGATGAAAATACTTACAATAAATACAATAATATCTGTTATATTAATTGCCTTCATATTTCCTTTCCTTATTATTAGCATGTCTATATATGGACGAATGATATTAATTACCTTAATATCAGGTGTTTTCTCTCTCGTGATTCATGTAAATATAGATAAAGAGAGCTATATAGGTTGGCCGATGACACGGGGGATCATTCTTTTTTCAATTTATTTCTGTATAGCAAACATATTATGTTTACCCATCTCATTATATGGATTTGGTACATTTATTCCTATAGCGGAAATATTTGATGGAATAAGAAGAATGCAAGATATAGCTTTTAACCATGAAATTCCAATAGTAAGTGTAGTACTTGTAATTTATATTTCCATACAGATTACATCAATACTTACCCTTATAAGTTGGTGTTTACTACATGAAATCATCTCAAAAAATTTGAAGAGAACGTAATATGGCGGAAAAGAACCAGCTTACCACTGGCACTTTGACGTGGGAAGACCAACAAAACAATGCGGACTACAAAGCCAACGCCAGTGGTACCAATATCCAGGGAACAAGTACAGACGGAAAGATACACGGTGGCATCACGCCTGTCAGGACGCAGAATGTGAAAGATCATGCGGAAAGCACAACCAAAGCCGGTGTGGCAGAAGGTGTGATTACCATTACTGATAAAGAAAACCAGAAGCAGGATATAGGGACACTCAACAGAGATACCAAGAACAGCTTGAATAAACTGGCACAAATCTTTGATAAGGATGATGTTAAAGAAAAACAGGAATTTATAGGGATGTTCTCCACATATGCCTATAAAAAAGTGGGAGATATTGCGAGTGAACAGGGATGGGCCCCGGATGATCCAAGAAGGGCAGGGCTGCATGCTTTGGTAGGTGGATTGGTTTCTGGAATGGCAGGCGGAAATGCTTGGGCTGGAGCCGCCGGCGCAGGAACGATGGAACGATTACAACCGATACTGGATGAATACATGAAAAATCATCCAGATATGAGAGAATGGGCGGCCATCCTGGTGGGAAGTGCAGTAGGAAAACTGTCAGGAGACACCAATGCTGGCGCTTCCAATGCGCTTAGCGGGACCAAGTATAATTGGCTGAGTCATGAACAACAAATGGAGCGTGACAAGCTCATCGCGGAAGCAGAAGCGCGCGGAGATTATGAGGCGGCAGAACAGATCCGGGTTTACTATGAAAATCTAGATGAAGAACAGGATAGAACCAAAGATAAATTCGGCTGGTCATCAAGAGAGGAATTTTCTCCGGAGTCTGAGCAAGCGATTATCAATGGAACACAAGTTTATAGAGAATATCCAGATGAAGCAAAAACCGTCCTTATCAATGGTATAAGACTGGCTAAACAGGAAGGCTTAACGGGTTATCATTTTAATGGTGAAGACTATGTAGTCCTAAATATTGCGGCAGGAAGCAAATTTGGGGTTAGCGGCACATTAATAATGGATCGGATGGGAAACGTATATTTGACTGCCGGTGGTGGATTGGTAACGGGACTTAGTGGTACGATGGCGACCGGAAAGTTTAAGGAAGACACCAGTGAATGGACTGCAGAAATCTTTATCGATCGTATGACAGGAGCTTCCGTGTCATCAGGACTTGGTGGCTGGGGTGCTACCGGAAGTGTAAATATTTCTGCAAGCGGCGCCAGTCGAGAGATTGGAGTAAGTGGATGGGGGCTATCTGCAGTCCTTACAGGTAATAAGACAATCTATCTTTGCAATATAAATACAATATAGGAGGGTAGCATGAATTTGGAAAAAGATCCAAATAGGGAAAGAAAGACTGTTTTAGGGATAGATGCCCGGATATTTGATTTTGTTGGGGCGTCTATTCTTATCAGTATACTAACCTTATGGGCAGGAATATATGTGACCAATTATGAATATGTAGATCAACGACGAGATGAAATGGTGGAATTGTATAAGTCTATACCGTCTCCAGTTCAAGTCAAGAAAGATGACTATTATTTTTCAAGAAGATTAGTCACTTCAAACCTAAACGGAATAAGAATCTATAAAGCTGATTCGGATGCTAATATGAATTATTATAAGAGCTATCTGATAAAGAATAGATGGAATGATATTAGATTGAGAGAAAATATAGTAGAAGGGAAAAAACAATATTCAATAAGCGCAAATAAGAATGAAATGTTTTTAGAAATTGCACATTTTGATGAGACTGAAAAATGGGCATATTTTGTATATAAAAAAGATTGGATATATAAGATGGGATTTTAAGAGAGCGTAAAAAGATATACGCATGCTATATATCGGCATTGGCAGTGAAAAGAGCAAATCGGAAACCCGGAGCACGACGAACGTGGCCGAAGGCAGTACGGTCAAGGCGAAGGGTGACGTGACCATCACCTCTACAAAAGAAGACATCAATATCCATGGGAGCAGCGTAG
>OIXQ01000374.1_pt1 | contig 21391 bp, 18 predicted proteins | sample 1587791 | NCBI WGS metagenome assembly OIXQ01 (sample SAMN03283273) | human gut metagenome | biome: human-associated habitat; material: feces | host: Homo sapiens | place: Peru | collected 2012
ACACTGTACTGTTTCTCCCAAATTCACTTGTGAATTTGGAGCCACGTGTCTCTTGCGCTTCGCACAATTCACTCTTCAACAGTTTTATTTGAAAAAAGCAAGCTGATGCACCAAATGGCGGCAAGTCCTACAAGGCTGTATATAATTCTTGCAAAAACGGAATCCTGTCCGCCGCATATCCAGGCAACTAAATCGAATCTGAAAAGACCCACAAGCCCCCAGTTTATGCCGCCTATTATATTTAAAATAAGTGCAATAATATTGACAATTTTCATATTTATCACTCCAAAAATAAAAGTCATTAGTAGTATGATACTGCTAATGACTTTTATTCATTAATTTTGAATTTTTAAATATTAGTTACAATGATTTCGCACTTGCCGCAAATTTCATATTTGCCAAAGCCTGCCGGAATAAAGAAGCTGTCACCCTTTTTGAGCGCTTTGCCGTTTATTTTTCCTTCGCCGTCAATTACAAGCACGTGGTTAAAGGATTTATCATCTGCCTCAAGAGTAAGGTTTTTTTCAACGTCGTAATGATTAACGGTGAATAAGTCGCATTTTGTAAGAAGCGTTGAATCAAAGCCGTCGCCGATAACCTTGTCGCCCATAGGCTTAATATCATATTTCGGCGGCTCGGTAACAGATACGTCAACTGCTTTTTTTACGTGAAGTTCTCTCGGCTTTCCGTCTTTTCCTATTCTGCCGTAATCGTAAACTCTGTAGGTTGAATTTGAATTTTGCTGAATTTCTGCAATTAAAACACCCTTGCCGATAGCGTGAACGGTTCCGGCTTCAATAAAGAATAAATCACCCTTTTTAACATTAACCGTATTTAATACGTCAAGTAAAGTGTTTTCTTCAATTGCTTTTTTAAATTCTTCCTTGCTGATTTTTTCCTTAAAACCGTAAACAAGCTGAGCGTCAGGCGTTGCGTCAATAACATACCAAATTTCAGTTTTGCCAAACTCGTGCTCAACTCTTTTTGCGTATTCGTTGTCAGGGTGAACCTGAATTGATAAATTATCCTTAGCGTCAATAAGCTTGATAAGAACAGGGAAGTAAGGAAAATCTAAGCTCCTTGTGCCGACAAGCTTTTCTTTGCCCTCTTTTTCAATAACCTCTTCAAGCGTTTGACCGTCAAATTCACCGCCGTCAATTGTATTCATTCCGTCCTTATGGCACGAAAGCATCCATCCCTCAGCCAAAATGTCCAAATCACTTTTAAAACCAAAATCGGTTTTGAGCCTTGTGCCGCCCCAAATATAATCTTTGAATACGGGCTTAAGCTTTAAAATATCCATTTTATTTACCTCGAAAATATCTATAATACACATAGATTTTAATTATATTTATATAATATCAAAAAATCACTATACTTTCAATCAAAAATAGTGTAAAATATAAACATTAATTTCGGAGATTTTATTATGAATGTTTTGGATGTTCAAAATTTAACACTTTCTTTTGGTGAAAATACGCTTTTTTCCGACCTCTCGTTTGACATTCAGGATAAGGAAAAGGTCGGCTTTGTCGGTGTTAACGGCGCAGGCAAAACTTCACTTTTTAAGATTATTACAGGCGAGTATAAAGCTGACAGCGGCAATTGCTTTATTTCTAAAAATGCAAGGCTCGGCTATATGGAACAGCATACCTGCTCAAATGATAAAACAATTTGGGCGGAACTTGTTAGTGTATATGACGATTTAATTCAAATCGAAATTGAGCTTGATAGTATTAATGAAAAGCTTAAAACCAATCATTCAAAGGAACTTATTGACCGGCAGGAATATTTGAACGATGAGTTTACCCGAAACGGTGGGCTTACTTATAAATCTATGACTCGCTCGGCTCTTTTGGGCTTGGGCTTTAGCGAGGACGATTTTGATAAGCCTACTTCTAAGCTTTCAGGCGGTCAAAAATCTAAACTTATCCTTGCAAAACTTTTGCTTTCAAAGGCTGATTTTTTACTTCTTGATGAGCCTACAAATCATCTTGATATCAGTGCTATTGCGTGGTTAGAGGATTTTCTTAAAAATTTTAACGGCGCCTGCCTTATTATCAGCCACGACAGATATTTTCTTGACCGTGTAACGGATAAAACGATTGAGCTTGAAAATAAAAAGATGCGCTCATACAAGGGCAATTATTCCGAATTTCTTGTTAAAAAAGCGGCTGAGCAAAAAGCAATTGAAGAAAAATATGAGAATGATATGAAAGAGATTGAACGTCTTGAAGGTATCATTGCTCAGCAAAGGCAGTGGAACAGAGAAAAGAATATCAAAACTGCCGAGAGTAAGGAAAAGGTTGTTGAAAAAATTAAGGCTCAACTTGTAATTCCCGATAAAAAGCTTGAAAAAATCAGGTTTGATTTTACGCCTAAATGTGTATCGGGTGAGGACGTTTTAGAGGTTGACGGTCTTAAGAAATCTTTTGGGGAGCATATTGTTTTTCAAAACGCAAGCTTTAATGTTAAAAGGGGAGAACGAGTTTTCCTTTTGGGTGATAACGGCTGCGGCAAAACCACTCTTTTAAAAATTCTTATGGGTGATTTAAGCCGAGATGACGGAACATTTAAATTCGGCGCAAGTCTTATGACGGGATATTTCGACCAAGTTCAGGCTAAGCTTGACTTGAGCAAGACCGTGCTTGACGAGGTTTGGAGCGCATATCCGTTTATGACCGAAACTAAGGTCAGAAACGCACTTGCCGCCTTTCTCTTTAAAGGGAAAGAAGTTTACAGAAAACTTGACGTTTGTTCGGGCGGTGAGCGTGCAAGAGTTGCGCTTTTGAAACTTATGCTCGGCGGGTATAATTTTCTTTTGCTTGATGAGCCGACAAATCATCTTGATGCTTTTTCACGTGAGGAACTTGAAAATACACTTCTAAATTACAGCGGAACTATGCTTATTGTATCTCACGACAGATATTTTATTAATAAGCTTGCTACACGCATTGTTGAGCTTACTCCAAACGGCTGCAACAATTTCCTTGGAAATTATGATGATTACAGCGAGCACAGATATGTAAGCGAGGTTAAAAAAGAAGAAAAGCAAAAGCCTAAGGTTAATGATTATAAGCTTAAAAAAGAAAGGCAGAGTAATTTAAGAAAGCTTAATACTCTTTTAAAGCGTCTTGAGGAGGAGATTGATGAAACCGAAAATGAAATCGGCAAATACGAGTCAGAACTTTCGGGCGCAGGGTATGAAAAGCTTATGGAATATACTTCTAAAATCGACGAACTTTCAAAAAAGCGTGATGTGCTTTATGAAAAATGGGAGAATGCCTCTCTTGAACTTGCACAATTAGAGGAAGAATAGCTATGTCAAAAATTGTAGTTGTCGGCGGCGGAGCGGCAGGGCTTTTGTGTGCGGCTAAAAGTGCCGAAAAGGGCAACGATGTTATTATAATAGAAAAAATGAATAGATGCGGCAGAAAGCTTATGATTACAGGCAAGGGCAGATGTAATGTCACAAATGCAAGCTTTGAGCTTGACGATTTGATATCAAACGTACCTACAAACCCACGTTTTCTTTATTCTGCATTTTCAAATTTTATGCCGTATGATACTATGGCTTTGTTTGAAGAACTCGGCGTGCCGCTTAAAATAGAGAGGGGAAACCGTGTTTTTCCTCAAAGCGATAAAGCTGTTGATATTGTTGATGCACTTGTGAATTACGCTAAACAAAGCGGTGTTAAAATAATTCAAGGAAAAGTAAAGGCGTTTGAACTTGACGGTAATGCGATTAAAACGCTTATTCTTGATGATAAAACTAAAATTGAATGTGATAAGGTTTGCCTTTGCACGGGCGGTAAAAGCTATCCGCTTACAGGCTCAACAGGCGATGGATATACTCTTGCAAGGTCGGTAGGTCATACGATTACACCGTTAAAGCCAAGCCTTGTTCCTCTTGTTTGTCCTAATAATTTTATACCTAGGCTTCAGGGCTTGTCGCTTAAAAATATCGAAATCACTCTGTTTGAGGAAGAAAAGGCGATTTATTCTGATTTCGGAGAAATGATATTTACTCATTACGGTGTGTCCGGTCCTGTTATTTTGTCTGCTTCAAGCCATATTAAAAATATGGGTAAAAAGTCATATAAAATTAAGATAGATTTAAAACCTGCGCTTGATTTTCATACTCTTGATAAGCGTGTTTGCCGTGACTTTGAAGAATTTGCAAATAAAGATTTTGTTAATTCTCTTTCAAAACTCTTGCCGAATAAGCTTATTCCTGTTATAGTTTCATTAAGCGGTATTAAGTCAGGTGAAAAGGTTAATCAAATCACAAGAGAACAAAGGCTCAAGCTTGTTGATTTGATTAAAAATTTCTATGTCACTGTAAGTGATTTTCGTCCTATTGATGAGGCGATTGTAACCTCAGGCGGAGTAAATGTTAAGGAAATCAATCCTAAAACAATGTGTTCAAAAATAATTGATAATTTATATTTCGCAGGGGAAATTATAGATGTGGACGCATATACGGGCGGTTTTAATTTGCAAATTGCATTTTCAACTGCTGTTTTGTGCGCCGATAATATGTAAATAAATTAAAGAGGTAATTAGTGTGAAAAATCACACTAATTACACTATATTATATTGCTTTCAAAATTTGCCTGCGGCATAATTTTGAAATGGCTGAAATCACCATTTACGCCTGTTCAGGCAACGCAGGTCAATCAGGTGATTTTTAATAAACTATTTGTTGCCTGAAAGGCTATGGTGATTTTGATGAATGTTGCAATTGACGGCCCTGCAGGTGCAGGCAAATCCACAATAAGCAAGGGTGCGGCGGGGAAACTCGGCTTTATCTATGTTGATACGGGTGCTTTGTACCGTACAATCGCACTTAATGCCATAAGACGTGGTGTTATAGATAATGAAGATGAAGTTATTAAAATGCTTGATGATACCGATGTCAAACTCGGTTTTGAAAACGGCACACAATGCGTTTATCTCAACGGTGAGGAGGTTTCTGCCTTTATCCGCACTCCTGAAATTTCTATGGGCGCTTCCAAGGTGTCGGCTATTCCTAAGGTTAGGGAATATCTTCTTGACCTTCAAAGAGATATTGCTAAAAAGAATAATGTTATTATGGACGGCAGGGATATAGGTACAGTCGTTTTGCCTAATGCCGAGTGCAAAATTTTTCTTACCGCTTCTCCCCAGTGCCGTGCTCAAAGAAGATATAAGGAACTTATTGAAAAGGGCGAGAACGTTAAGTATGAGGACGTGTTAAATGACGTCAATGAGCGTGACTATAACGATTCTCACAGAAAAATTGCACCGCTTAAACCGAGTGAGGAGTCTGTTATTGCCGATACTTCAAAGCTGTCGCTTGACGAGTCAATTGCACTCATTGTAAAAATTATAAAGGAGCATATGTAAATTGAAAGAATTTGATTTTACCCAAATTAAACATTATAAGCTTTATAATTTTATTAAAGCTGTTTTTCGTCCTCTTGTTAAGCTTGTTTTTAAAGCAAAGTTTAAAGGACTTGAAAATGTGCCCCAAGACAAGGGCACTAAATACATAGTTGCCATTAACCATACCAGTGCGATTGACCCTATAATTGTTGCGTGTCCTAAGGAGCTTCCTCCGCTTCACTTTATGGCTAAGGTTGAACTTTTTCAAAATCCTTTTGGCGCTTGGTTTTTAACCCATATGTATGCTTTTCCCGTTAAAAGAGGAAAGGGTGATACTTCCGCTATAGAATACGGTGAAAAAATTCTTAATGAAGGTCATGTAATGGCTATTTGCCCTGAGGGTAAGAGAATTAAGGATAAAGGCGGTGTTCCGCAAAAGGCTAAAGCGGGAGTTGCCATTATTGCTAAGGCTACGGGCGCCGATGTTCTTCCTGTTGCAATTTGCTGCGACGGTAAAATTAAAGCCGGCAAGCAGGTTACTGTTTCTTACGGTAAACTTATCAAAAACAGTGAGCTTGGGCTTGACGGAGAAAATGTTGCACCGAGTGATATTAAAGCGGCAGCTAATATGGTAATGGGCAGAATTACCGAGCTTTGGGAGGCTGAACGCAATGCAGGTTAATCTTGCAAAAACAGCGGGCTTTTGCTTTGGAGTTGACAGGGCAGTTAATCTTGTTTATGATTTGCTTCAAAAGGGTGAGAAGGTTTGCACTCTCGGTCCGATTATTCACAATCAGCAGCTTGTTGATGATTTAAAAAGCAAAGGCGTTAAAATTATTGATGACGTTTGCGATTGCCCCAAGGGGTATACTGTTGTAATCAGAACTCACGGAGTTGAAAAAGAGGTTATCGATAAGGCTGAGGACAGTAATATTAATTTCATTAATGCAACGTGCCCTTTTGTTTTGAAAATTCATAAAATCGTGTCAGAACAGCCTGACGGTACGGTTACTCTTATTGCAGGGGACGAAAATCATCCTGAGGTTTTGGGTATTCGCTCCTACTGCAAGAGTGAAAGTTTCGTCTTTAAAAACGAAGATGAACTTCAAATAATTCTTGAAAATCTCCAAAATTCAGCCGAAAAATCGGTAATTTGTGTTTCTCAAACAACTTTTTCGCTAAAAGAATGGAAAAAATGCGAAAAAATAATAAAAAAACTATATACAAATTGCAAAATTTATAGTACAATATGTAATGCTACAGCCGATAGGCAGGAAGAAGCGGCACTGCTTTCAAAAAAAGCAGACGCTATGATTGTAATTGGCGGTAGGCATTCATCAAATACCTGTAAGCTCAGGGATGTTTGCAAGTCAAATGCCGATACGTTTCTTATTGAAACTGCGCAGGAACTTAAAAATATTGATTTGAGCAAATACAGTTATGTTGGTGTTACTGCCGGGGCTTCGACACCCTCGGTAATTATCAAGGAGGTACTAAAAACCATGTCCGAAGAAAAAATTGAAAAGGAAGTTGAAGTAGCTGCAACAGCTGCGGAGACAGCAGAAACCGCTGATAAGGCCGCTAAGGCTGCTGTCAAAGCATCTGCTGATGGTGAAGCAACCTTCGAAGAAATGCTTGAAGAATCATTCAGAGAAGATGAAAACAGCAAGGTCGTAACAGGTACTGTTGTCAACATTACTCCTACAGAGGTATTTGTAGACGTTGACGGTAGAAAGCAGACAGGCGTTATCGCACTTGATGATCTTTCCGCTGAACCTATCAGCAATCCAAGCCAAGCAGTTTCAATTGGTGACAAGCTTAGTCTTGTTATTATGAAAACTGATGACAGCGAGGGCGTTCTTAAGCTTTCTAAGAAGCTTGTGGATGCTTTTCAGGGATGGGAAGAAATCGTTAAGGCAAAGGAAAACGATGAAATTCTTGAAGGTGTTGTATCAGCAGTTGTTAAGGGCGGCGTAGTTGCCGTAACTAACGGTAGCAGAGTATTTATCCCTGCTTCTCAAACAGGTGTTCCGAGAAATCAGGAACTTGATGTTCTTAAGGGTACAACAGTTCGTTTCAGAATTATTGATATTAACCCTGCAAGACGTCGTGCAGTAGGCTCAATTAAGGTTGTTGCTAACGAGGAAAGAAAGGCACAGCAGGATGCATTATGGGCAACTCTCGAAGAGGGTCAGAAGCTCACAGGTACTGTTAAGTCATTAACAAGCTACGGTGCATTTGTTGATATCGGCGGTATGGACGGTATGATTCATATCAGCGAGCTTTCATGGAACAGAATCAAGCATCCGTCAGAGGTTGTTAATGTCGGCGATACTGTTGAGGTTACAATTAAGAAGCTTGACCCTGAAACAAGAAAGATTTCTCTCGGCTTTAAGAAGCTTGAGGACAACCCATGGGAAATCCTTAAGAGAGATTATCCTGTAGGCACTGATTGCAAAGCTAAGATTGTTGGTCTTGCATCATTTGGCGCATTTGCTAATATCCTTCCGGGTATTGACGGTCTTATCCACATCAGCCAGATTTCTTGGGAAAGAATTAACACTCCTGCCGATGTACTTAAGGTTGGCGATGAAGTTGACGTTAGAATTACTGAGGTTGACTTTGATAAGAAGAGAGTTTCTCTTTCAATGAAGGAACTTCTTCCTAAGCCAAACGCTGACGAGGCAGAGGCTGACGACGCAGACGACGCTGAATAATCTTACTTATTCAATATTTTACGGCTTCACGCATTTGTGTGAAGCCGTTTTTTATATGCTTATCAAAAAAACGGTATTGCATTTTGCAATACCGTTTTTGTTTATTTAATATTCAATTTCACCTTTATATACAAGGTTGCAGTCGCCTGTTAAGGTAACGCCGGTATCTGAATAATTAACTATCAAATCGCCGCCTTTAACTTTTACGGTGATATCTTCGTCTTTGTTGCAATATCCGTTTTCAACCGCTGCAATAACTGCCGCACAAGCACCTGTGCCGCAAGCCTGTGTCTCGCCGTTTCCACGCTCCCATACACGCATTTTAAGTGTTTTTGAATTAACTACCCTGACAAACTCGGTATTAACTCTTTCAGGGAAAATAGGCGCTGTTTCAAACTGAGGGCCGACGCTTTCAATATCAATCCTGTCTACATTGTCAACAAATACTACGCAGTGCGGATTGCCGACGGCACAGCAGGTGATATTGTACTGCTTTGAGCCTATTTCAGCAGGATAGTTGATAGCCTTTTCACTGTCAATCAAAACAGGAATTTTAGCTGCATTAAGCTCAGCTTTGCCCATTGATACCTTGACTGACGATACCTTTCCATCACGTGTAAATAGGCGAAGAACTTTTACACCCGAAGCTGTTTCTATAGTGATTTTATCTTTTTTGACGATATCGTTATCATAAAGGAATTTGCCCACACACCTTATCGAGTTGCCTGCCATCTTGCCCTCACTGCCGTCAAGATTAAAGACACGCATTTTAGCGTTTGCAATCTTGCTTTCTTCAATAAGAACTATTCCGTCGCCGCCGATACCCTTGTGCCTGTCGCAAAATTCAATTGCAAAACTTTCAGGACAAGTGATAATACCGCATTGATTATTAAAGAAAATGTAGTCGTCGCCGGTGCCTTGCATTTTGGAAAATTTAAGTATTCCTTTTTCTTTACGCATAAAGTTGATATCAACAAGCTCGGTGTTCGTTTCCTTGTAACGTGATGCAATGATATCCGCAACGGCATTGGCAGTATCGAGTGAAGTGATTGTAGCAATGCCAAGCTGATTTGCTCTGTTGTGAAGTTTGATGTAATCGGCAATCGATTTTTTGTCGCTTTTGCCTGTATATACAATGTAATCAAGCTGACCCGATTCAACAAGGTCCATAATGGAGTTGTCCTCTCTGAGCTTGTTTACAACATTAACCTTAATGCCCAAGCTTTCAATCGCCTTAGCCGTTTCGGGAGTAGCCCAAATCTTTGCGCCGAGGTCGTCAAGCTTTTTTGCAAGATTGACTATTTCAAATCTGTCCTGCTTGGTGACTGTTATAAGTACACCGTGCTCGTCTTTAGAATGGAAATCAGTTTTAAATCCTGCCGATACAAGTCCTTTAAACAATGCTTCCACAAGATTTTTGCCAACGCCTAAAACTTCGCCGGTTGACTTCATTTCAGGTCCTAACTTAGAGTTTACGTCATTCAGTTTTTCAAAGCTGAAAACAGGTACTTTAACCGCAACATAGGGCGGTGTTTTGTAAAGTCCGGTGCCGAAGCCGAGGTCTTTAAGCTTTTGACCCACCATGATTTTAGTTGCAAGTTCAACCATAGGAACGCCTGTTACCTTGCTGATATAAGGTATTGTTCTTGACGCTCTCGGATTAACCTCAATAACGTATAGTTCATTGTGATAAATAAGATATTGAATGTTTACAAGACCTTGTGTGCCAAGCTCAAGTGCAAGCTTTTGCGAAACGTCACAAATCTTTTCAAGCATCATATCGTTAAGATTGTAAGGGGGATAAACGGCAATTGAGTCGCCCGAGTGAACACCCGCTCTTTCAATATGCTCCATAATACCCGGTATAAGAACGTCCTCGCCGTCGGAAATACAATCAACCTCAAGTTCCGTTCCCATCATATATTTATCAACAAGTACGGGATTTTCAATTCCCTGCGCAAGTATGATTGCCATATACTGCTTAACGTCATCATCTGTGTACGCAATAGTCATATTTTGACCGCCGATAACGTATGACGGACGTAAAAGAACAGGATATTCAAGCCTTTCAGCCGCCGTCAAAGCCTCGTCAAGAGTCATAACGCTTTCGCCCTTCGGTCTGAATATTCCGTATTTTTCCAAAAGCTCGTCAAAACGTTCTCTGTCCTCGGCAATGTCGATTGATTCAGCGCTTGTTCCGAGAATTTTTATACCTTTTTGATCAAGGAATTTTGTGAGTTTTATAGCAGTCTGCCCGCCGAATGCAACAACAACGCCGATAGGATTTTCAGCTTTGATAACGTTCATAACGTCCTCGTTTGTAAGCGGCTCAAAATAAAGCCTGTCGCCCGTGTCAAAGTCGGTAGAAACCGTTTCAGGGTTGTTGTTTATAATGATAACCTCGTATCCAAGCTCTTTAAGAGTCCATACGCAGTGAACGCAGGAGTAGTCAAATTCAATACCCTGACCTATGCGTATAGGCCCTGAGCCTAATACGATTATTTTTTTCTTATCGCTCTTGTCAAGCTCTCTTGCCTCGCAATGCTCGTCGTAAGTTGAGTAAAAATAAGGCGTTTCAGCCTTGAACTCCGCACCGCAGGTGTCAACCATTTTGTAAACGCAGTCCTTGTGATATGTAAGGCTGCCGCCGCTGATTTTTTCAAGCGCCTTGTCAGGATAGCCTAATTTTTTACCTTTTAAATATTGCTCCTTTGAAAGCGGTTTGCCCTCAATTTCAAGCTCATATCTTGCAAGATTTTCAAGCTTTGCCAAAAACCATTCGTCAATCATAGTGATTTCGTGAATTTCGGCAATGCTCACACCTTCCTTGAGTGCTTTGAATACGGTAAATAATCTTATATCATCTTGGTCGTGCAATTTCTGCTTAATGTCAACGCCGTTTAATGCCTTGTTATTAAGCGTATCAAGCCCAATCTCAGCACCTCTGACTGCTTTCATAATTGCCTGCTCAAAGCTCGGCGCAATGCTCATAACCTCGCCGGTAGCCTTCATTTGAGTACCAAGCTTACGGGAAGCGTTTACAAACTTGTCAAACGGCCATTTCGGAAGTTTAACAACAACATAGTCAAGCGTAGGCTCAAAGCAAGCGCACGTTTTGCCCGTGATATCATTCTTGATTTCATCAAGAGTGTAGCCCAGTGCAATTTTGGTAGTTACTTTAGCAATAGGGTAACCCGTAGCCTTAGAAGCAAGCGCAGAAGAACGTGAAACTCTTGGATTAACCTCAATAACAGAATATTCAAAGCTCTCCGGATTTAATGCAAATTGACAGTTGCAACCGCCCTCAATTCCAAGCTCGGTAATAATGTCAAGAGATGCGCTTCTGAGCATTTGAAGTTCCTTGTCAGCAAGCGTTACGGCAGGGGCGATAACAATGCTGTCGCCTGTATGAACACCAACCGGGTCAAAGTTTTCCATTGAGCAAACTGCAATAACATTACCTACGCTGTCACGCATTACTTCAAATTCAATCTCTTTCCAGCCTGCGATGTATCTTTCAACAAGTACCTGAGTAATAGGTGAGAGCATTAAGCCGTTTTTGGCAATAACCTCAAGCTCGTGCTCGTTGTATGCAACGCCGCCGCCTGCACCGCCCAATGTAAAGGCAGGGCGAATAATAACAGGATAGCCAATATCGCTTGCAATTTCCTTTGCGTGGTCAACAGTGTATGCAATGTCGCTCGGCACAACAGGCTGATTAATTTTAACCATTGTGTCACGGAACATTTGCCTGTCCTCAGCCTTGTCTATAGCCTCGGCGTCCGTTCCCAAAAGCTTGACTCCCATTTCGTCAAGGTATCCGTCTTTTGCAAGCTGCATACCGATTGTAAGACCTGTTTGACCGCCAAGACCGCAAAGTATGGAATCGGGGCGCTCCTTTTCAATAATTCTTTTAACTGTTTCTTCCGTAAGCGGCTCAAGATATATGTGGTCGGCAAGCGCCTTATCAGTCATAATGGTCGCAGGGTTTGAGTTTACAAGTACAACCTCAATGCCTTCATCCTTAAGCACACGGCAAGCTTGTGCACCTGCATAGTCAAATTCTGCGGCTTGACCTATAACAATAGGGCCTGAGCCGATAACAAGTACCTTTTTTATGTCTTTATTAAGAGGCATTATTTGCTACCTCCCATCATTTCAATAAATTTGTCAAATATAAATCTTGTGTCGTGCGGACCTGAGCAAGCTTCGGGGTGAAATTGCACCGAAAAGGCTTTTTTATCGGGATAATCAACACCTTCGCACGTGCCGTCATTTGCATTAATGTAGCTAACTTTAGCCCCGACCTTTTCAATTTCCTCATTCACAACGGCATAGCCGTGGTTTTGCGAGGAAATATAAGTTCTGCCTGTTTCAAGATTTTTTACAGGTTGGTTTACGCCTCTGTGACCGTATTTTAACTTGGTTGTGTCACCGCCCTGACTGAGTGCTAAAAGCTGATGACCGAGGCATATTGCAAAAATAGGAACTTTTCCGACAAGCTTTTTAAGCTGCTCAATTGCTTCAACGTTTTCCTTGGGGTCGCCGGGACCGTTTGAAAGCATAATTCCGTCAGGGTTTAATGATAAAATGTCGTCTGCCTTTGTGTCATAAGGCATAACGGCAACATTGCAACCCCTCTTGTTAAGCTCTCTTATAATGTTTTTCTTTGTGCCGTAGTCGATTAAAACTACATTGTATTTGTGCTCATCTGACGCACTCATATATGGCCTTTTGCAAGATACGCTTTTAACTGCATCCTTAATCTCGTATGCTTTTAATTTGCCATAATCAACAGTTGCAGGGTTTGATGTGATAATCGCATTCATAACGCCTGCTTCTCTGATAGTTTTAGTTATTTCTCTTGTGTCAACGCCGTACACGCCGATGATATTATTTTCTTTAAGGTAATCGTCAAGCGTTTTTTCACACCTAAAGTTTGACGGCTCTTCACACCACTCACGTACTATGTAAGCCGAAACGTAGGATTTTTCGCTTTCCTTGTCCTCGTCAATAAAGCCGTAGTTGCCGATAAGAGGAAAGGTTTGCATAACAATTTGCCCAAAGTAACTGGGGTCTGTAAGCGTTTCAATATATCCGCCCATACCTGTGGTAAATACAAGCTCACCGGTTACTTCGCCGTTAGCGCCGAATCTTTTTCCTTCAAAAACATCACCGTTTGCAAGGCATATGTAAATCTTGTTTTCTTCCATATTTTCTTCCTGTATATTTATGTTCTAACGCCCATTTTTCTGTATATCAAACCGTAGGGGCGAACATTGTTCGCCCAATTTTTGATTAAAGCTATTATCCTAACAATTTAACGAGAACTGCCTTTTGAGCGTGAAGTCTGTTTTCCGCTTCGTCAAAGATTTCGTTTGCGTGTTCTTCAAATACTTTGGCTGTGATTTCCTCTTCTCTGTGAGCAGGAAGGCAGTGAAGCACCATGGCGTCGTCCTTGGCAACTCCCATAACCTCATCATTAATTTGGTAATCCTTAAATACCTTTTCTCTTTCTGCCTTTTCTTCTTCTTGACCCATTGAAGCCCAAACGTCGGTGTAAAGAATATCTGCGTCTTTTGCACATTCAAGAATGTTGCTTGAACACATAAAGTTGCCGTTTTCCTCAGCCCATTTCATAATTTCAGCGTCAGGCTTGTATTCGTCAGGGCAGGCGATAGCACAGCTCATACCCATTGTGATTGCACCTACAATAAGGCTGTTTGCCATATTGTTGCCGTCGCCTATAAAGCAGAATTTAAGTCCGTCAAAGCTCTTTTTATATTCACGAATTGTCATAAGGTCTGCAAGCACCTGGCAAGGATGGCAATAGTCAGTCAAGCCGTTAATGATAGGAATTGAGCCGTATTTTGCAAGGTCCTCAACCTCTTTTTGCTCAAAAGTTCTTATCATAATGCCGTCAAGGTAACGTGAAAGAACTCTTGCAGTATCTTCAACAGGTTCGCCTCTGCCGATTTGCAAGTCCCTGTTTGAAAGGAAAAGCGCCTGTCCGCCAAGCTGATACATACCTGTTTCAAAGCTTACCCTTGTTCTTGTAGAGCTTTTTTGAAAAATCATACCGAGTGTCTTGCCCTTAAGGTGATGATGCTCGATGCCGTGCTTTGTTTCATATTTGAGTTGGTCTGCAAGATTTAAAATATCTAATATCTCATGCTGGTCTAAATCTTTAAGCTTTAATAAATGTTTCATTTTTCAATTACCTCTTTCAATATTTTTAAACCTCTGTCAAGCTCAAGATAGCTTATGTTAAGAGCAGGAAGAAGTCTTATTTTTGTTTTGGCTGTTAATACGAGAAGTCCGTTTTCAAGGCATTCGCTTGCAATTTGCTTAGCATCTTTTTCGGTTTCAACGCCGAGCATAAGACCCATACCCGATACAGATTTAACACCTTTAATATTCATTAAAAAGTTTTTGATATATTCGCTTTTTTCTCTTACTGATTTTAAAAATTCGTCATCAATTCTTGAAACGATTGAAATTGCACCTGCCGCACAAACAGGATTGCCACCGAAAGTTGAGCCGTGAGAGCCGGGAGTGACGGTATCTTTAACCTTTTCGCCGAAAAGAACAGCACCCATTGGAAGCCCGCCTGCAAGCCCTTTTGCCGTTGAAACAATATCAGGCTTAATGTCGAAGTTTTCGTAAGCAAAATATCTGCCTGTTCTGCCGTTGCCCGTTTGCACTTCGTCAACAACCATAAGTATATCCTTTTCTTTTGCAAGCTTTTCAATGGCTTTTACAAAGTTATAGTCAAGATTATTTACGCCGCCTTCGCCTTGAATGCACTCAAACATAATTGCGCAAACATCATCAGTTGCCATTTCGTTAAGCTTTTCAATGTCATTTGCAGGGCAGTATTTAAAGCCGGGTGTAAACGGACCGAATACGGTATGGAAACTATCCTGTCCCGTAGCCGCAAGCGTTGTTATCGTTCTGCCGTGGAAAGAGTTTACAAGCGTGATAATCTCGCTTCTGCCCTCGCCGTACTTGTCGTATGAATATTTTCTTGCAAATTTGATTGCACCTTCATTTGCTTCTGCTCCCGAATTGCCGAAAAATACTTTTTTCATACCTGTTTTGTCGCAAAGCATTTTTGCAAGCCTTGCACAAGGCTCTGTGTAGTAAAGATTGCTGACGTGCTGCATCTTGTCAAGTTGCATTTCAACCGCCGCTTTCCATTCGTCATCGCAAATTCCAAACGCCGTTACTCCTATTCCGGAACCGAAATCTATGTATTGTTTTCCGTTGTCGTCGCTTATTGTTGAGCCTTTGCCATTGTTTAATGTTACGTTAAATCTGCCGTAAGCGTGAGCAACGTAATCATTGTCTAATTCTTTAGTTTCCATATTGTACCTCTTTATCTGCTTCTAAACATTGTTCCCATACCTTCATCGGTAAGAAGCTCCATAAGAATAGAGTGGGGAACACGTCCGTCGATAATAAATGCTTTTTTTACACCTTCCCTGAGCGCCTGAGTCATTGAATCAATTTTCGGTATCATTCCGCCGCTGATTATTCCCTCTGCAATAAGCGCAGGCGTGTCTGAAATATATACTCTGTGAATAAGAGTTGAATCGTCATCCTTATCTCTTAAAAGGCCGACTATATCAGTCATTGAAACGAGAGCCTCCGCTTTGAGTGCACCTGCAACAGCCGCCGCAGCAGTATCCGCATTAATGTTGTAGCAGTTGCCTTTTTCGTCATATCCGATTGTTGAAATAACAGGAATAAAATTGTGGTTGAGTACTTCTTCAATAACTTCGGTGTTTACTTCTTGAATTTCACCTACAAAGCCGTGACTGTCATCAAGCGCTTTGCACTTAATCATATTTCCGTCCATACCTGAAAGACCGATTGCGTGACCGCCCATATTGCCGATTTGGCAAACAAGGTCTTTATTAACCTTTCCCGCAAGCACCATTTGAACAACGTCAACCGTATCCTTGTCGGTGACTCTAAGTCCGTTTTCAAACTTGCTTTCAATGTGCATTTTTTCAAGCGTTTTGTTAATTGCAGGTCCGCCGCCGTGAACAAGCACAACTTTAATTCCGACAGTTGTTAAAAGCACGAGGTCACGCATAACAGCCTCTTTCAATTCGTCGTTTATCATAGCGTTTCCGCCGTATTTAACAACTACTGTTTTCTTTCTGTATTTTTGAATGTGCGGCAGAGCGTGTGCAATTATTTCCGCTTTCTGCGCATTGTTAATGTTGTTATCCATAGTATGTAATCCTTATTTTTGTTTCGTAGGGAAGGGGTTTGCTCCTTCCGATTTTAATTTTAAAATATTGTTGTTTTTACCGTATCACGTAGGGGCGACCATTGGTCGCCCGCTTTGGGTTGCATTTTGAGTTTATAACAGTATTCGCCAAATTTGGAGCCACTGCGTCGTCGCAAATTCCGTATCGCTCAAAATAACTTTTTTAAGTATTTGACTTGAAGTTATTTATCGCTCACTTCATTGCTCCTCCTTTCAAAAGTTGCCGTACGGTTGTGCGTCAATTTTTGACTTTCTTATGATTTGACTTGATAGTGCTGCTGTTTTAATAACGTTTATCAAGTACGATAATCTCCGTTAATCTTTACGTAATCGTAAGTCAAATCACAACCCCAAGCGGTTGCGTTTTCATTGCCTTGATTAAGATTAATATCAATATAAATTTCGTCGCTTGAAAGGACTTTTGCTGCCTTTTCCTCGCTGAACTCGATACCTGAGCCGTTTTTGCAAACCTCAACCGTGCCATATTTGCTTCTTAAATCAACGTCAACCTTGTTAATGTCAAATTCTGCGTCGGCATATCCGATTGCGCAAAGCACACGTCCCCAGTTAGCGTCCTCGCCGAACATTGCGGCTTTGAAAAGAGAAGAGCAAACAACACTTTTTGCAACAGTAATTGCCGTATCCTTGTCAGGAGCACCGTCGCAAATACATTCAAGAAGCTTGCTTGCGCCTTCGCCGTCCTTTGCAAGCATTCTTGTGAGATTTGCCATAACTTCGTAAAGTGCATTTTTAAACGTGTAAAATTCTTCGCCCTCACAGGTGATTTCCTCATTTCCTGCAAGTCCATTTGCCATAAGGCTTACCATATCGTTGGTTGAGGTGTCGCCGTCAACCGAAAGGCAATTGTAAGTAACCTTTACTATTTCGCTAAGCGCCTTTTGAAGCATATGGGATGAAACAGCGCAGTCACTTGTAATAAAGTTGAGCGTCGTTGCCATATTGGGATGAATCATACCTGAGCCTTTAGCCATACCGCCGAGCGTGCACTTAACACCGCCGATTTCAAATTCAACAGCATATTCCTTTTTTATTGTATCAGTTGTCATAATGGCAGTCGAAGCTTCCTCGTTCTTGCCGTAATCAAGCTCTTTTACAAGAATAGGAACCGCCTTTTCAATCGGCTCAATCGGAAGTACCTGACCTATAACACCTGTTGAAGCAACAATAACCTGCTCCTTAGGAATGTTAAGCTCGTTTGCCACAAGCTCACACATTTTGTCTGCCTTTTCAACACCGTCGGCATTGCAAGTGTTGGCATTTTTTGAGTTAGCGATAACTGCAATCGCTTTGTTTCCGCTTTTTTCCAAGTTCGCTTTTGTTACAAGGATAGGTGCGCCTTTAACCTTGTTTTGAGTATAAACTGCCGCCGCATTGCAAAGCACATCACTTGTAAAAAGGCATATGTCGTTTTTATGCTTAATGTTTGGGTCAAAGTTTTCAACATTAGGCTTTTTTATTCCGCAATACGTGCCGCTTGCTTTAAAGCCCTTTGCCGCACATATTCCGCCGTCAATATATTTCATAATTATCATTCTCCTATATTAAGACCTGTTTTTTCGTCAATCCCCATTGCAATGTTAAGGCATTGAATGGCTGCGCCCGAAGCGCCTTTGCCTAAATTGTCAAATCGGGATGTGATGATAATTCTGTCATCGTTTCCGTTAATTTCAATTTCCATATCGTCACGGTTTGCAAAATTATTTGAACCAATCATATTCTCGCTGTAGCCGAGAGGTCTGACCTTGACAATGTCACTGCCGTCGAAATGTTCGGCAAACATTTCATAAATATCCTCTTTAGTATATTTCTTACTCATCTTGTCCGTGTAAAGAGGAATGTTTACAAGCATACCTTGCGGATAGTCACAAATAATCGGTGTAAAAATAGGCTCTTTTGAAAGATTTGAAATTGCCTTCATTTCCTTAAGATGCTTGTGCTGTTGCGTAAGTGCATAAATTCTCGGCGAGTCAAGCTCCTTATCTCTGTTTTTGTCCTCATATTGCGCAATGCCCTTTTTGCCTGCGCCCGTGTAGCCACTCATTGCAAAGCAAACAATGTCATAGTCGTTTGAAATAAATCCGCTTTTTACAAGTGGATAAACTATAGAATTAAATCCGCTTGCATAGCAGCCGGGAACAGCAATTCGATTGCTTGTTTCAATCTTTTTTCTAAACTCCTCAGAAAGTTCCGCAAAGCCGTAAGCCCAATTAAAAAGTGTTCTGTGTGCCGTTGAGGTGTCAATGATTTTTACCTTGTCGTTTTCAACAAGCTCAACCGCCTCAATTGAAGCCGCATCGGGAAGGCAAAGGAAAGTAATATCACTTTCGTTTATCATTTTTGCTCGCTCTTTTGGATTTTTTCTCTTTTCGGGGTCAATAAGTAAAAGCTCAATATCATTTCTGTTTTCAAATCTTTGATAAATCTTAAGACCTGTTGTTCCGTCTTTACCGTCAATGAATATTCGTTTCATTTTTATACATTATCTCCGTTAATTATTTTCTATTGTTTTCTATTATACACAGTGATTTTGTAATGTCAATAGTTATAGAAAAATTGTTATAAATATACATAAAATTGAATAAATATGCGTATAAAACGTATATCTCAAAATTATTTTTTAAAAGAGAATTTTTTTGTACTGTCACTTGAAAAAGATGAGAAATCGTATAATATTGATAAATTAACAGGTATATCCTGTGCCACCCGAAGTCCACCCAAATATAATATAAAGAAAGGATAATTTTTATCAGCAAGGATATTTTGATTTCCTTGGTTTCAATGCTCGGTACGGTCATAGGCACATTTGGAGGTATTTTAACCTCATCTAAGCTTACATCTTTTAGAATTGAACAGCTTGAAAAAAAGGTTGATAAGCATAATAATTTCGCAAGCCGAATGCCCGTTATCGAAGAACAAATTAAGGTTATAAATCATAGAATAGACGACTTGGAAAGGGAGGCAAAAAATTATGAAAATCACTAAACAAACATTAAACAGAGCTTTAAGGACGTTTATCCAAACTGCTATAGGCTATGCGGCAATTAACATTGTGACAATCGATTTTTCTGCATCAAAGCAGGTGCTTAAATCGGCGCTTATCGGTCTTGGTGTTTCGGCTGTTTCGGCAGGCATTTCTGCAGTAATGAACTTGGAAAAGAGGTGCGGCAATGACGTTTGATTCTTTTGTTAAAAGATATATCGGTAAGGCGGTTGATTACGACGGCGTTGCGGGAGTGCAATGTGTCGACCTTGTTAAGCTTTATCTTTATAATGTTTTCGGCATACGTGCAGGTGCGTGGGGAAATGCAAGAGATTATTGGCTTGATTTTTCATCACACCCAACTATGACCGCAAATTTCACCAAAATAAAAAATACACCCTCTTTCATTCCGAAAAAGGGCGATATAGTTGTGTGGAACGGAGATATTTCAACGAAAAATAATTACGGCCATATTGCAATTGCAACAGGGGAGGGAGATACTAATACATTTTATTCTTACGATTCAAATTGGAATAAAAAAGAAATGCAAAAGGTAAAGCATACCTATTATGCACTTTACGGCGTTCTTCGTCCTAAAAGCACAAGAGTACTTTCCAATCCTCCTGATATTGCGCTTGGTGACTATTCGCTTACAAATGTTCGTGGAATTTATAAAGGCGCAGGGGCTAAAACAGGAAGGAAAAAAGTTAAAGAAATAACTAAAAATGCAAAAAAATCAGCAACATCAAAGAAAAAAGATGATGCTGCATATCTTAAAGCGGGAACTGCCGTTTCCGTTCTCGAAACAAAACTTATTTCAACGGGTAATCTCTGGGCACGTATCCCCAGCGGCTGGCTTTGTATTTGGGAATATGAAAAAGATAAGCTGTTTATAAAATAAAACGCAAGATTTCAATTTTACACACTTTTTACACACTTTGGCGGAGTGTAAAGGGGTTTCAAAGGGATTTTGTTTGATTGTAAATAATAAAGAAAAAAGCCCCGAAATGCGCATAAATATATGCGTTTTCGGGGCTTTTATGGTGGAGCTGATAACCGGACTTGAACCGGTGACCTCATCCTTACCAAGGATGTGCTCTACCACCTGAGCCATATCAGCAAAAATGGCGACCCGGAACGGGTTCGAACCGTCGACCTCTAGCGTGACAGGCTAGCGTTCTAACCAACTGAACTACCGGGCCATTGCGAAATGTATTATATAGTATGTTGACTTTAATGTCAAGATTTATTTTCGAATTTATTAAAAAAAATAGAATTATATTGACGAACTTTGCAATACATTATATCCCATAACTTGATGTAATCGGGTCTTTGAAAAGCGGGATAAGCGGCGGGGCAAAGGTGAAAAGTATAAATATTGCACCCATAATTATAAACAAAATTACGGCGGTAATATTTTTACCCGTTTCCTGCATTTTTTCGCTCTTTATAATAATGTAATCAAGCAAAAATGCGATAAATACGCCAATAAAAAATGAAAGAATATTGAGCCAATCGATATTTTTGCCCATTATTCCCGTGTAGGTGTAGAAAAATGAAAGCGTAGCCGTCATTCCGACAAATACGCCGATAAATTTGGCAGGCAAAATATTTTTTGTGCCTTTCATAATAAATGCTTGTATAACCGTCCATATTAAATAAGGAAAGAAGATTAGTTTTAAATGTTCCCAAGGACTTTCGTTAATTGGGCAGAATAATGCCGCAATAACGCTTTTGTTTGTCCATTCATACACAAAATGCGCAAGCGTGCCTATAATGCTTACAAAAACGAAGCCTATAATATCATATTTTAATAATTTTTTGCTCATTTTATCACCCGATTTATTATATGTTATAAATATATAGATTATAAATTGAAATATTTGCTTGACATTTTGAATGAGTTATGATAAAGTATAACACGCACGAGATGTGCAAAATTTAATCTTGACAGGTTTAACCCGTCAGCTTGCAGAAGTACTCAAGTTGGTGACGAGGCGCCCCTGCTAAGGGCGTAGGTCGGGT
>OIXQ01000377.1_pt1 | contig 21276 bp, 17 predicted proteins | sample 1587791 | NCBI WGS metagenome assembly OIXQ01 (sample SAMN03283273) | human gut metagenome | biome: human-associated habitat; material: feces | host: Homo sapiens | place: Peru | collected 2012
GGGAAGCGGAGTTGTCATTGCCGGTGACGGTGGTCATGGGCAGGGAGACGAAGAAGGGATTGGTGGTGGAAGTGACCATTTCGGGAACCTTGGTTTCCACCAGCAGATACAGACCTACGGGCAGATTCTTGGCAGAGGTCTTGCCGACTTCGTTGGTGGGGGCCATAGCTGTACCGCCGTTGCGAATGAAGGTTTCCAAGGCGTTCTTTCAAGGTTCAGGTGAGGGGGGAGAGGTGTCTCTCTGAAGAACCCCCTCAAGTGGTAGGCATCGAGAAGGGCCAAAAGTAAAGGTAAAAAGGAAAAAAAGTGAAAAAATTTTTCGGAAGCAAAAAGCAGCATTCTTCTGTTGCATAAAAGCAAGGGAAGAATGCTGTTAAAGTGATGTGAAATTAAAAAAGTAAGTGGGGGAATGTTCTATGCAGAGTTTACTATTTCTATGCGCTGTGATAAGATAGAATCACAATGATAACACATAGAAGGAGGGTCCCCCGTTATGAGGAAGAACGAAGAAAAGATTGCGATATATTCTCGAAAGTCAAAATTCACCGGTAAGGGCGAAAGTATTGGAAACCAAATCGAACTATGCAGAGACTATGTCCGCAATATGTTCGGTGAAAGGTATGTGGAACTTTGTGAAGTTTTTGAAGATGAAGGCTTTTCCGGCGGCAACTTAAAAAGACCAGCGTTTCAGAGAATGATGGCTGATGTGCGCAAACGGAAATTCAAAGCAATTGTTGTGTATCGCTTGGACAGAATCAGCCGTAATATCAGCGACTTCACCGGATTGATCGATGAACTGACAAAGCTGGATGTGTCCTTTGTATCGATTCGTGAGCAGTTTGACACCAGCACACCGATGGGGAGGGCGATGATGTTTATTATCTCCGTGTTTTCTCAGTTGGAGCGGGAGACCATTGCAGAACGCATTCGGGACAATATGCACGAGTTGGCGAAGACCGGTCGTTGGCTTGGTGGAACTGCGCCGTTGGGGTATCGGTCGAAACCTGTGAGCAAAATCACGATAGACGGCAAAGAGAGAAAATCCTTCTGTTTGGAGCCTGTGCCGGAAGAAATCGACATTCCGAAACTGATTTATGATTTGTATACGCAATCGGATTCTCTGACAGCCGTGGAGGCGGAGCTTCTGCGTAGAAGAATCAAGACAAAGCTAGGAAAGAACTTTTCACGCTTTGCAATCAAGGCAATCCTTCAGAATCCTGTGTACATGGTGGCAGATGAAGACGCTTATGATTTCTTTACGGAAAGAAAAGCAGAGGTCTGTTTTCCCAAATCAGCGTTTGACGGAAGCTGTGGAATTATGGCCTATAATCGAACAGACCAGGAAAAGGGCAGGGCAATGATCCTGCTCCCAATGGAGGAGTGGATCATCGCCCTTGGAAAACACCCAGGAATTGTGCCATCGAAACAATGGATCACCGTACAGCAGTCTTTGGAACGCAATAAATCCAAAGGCTATCGGAAGCCGAGAAATAATGAGGCGCTGCTTACCGGCATGATTTACTGCTCCTGCGGTGAGAGGATGTATCCGAAGCTGACGGAACGGAGAACCGGAAGCGGGGAACTGATTTACACCTATGTATGCAAGATGAAGGAGCGGAGCAAGCGCACCAGATGTAATAAACGGAACGCAAACGGTAATATCCTGGATGCGGCGATTATCGAACAGCTGAAGACGCTGACGGAAAAAGACAGTGCCTTTATGAAGCAGATGGAAAAGAGCAGGCAATTCTATACCGGAAACAGGGAGCAGTACGACACGCAGCTTACGAAGCTGAGAGAGGAGCTTGCGCAGAACGAAAAAATTATAGCAGGTCTGCTGGACTCTCTGGGCATGGTCGGGGATTCCATCGCCCGGCCCAGTGTGCTGAGGCGTATTGAAGAACTGACAGAAGCCAACAGGGTGCTTGACTGCCGGATTCTGGAGTTGGAGGGCCTGGTCACTGCGAATCACTTGAGTGACGGAGAATTCGATTTACTGAGACAGATACTGGCAATGCTTCGAGAAAATGTAGACCAAATGTCCGTCGAAGAAAAACGTGCTGCCGTTCGCACGGTTGTTCGCAAGGTGATCTGGGACGGAGTAAACGCCCATGTGGTTCTGTTCGGAGCGGAGGATGGAGACCTGGATTACCCCAATATAGATGACCGGCTTTCTGAGGCCGGTGAAGACGATGAAAACGATTTGGAAGACCTCGTAGATGCTGAATGCGAAGAAAGTGGCATAAATGACGCATTCATGGAAGAAAACGGGACTTTTGCTGCGCCTAAAAGTCGTTGGGGAGATGGTAGCAAATGAAATCCTGATGTATTTTCGCTCCCAGCGAAAGAGCGCCCAGGATGTATCCCTGTCGGACTACATCGACACCGGGGTGGACGGGGCGCCGCTGGAGCTGATGGACGTGGTGGCGGAGGACACCGACCTGCTGGAGCAGATTTGCAGTCAGGAACAGGCAGAGCAGCTCCGGGAAGCGGTGGAGCAGGTGCTCTCTCCCCAGGAGAGGCAGGTGATCGTCCTGCGCTACGGCCTGGACGGCCAGAGCCCCAAGCGGCAGCGGGAGGTGGCAGGGCTTACCGGCATCAGCCGCAGCTATGTATCCCGAATCGAGAAGCGAGCCTTAGAGAAGCTTCGTCAGGCGCTGGAGGAATGAAAATCCGGCAAAAACGTGGATTTTATTTGACTGGATGCCCTGGTTCTGGTATAATATTTCCTCAGAAAATCACAACGAAGCCTTTTGGAGGAAATAGATATGCGAATGAGAAGAATGCGCAATCTGGAGCCCAGGACGGAAAAGTGCGGGGCCTACCGGATTGGGGAACCTGCCGCGCACAAGGGAGCCTGGCGGGAACTGAAGCCCGGCTGTAGGGAGCTATGGGTGGAGGTTGGCTGCGGCAAGGGGAAATTCACCGCCGAAACCGCCCAGGCAAACCCGGAGGTGCTGCTGATTGCCGTGGAGCGGTGCCGGGAGGCCATGGTGGTGGCCATGGAGAAGGCTCAGGCCATGGGTCTTAGCAATGTGTTTTTTATCGACATGGACGTTGCCAACATGGAAGACATTTTCGCCCCCGGGGAGATCGACCGGCTGTTCATCAACTTCCCTGACCCCTGGCCTCGGAAGAAGAACGCCAAGCGTCGGCTGACTTACCGAACCTTCCTGGAAAAATACTGTCATGTGGTTCGGGAAAACGGGGAAATCCACTTCAAAACCGACAATGCCCCCCTCTTCGAGTTCTCTCTGGAGGAATTTGCCGCCTGCGGTCTGGAGGCCAAAAATCTGACCCGGGATCTGCATAAGGACGGCATTGTGGGCATCATGACGGGCTACGAGGAGAAATTCTACGGCCTGGGCACTCCCATCAACCGGTGCGAGGTAATCTGCAAGCCCTTCGTGCTGCCGCCGGAAGAGAAGAAAAAGCCCCAGGAGGCTCCGGAGGCAGCACAATGACCTATTACGGAGGAAGCTGCGACGTAGCCGTCATCGGCGCGGGTCATGCCGGCATCGAGGCGGCACTGGCGACCGCCCGGCTGGGGCTGCACACCATTCTTTTCACCATCAACCTGGACGCGGTGGGCAACATGCCCTGCAATCCGGCCATCGGCGGCACCGGCAAGGGTCACCTGGTTCGGGAGCTGGACGCCCTGGGCGGCGAAATGGGTGTGGCGGCAGATCACTGCTGCATCCAGTACCGGATGCTCAACCGGGGCAAAGGCCCGGCAGTCCACTCTCTTCGGGCTCAGGCAGACCGGCGGGAATATCAGAAGTACATGAAGCACACCCTGGAGCTTCAGGAACATCTGGAGCTGAAGCAGGCACAGATCGTGGCGGTGCTGACAAAGGACGGGGCAGTGTGCGGGGTGCGCACCCAGTTGGGGGCGGAGTATGCAGCCAAGGCCGTGGTCATCGCCACGGGAACCTATCTTGACAGCACGGTGATCACCGGCGAAAGCGTCGTTCCCTCGGGCCCGGACGGAATGCACCCCAGCGTAGGCCTGGCGGACAATCTGCGAAGCCTGGGCCTGTCTCTGCGCCGGTTCAAAACCGGCACACCCCCCCGGGTGAACCGGCGGAGCATCGATTTTTCTAAAATGGAAGTGCAGCCTGGAGACGACACCGTGGAGCCCTTCTCCTTCCGCACCACCTGTAAGCCCTGCAACGAGGCGGTGTGCTACCTGACCTACACCAACGAGGAAACCCACAGAATCATCCGGGAGAATCTCTACCGCAGTCCCATGTACGACGGCACCATTTCCGGCGTTGGCCCCCGGTACTGCCCCAGCATCGAGACGAAAATCGTCCGCTTCGCCGACAAGTCCCGGCATCAGCTTTTTATCGAGCCCTGCGGCAGAGACACCGAGGAAATGTACATCCAGGGCTTTTCCAGCAGTCTGCCCGAGGATGTGCAGGTGCAAATGCTGCGCACCGTTCCCGGCCTGGAGCACGCGGAAATGATGCGCCCGGCCTATGCCATCGAATACGAGTGCATTGACCCCACCGGCCTGAAGCCCACCCTGGAAACCAAAGCGGTGGCGGGGCTTTACGGTGCGGGACAGTTCAACGGAACCTCCGGCTACGAGGAGGCGGCGGCGCAGGGGCTGATTGCCGGCATCAACGCCGCTCTGAAAATTCAGGGCAAACCGCCCCTGATTCTCACCCGGGACACCAGCTATATCGGAACCTTGATCGATGACCTGGTGACCAAGGGTACCCAGGAGCCTTACCGGATTATGACCAGCCGTTCGGAGTATCGGCTCCTGCACCGGCAGGACAACGCCGACCAGCGTTTGACCCATATCGGCGCGGAAATCGGTCTGGTGCCCCAGGAGCAGCTGAAAGCGGTGGAGGAAAAGTATGACCGGGTGCGCCGGGAAATTGCCCGCCTGGAGGGCAGCGGCGTAGCCGCCTGCGAAGAGCTGAATGCCATGCTGGAGGCCAAGGGTTCTGCCCCGGTCACCGGCTCTGCCAGACTTGCCGATTTGATTCGCCGCCCCCAGGTGAGCTACGAGGATATCGCCCCCTTTGACCGGCAGCGGCCGGAGCTTTCTAAGGCCGTGACGGAGGAAGTGGAAATTCAGCTGAAATACGCGGGATACCTGGCTCGGCAGGAAAAGCAGGTGGCGGAATTCAAGCGGGAGGAAGCCCGGAAAATCCCTGAGGACATGGACTATCGCGCCATCGCCGGTCTGCGGCTGGAGGCCCAGGAAAAGCTCAGCACCATCCGGCCGGTTTCCGTAGGTCAGGCGGGGCGGATTTCCGGGGTCAGCCCGGCGGACATCGGCGTACTGCTTATCTATCTGGAACAGAAAAAGGGCGGCTCCCAGTGAGCCGCCCAACAACTTCATTCTAGCACAGGAGCGGGAACAGGTCAAGGCGGAAATAGTATAAATTACTAAAATCTTCTCTTTGCACAAAGAGAAATTGGCTATTTTATACAATATCCCATCTTGCAAACCGGGAATTCCTATGCTAATATAAAGGCACAAAAGGAAAGCACCTCTCCTCAAAAGAGAAAGCTTCCTTAGACAGCCGTTCTTCTGAAAGTACGAAGGAAAGACACAACGAAAGTAAGTAGGAAGTGTAAAATCTGAGAACAGGAAGAAAAATTCACCCCAAAGGCGTGAAGAACGGCAAGGCGATTGCGTGACGAACCGAAAGCATCCACTCATAAGAGCATCCCGCAGAAAGGGACAGAAAAGAAGGAATTGAGGTTTGGGGCGGAACGGAAAGACACAGCAAATCGTCAATCTGCAGAATGCGGAGGTAACCAAGATGTTAGATAATAAGAGTGAACAGAAATGACCCTTGGCTGCAAAACAACATGCTGATCACAAGGCATGGCAGTCAAGGGTCATTTCTTTTTGCGGCGAGTCGCCGCAGACGGTGCGTGCACGGGCCGGTGTGTAGTTGTAAGACGATAGGCTGCCGCCCGGTATCATTTTTGCAATGCACTGCGATAGAAGGTGTCACTGGTGTGGCCCCTTCCAGGGATTCCCTCCGGTCACAATCCGTTTCTCCTTGGCTCCCACTTTGGGGGAGCTGTCACGAAGTGACTGAGAGGGTAAACACGCCCTCTCCGCCCCTTCCAGGGGCACCTCTCCCATAGGGAGAGGCAAGACCCTCATCCGTCTCGCGCTTGTGGGAGACGCACGAGCCACCTTTACATTATGGAGCAATTGCCGCTGGCAATTGTTAGATTTTAATTCGCTGCGCGGAGCACCACCCGGAGGGGAAGGCAATGACAGCGTGCTATTTCGCTGCATGCGGTCGTCGGCACTGCCGACGGCTTTTTTATGGGCATTTTTCTTCGCCGGACGGAGTTTACTTGCATTTTTCCTTCGTCCATGGTAAAATACCAAAAAGATTTCCGGAAAGGGGGCAATGCCATGAAGCGGTTTTGGATGCTGGCGACCTTAATGATTCTGCTGGCAGGGGTTTTCTGCCTTCCGGCGGCGGCGGAAACCGCGGCCACTCAGGTGGATATCCAGAGCACCGTCACCTCTGACGGCGACTGCCTGATGACGGTCACGGTGAACCTTCGGCTGGAGGCGGCCATGGACAGCCTGACCTATCCGGTGCCCCTGGATGCCAAGAGCATTACCCTGAACGGCTCCAATGCCTCCGTCCGGCAGACCAACTCCGCCCAGCAGGTGGATCTGAGCCGGATCAGCAAGGGCTATGTGGGCGAGGCCTCCGTGCGCATCGGCTATACCCTGCCCAAGGCGGTGAAGATTACCACCATCAATCAAACCCTGGTGGATCAGAAGAAGGAGGCTCCCAAGCGGGAACTGGTACTGACGGTACCGCTGCTTTCCGGCTTTGCCTACCCGGTGGAGAACCTGAATTTCACCATCACCATGCCCAGCAACTGCGTCGGACTGAATCCGGCCTTTACCAGCATCTACCGCCAGGAGAGCATTGAGTCTGATCTGAAGATTCTGCCCCTTACCGGCAGTCAGGTCATCGGTTCCGCCACCGCGGTCATGAACGACCGGGAGGGTGTGACCATGACCATGCAGGTGCCGGAAAAAATGTTCCCCACAGTGAGCACCTACGTCCGGGACGGAAACCCGGAGCTTCCCTATATTCTGGGCTTCTTCGGCGCGGCGCTGCTGTACTGGCTGCTGACGCTGCGAACCCTGCCGCTGGTTTCCAGCCGAGCCTCCACGGCGCCGGAGGGCATTACCGCCGGAGAGCTGGGCTGCCGTCTGACCCTTACCGGCGGCGATCTGACCATGATGGTCTTCTCTTGGGCCCAGCTGGGCTATCTGCTCATCGTCCGGGAGGGCAGACGGATCTTGCTCCAGAAGCGGATGGACATGGGCAACGAGCGCAGCGCCTTTGAAAATAAGGTGTTCAATCTGCTCTTCAGCAAGCGGGACGTGGTGGACGCCACGGGCAACCAGTACGGCGCCCTGTGCCGGAAGGTGGCGGGCATGGTGCCCTTTGAGCGGAGCATGTATCGGGGTAACTCCGGCAATATGAAGATTTTCCGGGGTCTGGCCTGCATTGCCCAGGGCATCTGCGGCGTGTGCGTGGCCATGAATATGAGCGGCGTGCTGGCGCTGGCGGTGGTCATGGCGGTGATTCTGGCCTTTGTGGGCCTGATTTCCGGCTGGCTCATGCAGGACGTGGCCTACTGTACCCATCTGCGGGGGAAAACCCCGGTGTTTATTGGGTTGGCGGTGCTGGCACTGTGGGCACTGCTGGGCTTCCTCAGCGGCCAGCCTCTGATCCCGGTGTGCTCCATTCTGGGCCAGTGGGTGCTGGGCTTCTTCGCCGCCTACGGCGGTCGGCGCAGTGACTTAGGACGGCACGATTCCGGCCAGATTCTGGGACTGCGCAGCTACCTGAAGCATCTTCCCAGAGACGGGATTAACCGGCTGCTGAATAACGATCCGGACTATTTCTTCAATATGGCGCCCTATGCCCTGGCGTTGGGGGTCATCCGACCCTATGCCGATGCCTTCGGCCGCCGGAAAATGGAGGACTGCCCTTATCTGTTCCTGCGGACAAACGGACGGAAAACCGCCGACGAGTGGGCGGAAATTCTCCGGGAGACGGCTCTTCTCATGGACGAGCGGGCCAAGCAGATGCGCTTCCAGCGCTGGTTTGCCGCTGCCGCCCCGGTTCCCAAGAAGCGGAAGAGAAGACAGGCATAAAAAGGCTCCCCTTGGACACCAAGGGGAGCCTTTTTGCGCGCAAATATAATATGAGAGTGCCTTTATTTTGCCACCCGTTCCCGGTTCAGCTTGTCTGCCTTGCAGAATAGAACGAAGCCGATGGCGAACAGAATGGTCAGAGACGACACGGCGATGTTCTCGTTGCGCAGGGTCAGGCCGAAAATGTGCAGCTGGATTCCGGCGGTGAGCTGGCTCACCAGGGCTACCAGAGTCAGGCCCATGAAGGAGGCACCCTTGCCGAACACATCCATCAGGCCGAAGAATTCGCCGCTGCGCTCCGGGGGGATGATTTTGCCGAGATAGGAGCGGCTGAGAGCCTGAATGCCGCCCTGGAACATGCCTACCAGCACCGCCAGCAGCCAGAATTGCCACTGGCTCACCAGGAACACGGCGAAGACCACAATGCCGGTGTAGCAGACGATGGATACTTTGATGAGCAGGCCAGTGTCGTACTTGGCGGACAGCCGCCCGAAGAGAATGGAGAAGGGGAAGGCCACGAACTGAGTCAGCAGCAGGGCCAGCAGCAGGCCGGTGGTGTCCAGCCCCAGAGCCGCGCCGTAGGCAGTGGCCATATCGATGATGGTGTACACGCCGTCGATGAAGAAGAAAAAGGACAGCAGATATATAAAAATGTGCTTTTCCCGCTTCACGTCTTTCAGAGTTCTGCCCAGCTGGCGGAAGCTGTCCAGAAGGCGGCTGTTTTCCGCGGTGACAAAGGCGGTCTGGTGATACCGGCGGAGCAGAGGAAGAGAGCAGCCGATCCACCACAGGGCGGTGATGAGGAAGGCAATGACCATGGCGCTTCCCTGGGTCAGGCCGAAGACCTGGGGCATCAGCACCAGAATCAGGCAGACGATGAAGGGGATCACGGAGCCGATGTAGCCGAAGGCATAGCCCAGGGAGGAGACCTTGTCCATCCGGGCATCCTCGGTGATCTCCGGCAGCATGGAATCATAGAACACCAGGCTGGCGGAGTAACCCACCCGGGCGAGAATGAAGATACCCAGGAAGCTGAACCAGCCCGGAGCCAGCCCTAAGGCGGCGCAGCCTGCCGCGCCCAGAAGCAGAGCCAGCAGGAAGAAGGTTTTCTTCATTTTCCGGTCGGCCAGGGCGCCGCAGACCGGGCCCAGCAGAGCCACCAGCACCGTGGCCAGGGAACCGGCATAGCCCCAGTAGCTCAGGTACAGATCTTCGTGAACCCCCGCGGCGGAGGCCAGGGAATTAAAATAAATGGGAACCAGGGTGGCCACCAACAGAATGAAGGCGGAATTTCCCACATCGTACAGAATCCAGTTTTTCTCCAAAGCCGTGAGTTTCAGGTTTTTGTTCATTCGTTTCTCTCCAAATCAGTCGTTGTGGGGGTCAAAGCTGGGAAGAAAATCCTCGCCAAGCTCGGTGCCGTCTTTCAGATGAGCCAGAAGCTGAGCGGCCATTTCCGGGTATCGGTTCAGGGCTTCGTTGTACAGGGTCACCAGCTCGTCCACATACAGAACGCAATCCTCGTCATCCTCTGCCGGAATGAAGATGTCGCACAGCTCCGGCTTGATTCTGTGCAGCAGCTTCCAGCGCCACTGCCGGTTGGGGCTGGCCAGGAAATGGGTGCACCAGGCCAGATGCTTCACACTTTGACTGACGTTTGCTCCGGTGGCAGGGGGATAAAACTCCGCCACGGTCATGCACTCCCCCCGGGTCAGCCGGAACCGCTTGCTCATGTCAAAGGTTTCCGGAGACTTGACTCCATCCAGCAGAAGCAGCCGCCGCTCCAGCTGGGACTCAATGGCGATGTGCCGTACCTCCCCGATGCTTACCAGCTGGTTCACATAGGGATGGCAGGCGGAGTCCAGGCAGTAGTGCCCCAGAACCCCCAGCAGGTATGCCTTCGCGGCCTCGGAATCGGCATTCTTGCAGGCCTCCGAGAAGAACAGCTGACCGCTGTGGGTATGGTAGCTGTGTCCCAGCTGGCCCACGGCGGTGTCTATGGCGGGATTGTAGTAGAAGAAAATATCCGGCCCATGCAGACCGATGTCGTAGAGTCGGCGGAACCGACCGATGCACTGACGGGCCTCTGCGGGAAGCTTGGGCAGCGCCAGCTTGCCGAAACGGTAATGGGCATAATTGGCGGGCATGGTTATCACCTCATGGAAAATCGATTTTCCTCATTCTACACCAATTTTCCGCAAAAGGGAAGTAAAATCCGGAAAAAATTCTTGTATGTGTTATGTAAACGGGAGAAACGATTGCTTTTCGGCCGGAAGCGTGCTATAATGATACATTGATTTCATACTGAACTCCAATTAAAATCTTTAAAAAAGATTTTAATTGCCTGAAGGGCATGGAGTTCATATGAGACTTGTTTTGTGATTTCTTTCCTTATAAATCACAAAACAGGCAGCGCCATTAGGCGATGCCTTCCTGATTAAAATCAAAGATTTTAATCAGGAAATAGTATCAGAATTGATTTCTCCGGCCAATGCCCCGGACGATCATGGCGCCGGCCAGCAGCATGGTCAGAACCCCCGCCACCATGGCGATGCCGATCCAGCCCTTGCTTTCTTTCTTTTTCTCTTCCGCGTCCGATTCGGTGGTTTCCGTAGTGGCCGCCTCGGTGGTTTCCTCCGTAGTCTCCACGGTGGTTTCGGCGGTGGTTTCCACGGTGGTCGGCACAGTAGTCGGCTCCGTCGTTGCCTCCGTAGCCGCCGTGGTTTCCGGGGCGGTTTCCGACTGCGCCATGGCCATCAGCGCCTCGTGCATGGCAGAGGTGGGATCCAGCGCCGCCACCGCCTCGGAGACGGTCTCCTGGGTGGTCTCCTCGGCAGCCTTGGTCTCGTCGGTCTTTTCGCCGTCTTCCGTGCTGTCGGTAGAGCCGCTGGAGGTGGGCAGGTTGTTGGGATCGAAGGTTCCCATGGTAATGCCCAGATTGCCGCCGTAGCTGCTGATAAGGGTGGAGGTATACTCACTGGGCCAGGGGTTGTTGGTGGGATAGAACACCGATACATAGCCCCCCGTCCACAGGCAGCTGTCGTTGAACCGGGGCATACCGCCGTCGCAGTAGACGTATTTCAGATTCTCGCAGCCCCGGAAGCTCTGGGCGCCGAAGGTGCGGAAGGTGCTGGGCAGATGGAGATAGGTAAGTCCCGTGCAGTTATAGAAGGCCTTGGCACCGATTTCCACCAGGCTGTCGCCGAAATCCACGGTTTTCAGCCGGTCGCAGCCGTAAAAGGCCTGATCGCCCAGCTTGGTCACGCCGCCAGTGAGCACAACATGGTCGATTTTCGTCTTGTAGGACTCCCAGGCGCTGCCGTCCTCCACCTCTCCGCTGCCGGAAATGGTCAGGGTGTAGTTGTCCAGGGACCAGGTCATCCCCTCGCCGCAGGTGCCATTGGCGGTGACCGCCCCGGCTGCCGGTGCCAGCACAGTAAGCAGCAGCGCGGCAAGCACAGCGGTTATCATCCATTTTTTCATATATCAATATCCTTTCTTCCATTAGAGAATCATCAGGGAAGCTCTGATTCAATCGGCGAGAGCTGGCGGCAGAAGATTTTGGCTCAGCCGAAAGTTCTGAAAGCGGAGGAATACTTTGTGTATTTCCCGCTTTCAGAACTGCACGGATGGGGCAAAAGATTCGCCGATCAGCCGAAGGCGATTTATTCAGAGATTCCTTAGTTCATGGTTCCTTCTGCCCGGGCGAACAGCTCTCCGATCCGCTCCCGCAGGGCCCGGGCTTCCGGGGTGTCCTCGGTGCCGTGGGCGTCAATCCATTGGGCAGAGGCGGTCTGAGCCTGCTTCAGCGTCACCAGGTCGCAGCTCAGGTCTCCCACCCGGAAGGCCGGAAGGCCGGACTGTCGGGAGCCGAAGAAGTCTCCGGGGCCCCGGAGCTTCAAATCCTCCTCGGCGATGCGGAAGCCGTCGTTGGTTTTGCACAGAGCCTTCAGCCGCTGAAGGGTTTCCGGGTTCCGGTTGTGGGAGGTGAGAATGCAGTAGCTTTTGGCCTTGCCCCGGCCCACCCGGCCTCGCAGCTGGTGAAGCTGGCTCAGACCGAACCGGTCGGCGTCCTCAATGACCATGAGCGTAGCGTTGGGCACGTCCACACCTACCTCGATGACGGTGGTGGCTACCATCACATCCGCTTCCCCCCGGGCGAAAGCCGCCATGGCGGCTTCCTTCTCCGCCCCCTTCATCTGACCATGAAGCAGCGCAATCCGCAGATCGGGGAACACGGTTTGCTGTAGGGTTTCCGCCCAGGCCGAGGCCGCCTTCACCCCCAACTCCTGGTTTTCCTCCACCGCCGGGCAGACCACAAAGCACTGGTGTCCCTCGGCAACCTGCTTGCGGATAAAGGCATTGATTCTGGCCCGGTAGCTCTCCCCCACCAGGAAGGTTTCCACCGTCTGCCGCCCCGGAGGCAGCTCATCCAGAATGGATACGTCCAGATCGCCGTACATCAGAAGTGCCAGGGTTCTGGGGATGGGGGTTGCGGACATGACCAGCAGATGGGGATCCTCCCCTTTTTCCGACAGCTTTGACCGCTGAGCCACGCCGAACCGGTGCTGCTCATCGGCAATCACCAATCCCAGCCGCAAAAATCGGGTGGCATCCGTCAGGAGGGCGTGGGTGCCCACCACCACCTGGGTTTCTCCAGAAGCCAGCCGCTCCCGGGCTTCCCGCTTCTGCCTGACCGTCATGGAGCCGGTAAGCAAATCCACGGTAATTCCCAAAGGGGCAAACAGCTTGCTCAGGCTGGCATAGTGCTGCTCGGCCAGAATTTCCGTGGGCGCCATCAGGGCCGTCTGCGCCCCGTTGCCCGCGGCGCAGTAGGCGGCAGCCGCCGCCACCATGGTTTTTCCGCTGCCCACATCTCCCTGCACCAGACGGTTCATGGGCTTACCGGAACGGAAATCCGACAAAATCTCTTCCACCGCCCGGCTCTGGGCACCGGTGAGGGCAAAGGGAAGGCTTCCGTAAAAGGGCTTCATATTAAAATTGTGATAGGGCGTGCATTTCTTCTCCGCCCGGGAAGAGCGCATCAGGGAAAGTCCCGCGGAGAAAACGAAGAATTCCTCGAAAATCAGCCGTTTCTTCGCCTGAACCGCCTGCTCCATGTCCCGGGGCTGGTGGATGGCGTGGTAGGCCTCCTCCGCCGGGAGAATTCCGTATTCCGTCCGGACGGCCTCCGGCAGAATTTCCGCCGGGGGATCGCAGACCGCCAGCGCCTGCAAAACCGCCTTTCCCACCGCGGCGTTGGTCAGCCCCGCGGTCAGGGGGTAAATGGGCAGCACCCGGCGGGTGGTAAGCCCCGGACTGTCCGGATTCTCGAAAACCGGGTTGGTCATATTGTAGCCCACAAAATCCCCGGATACCGCACCGTAGAAAATATATTCTCTGCCGTATTCCAGCTGCCCGGCAGCAAAGCGGTTGTTGAAGAAGGTCACATTCAGCCGTCCGGTGGTATCCGCCAGCTGAACCTTGGTCATATCCAGTCCCTTGCGGATATGAGCGGTGCGGGGATTGTTCATGACCGTAGCACGAAAACAGGCGGGAACGTCCGGAGACAGCTCCGAGATCGTGACAAGCTTTGTCCGATCCTCGTAGCCCCTGGGAAAATGGCAGATCAGATCCCCCAGGGTAAAAATATTCAGATTGGCAAAGAGCTTGGCCTTCGCCTCCCCCACCCCCTTGAGGATGGTCACGGGATCGCCCAGACGCGCCATGGATTCACCGCCTTGCATGGTTTTCCCGCTTATTATACTGCCTTTCCCAGCAGAAAGCAACGAAATTCTTCCGGCTTCTTTCGACAGTGGGCGGATGCCCCTTGCGCAAAGGGAGCCGGTGTATCAAAAAGCCCGAAAGATACGTTGTCATTGCGAACCATCCCGCAGGATGGTGTGGCAATCCCCCGGTCAGATGGAAAAGCTACTGGTTTAGGATCGAAAATGTTTGAAGATTAGGGGGATTGCCACGCCAGTGTGAGCACTGGCTCGCAATGACATGCGTTATATGAGGGCTCTCAGAAATTTGTCCCGACCTCATCCGTCACGGCGATGCCGTGCCATCTTCCCCCAAGGGAAGGCAAAGGATATGCAGGCGTACATCGGGGTACGTCAGAAAAAAAGGCGCGGCAATGGAAAAAAAGACCCGCTGCCCGTATTTTAAGATATAAATGAAAAAACTCCCTCCAAATAAGGAAGGAGGGAGATATTTTCAGAGAAATCAGGCCAGCTTGTTCATCTGGAGCGTCATGGAGCTCTTCTTGCGGGCAGCGTTGTTCTTGTGCAGCAGGCCCTTGACAACCGCCTGATCCACAGCCTTGACAGCCACCTTGTAAGCGGCCTCAGCGGCAGCCTTGTCGCCGGACACCACAGCGGCGTCGAACTTCTTCAGGTTGGTCTTCAGCTCAGACTTGTTTGCCTTGTTCTTCTCATAAGCGATCTTGGAAGAAACGACATCCTTCTTAGAGGACTTGATGTTGGGCATGGATTTCACCTCCTTGTGTTATCTTTCCATACGGGTACACATTATAGCGTCTTTCCGGCACAAAATCAACCCCCATTTTGAATTTTTTTCACAGTGCGACAGAAGTCCTCCGCCTTTCCCAAAGACCGTGAAAAAAAGAAGGCTGTCAAGTCCTAATTTTTGCACAAAAAATTTTCCTTGGTAAAAATCCACCATCCGAAAAAAGTGGGGTTTTTGTAAAATCCTCCCCGCCGTTTTATGTGAACGAAAAATGAATATCCACACATCGGCATTCCTGTGGAAAACTCCTGTGGACAAACCTGTGGAGAATGTGGAAAACTTCGAGTTATCAACAGGTATTTTTCTCCACAGCGGATTTCCACACATCTGTGGAATTTCTGTATACCGCCGTGCATATGGCCTCAAGAAGTTTCCGGGAAGGGAAATTACGTCACCGGGCGCAAAAGGTCAACCCGGCAAAAATCCTTTCCGAAAAGTTTACAAAATGTAAAACTCTCGTGTCATATTTTGTTAACACCAGGTAAGGTCCTGAAAAATTTTGTGAAAAACCCCCAAAGCTTGCCGGGTATCATTCCGGCCTGCCGGGGAATACTGAGTGCAGACGCTCCGCCCGTCCGGAGCAGACACAGGAGGCACTTATGCAGGGAAAAGTAGAAATCTGCGGGGTCAATACCGCCCGTCTCACGGTTTTATCCCCGGTGGAAATGGACACCCTTCTGCGCCTGGCACGGCAAGGCGACAGCCATGCCCGGCAAAAGCTCATCGAAGGCAACCTCCGGCTGGTTCTGTCCGTGATCCAGCGGTTCGACAAGCGGGGGGAGAATCCGGACGACCTGTTTCAGGTGGGCTGCATCGGGCTTATGAAGGCCATCGCCAACTTTGACCCGGACAAGCAGGTTCGGTTTTCCACCTACGGCGTGCCCATGATCGCGGGCGAGGTTCGCCGGTATCTTCGGGACAACAGCGCCATCCGGGATGTGGCCTATCGGGTGCTTCAGTGCAAGGACGCCATGACCGCCCGGATGGATCGTGAGCCTACCCTGGCGGAAATCGCCGGGGAGCTGGCTCTGCCCATGGAGGAGGTGAGCCAGGCTTTGGACGCGGTGTGCGCGCCGGTAAGCCTGTACGATCCCATTTATGCCGACGGCGGCGACCCTCTGACGGTCATGGATCAGGTGCGGGACACGAAAAACACGGAAGAAGGCTGGATGGATCACATCACCCTGCGAAACGCCTTCCATAGCCTTTCCGACCGGGAAAAGCAGATTTTGTCCCTGCGGTTTTACGACGGAAAGACCCAGATGGAGGTGGCAGGCTCCCTGGGCATCTCCCAGGCCCAGGTATCCAGGCTGGAAAAGGGTGCTATCTGTGCTATGCGAAAAAGCGTCAGCGTCAGCTGAATATTCCGGTTCCTCCCGGCATAGGCTTTTCCAAGGAGGCGGGAGCCATGACCATGAATTTTTCCGATTTGCAGTGCCGGGAGGTCATCTGTCTCAGCGACGGCCAGCGGCTGGGCTTTATCACCGATGTGCAGATTGAGATTCCCGACGGGAAGGTCTGCGCCATCGTGGTGCCCGGCCCCTGCCGTCTGTTCGGCGTGGCCGGGCGCAGCGACGACTACATCATCCCCTGGAACTGCATCAAAAAGGTAGGGCCGGACATCGTCCTGGTGGATACCAAGCCCAACGCGTGCAGGGTGCCCAGAAAACGGTCTTTCTAATTGCGGTTTTTTCTCAAATTTTTTGGAAATAATACTTGCAAAATCCGCTGTCATCATGTACAATAGTTCGGCATGGGCTTTGGCCTATGACACACAATGCCACACACCCGGGGATCGCGCTCCCAAGTGCCCTGTGATTCAGAGCGGGCGGCGCGGGATGATCGGGGTGGAGGAAAAAACAAAAGGAGAATATCAAAATGGCTGTCGTATCTATGAAGCAACTGCTGGAGGCCGGCGTGCATTTCGGTCATCAGACCCGCCGCTGGAACCCCAAAATGGCCCCCTACATCTACACCGAGCGTAACGGTATCTACATCATCGACCTGCAGAAGACCGTTAAGAAGCTGGAGGAGGCCTACAATTTCGTCCGTGACACCTCCGCTAATGGCGGCAACATCCTGTTCGTCGGCACCAAGAAGCAGGCTCAGGATGCCATCAAGGAAGAGGCTGCCCGCTGCGGCGGTTACTACGTCAACTCCCGCTGGCTGGGCGGTATGCTGACCAACTTCCGCACCATGCGCTCCCGTATCGACCGTCTGGCTCAGCTGAAGAAGATGGAAGAGGACGGCACCTTCGCCATGCTGCCCAAGAAGGAAGTCATCAAGCACCAGGGCGAGATCGCCAAGCTGGAGAAGTACCTGGGCGGCGTGAAGGAAATGAAGAAGATTCCCGCCGCTATGTTCATCGTTGACCCCCGGAAGGAGCGCAATGCCATCGCCGAGGCCAAGAAGCTGAACATTCCCGTTGTCGCCATTGTGGACACCAACTGTGATCCCGACGAGATCGACTACGTCATCCCCGGCAACGACGATGCCATCCGTGCCATCCGTCTGATCGCCGCTGCCATGGCCAACGCCGCCATCGAGGGCCGTCAGGGTGAGGACACCGAGGTTGCCGCTCCCGAGGCTGCCGCCGAGGCCGCTGCCGAATAAGCTGACCTACCATACAAATAGAGTATCAGGAGGAAGAAAAAATGGCTTTTACCGCTCAGGATGTTAAGAAGCTCCGTGAAATGACCAACGTCGGCATGATGGACTGCAAGAAGGCGCTCCAGGCCACCGACGGCGATATGGACAAGGCCGTGGACTGGCTGCGTGAGAAGGGTCTGGCCAAGGCTGCCAAGAAGGCCGACCGGGTTGCCGCCGAGGGCGTTGCCTACGCTGCCGTGATTGACGGCTGCGGTGTTGTCATCGAGGTCAACTCCGAGACCGACTTTGCCGCCAAGACCGATGCCTTTATGGATCTGGTCAAGAAGCTGGCTCAGATCGTGGCCGAGCAGAACCCCGCCGACGTGGAGGCTCTGAAGGCCTGCAAGTACCCCGGCACCGACCTGACCGTCACCGAGGTCATGCAGGAGAAGGTCATGTCCATCGGCGAGAACATGCAGATCCGCCGCTTCGCCCGTTTCCCCGAGAACACCTCCGTTGCCTACGTTCACGCAGGCGGCACCCACGGCGTTCTGGTGAACCTGGCTGTGGAAGGCGACATCGATGTGACCGAGATCGGCAAGAACGTCGCTATGCAGATTGCCGCTATGAACCCCAAGTACTGGGACAAGTCCCAGGTGCCTCAGGCCGACGTTGACCATGAGCTCCAGGTTCAGGTGGCTCTGATGGACAACGACCCCAAGATGGCTAACAAGCCCGCTGCCGTCAAGGAGAAGATTGCCGCCGGTAAGATGGCTGCCTTCTACAAGGAGTCCTGCCTGCTGCAGCAGGAGTTCGTCCGCTCCGACCTCTACAAGGGCGACGTGGCCGGCTACATTGCCGACGCTGCCAAGAAGCTGGGCGGCAAGGTCACCTTCGTCGATGCCATTCACTATGTCAAGGGTGAGGGCATTGAGAAGAAGGCCGACGACTTTGCCGCTGAGGTCGCCGCACAGATCGCCGGTGCTTCCAAGTAAGTGATTTCGCCAAAAGCTCCCTGCCGTCAGGCAGGGAGCTTTTCATACTATTTCCTGATTAAAATCTTAATTTTAATCAGGAAGGCATCGCCTGAAGGCGCTGCCTGTTTTGTGATTTATAAGGAAAGAAATCACAAAACAAGTCTCATATGAACTCCATGCCTTTCAGGCAATTAAAATCTTTTTAAAGATTTTAATTGGAGTTCAGTATAAGCACACAAATATACAAACCGGGACATAATCGCAAAGCAAGCGAGTATGTCCCGGTTTTTCTTATTTTTCCTTGCAATTTGTCGAATTTCGTGTTACGCTACTTGCGGTGCTACCAGTACCCCGGTAGGCGGTTCCCCCTTTTCGGGGGTAATCTACTTCTTTTGCCCTCAATCGTATTGAGAGGGGGTGACAGTTATGGTTACATGGGAAGAACTTTTTCAGTTCTGCATGGTCATTATCGCTGTCATTGCCTTGGTTTTCCAGGCCAACAATAATAAGAAGAGATAGCCGCCCACTCTACCAAAGTCACGGCTATCTCTCTTAGCTAACTCTTTGGGGGAGCCGACCTACTGGTAGCACCCTCTTCATCTATACGATACCACAGCTCTTCCCGTTTGTCAACTACCCTCGATAGGGCTGGACATATCGTTCGTGACTGAGAGACGAAGGCCTGGCATAAGCGCCGGATACCAGCCCCAGCATCATGAAGATGGTCACCACGGAAGAGCCGCCGTAGCTGATCAGCGGCAGCGTCAGGCCGATAACGGGCATAACGCCGATGCACATGCCCACGTTAATCATCAGCTGGAACATCAATGCGGAGGCCGCGCCGTAGCACACAAGCCGGCGCATATAGTCCTGGCATCGGACGCCGACGTAGACGCACCGGGCGATGATTGCCAGCTCCGCCAGCATGATGCACACACAGCCGATGAAGCCGATCTCCTCACCCATGGAAGAGAAAATATAGTCCGTATGCTGGGCAAACAGAGCGCCGCTCTGGGTACGGTTGCCGTTGAACAGCCCCTGACCCGTCAGGCCGCCGCCTGTCAGGGACTGCAAATTGATCTTGGAGTGGTACCGTTCGTTGGTGCCCTGGGGGTCAACGGTGGGGTCAAACAGAATCAGGATTCGGTTCCGCTGATACTGACCCAGAAACTGCCACAGAATGGGGAACATGGCCGCAATGCCGCCGATGGCCAGGGCAAACCACCAAAGGCTCACGCCGCCGGCAAAGGCCATGCCGATGAAGATGAACACGAAAATCAGGGACACGCCCGCGTCGCCGGACAGCACCATGTTCAGGCCAACCAGCAGTCCCAGGTGATAGACCATGTGAATGACGGACACCGGGTGGGAAATTCGGTTCTGATGGGAGGACATGACCGAGGCCATAATGACGATGTAAGTCATTTTGCAGATTTCGGCAGGCTGGATGTTCACCGGGAAGCCGGGAAAATGGAGCCAGCTCTTGTTGCCGGTGTGGTTGTCCGTGCCGAAGGGAATCAGCATCAGAAGCAGCAGCACGTTGAAAATCACCAGAGCCGCCCGGTGCTCGGACAGGTAATCCAGATCGATGGAGGAAACCATGGCGTAGACCACCACCCCCAGGCCGATGGAAACCAGCTGAATGGCCAGATATTTGAAATTACTTTCACCGAACTTATCCGCCGAGGTGGCACTGGCAATCGCCACCACACCGAACAGAGCCAGGCACACGCACATGCCCAGCAAAAACAGATCACCCTTCTTGGTGAAATCCTTTAATTCTTCAAAATAGCGGCGCATTTATTGCCTCCTTTGGGATACTGGGGCTCATTATACCATTTTTCCTGGGGAAAGTAAATAGCACAAATGTGAACATTCTTTCCGAGGTCTTCTATCCGACGCCGGGATGTACGGAAATCAAACCAAATAGCAAGCTTTTCCCATTGACCCGCCCGGTTTTTCCCGCTATACTGGAAACATCTGCCGTCTGCCTCCGGCGGGCGTGCTTTCGGAAAGGAATTCAGACCATGCGTAAACACAATTTCGGACGGATGTTCCGCTTTCTCCTGGTTTTGCTGGGTAACTGCCTGTACGCCCTGACGGTGAAGCTGTTTCTGCTTCCCGCCGGGCTGATCAGCACTGGCACCACCGGCATTGCCCTGACGGTGAACCATCTGACCGGCTTTCCCATGCCGGTGTTTATTCTTCTGTTCAACCTGGTGATGCTGGGACTGGGCTGGTGGATTCTGGGACGGCAGTTTGCCCTGACTACGGTTTTCTCCTCCCTGTTCTATCCTCTGGCCCTGGAGGGGCTGAACCGCCTGCTGGGAGATCCGTTAATCACCGACAATCTTCTGCTGAACACCTTATTTGCCGGACTGGGTCTGGGGCTTGCCTTGGGCATCGTCATCCGGGGCGGCGCCTCCACCGGCGGTATGGATATCCCCCCTCTGATACTCCACAAAAAATTCCGGATTCCCGTTTCCGTCAGCCTGTGGTGCTTTGATTTCTGCATTATCCTCAGCCAGATGCTCTATCATACGGCGGAGGATTTGCTCTACGGAATCATTCTGCTGATTGTCACCTCGGTGGCACTGAACAAAATTCTGCTTTTCGGCACCGCAAAAATCGAAATCAAGGTGATCAGCCCGGAGGCTGTCAGAATCCGGGACGCCATTCTCTCCCAGGCAGATCGGGGCGTGACCCTGCTCCACGGCGAGGGCGGATATCTGCACACCCCCTCGGAGGTGCTTCTGAGCGTGGTCTCCGCCCATGAGCTGCCGAGGATAGAGCAGCTGATCCGGGACATTGACCCGGAATGCTTCATGGTAATCAGTCAGGTCACCGAGGTCTGGGGTCGGGGCTTCTCCCTGGGCAAGCGGTATGCCGACGGAATTTCCCGGGAAAACATTTGACTTCCTTCGAAAAATCCGGTATAATTTAGGAACCTCTGATTAAATCGGCAAGAGCTGGGAGCGAGAGATTTTTCTCTAGCCGAAGGCT
>OIXQ01000380.1_pt1 | contig 21156 bp, 19 predicted proteins | sample 1587791 | NCBI WGS metagenome assembly OIXQ01 (sample SAMN03283273) | human gut metagenome | biome: human-associated habitat; material: feces | host: Homo sapiens | place: Peru | collected 2012
CAGCGTGTCAAAAAGCCTTTTTTGACACGCTGGCAGACTGCAAAAATGTTCGGAAGGCAAGCAACTCACGACCGTCGGCGTACGATGGTACGGTAGGTCGTGAGTTGTGATGTAAGTCAAAATCCTTGCGAAGCAAGCAGATTTTCTGTCTAAAATGTTCGAAATACGCTTGTGATTCGCAATCGTTCCGATTTCATAAAACATTTCTTATTTGTTGACTGATTTTGACGGTTCCGGACTTTTTTGACAGTCTAGCGGAGACTCCGGTTCGGAGACTCCGCTATCCTTGTCAACCCACGGGGATCAGCTTCCAGCGCTGCGCGGCCGTACCGTTTCCGCTCCAGCCCTGAACGTTCGTGCCGTCGGCGGTATAGCAGCCGTTGACATCCAGATACAGCCCCGTTCCGCTGACGAGGTAGACATAGCCGTCCCCGGCATCCTTGACCAGCCACTTCTGTGCGACGGTGCCGTTGGGGTCATACTGCCACACATTCGTGCCGGGAGTCGTGGAGGCGCCGGAAACATCGAGCGCCTTGCCGGAATGGCGGGCGCGGATCGTGTAGTAGCCGCCGCCGATGTAGGTGAAGACAAACTGCTGATTCGCGCCGCCGTGGTACGTCCAGAGATGTGCATTCGCGCCGTTTTCCGTGACGGCGCCGGAAATATCCACGCCCTTGTTCAGACCGACGGCCGAGGCGATGCGATAGGTGCCGTTGTTGACGGTCCGCGTGCCGTTCACGGCCACGAGCTTCCATTTCTGCGCCTTCGAGCCGTTGCCGATCCAGCCCTGAATATTCGTGCCGTTGGCGGAGTAGCCGCCGTTGACGTCGAGATACAGACCGGCCTTATTGATGATGTAAAAATAACCGTCCCCGGTGTCCTTCAGCACCCACTGCTGGGCGCTCGTGCCGTTCCAGCCGTACTGCTGGACGTTCGTGCCGGCCGTGTTATAGCCGCCGTAGAGATCGAGCGCCTTGCCGGTGTGGGTCGCCTTGAGGGAATAGTAGCCGTTGTTCAGATAGGTGACGTCGAACTTCTGCTGCGGGCAGTCGGCATTGGCCCAGAGCTGCACGTTCGTGCCGTCGGACGTGCCCGCGCCGGAGACATCGACGCACTTGCCGTTATCCACCGCCGAGACGATGCGATAGGTGCCGTTGCTGACGGTCTGCGTCCCGGCGGGCTGGGCGGTCGCCGTATTCGCGCCGGAAGAGGACGAGGCTCCGCCATAGGAGGTGTTGGCGTTGATGCTGTAGGAGGAGACGTACCAAAAGGCCGTCGTGTTTGCCAGAATGTTGGCCTGCGAGCCGTAGCGCTGGCCGAGATATGTATTGGTGATGGGGCGTCGGCCGAAATAATAGGTGCAGGAGGAATCGGCCGAGTAGATCACGCCGTTTTCAATGTCGGTGATGTACTGCGCGTGAGGCGCGCCCTGACAATAAAGCACGATGCCCTCGGGATGGCTGTTGAGGAGGTTTTGCAGCGTGCCGAGGCTCATGCCGTTGACGCTGCCGTGTCCGACGTTCATGCGGTTGCCGTTGATGGAATACTGGAAGCTCCAGCGCAGACCCGCGCCGTCCAGCCAGCCGTATGGCTCGACCGCGCTCTCGGTGATGCTCGTCCAGCAGGTGTTGTTGCTCAGATAGGCTCTGGCGCGGAGCATCATGGTCGTTGCGCAGAGCGTGCAGGTCACGTCCGTCTGCTGCGTCAGATAGAGGCTCGTGGGATAAGGAACTGCGGCCTCTGCGGTCGTTGCGATGGGGAGAAGCATGGTCAGCGCGAGGGTCATTGCCAGAAATAAGGATACTGCCTTCTTCATTTTCTCCGTCTCCGTTCGTTGGGGTATGCCGTTATCGTATCACAAAAGCCGCTCGTCCGTCAAGCCGAATTTGTTGCTTTTGCTGTCTGCGCGCAAAAAACACCGCCCCCGGCTGCGGAGGCGGTGCAGATCTTCAAAACAGGCCGGACAGAAGCGTGATGACGATACCGCTTGCGGCGCTGGCGGCGAAGAGAAAGCCGGTGATCCAGAGGTTCTCGCGGGTGTTGCGGTTCGTGCGGTAGAGCACGAGCAGACCGATCCCGGCGTTGGAGAGCAGCCCGGCGAACAGGCCGCCCACGCCGATCACGCCGCTCAGATAGGTCTGCGTCAGCACGACCGACACGGAGCAATTCGGGATCAGGCCGAACAGCGCCAGCGTCACCGAGCCGAGCAGCGGATGGCGCAGGAATGTCCCGCTCAGGCGCTCAACGCCGATGAACGAGAACAGCAGGTTCAGCGCGATGTTGACCGCGACGAGCATCAGGGCGATCTTCACGGTGTGCTTGAGCGCCGAGACGAAAACGTTCCCCTCCTCCTCGTCGCAGGCGCAGTGCTCACGCTCGCAGAAGCTGTGGATGTCCTTGTCGGCGCGCAGGAGCGGATGCAGGAGCAGGTCGGCGAGGTAGCCCAGCGCGACGCCCAGCAGCGCCTTACCGGCGACGATGAGCAGCAGCGTGCGCACGCCGACGCCGTTTTGCTCGGTCAGCGACGAGAGCAGGATGGGCAGCATCTCGTCCGACGTGGCAAAGAAGACCGCGAGCATCGTGCCGACGGTGATCGAGCCGGTGGAGAACAGCGTCGCGGCCGCGCCCGAGATGCCGCACTGCGGCAGAACGCCCAGCAGGCCGCCGAGCGCAGGCCCCGCGCGGCGGGAATAGCGCCGCAGGGTCGATTCGTTGAGGCGGTTGCTGCGCTCGAGCAGCTCCATGAGCAGATAGGCCACGAAAAGCACCGGAATGCTCCAGAGGCCGTCCTTGAGGCCGTCAAGCGCCGCGTCCGTCCAGAGCTTTCCGTTCAGATGGGAGGCATGCAGGTTCATCAAAAATCAATACTCCTTATCAATACTCCTTATCAATACGCATCAGCCGCCGACGAAGCCGCCGCCGTCCGTGGTGTCCGGCTCGGTCGCGTCGGTCGGCTCGCTTGCGTCCGTGGCGTCGGTCGGCTCGCTCGCGTCGGCCTCATCGGCGCTGACCAGCGGCAGCGGACGCAGCACCGCCGTGCCGTCGAAGCGCGTGTCGCTCGACGAGGACAGGAACACCAGCTCGCTTGCGCCGGACTCGGCGTAGGCCTGCTTATACAGCTCGATCTTCGTCGCGTCGGCGTTCGGGATATAGATGCGCCCCGTTCCGCCGCCGAGGCTGAATTCGGTCGCGTCCGTGACATAGGACAGCGTCAGCTCGTTGCGCGCACAGAAGCTGTCCAGCGTGGCCTGCAGCGCGCTCAGGTTGGCGGCCTTGTCCGTGCCGTCGGGATAGACGATGCTGTCCGAATCGGGATAGCGGAAGTCGCGCAGGGCGACCTCGCGGAAGCCGACGCGCTTGAGGTCGGCAAAGGTCTCCAGCAGATAGTTCTGCGTCAGGCTGTCGGCCGGGTTGAGCCAGTAGCAGCCGTTTTCATCCATCCAGAGCGCGCCGCCCGCGATCGGCAGGCCGCTGCTCTGATTTTGCAGGGCGAAATTCGGGTCGGAGAAGGCCGGCAGCGCCGCGACCATATAAAAGCCCTTCGAGCTGAGATAGGACAGCAGCTCGTCGCAGGCGGTGATGTCCCCGTCGGCAACGGACGCGCCGCTGACGGCCGAGGAATAGTAAAAATTGCCAAAGACGCTCTTGATGTCGATGAGCACCGTGCAGGGCTTGGTGAGCTGCTTGACGCTGTTGAGCACGGTCTGCGGGTCGCGCAGCATCTCCGTGGAGATGTAGTAGCCGCCCAGCTCCTGCACCGACGCGGCGTCGACCACGTCGGCGTCATAGATGATGTTGGGATTTTTGACCTCCGGGCGGGGCGTCGTCTCGCGCGGCGTCTGCGTCGGCTCGATGGTCGCCTGCGGGTCAAAGGTCGCGCCCTCGCGCGAATAGATCATGTATGGCTCGGCATAGATCAGCACCACGAGGAAGCCGACCAAAAGCACCGCCAGCGTGATCGCGCCGCGCCGCAGCCACTTTTTCAGCCGGAGCTTATTGTGATAAGACAGCATGGCTCAGCTCCTTTTCGCCGTGAGGCAGCGCCACTGCTCCATGGCGCGGCGCCCCGTGACAGTCAGCCCCGCGCGCTCGAGCGCGCAGCGCACCTCCTGCTCGCGCGTGTCGAGGATGCCCGAGCAGATGAACACGGCGTCCTCGCGCAGGAAATGCGGCACGACCGGCGCAAGCTCGATCAGCACGCCCGCGACGATGTTCGCGCAGACGATGTCATAGCCGCCCTCGCTGAGCCGGCGCATCAGCGCGTGATCCTGCACGACGTTTCCGGTGCAGGCGGTGAAGCGCTCCGGGCCGAAGCCGTTGAGCGCGGCGTTCTCGGCGGAAATATGCTCGGCGGCGGGGTCGACGTCGATGCCCGTGGCGGTCCCGGCGCCCAGACGCAGCGCCGCGATCGAGAGGATGCCGCTGCCGCTGCCCAGATCGGCCACGCGTTCGCCGCCGCGGATGTGCCGCTCCAGCTCGGACAGGCACATCTGCGTTGAGGGGTGCTCCCCCGTGCCGAAGGTCATGCCCAGATTCAGCAGGATCGGCAGGCGTCCGTCGGTCTGCCCGACGCTCATCCAGCTCGGAACGATCAAAAGCTTCTCGCCGACGGGCAGCGGACGGTAATTTTTCTGCCAATCGGTTTCCCAGTCGGCGTCCGGGACCGTCTCGAGCGAGAGCGTCAGCGCGCCGAGCTTTGCGCCCGGAAAACGCGCCGGGAGCGCAGCCAGCAAGCCGCGCAGGCGCTCCAGCTCCCGCTGCGCCGTCTCGGAGGCGAGCCAGAGCCGCACGACCGAGCGCCCCTGCATCCGCTGCGTCAGCGCCTCGTCGACATAGTCCCAATATTCCTGCGAGGTCTGCAAAAACGTCTCGAATTCCGCGCAGTCCTCGGTCTGAAAGCTGTCAAAGCCCGCCTCGGTCAGCGCCGCGCAAAGCAGCTCCGTGCCCTCCGGGCAGGTCTGAACCGTTGCTTCTATCCATTCCAAAGCGAAATCACCTCATTTTCCATACCATTTTACCGCATAATCCCCGGCTTGACAAGCGGAAATTCATGCTGCGCGCAAAAAGTGTGCCGTTCGGGCGCGTTTTCCTCTTTTATTTTCCGAAAAATCGTGTATAATGGAGGCAATGAAAGGATGAAGTCCATGATGATCACGATTCCGGTCGAGCCGGGGATCACCCTGCGCGCGATCCGCACCGACCGTTTCAAAACCGGCTGCTTCAGCATCAACCTGCTCCAGCCGCACCGCCGCGAGACGGCGTCCGTCGACGCGCTGCTGCCCAGCGTCCTGCTGCACGGCACGGCGCGTTACCCCGACATCACCGCCGTCACCAACCGTCTCGACGACCTCTATGGCGCGACGCTCGGCACGCTCGTGCGCCGCAAGGGCGAGACGCGCTTCGTCGGCTTTTACGCCGATTTTATTGAGGACGCCTTTGTCCCCGACGGCGAGGCCGTCTTTGCGCCGATGCTCGAGCTGGCGGCGCAGACGCTTTACGAGCCTTATCTGGAAAACGGCTGCTTCTGCGCCCGCTATGTCGAGAGCGAGAAGCAGAACCTCATCAACGCGATCGAGGCGAGCCTCAACGACAAGCGCAGCTATGCCGTGACGCAAATGCTGCAAACGATGTGCGCGGGCGAGGCCTACGGCGTGCCGCGTCTGGGCTACGCCGAGGACGTTGCCGCCATCACGCCGGAGGCGCTGTTCGCGCGCTATCAGGCGCTGCTGCAAGCCGCGCCGATCGAGGTGTTTTACGCCGGGCGGCAGGAGCCGGAGCACGTCGCCGCGCTCCTCAGAACCCTGCTGCGCCGCCCGGCCGCGCCGCTGACCCTGCCCGAAACGCAGGTCGTGCGCACGGTCGACCGGCCGAAGGAGCGGATCGAGACGCTCGACGTCACGCAGGGCAAGCTGAGCATCGGCCTGCGCACGGGCATCACCGTGCAGGACGCGGATTATCCGGCGCTGCTGCTGCTCAACGCGGTGTTCGGCGCGTGCTACACGAGCAAGCTCTTCCTGCATGTGCGCGAGGAGCGCTCGCTGTGCTATTACGCGTCCTCATCGCTTGAAAAATACAAGGGTCTGATGGTCGTCAACAGCGGCGTCGATTTCGCGCAGTTCGAGACGGCGCGCGACGCGATCCTCGCCGAGCTGGACGCCTGCCGGCGCGGCGAGATCAGCGACTATGAGCTGGAATCCGCGCGGAAGCAGTGCCTCTCGTCCCTGCGCTCGAGCATGGACACGCCGTCGCATCTGGACGATTTTTATATCGGCAGCGCCGTGGCAAAAATTGACGATCTGCCGGTTCTGATGAACAGGCTGAAGGCGCTGACGGCCGCCGAGCTGGCCGCCGCCGCGCGAAAGCTTCAGCTCGACACGGTCTATTTTCTGAAGGGGGTGCAGGCGTGAAGCGTTTGGAGTATCCGGCGCTGGGCGAGACGGTTTTCGCCGGGTGCCTGCCCTGCGGGCTGGAGCTGCGCGTCGTGCAGAAGCGCGGCTTCGCGCGCGTGAACGCGTTTCTGGCCGTGGATTTCGGGTCGATCGACACCGATTTCACCTTTGAGGGCGCGCGCCGCCGCGTTCCCGACGGCATTGCGCACTATCTCGAGCACAAGATGTTCGATCTGCCGGAGGGGAACGCGGGCAATCGCTTCTCCGAATCCGGCGCATACAGCAACGCCTTCACGAGCTACGGCATGACGGCCTACTATTTCTCCTGCACCGAGGAGACGGAGCAGAACCTGCGTCTGCTGCTGCGCATGGTGCTCACGCCGTATTTCACGGCCGAAAGCGTCGAAAAGGAGCGCGGCATCATCGAGCAGGAGATCCGCATGTATGAGGACAGCGCCGATTCCCGCGCGGGCGAGGAGCTGAACCGCTGTCTCTACGCGTCGCACCCGCTGCGCGTGCCGATCGCCGGGACGGTCGAGAGCATCGCCGCCATCACGCCGGAGCTGCTCACGCTCTGCCACCGCGCGTTCTATCAGCCCGCGAACATGATGCTCTGCGTGGTCGGCGACGTTGACCCGGCGCGCATCGCCGCGATCGTGGCCGACTGCGTGCCGCAGACGGAGGCCGCGCTGCCCGTCCGACACTACGGCGGCGGCGAGACGCTGCTGCCCGTGACGCGGGAGCGCCGTCTGCGCATGGAGGTCTCCATGCCGACCTTCTCCGCCGGGTTCAAGTGCCCGCCGCCGGAGCGGACGGGCGACCCGATGCGGCAGGAGGTGCTCTGCGAGCTGGCCTCCGAGCTGCTCTGCGGCGAGTCCTCGCCGCTCTACGCGCGGCTTTATGAAGCCAATCTGATCGACTCGGATTTCTCCGCCGGATACGAGAGCACGCGGCAGGCCGCGCTGTTCAGCGCCTCCGGCGACAGCCGCGACCCGCGTGCCGTGCTCGAGGCGCTGCTGGCCGAGGCGCAGCGGATCGCCCGCGAGGGCGTCGACCGCACGCGCTTCGAGCGCCTGAAAAAATCGTCGATCGGCCGCCGCACGCGCGACCTCGACGGCTTTGACAGCATCAGCTATCGCATCTGCGCCTATCATTTCGACGGCGCGGACTATCTGACCTTCCCGCGCGCCTATGAGCGCGTCACGCCGGAGGAAATTCAAAACTTTCTGGCGCAGACCGTCGTGCCGGAGCGCGCGGCGCTGTGCATCGTTGAACCTAGGAGGGATGCAACATGACTTTTCTCAGCGATACGTCGATCGGCTTCCCGGGGCTGGGCATCGAGATCGACCCGCCGGCCGGCTTTACGGTCTTCGGCCTTGAAATCCGGCTCTATGCCGTCATGATCGTGCTCGGCATCATTCTGGCCGTGCTCTATGCCTCGCGGCGCAGCCGCGCGTTCGGCCTCGTGCCGGATAACGTGATCGACATCGTGCTCGTCAGCCTGCCCTGCGCGGTGGTCGGCGCGCGCGCGTTTTACGTCATCTCCGAATGGGACGTGTTCTTCGCCCCCGGCGTGCCGTGGTACGAGTGCATCACCGGCATCCGCAACGGCGGGCTCGCCATCTACGGCGGCGTGATCGGCGCGTCGGTCGGTCTGCTGGTCTATTTCCTGACAAGCAAAAAGCGCCGCGCGCGCCTGCTGCCGTCGTTCGACCTCTGCGGCCTCGGTCTGCTGATCGGTCAGGCCGTCGGCCGCTGGGGCAACTTCTTCAACCGCGAGGCCTTCGGCGCTTACACCGACAATCTTTTCGCCATGCGTCTGTCGGACAAGGTGCTCCCGGCCGTCACGGCCAAAACGCCCAAGGCGTTGGCCGAGCAGATCGAGCTGGTCAAGCGCATGGCCGTCGAGGGCGGCTACGTCGGGCAGATCCAGGTGCATCCGACCTTCCTCTATGAATCCGTCTGGAATCTGGTCGGCCTTTTGCTGCTGCACCTGCTCTCCAAGCGGCGCAAGTTCGACGGCGAGATCATCCTCGGCTATGTCGCGTGGTACGGTCTCGGCCGCGCGTGGATCGAGGGTCTGCGCCTCGACAGCCTGACCGAGGGCAGCATCCGCATCAGTCAGCTGATCGCGATCGTGAGCTGCATCATCGCCGTTGCCGCGCTCGTCTACATCCGCTTCGTCCGCAAGCCCGACCCCGCGCATATGCTCGTCAATCGCTGCGCCGCCGAGGCGCAGGAGGAATATAAAAAGGAGGAACCGTAATATGGCAACCATGGAAGAAATCAGAAACCTCGCGTCCGACGCCGCCCAGAGTGCGGCGAAAACCGCGCGCTATGTCGCGCTTGTGTCAAAAAAGCGTGTGGAGATTGCACGGGAGCAGGAAAAGATCCGCCGCCTGTATGCAAAGCTCGGCAAGGTCTATTACAAGGACTATGTGACCGACGAGGAGCCGGACGAAGCCGAGTACGCGCCGATCTGCAACGCCATTTCCGACAGCTTCCGCCGCATCAATACGCTCAAGGAGGAGCTTTCCGACGCGAAGGACGCCTATCGCGCCGATAAGGAGGACGAGGAGCTTTCGCGCGGCGTCGTGATCCTGCCGGTCGACGAGCCGGAAAAGGAGCCGGAGGTGGTCGTGAAGACCGAGGAAGCCCCGAAGGCAGAGCCGGAGGCCGCCTGCGAAGCCGCTGCGAAGCCCGCCGACGCAGAATAAACCGGGTTTTATGACCCGCGCGAAGCTTCATAGTGAAATTTGCTCTGAAATTTGCTCTTCGAGCAAGGGAAAGACTGCGCACGGGAAATGCAGACCTGCGGCCGCATGATCCAGGGATTCTCTGAATCATGCGGCTGCGTCGCCCAGCGGGTCTTTTGCCCCAACTGATTGGTTTGAAAATCTTGAAATACGCAAAGTATTCCTGCGATTTTCAAGCCTCAATCTGGAACAAAATCCCTCGCTGACCGCTCTTGCGATTGAATCAGAGCTTCCCTAACGCCCCGAGAGGTCGCTATGCGCTATGGAGCTGTCGCTCCGCGACGAATTTCAAACATTTCAGTAATAAAAATGGTAGGTTTTCTGTGAAAACCTACCATTTTTGTGTCATTGCGAGGAGGACGCAATTTTTTGCGCCCGACGCGGCAATCTTTAACGGAACGAAACGGCATCCCGGAACGAAGTTTGGAGAAACAGCGCGAAGCGGTATGCGTCCTACATGCACGCCATCACCTTGTACTTCTTGTCTCGTGTTCCCGTATCTCGCTTTGGGACTCTATGCCTCAAACTTTAAGATTGCCACGGCCGCCTTGCGGCCTCGCAATGACACGAAATCGAAGCGTTTTATTTGGAAAACAAATATTTTTGGTCGTATTCAGTTGTTTTCGATTGGAATTAACGTCCGCTTTTCCGGCAAAACCTACCGATTCTGTCATTGCGAGGAGCGCAGCGACGCGGCAATCTTTAACGGAACGAAACGGCATCCCGGAACGAAGCACGGGATCGGAAAACGACAGCATTCCCAAATTCTGATCCGTCCCGCAGGGACACCACATCGGCGCTCCGTGGGAAGCGCCATTTCGCGCGGGCGCAAGCCCGCATTTCACATGCGTCAGCGTATTTCACACGATCAAAGATCGTATTTCACCGCGCAGCCATACTCGGCCAACGGCCGAATTTCACCGCGCAGCCTCGCCGCGCTTCGCGCTCCATTTTCCCGTTGCGTCCGCTCCCTCTGCGTGCTATACTTACCGTGCGCCTCGGCAAAATTTTCTGTCTTTTGTCAGATATTCTTGCATTCCCTGTGTCGCTATGATATATTGATTATGTGCAATATGCTTCTTTTGGGTTTTGTCCCCTGCTTTATGCCGAGTTCCCGGTGCTGTGGGGAAAAGGCACAGGCAATGATGCTGCGCCAACAAATTGGCTAAAGCACCCGTTGGCCTGCCATCATCAAATAAAACGATCGGAGGATTAGCGATGAATCAACGGATTTTAGCTGCCGTGCTTTGTCTTTGCCTGCTGCTCGGCGGGCTGAGCTTCTGTGCGGAGGCAACGAGCGTGGTCAGCTCCGGCGAAAGCAGTCATGCTGACAGTAACAAAAATCAAAGGGAGGAAAACAAATGAAACGTTGGATTATTAGCTTGGCGCTATGCTTGTGTGTCTGCCTGCTGGTCGGTGAGCTAATCAGCCGAGCAGAGGCGGCGGACGTAATCGCGTCGGGATCTTGCGGTTACAGCGTAAAATGGACGCTTGACAGCGATGGTGTTCTGACCATTCGCGGGAGCGGAGAGATGTATAATTATAGCGATTACAGTTATAACCGAGTCCCTTGGGATTCTCTACGAGAGTCCATTCATTCCGTTGTGATAGAGCAAGGCGTGACGAGCATTGGGGACTATGCGTTCTCCGGCTGCAGCAGCCTGACGAGCATCACCATCCCAAACGGCGTGACGAGCATTGGAGACTATGCGTTCTACTGCTGCAGCAGCCTGACGAGCATCACCATCCCGGAAGGTGTGACGAGCATTGGCAGCTATGCGTTCTCCGGCTGCAGCAGACTTGCTTCCTTATTCTTCAACGGAGATGCACCTACAATTGGCACTGCCGCTTTTTTAGGTGTAGATGCCGTCGCTTTTTATCCTGCCGGATATGCGACTTGGGAATCCAAGAAGCGAGATTATGGCGGAACCCTATATTGGTCTGCGATGGAACTGAATACAGAGATTATTGCCACCGGTATTTGCGGCGAGAACATGATGTGGCAGTTGAGCAAGGGTGGTGTGCTGACCATTAAAGGAAGCGGCACATTTAAGGATTTTACCTTATGGGAATCTTATAAGCCAATGATACAGCAAGTTATCTTTTCGGCAGCAATAGAGGTACCAACCATTCCCGCAGATAGTTTTTACGGATATCAACATCTCCGGACAATCACATTGCCGGACAGCGTGACGAGCATTGGAAGCTGGGCGTTCTCCGGCTGCAGCAGCCTGACGAGCATCACCATCCCGAACGGTGTGACGAGCATTGAGCACGGCGCGTTCTACTACTGCAGCAGCCTGACGAGCATCACCATTCCAAACGGCGTGACGAGCATTGAAGGCTGGGCGTTCTCCGGCTGCAGCAGCCTGACGAGCATCACCATTCCAAACGGCGTGACGAGCATTGGCTTCCAGGCGTTCTACGACTGCACCAGCCTGACGAGCATCACCATTCCAAACGGCGTGACGAGCATTGGAGACTATGCATTCTCCCGCTGCAGCAGCCTGACGAGCATCACCATCCCAGAAGGTGTGACGAGCATTGAGAGTGGCGTGTTCTACGGCTGCAGCAGTCTGACGAGCATCACGATCCCAGAAGGTGTGACGAGCATTGAGAGTGGCGTGTTCTACGGCTGCAGCAGCCTGACGAGCATCACCATTCCAAACGGCGTGACGAGCATTGACTACCGGGCGTTCTACGACTGCACCAGCCTGACGAGCATCACTATCCCGGACGGTGTGACGAGCATTGAGAGTGGCGTGTTCTACGACTGCACCAGCCTGACGAGCATCACGATCCCAGAAGGTGTGACGAGCATTGGAGACAAGGCGTTCGGTTCCTGCAATTCTTTGAAAGTTGTGGCTTTTCTCGGAGAAAAGCCAAGCATAAATTCTAGCGCCTTTGCTGGCGTGTCCGCTGATGCCTACTATCCGGAAAGCTTGGACAGTGATTCGTCTTGGAAAAAGAGCGGCGCTCTGAGCGGCTACGGCGGCAGACTGACTTGGAGGCCTTGGTATACGCTGGGTAACGACCTGCTCTGTGAGCATGTGCTGACGGACACAGTCGTCGCGCCGTCGTGCTCGTGGGGCTACACGCTGCACAAATGCGCCTGCGGCTACAGCTACCGCTCCGACTTCGAGCCGGGCTTGGGTACGGGCCATGACTACATTGACCACGAGGCAAAGGCGGCGACCTGCACGGAAATCGGCTGGGAGGCCTATCAGACCTGCAGCCGCTGCAACTACACGACCTATAAAGAAATATCCGCGCTCGGCCACGACTGGGGCGACCCGGTTTATGAGTGGGCGGACGATCACAGCGCGATCACCGCGACGCGCGTCTGCAAGCGCGACCCTGCCCACACGGAGACGGAAACCGGCGTTGTGACCTCCGCCGTGACGAAGGAAGCCACCTACGACGCCGAGGGCGAAATTACCTACACGGCGACCTTTGCCAACCCGGCGTTTGAGCCGCAGACCGCAGTCGTCAGCTTGCCGCGCCTCGAGCGCCCGACTCCGCCCCCGGCCGAGAACCCGTTCACGGATATTCGCGAAAGCGCCTACTATCATGCCTCGGTTCTCTGGGCAGTTGCGAACAACGTCACCAACGGCACCAGTGCGGCGACCTTCAGCCCCGACGAGGGCTGCACGCGCGCGCAGGTCGTGACCTTCCTCTGGCGCGCGGCCGGGAAGCCCGACCCCGCAAGCAGCAAAAGCCCGTTCAGCGACGTGAAGGAGGGCGCGTATTACTACAACGCCGTCCTCTGGGCGGTGGAAAAGGGCATCACGAACGGCACGTCCGACAAGACGTTCAGCCCGGACGAGACCTGCACCCGCGCGCAGATCGTCACCTTCCTCTGGCGCTATGAGGAGCAGCCCGCGCCGGCCGGCACGAGCAACCCGTTTGCCGACGTGAAACCGAGCGCCTATTTCGGCAGCGCCGTCCTCTGGGCGGTCGAAACGGGCATCACCAACGGCACGAGCGCAACGACGTTCGACCCCGAGGACACCTGCACCCGCGCGCAGGTCGTGACCTTCCTCTATCGGGACATCGTGAAATCATAAGGATCGCCATTTCATACGGCGCGATATAAAATATATCCGGCATAAAACAGCAGGCAGGAGCAAACAAATCCGTTTGCTCCTGCTTTTTGCCTCCAGATGGCGTGCACGCCCAACCTCCTTGCTCGGCGGTGTTTCAACGATCCTGCGTACTGCATCGCGCTTTTTCATACGGTCCCTCTGCGCGTTCTGCCGATCGCATACCGGCTCGGACGAAAAAACTCCCCGGACGCGCAGCGGCTCGCAGACGCTTCAGGCTGTCAAAAAAGTCCGGAACCGTCAAAATCAGTCAACAAATAAGAAACGTTTTACGGAATCGGAAGGGAATCGGAAGATTGGATTTTACGTTCCGTATTTTCGATCAAGCCTACCGATTCTGTCATTGCGAGGAGGGCGCGTGCGCCCGACGCAGCAATCTTAAACGAAACGGCATCCCGTAACGAACTATGGCAGGACGGAACGAAACAGAACCTTGAAAGAAAGAAAGAGAAAGCGGAATGAAGCGGCGAATCCCCTTTTTTGTAATAGGGATTCCTTTTTGTTTCGCATTCCTGTGCTTCGCCACGGGATGCCATACCTTCGACTTAAAGATTGCCACGGCCGCCTTGCGGCCTCGCAATGACACGAAATTGAGGCGTTTTTTACTTGCTACGCAAGGATTTTGACGCGCTGCGGATGCAGCGTACCCGATGGCTCGTATTGCAAACGCGGAAAAAATGTGCTATAATCTCAGTTAGCAAATGCTAATCAAGGCAGGTGAACGTCTATGCAACCTATTTTCGGAATTCTGATTCCCTTCCTCGGCACGTCGCTGGGTGCCGCGTGCGTGTTTTTCATGAAAAAGTCGCTCGGCGAGGGCGTCCAACGCGCGTTGACCGGCTTCGCCGCAGGCGTTATGGTCGCCGCCTCTGTTTGGAGTCTGCTGCTCCCTGCGATCGAGCAGGCGAGCGGCATGGGACGCTGGTCGTTCGTTCCGGCAGCGGCGGGCTTCTGGGTCGGCGTGGCCTTCCTGCTTGCGCTCGATCACATCATTCCGCATCTGCACCGCAACAGCAGGCAGGTCGAAGGGCCGCGAAGCCGCCTCAGCCGCACGACGATGATGGTGCTGGCGGTGACGCTGCACAACATTCCGGAGGGAATGGCCGTGGGCGTCCTGTATGCGGGTCTTCTTGCGGAAAATGCACAGATCACAGCGGCAAGCGCGCTGGCGCTGTCCCTCGGCATCGCTATTCAGAATTTTCCCGAGGGCGCGATCATTTCCATGCCGCTGCGCGCAGAGGGCGAGAGCAAACGCAGGGCATTTTTCGGCGGTGTGCTCTCCGGCGTGGTCGAGCCGGTCGGCGCAGTGCTGACGATCCTCGCCGCACGACTCGTGATCCCGGCGCTGCCCTATCTTTTGAGCTTCGCCGCCGGCGCCATGCTCTACGTCGTGGTGGAGGAGCTGATCCCGGAAATGTCGCAGGGAAAGCACTCGAATCTCGGCACGGTCTTCTTTGCCGTCGGCTTCAGCATCATGATGGCGCTGGATGTGGCGCTGGGCTAGCGCGCCGACGGGAGCCACTACCGCCGCATCTTATCTCGCAGCCTTCTCCGACAAGTTGCCGGGCACGCAGGCGAGACCTGCTCCGTTCTTTCTGTTTTGCAATTTGTAATCGTTCAACTTGCATAATTTCGTTGATTCAAAATAATTTTTCCTGTAATATCAACCGAAATGCAACGCAGGCGCTTGACAACTTGCATTTTTGCGTGTAGACTTAGCAACATCAAAACACAGAAAGGTCGGATCTTCATGAAAATTGCAGCTCGCGGTGCTTCTCTCACCTCCGTGCGTCCTACCTCGCTTGCCGGGGTCGGCTTCGGGCGGATCTTCTCGGATCGAATGTTTGCGATGGAATATTCTCCTTGCCTCGGGTGGCACGACGCACGCATCCAGCCCCTGCAGGAGATCTCCCTGCATCCGGCCTGCTGCGTGTTTCATTACGGCGCTGAGGTTTTCGAGGGTCTGAAGGCCTATCGCCGCGCGGACGGGGACATCAGCCTGTTTCGCGTCATCGACAACGGCAAACGGCTTGCCTCCTCCTGCGAGCGGATGAGCCTTCCCGTGCTCGATCCGCAGGATTTCGTCGAGGCCGTGAATTCCTTTGTTCGCGCGCAAACAGATTGGGTGCCCGGCGAGCCGGGCACGTCGCTTTACCTGCGCCCCTTCGTCATTTGCACCGACACGCAGCTCGGCGTGCACGGCATCACCAACGCCGCCTTCTATATCATTGCCTCGCCCGTCGGAAGCTACTATCCAAACGGGCTTGCGCCGGTGCGCATCGCCATTGAACGAGACGACGTGCGCGCCGTGCGCGGCGGCACAGGCTACGCAAAATGCGGCGGCAACTACGCCGCGGCCGCGCGTGCGACGGTGCGGGCGGAAAAGGCGGGCTACGATCAGGTGCTCTGGCTCGACGGCGTGGAGCGGCGCTACATCGAAGAGGTCGGCGCGATGAACGTCATGTTCAAAATCGGAGACAGGATCGTCACGCCCGGCCTGACCGGCTCCATCCTGCCCGGCATCACGCGCAGCACCTGCATCACCCTCCTGCGCGAAATGGGCTACGAGGTGGAGGAGCGCCAGCTGGATGTGGCGGAACTGATTGAGGCCGCCGAATCCGGCGCGCTGGAGGAGGCGTGGGGCTGCGGCACGGCGGCGGTCATCTCGCCCATCGGCGTGCTGCGCTTCGGCGGCGAGGATCACGCCGTGCGCGGCGGCGGCATCGGCCCCGTCTCGCAGGCGCTCTATGACGCAATCACCGGCATCCAATACGGCCGCATCGCGGACACCCACGGCTGGGTCACGAGACTTGCCCCCGCGCAGGCATTCCCCTGCGGCGCCTGATCCCCGGGAACCCCCGAATCGAACGCCGCCGGCAGAGGCGGCTTAGCCTTTGCGCGCACCGGGCGCGCGTCAAAGAAATCGGAGCAGGCATGGCCTGCTCCGATTCACATATTTTTGATATACCGGCATTTCGGGAAATTTGAACATCCGTAAAATTGTTTTCCCATATTGGATCCTTTTTGGGCGGTTCTTTGAACAAGGGGGCAACCGCAAACGGGACAAATCTCTGTATTGTTGAATCGCCTGTTGATCTGAGCAATGTGTTTCTGCTTTGTCTCCCTTGTGGTATTTGTCAAAGGGGACAATTTGTTATGGATTTCTTCAATTTGCCCGTCCGTTAAAACATCGGTGTTTTCATCCCATATTTGTCTTATTACGGTTGAAAGATCAGCGTGGGAGCACACAAACACATTCGGTGATCTGACGTCTATCGATTTCAAATCGCCGCGGTTACTGAATGTGATAAGAGAGAAGGCCTTTATATCAGCGCGAAGGTACTCCTTCAAAGACTGGATATGGTTGCGATTTTGCCAGACCGGATTATAAAACTGATGCTTTTCAACTTTATTTCCACGCCGTGATTTTCCGGCATATAGTGTAACAGTCCAGCTTTTGTTGCTTTCCTTGCCGAAGATATACCCGGCGTAGTTTTTGTTTTCTATTACGAGGAGGCCTTTTTTCGTAATATATAAAACGTCAATTTCTGCGGTATCGCCGGAGGTCTTTGGAATATACACGTTTGTCAGTATCTTGCCGCTTTGTTTCCTTTTGCAATCTTTATTCAGTCTGCGAGCAACCGCTCGTTCGCTTATATGTCCTTTTGCGGCAGGGGTTTTCAGGTAAATTACAACGATTATAACGATCAATAGGAATACAAATAACGCCACGGGCAGCATAGAACATCACCTTTCAGTCTGATTGGATTATCGTAACGCAATAAGGGGGCATCGCATACCACGTCAAATACATTTTGCGTGATACACTCCGGAGACGCAATTCCAATTTCTCCATTATGATCTTCAAGTAAAACCGGATTATTGTTGCAATACGCGAACATATTGCAGGAAACAGCGTCGCCGGAATCGGTGCTGGCGTAGACATCGGCGTTGATGAACCTGCGGGTTGCGGGATCGTAGTAGCGGGATTGGAGGTAATAGAAGCCGGTTTCCGCATCGTAATTGCAGTTTGGGGCAGATAATTCGGTTTGCCGACAAGCATCGCTCTGCAATCAAGGTGCGCAAAATCACTTTCTCTTTTTCCGCCGTCCCTTTTTCGTTTCCTGTTTTTCACACTCCCGATAAGAAGCAACCTGAAACGTCTTTTGCTTTTTCCTTGCCTTTTCTCTTTGCTTTTTCAGGCGCTTTCGGTGTCGTCCCCACGCCTGAATGAGGCGGAAAATAAGCGGTGCGATCAAAATCAAGCATGAGATCCCGTAAAATATACTGCACACGATCGTGATTGCTTTCACACGACTGGCATAGTGATAAATCGCCGCTGGGGCAGGAATCAGAATTTCTCCATCTGCGGCTGAAGCACAGACGAGTGCATAAATATTTCTTACAAGCGTCGGTTTTCTAACGTAGGTGACCGTGATCGGTTGGCCTGTGACGAATTTTTCCTCCAAAGCCTGTTTCTGCGCCGGTACCCGGTAGGAATGAAACAATTCATCTGCTACATCTTTATAAATTGCAACCTCTGTTCCGTCCTCCAAGCGAATGGAATAAATGGTAAAAGCACCGTGTTTGTGAGGCTCGTTTGTTTGGGTCTTCGTGACGGAAACACACTTTCTCGTGATTGTCGTTACGTTATGATCCTGATATTCCCGGTAAACCGAAATATCCCGCCATGCGCACAAAGAAAGCAGCGTAACGAAACCAGTAAATACAAGCGCAGGAATTACATTGTTCCAGAAATATTTCTTTATTTTAATATTTTTGTTCTTTTTGCTCATAATCAGAAAATAGATGCATAGGTTTTCTATATCCGGCCTGTGCACCAACTCACGCCTTTAGGGAACCTCTGAATCAATCGGCTGCGGCGCTCAGCGGGTCTTTCGCCCCAACTGATCGGTTTGAAACAAAATCCATCGCTGACCGCTCTTGTAATCTGATAAGAGGTTCCCTAGGAAATTCAGATTGATACGGTGCGCTCAGTTCAGCAATGCATTATGCGTCGCTTTACTTATCATCCGGAGCGAAGCTAAGCAAAATTTTACTTTCTTCGCTATACCAAGCTGTACCGTGAAAATCGCCACGCGGAAAATCCTTTTCAGACCATTCTTGCGGAAAATGCACAAAAATTCTTTCCCCGTCTTTGACAATTGTAACAATCTCTTCGCCCGTGCCTTTGCGCGAATGAGAATAATCCACTTCGGCACAAATATACTGCTGATTGTCAATATCGTGCTTTAAGTGTGTAATTCTCTGCACGCTTCCTATGGGAACTACAATCAGCCCTAAAATACTTAAGCAAATAGAAAAGATCAGTGTGCGCTTTCTTTTCATGAGCCAGTCATAATCCTGATTGCTCATACTTTCCGTCCGCAGCTTTTTCATTACAAAAATGAATCGTATGGTAAAGACAATCACGAGCACGAGCAAAACGCCTAACATCAGTATCATCTTCTCAGTCCTTGCACCAAGGGTTCTTTGTAAAATAGCGTCAAATTCTGTCATAACAGCACCTCATTATTTTATCATCACTAAAACGAAATCTTTTATTGTTGAATAAATTGCACTGGCAATATCTGACCGTGTCATCTCCTTTATCGTAGAACGCACCGCATTACTTGTTTCGGAATCGTAGTAGTAGCCGCGGTAGCGCAGGGGGTTCGTCTCAGCCATACTACCAGAGCTGGATAGGATATTGCCCCATGCGTCGTAGGTGTATGCGGCAGCTTCTGCGCCATCCTGATCGATGAGCTTCACGACGTCGCCTTGGAGGTTCAGAACGTAGTAATACGTTTTCGGCTGGGCGCTCAGTTGGTCGATCATGGCGAACGGCTTGCCCGATTCGTCATAGACAAAATCCATCACGGCAGTGACGGTCTGATTGGTTGTGACCGTCTCGCGCATGACCTTGCCGCTCTGCGTTTAACTTTCGGGAAGTGTTCCCCAGTTTGCATATCGTCGTTTCTCTGATTCGCGTTTCTCCTCGAGTTTACGAATATCCTCTTCAGAATATCCACTCTGATCCAAATATTCCTGCACGGAGATGGGTGAGCATCCATTTTCCAATGCAGTATAAAATAGAAACGCCTCAAACCGTTCCCAGACTATACACGCTGAAATTTGCGGATCTATTTCGTCATCTGTCAGTGCCAAGTCAAGCAATTTGATTGTGTCAGATACAAACAGTCGAATCATCTTTTTAAGATAGTATTGTTTTGGGCGCGCAATGTTATCGTTCATGCACAACTCCTTTGGTTGGAAAACCGGGTGCGGAGGGGGTGCGGCGGAAATGCCGCGATCCGCCGCACTGCTTCACCTCCGCACCCGGCGCAGATTAGTAGCTAATTGGATCGTAAAAATTTAAATAATTGCGGTTCAAAAGAGCGACCCAAACGCAACGGCATGTGCTTCTATTCCAACAAACCAGCGCCCTCCGACCTCATGTTGTGAAACGTATACATAAAGAGCTCCGATACCTTCTATATAAATGCACACGCCATCCGTTATTTCGTATCCACTGATCAAAATTGATACACCCGCGTAGTGTTCGTGAATTGCTGCTATGATCTCATCGCGCAGGGCGATCGCATCCGCCGCCCGTTCAAAGTCCGTCTCTGCTGAGAAATGCTCCATCCGATCGGAGCGGGTATCGATCAGAAACTCGACTTGAAACGGCTGCTGTGAAAACGTAAACTTAACATCGGTATAGCGCAGCTCACGCCAGATTTGATCTTTATCCGGTTCAATCATCTCAGCGGGTTGTCCCAATTCGGACTTTAGGGCAGATTCTTTCATCCAAAAAGAAATTTTGCGATCCTCAAAAAACCACATTTTTCCCAGCTGATGCTTGCCGATCACAACAACCGCAAAAAACAGGCAAATGAGCACGAGAAGGCCGCACAGAATGCTTCTCAAAATTTTTCGTATCATAATTCTGTCTCCTTTGCTTTTGCTATGCGGCGGTTTCCGCTGTTTTCCTGCCGCAAGGATTTTCGGGATTTGACGCATAAATAAGCTGGTTGTCTTGATTCAGCCTGCTTCTGCTAACTCAGAAGCAGCTTATCCCAATCCGGTACAGAATTCTGTCTCGTTTGCATAATAGTGATACTTGCCTTTGGTTCGCTTTGCAAGCAGAACCGCCTCTTGCCCGTCGCGAATTGGAATATTCACGCCTACATTGCCGTATTCATCCGTCAGCGCGAGCGGCTCGGTCTCATCCTCGGTCGTTATAAATACCAGCAAATATCGGTTTTGTTCCACGTCTCGCATGTCAGCCGTCGTATTATTAATCGGCACAATAATATGTTCAACCTCGGTGCTGCCGAAAAGCGTGTTGCGCGTGTAGAGGTAAAGCTGGGAATCGTCCTCCTCCACATAGCACCGCATAAGCCAGAAGCTTTCGCCGGAAAAGACGATCTCCATCTTCCAGTCGACCTCCCCCGGGTAATCCTGTTGGATCTGCTCGTAGATTTCCGAATACGCATTGCGTGTATCGTTTCGGAGAGCATCGGCCGCGAACAGGCCGCCCGCCAGCATCACAAGCAGCACGCCAAGCGTGATCCACCGGGTTCGCGGCTTGGTTGCCCTGCGCCTGTAAATCTTCGCCTGCGGCGCAAATTGGCTCAGGCGCGCCACAAGCTCCGGCGCATTGACGTCGTCCTCTGGGCTGCATTCAAAGAAAAGCGCCTCGCGCATCGCGATGTTCAACACGACCGAGTTGCCGCAGATGCCCATCGACTCAAGGAGGGAATACGGGCGCATACAGGTGTGCTTTCCCGGGGCAGAGACCTCGAAACGATCCTCATAAAATGTAACTGTCATATCGGGCAGCTTGCGCAGCCTTCTCACAGCGCGGCAATAGAAAAACGTGTACAGGCCGAACAAAACGAGCGC
>OIXQ01000383.1_pt1 | contig 21006 bp, 25 predicted proteins | sample 1587791 | NCBI WGS metagenome assembly OIXQ01 (sample SAMN03283273) | human gut metagenome | biome: human-associated habitat; material: feces | host: Homo sapiens | place: Peru | collected 2012
CAAGCTGTTTCATCTCGTCTCACGCGACAGCTTTTATAAGATACCACCATCATTTTACAATGTCAAGCATATTTTTTCTTTTTTCTATTTTTGTGTTTTTCCTATTATGTATTTTCTTATTCTCTTCTTATTTTCTTTTTATTTCTTTCTTTTATATTCCTCGTTATAATCAGATTTTAAGATACTATACCTGTTAGTTTCTCCGTTTCCTTTATGCTCAGCTTATATTGTATCTATACTCGTTGCTTATACCAGCTCAAGTCTCTCAATTATAAAGCCTTCATTTTCCATGTGATATACAGTTCCGCAATATGGACAGTTTCTCTGACGAACAGAGTCAAAGCTTCCACCGCAATTACGACAATGAACGGATGTAATGGAGAATCCGGGAGGTTCCATGTAAGCGGTATTTCTACGGAGTGTAACGTCTATACAGTCTCCGCGCCTGTTGATGCCACCATTTTTCTCGCTGTAATTTATCCACCATGTCCTGAGTGTCATGCACAGATGACTTCCCTCCATATGTATATCCTGCACTGTCATAGCCTGCATATATGTCATTTCTATAATATCCTGAAAGTAGGGATTTAAAGCTCCACCACAATATGAAGCCAGATTCTCCGGGTGATCTGACATAATCGCCATACGGATTAGCGATATGATCTGTCCCTCAAACTTCTCAAATGAAAAATACGGATCATATGGTGCAAAAGCACTTTTGACCTTTCCTTTTGTTGTCACATAGGACCAGAACGGTATCCTCTTTCGTCCATCCCTGTTGAACTGTTTTGTCACAAATATAATAATAGAAATTAAATATCCAAATATTCCGCCCATAATAAGTGCTACAAAAAATGACATGAACAAAGCCTGCGGTATGGGCGTTTCCCGGTCAAATAAAGAAGGTATAAAACATGCAAGGAAAAAAACCAGCATGGTTATCCCCGTGGTCTTTCCCATCTTCCTCTGGTTCTTTGCAGACGCATTCTCCCGGATAAAAAATGTATTTGTGACGCGCGGAAACAGATCATTGATACGAAAAACTGTACGACAATATGGACAGCCTTCCGTGAGGGCTGCCACAGGGCTGACTGCACCGCAGTTTGGACAAGTCATGGACATACGTGTTAGTTCCTGCTCATTTGGAGTATGGACAACTGTCTCGTACATCGTATCTTCGGTTACACGCTCATATATTATGCCGGTTGAATTCTGGAATTGCAGATGTCTGTCAACACCTTCATACATGAGATCAACTGTGTACCAGGATGTCTTTCGAGGCACTCTTGTAGTTCCCATCGTTTCTCTCTTCACAGGTGATGTGTGCTGTATCATACGAATGCCCTTCCGTGCCATTCTATCCTTCTGAAGACGAAGAATATATGACGTGTCTCCATCACAGCTGCGTGGACGCATGTCAGAATCATACCAATGATTTAATTCTATGGCGAAATCATCAAATATACTTCTGTGTTTCTCCCATGTCGGAGTATATTTCTTAAATGCTGTCACCTGTTTTCCATAACAGATCAAAGAAATTATACCAGCTATGATCAAAACTGCTCCAATACATAGAAAAACAAGAGCCGGTGTCTTGTCTATATCTTCAACTGTATAGACTGAGGCACCAAGGAGTCCCAATGCAAACAAAACTATCCCCCTCACGAGCAATTTTGTATCTGGCGCTGGCACCTCCAATTTACGTTTTTTATTTGAAAGATTTGATATATCTGAAAATATTGACATTTTCTTTCCCCCATAAATCCCATTAAATATATGTTGTTATTGTATCTTTGATACTATGCCATTTTCCGTAAGTGTCTGCAGACATTCCGACGCACTGTCATCGTGCATCATCTGCCACACCTGTTTCATTCCTGGTGCAAGCGGTTTTCGCAGGAACTCTTCTCCCGATATCCAGTACACTTTGCCCTCTTCTGAAGATATAAGTTCCCCCTGATACTCATCCGTCTTGTACAGAAATCCGACATTTCTCACAGCTCCGGTCATCCAGTGATATATTCCGGTGAGCTTTGGATTGCTTATGGTCAGCCCGGTCTCCTCATATATCTCTCGTATCACCGATTCTGTGAATGTCTCTCCGGGTTCCACATGTCCACCAGGGAATGTCGTTCCGGAATAGCTTTTCCCTACTTTATCGAGTGCAAGTACACGCCCAGCGTGATCATATACCATGCACATATTCATAAATATTACCTTCTCTATTTCCGCCATTTTCTCCATCCTGTTGTTTCTATACATTCTGTATGTATTCTCCGGTCTATGGATTTATATCGCACTCTATATACTATATATCATAATGTGCGAGTACGATAACACGTTACTATCACAACGAGCTTAATTATCTTATGCTCTTTTTCAGAATGTCATATTTGTTATCTACATCATTTTGTATATTCCCCGAGCGCAGCCTTCAGATACTCATACCTCTGTCTTTTCTCTTCCTTAGCAAAATGTACCTCTCTCTGCTGTTCCGGATTATTCTCATAATCCAACACTTCATCGCCGAACTGCTCGCTTGTTAGGTCAAATGCACAGCCGCCTATCACATTGTAACAATGATAGTTTCCGCCTGGTCTCTTTATACCGTACACTTTTCCGCCAAATATATCCTGTGCCAGGAACGCAGTGATAGAACACTGTCCCAGCGTCATATTCTCATTTGTCCATCTGTCCCTCATCCTCGGCGCACAGGTGTCCGCACACCAGATATGGCTCAGGGCATCGTATAGATCTGTTGGGGTATTTATCCCCGGATATTCATCTGTGATGGCTGGCGCATCCGCATTCTCCCAGCCCCAGAAATTGTATGTCTTTTTTTCATCCATTTGTCTTATCCTCGATACTGTATTATTCCACTGTGTTTTCCAGCACACCGATATTCTCTATCTCACATCTTACCACATCGCCGCTCCCCAGGTACACAGGTGTTTTCATGCCCATACCCACTCCTCCCGGAGTTCCGGTTGCGATCACAGTTCCAGCGGAGAGAGTCATCCCCTGGGAGAGCTCCGCTATCGCCTCCTCAACTGTGGTTATCATATATCCGGTGTTGCTCGACTGTCGCTTTTCACCATTTACATAACAGGTTATATCAAGATCATGCACATTGTCAATCTCATCTGCAGTCACTATACACGGTCCCATCGGGGTATATCCGTCAAGGCTCTTGCCAAAATACCACTGCTGATGCTTTAACTGTATATCTCTTGCGCTCACATCATTGATTATTGTATATCCAAATATGTAATCATCCGCCGACTCAGCATCCACACGGAACGCATCTCTGCCGAGTATTACACCAAGTTCCACCTCATAGTCCAATTTATCCACAAAACCATAGTCTGGTATCACGTCCCCTGGTGCAGTGCATTTGTTTACCCGCTTGGAGAAATACACTGTGGCAGATTTCTTGCTGAAATCCAGTACATCCGCGGTCTCCTCTACATGCTCACGGTAGTTTACCCCAAGACATACTACGTCTTGAAGTGGTCTGATGATTGGTGCCAGTATCTTATAATTAGTGACCGGTGGCACATCAACATTTGCAAGTTTCTGCCTGATGACATCTCCGAGCTGTGACCAATTGCATATAAGCTCATTCATATCCCTGACATCCACGCCGAAGGAATCCACCATGTACATTGCATCATCTATCCCCACTGCCACCTTTGCCATTCCATTTGTCTCTATTGTATATAATCTCATCTCTTCTGTCCTCCCATATTAATATGCACATCTATGGCGTTCTCCATAATTCTGTCGTTGGCTCTTCAAATATCACCATCTATATGCCTTAGACTTGGGTGATTTGTCAATCAGTTAATCTCTGTTACCGGTTTTATTGAGAAATTTTGTCATCATGTCTGCCCATGATCCTGCTTAATCTAGATCTGTGACCAATGTCCAAATAAAAAGCCACCTGAATATAAATATCCATTCGCATTCAACCGCGAATCATATTTATACCAGGATGGCCTATATATATTCATATGATATTGTCACTTGCATTATTTACTACAGATTTACTGCAGCTTTCCGTACTCCTCATCCGTCACAGGCTCACACCACTCATTTGATGTCTCCTCGCCAGGTACCTCGATTGCAAGATGGCTGAACCAACTATCAGGAGCTGCGCCGTGCCAGTGTTTTACCTCAGCAGGAATGTTGATGCAATCGCCTGGTTTCATCTCCACTGCAGGCTTGCCCTCCTCCTGATAATATCCGCGTCCGCCGACACATACAAGTATCTGTCCGCCGCCGCTCTTTGCATGTGCTCTCATGGCCTCATCCTCATATGGCAGATCGCCCTCATTTACATTCCACACTTCCTTTGCCAGATTGAATACTGCCCATGCCTTTGACCAGCCGGCATAGAAACCTACATGTGAGATGACTGCTGCGATCTCCTTCTGTGATACACCGTGATCTTTCGCATTCTGAAGATGGAACTTGAGCGATGAGTCAGTGATTCCCTGTGCCATGAGTGCCACAACAGTTATTATACTTCTGGTCTTTACATCGATGTCATTGTTGTTCCAGTTCTCTCCAAAGAGAACATCGTCATTAAAATGTGCGAACTCAGGAGCAAACTCTCCGAGTGCGTTTCTTCCCGCTGTCTGTACTATCTTTGCCATATTTTTCTCCTACAAATGTAACTCTGTTTCTATGTCCTACGCGAGTGTTTTGTCAACCCACTTTTCGATCTCCTGTCTGTTTGCCCTGTTAAGCAGTCCGCCTTCTACAAACTCAGCTCCCGGTGCTGACGGCTGGAGTTCCTTGATAGTGTTGCCAAATCCACTTCCGCCCGATGTTGCAAACAGTGTGATTTTCTTGCCTGTGAAGTCGTATTTCTCAAGGAGTTTCTTTAACATTATGTAAACCTCCTTTAACTAAACATCAATCCGATGTATGTCTGAGCATAAAAATAAGCATGTACTTTTGAATACATGCTTATTTTAGTACTAATACGTCTATATGTCTAATACCTATATCGAATTATCAACTATGCCTCAAAGGCATATTGTTACATTGGTCGCTTAATGATAGAAATTTTCACTTAACTCATTTAATCTTCTGGCCGCTTGATTTTACAAATCTCATGTGATATAAAGTAAACACTGTTTACCAAATAGTAAATGGAGGTGACTATCATTCGAGAAAGTACAAAGGAAACAAGAGCGGCCATACTGAAAAGTGCCATGGAAGTCTTTCTTGATGCCGGGTATCAGGAGGCGTCCATGCGTAAGATTGCCGCAAGAGCCGGTATCACTGCTGGCGCAATATACAAGCATTTCTCAGGCAAAGAAGAAATGTTCAATGAGATATTTGCGGAAAGCGGCCGAAAGCTCATGGAAGCCACGGAATCCATGATTGGAACAGGCTTCACTGCCATGTCAGATGACGAGCTGCTCAAGGTGTTGTATTCCAGAGTATCGATGCAGATCTTCGATATGCTTGAGGGCGACATGCAGCTCTTTCATATGCTGCTGAAAAATGACTCCGGCAAATGCCTGGAGAAATTCCGCAGCATCTACATAGAAAGAAGCGCCGGCTTTGCGCTTAAGTACTATGACGAGTTATACAAACGTGGAATCACGGCCAGAAAATTATCTGATAAAACCGTGTATATGCTCTCTCTGGCTGAATTCTCAATAATCTGTGAAATGATCGCAGATGATTCATGCAAAAGTGGAGTCACAGCGGAAATGAAAACTGCATTTATTGAGGCTATGAATGTTCTGTTGCACGGAATAGAAGCAGAACTGCAGATAGGCAAAGCACCCGATGAGCAAGGTGAATAACACTAACTCTCTTCGCCGATCTGCCACGTTCATATAAATAGATAATTTGACTGGTGTCAGATAGAAAGGAAATGTAACTATGGAATATGGATTTACGCAGAAATTATTTGGATATTTCTATCACAATTCATGTATGAAACAGGCAAAAGCACAGCATTTGAGCATTGACAGCAAAGCAATAAAGAACGAGTACAAGGCAATCCTTGAGCGTGCCGATGACATAGGGAAGTCACACCTCATGAGCTCATTCTGCATGGGAGCCTATTTCATCGCATTAAACAGAAAGACTTCTCTTTCACCAGAGGAATGTTTCAGCCTGTACAAAGACGGGCTATGCAACAATAAACTTTTTCATATGGTGATTGGGAATGCGGACAGCTATCTCGACGAGAAAAAGCTTCCTGGAAGAAAGAAATGGTCTGAGGAGTCTCATCTGAGACGCTATAAGAATGACTGGGTTCTTGACATCATCGAGGGCGGACCAAGCGATGACTTCGTACTCGGATATGACTACCACAACTGCGGGATCTGTAATCTCTGCCGTGACGAGGGTTGCTTTGAACTGGCAAAGTATCTGTGCCGTATGGATTACGTTCTCGCCGACATGATGGACATGAAGCTCACAAGGACACAGACTCTGGCCGAAAATGGAGCTTACTGTGACTTCCGCTATGGACGGAAGTCACAGTAAATGATCTACCTTTTATAATCAACCTCTCCTACTGCCATTGGATTCAGATTAAGTGTCACCCATTTGACCGAAAGCTCTGTGAGTCTGTTTATATCCGTCTCATCGGCATCCTTGATGCCGTTTATGAGTCCGGCAAATTCTCTCTGCTCGTCCGCGTCAAGTGGTGTGCCCATACATATGTATCGATACAGGGCATTTGCCATGCTCTTGAAATCTGAATCCCAATTGCAGCAGCCGTTATCCAATATCTCATAGGCAAGTTTTCCCGATATACGGATAACCTCGCCCTGAACTGTGCCCGCATGTCCCGAACCCGGCACAAGAAGATTCCACAATTCTCCATGCTGCTTCTGCCAGCGCTTCTCGTGAATGACGATCGGCGATGTGCCATCATATTCTACCCGCCTCGGAACAGGGGCAACTCCGAGCAGTCCGTACAAATTCTCCATCGACCTGTCAAGCTCCGGCATAATATCAGGACTCATATCTTTCCTGCGAAATTCTATATCCTCAGCCGTACTTCTCATATATGTTCTTATTTTATCTGTGACCGGAACTCCTATTCCGATCAGATATTCTGCTACCGGCGCAAGCTTTATCAGATCAAATGTTCTTGCCCAGTGAAAAGCTCTCTCAAGTGGAGTCTCCCCGGATCCTGATGCCACTTCTGTATCTGCTCCCGCCTGTATCAGACATTTGACAAGCTCAAGATTGCCAGTCTTCACAGCCACATGCATAACGGTCTCTCTGTCAAGGCCTTGGGTTGCTGTTATGTCTGCGCCCAGCTTCACCAGCGCTATCGCCTGTTTCTCTGATGACATTCTTCCTGCATGATAAAGCAGCGGTGTGTAGCCATACTGGTCAACATAGTTGATGTCAATCCCCTGCTCTATCAGCCACCGCATCATATCCTCTGAAAGCGGAAATTCCAGTGCATTTCCCTTGTTGTACCCGCCATATGCGTTGATGTCACATTTGCCAAATACCTTCTTGATATCCTCATCACTTGCCGTCTGCACAAGCTGCTCAAAATCCTTTGGCAGTGTTTTTCTCTTTGCCATGTGTGTACCTCCCGTGTATCTGTTTTTACCTCTTATCCCCAAAATTGCATATCTGTATCGGCGTGCCGCCTTCCATAACGTGGAAACCGTGCCGCTCATAGAAAGCGACATTCTTGCTGTCCTCCGGCATTCCCTCTATGTACAGATAATTCTTGTATTTGTCTCTGATATATTCTACCATATTTCCGGCTATTTTCCGCCCCTGATATTCAGGATGTACAAGAACATAGTGGACAAATGCCACCAGTTCTGAATCATCCAGCACTCTGGCAAGCCCGACAAGACGCTCACCGTCCCATGCGGTAAAGACAGTCTGTGAGTTCATAAGCGCTTTGTAAAGTCTCTGCGGGTATTCTGCCGAGATCCACCCAACTGACTTAAAAAGCTCCTGTACCTGATCCTGTGTAAATGTTTTCTCTTCTGTATATTTTATCATTATGTAAACCTCTGTTTTTCTCTTTCACAATTTTCACGCTACTGGCATTTTTCTAACTGTGTCATGTTCTTTTCATCACCGATATTGATAAAATTTTGCGCCCACATGTTGCATTTCTTAACTGTATCACGTTCTTTTCGTCACCCTCTATGGTCACATTTCTGACATTGTGTCATCTCGTTCTCACTGTCTTCCTTGTAGAAGATGCCTGACCACTGGCAAATGCTCTGTAGTATCGGCACAACGGATTCCCCCTTATCTGTAAGTGAATATTCAACTCTCGGAGGGATCTCATCATATGATCTTCTGCAGACGATCTGATCTGCTATAAGTTCCTTGAGAGTTGACGCAAGTACAGCATCTGTTATATTTTTCATCTCGTTTCTAAGTTCACTGTACCTCAAAGTATCCTTTGCTGTCAGGACACAGATGATCCTTGATTTCCATTTGCCGCCGAATATTGCAAGTCCATATTCCAGCGGACAGCGTATATCTTCATCCAGTTTTTTCTTGTACTTTGCCATATATACATCTCTTTTCTATTTTTTGTTTTGAAATCTACATTGATTGCAAATATTATAACTTTATGGCTCCCAAAGATAAAGTAACTATGAAATTTATTAGTGACCTTCTATATAAAAAATGCAGAGATGAATATTCCAATTCTATATACATCTCTGCATTCATTTTTATAACACGTGTTATCCTAATGTTAAAGCTCTTTTTTATTGTCGGCTCCTGGAGTCGTCACGATCACTTTCTCATTCTTTCCTCCAGCGATCCAGATGAGCAGGAAGAAAAATATCATACTCTCACTCATCAATCCATTTGTAAATCCGATACGGAATGGCGTGTCAGGAAGAAAGCTCTTGACCGCTAACAATACTACATAGAACACAAGAACATTTCCCGCTGCCATCCATCTTGGGAGTGTGGTTTTGCCACGTACCACAACATAAAACCAGTATAAAAATACAGGAAGCATCAAAACTTCACTGACCATTATAACCCATGACAGATGGGAATATAAAGCCTCACATGCAGGCAGTGCCGCCTCTGAATAACCATTATTTGTCATCCAGTTGTAGAGGTAAAGTATCATGATATAGAAAAGATGCAGGCACATCCATGGAGTAAGGCCAAATGCATTCAGATAGTGATATATCTTACGCTCCTTCTCCCCGCGAATAAATCTTCCTATGTAAAACAATGCGATGCCATAGAAAATGATTCCCGGAAATGCCAGAAACATTGCAAGCCCATTTCTCCACGGTGCTATCTGTGATGCGCCCTGGGTAAGCCAGAATAACTCGCCACTACTCGTTGTGTCACCATATATCATCAGCCAGTCTCCTCCGCCATAACAAAAGCAGCCTAGTATTCCGCATATCATTGCCAATGCCAATGTCTTTTTGTCAACCTTGTTCTCCATAATAATTCCTCCCATATTCTTTGTATTGCACTGTATCATGCATCAAGACAAACTCATCATGTTTACATTGACAGCCTCTTTTGCCAGTGCTAGTATCTGTATTAGTTAGACGTATCTAACATTTTTAATTTTAGCATATTATCAAACAATTGGGAGAATATTAGTGTGAAAGAAAGTAGAGGAAAGCCACAAACGGGCGCACTTAAATAAGCTGTCTGAATTAGGTAACTTGTTTAAGAATATAGATTTAGTAGATTAATCAAGAAGCTAAAGGTGCATCTGGAGGTAGTAAACCTTCTTTCTGTAAAAGTTTCTTAGCTTGCTTGATAGCCTTAGCCTTTTGTTTTTCAACTAAAGGTGCGGGCATATCGATTTTGTAAAGATCGCTTGGATTCCACACCTCTCCAGTAGACAGCATCTGGTAGATGGCAGTAAGAATCATACGGGCAATGGCAATAATAGCTCTTTTCTTGCCACGGCGTTTAACGAGGGATTCATATTTCTTCTTGTAGTAGGGAGACTTGTCGGATTTCACGGCTGCATGAGCACACTGTACTAATGCAGGTTTGAGGTAGACACCGGCACGTGTAATGCGAACAGATTTCTTCTTACCAGCAGATTCATTGTTGCCAGGCGTAAGGCCAGCCCAACAACATAGGCGTTTTGAATTACAAAACTGAGACATATCGATACCAATTTCGGAGATGATAGTAATCGCACTATCACGTTTGACACCCGGAATGGTAGTTAGTAACTGGATAGCTTTATCATAATTAGGATCAGAAGAAATCAAAAAATCAATCTGTTTATCAACATCATTGATTTCAGCTGTGATATAATCCATATGTGCGCGGACTAGGCGCATACGGTATTTCTGGGAATCAGTCATCTGATATCCTTCGATGGATTCAATCACAGTGTCTTCTTTGGATTTGAGGCTCCTAAGAAGTTTAGAAGCGATTTCTTCATGGTTAATCGTAGTACCTGATTGTTCAAGCAGATAATCAATAATGGATGTGGATGACTTCCCAAAGATATCGGATACAACAGAATCTAATGCGACATTACAAACAGTAAGAGCATTCTGATATCTATTCTTTTCACTTGAACGGCAAGAAACAAGCTTGTAACGATATCTTGTGTATTCTCTGAGAATGCGGATCGGCTTGCAAGGAATGTAACTGCCTTTCACAAGTCCAAGACGGAACAAATCTCCAATCCATTTAGAATCTTTGGTATCATCCTTGTTACCTTTCACTGCTTTCACCCATTTGGGGTTAGCGATGGTAACATTGATTTGATCTTCGAGAAGATTAAAGACAGGAACCCAGTATTTACCTGTGGATTCCATGCAGACATCATGGCAGTCATTTTCAAGCAGCCATGATTTGAATTCTAGAATAGAATTGTTGAAGGTAGAAAATCTCTTCTTTTGATAGGAAGGTTCAATACTACCAGTGGTTTTGATAATTGTGGCAACGAGAAAAGATTTGTGAACATCGACGCCACAACAGGTTGGATAAGTAACTTTCATAGTGTAGCTCCTTTCATAAAAGATAAGAAGCCATTGACTGAACTGCCACACAATAAAACAAAGAGCTTTAACAATTCTTAGTGTACGGATTCGTGATACCACTTATTTGTGCTTGAAAAGGCAGAACTTACACTGATTTTTATGCTGTCTAAAACAGAGAAAGTTTTTACAACTCCTCTCCCCGTGCTTTGTAGTATAGCTTCTTGAAAACTATTTTAGGCCATAGAGTTGAGCTGTGAAACATTTTCATTACTATTTGTGCCGCCGCTTGGCGGCGGAATGGAGATTTTTATGAAAGTTTACGAATTCGGGGATAAAAATAAACCGAGCATCATGCTCTTTCCTGGCACCTGCTGTTATTGGAAAACTAACTTTGGACACGTTCTTAATGGACTTCAGGAGCATTTTCACACTCTGGTTGTCAGCTACAGTGGATTTGACGATACGGAGAATTCTACATTTATTTCAGAGCTTGACGAAGTTCAGAAGATTGAGAACTACATCAAAGATAAGCTTGACGGAAAGCTGTTTGCAGCATACGGCTGTTCCCTCGGAGGTTCATTTGTCTCTCTTCTGATCGGGCGCCAGAATATACATATAGATCACGGGATCATAGGTTCAAGCGACATGGATCAGGCGCCAAAGTGGCTTGCAAAGCTTGAGACAGCCATCATGATGCCTATGTTCTATCCTTTTATCATGGGCAATGAAAGTGGTCTTCTGAAAAAAGTATTTGAAAAGAAAATGAACGAGGGAAATGACAGTTCTGAATATATGAAGAAATTCATGGAGATCATGGGCAAAGGGAGCGGAATAGACTTTTCATTCATATCCAAGGAGTCCATGAAAAATCAGTTCTGCACCGACCTATACACAAGCGTTGGAGAACACATAAGCGTACCCGGAACTACTATCCACGTATTCTACGCCAAGAAAATGGGTGAGAAATATCTTGAACGTTACAGGAAGTGTTTCGCTGATCCGGATATCTGCGAATTTGATCTGAAGCACGAAGAACTGCTGCTTGACGCCGACCGTTGGATCCATGAGGTCTGCAGGGTGTGCGGCATAAACTGATCTACTCCTACTTCTTCACAATCATATGGACTGCCCCTGCAAATGACAGTACAACTATCACCACATATACGACCTGTGTAATCAAGTGTCCATTCTGCCAGTTGTCCACCGCAAACAGAGTCCATAGCGCGCCCTGAACCAACTGCGTAGCAATCTGTATCTTTTTATTATCCTTATTCTTACAGCTTATTATAAGCAATATTATGTAAACAACAAGACCTATACTAAGTAAAATGCTCATCATAAATATAACCACCTTTCATCTGTATACTTGTTTGGTTAGTTTATTCTAACCAGTTTCATTTTAGCACTTATTATTTTAAATTCAATCAGACAAATTCATAAGTTATATTAAGTATGATGAGCAGCCCATAATTTAAGAGGATGGAGTATTGCCTCAGCAATACTCCCACCCTCTAGTGACTGATTTTTCTGTTGTCCGTCCAACCATATCGACCCTCATGTTCGACAGCACAGCGAGGAATTTCGTCGCCTTCGCCAACGCTCTGTATCTTTCGCAACAGAGTTGGTCACAAACGTAACCACCGGATTGAATCGTGTCAGCCCACGTTGTCCTCATTATGCACTGACCTCCAGAGGAAATCAATGAACCTGTGGTGTAATTTTGACATTCCATTATCATCGCATATAAGAAAGCCGGTCCAAGCACACAGAACCGGCTTTATATAAGTGGAGGAAGGTTTTCTATCCACTTATACGCTATATTATAAAATCAATACGGAGATAGCTTTTTTAAATATTACCAGCCCAGCTTCTGACAGATCTCAGCCCAGGCTTCATCGTCTATCTCCTCATCGCGGAAAAGTCTTCTCTTGTCATCATCAGTGATCATACGAAGCACCTTACATGGATTTCCCGCTGCAACTGCCCAGTCAGGGATATCCTTTGTAACAACACTTCCTGCACCAATTATGACGTTACATCCAATATTCACGCCAGGGCAGATCACAGTGTTGCCGCCGATCCATACGTTGTCTCCAATGGTAACTTGCTTGCCATACTCCCACATAGCACTGCACACATCAGGATATATCGGATGACCTGCTGTGTATATCGCTACATTTGGCGCCATGAAACAATTGTCACCTATGGTCACCTTTGCAACGTCAAGGATCGTACAGTTGTAATTTGCAAAGAAGTTCTTGCCAACCTCTATGTATGAACCGTAATCGCAGTAGAATGGCGGATTGACGCAGGCTCCATCAGACTTGCCGAACAGCTCCGTTACGACCTCTGATATGCCATCGAAATCCGAACGGTCCATGAAGTTCAGCTTCTGCAATATCTTTCTGCACTCAGCCTGCTCATCCATGACTGCCTCATCTGATATATACGCCATCTGCATGTTTCTTCTCTTTCTCATGTCCATACTCATTTTCAATTCTCCTCGTCTTTTCAGTAAAATGTATGCCTCAGCAGCTTACTTCTAAATTCCTTATCCATATCGTATTCCTCTCAAAAATGAATGTTGAAGCGGATATCAGCCATTTGATTTAATATAAAAATAAAGCATTTTAATTTATTTTTATATCATTATTCGACATAAATATATAACAATCGTTCATCATATGGGGGTAAGATAATATCGTGCGTAAACACTATTATTATAACTTACTGTTAGCAAACTTTTTTATTTACATTAACAATCGTAATAACGATTGCTATACGGAATACATTTGAAATGTCACATACATTTAAAAGAGGTTTTTATGGATACATGTAAAAGTATGAAAATTAACTCAGATCTGTCAGAAAATGTAACTTACAACACGCCGGAATTTCCAGCCTACATAAGGATGGAACAGCTATCCCTCTATCCCGACTACAGAGGTGTCAGCCACTGGCATGACGATGTTGAGTTTATTATGATGGTAGATGGACAGATGACATATGACATAAATGGACAGAGAATTGACATGCAGACCAGGGAAGGCGTCTTTGTCAACAGCAGATGTCTGCACTACGGCTACTCAGATGCACATGCAGACTGCCATTTCATCTGCCTGAGAATGTCTCTATCTCTCCTGTCCGCAAATGAATATTTTACCAAGAACTATCTGGAGCCGCTCACTGGCAATACCGGATATCCTTACCAGAAACTTACTCCCGCCATTTTATGGCAGAATATGATACTTGGGGATATACAGGCAATTTACGATACCAGCCATGACGTGTTAAGACCATTCTCCGTCATCGAAAAATTTGCCCATATCATGGAACTGCTGTCGGAGAACATGGATACACAGAATAGAAACGTAGAAAACTCAGATGACCTCCTGTCACTCACCGCCATGATCGGATTCATCCAGAAGAATTATCCAGGCAAGCTGCTGCTCAAAGACATCTCAAGCGCAGGAAACTGCTGCAAAACAAAATGCACATCCCTTTTCCAGAGATATCTGTCTGTATCGCCCATGCAATACCTGAACAACTATCGCCTTGAAAAGGGATGTGCTATGCTTAGAAACTCTTCCATGTCCGTGACTGATGTGGCATACGCCTGTGGCTTTTCTGGTACAAGCTATTTCTGTGAGCTATTTCACAGGCATTATGGGATCACGCCAAATGAATATAGGAAGGAGAATTTATAGCTTTATAACCTTCTTCGCCCTCGCAACAGTCCCCTGAATCACCGGACCCGATACAATCACAGTAACAACCGTACACACACCGAACTTTCCCCCAAGGATCACACCTATCACAACCATGGCCGCATCAAGTATCATCCTGACTACCTTCACCTGCCAGTGATTCCTCTCTGCAAGTGCAAATGTCACAGCCTCATATGAACCACGCCCAAGGTCTGCCGCCGCATAAAGTCCTGTTCCCACCGCAAACAACACAATTCCGACGAGCATGATCAACATATTGAGCCACATGTATTTGCTGTAGACATGCATTTGTGCAAACAGATCAACACACAGACTGTAAACGATCTGATAAAGTATCGTTCCTATATGTATCTGTGATCTGTCATATACGAGAACAAAAAGGATCATTATAACCGCCACTATGAACGACGCTGCTCCGATACTCACATGAAACGTTCCAGATATTCCCTGCCATAATACCGCCAGAGTCGCACCGCCGAATCCGGCATACAATGCCAAGGTTATACCATACGCGGCAATAACTGAACCAATTATTATAACAGCTATCTTCTTTATCCACTCTCTTTTACTCATACAACCTCCTATTGCCAAATAAAAAGACTATAGATAAAACTGTTGTGTTCAGAAACAGCAAAATCTATAGTCTTCTTACATGCCGAGACAAGCGCTTTTTAATTGTTGCTATATTAGATCATTTACAACTTTTTGTCAATAACTGATACTTCATCCCCTACCACCTGGATACAAATTCAAGAGTCTTGTCAATTAAATTCTCTCCTATGCCTGAAAAGCATTTATTTCTTCTATCATCTTACTGACCGCCAGGGAATATGGAATGTTTCGTCTCCAGGCAATCACAGTACTTGTCGTAATTTCAGGAAAAATTTTTCGTTGTACAAGAATGTCGTCTCTCCAATACTTTGCAGCACCTTCGATTGATATCGGATACCCCAATCCATTTGCTGCCATGACTCCGGCATTGGTTCCAAGATTACTCGTAAAAGCAATCTGCAGTTTCGAAAAGTCTTTTCCAAACCAATTGGCAAGTTCACTTTGAACATTTCCTCTTTCGGGCAGGATCAATGGTTTTCATACACTGCATCTGCTGTTGCAGTATGCAATACTATCTGAACCAGCGGATATTTTTCTTTGTACGTTTTACATATCTTCGCCAATGTCTCCATTGCCGCAAATTCACCGCATCCAATGGTTATAGTGCCCTCTACTATCGTTTCTTTCCCTTTAAGTTCCTCTAGCGTTATTTCCTCAAGATTAAGAATCTCCAAGGCCCGCCTTTTTAATAGAATTCCCTCATCAGTAAGTGAGCTTTTCTTCCCCCTACGAATAAATAATGTTACTCCAAGCTCCTCTTCAAATGCCGCCATTTGCCTTGAAAGCGTTGGCTGGGTAATATGCAATTGTTCTGCTGCTTTTGTAAAGCTCTGTTCCTTTGCTACTGTCAGAAAATAGCGTAATAATCTTAATTCCATATCATTAAAGTCCCAGTCTTCCCTTGTTTTTTTCAAACATTTTAATCAGTTCTTTTCCCATCACTATAATTTCGTTTCGCCAGGGATGACCGAAGATTCCACAATTCCATGTGCTATCAAAGAAAAAATAATAATCTCCATCTGGATAATATGTTGGAAAATACACTTGACATTGTCTATCAGGATCATAATAGTTATAATTCATTGAAATATCTTCCATTGGTGAGAATTCAAAACAATCATGCTGCCAGTCTAAGGCATACATTTTTTCCAGTCCTAGTTCCTTCAAAATAGAATTGATTATCTTCTCTTGTTCTTCACTCCAGGGAGTCGCTTTATGATACTTTTTTGTATCGCCTGGTATTATAATCCATTCGCCAGTGATGTCTGTTCCCGGCTTAAACTTAAATTCACTATTTAATTTATCCCATAAAATGATTGTTTCATCTTTAGATATAACTCTCAATATATATTCTCCTTCGCACAGAAAATAAGAATTTACCGAGGAGCAATACTCCATTTATTTATCATAGCATAACGCTATGACAAACTGATCATCCATTTGCGCTTTTTAAAAATAGCCAGCGATACGGCTAATCTGAATATCTCTTCCGTAGTGAGCAATGTGTACACACCTATAATTCCCCATTTAAATACATATGCTGCGAGCAGACACAGTGGAATTCCGATACACCATGTGCCAACAACATCAATGATCATGATGATTTTTGTGTTGCCGCCACTTCTTATGATTCCTCCTCCAAGTATCATATTTTCCACCTTGACCGGTGCATACAAGGCAAATACAATAAGCAGAATTTGTCCTATCTTTTTTACTTCATGATCCACCCTATACAAACCGGTGTAAGCTCCTGTCAGCAGAATGAGCAATACCGATATGATCACTGCTCCAATCAAGCCTGCACACATAATCTTCTCAGACTCTATATATGCCTTGTCATACTCTTTCTTGCCGAGTCTCTTACCAACCATTACCCCGGCTGCTGCAGACAAGCCGCTTAACGCGCCCACAATAAGCCCCTGCACCGGACAGGTAAGTGTGTATGCTGTCAGGTTAGACGTGCCAAGATGACCATACACAGCAGACTCAACATTCTGTCCAAGACTCCACAGAAATTCGCTAACCAAAATTGGCATGATCATTATAAGATAATCCCTAACAGTAATTTTTCTAAAATGTAAGGACAGCATCGGTGCGTCTCCATCTTTTCTGATACATATAACAAAACATATCAAAATAAACGCCATATTAAACAACTGTGAAATAAGAGTCGCTATCGCTGCTCCCTTTACACCCATACGTGGGAATCCCAATTTTCCAAATATCAATAAATAGTTCAGCACTGTGTTTACAACAACCGCACCAAAGCTTGCAAAAAATGGTATTGATGCATGATCTTTACAGCGCAGCCAGACAGATATAATACTACTGACTGCCATAGGTATATAAGATAACGCTATGATCCTGAAATATACTTTACCTGCGCTTATAATATCCGTATCCTTTGTATAAAGTCCAAGAATCTCCGCCGAAAAAACGCAAGCTGCAATCATAAATATTGCAGATACTATGATTCCACTAATAAGGCTCACATCCAATCCGCACCAGGCTTCCTCCGTGTCTCCTGCTCCAATGAACTGTGCTATCAGAATTCCCGCAACAGTACTCACAGCACCAATCACCACAGAGAAAATCAAAGAGAAGTTACCACATAATCCAACCGCCGATATGTTCGTCTCCCCCAGCTGACCTATCATGACCTGGTCAACAATTGAAAATGATGCCTGCAGCATGCTTTGCAATGTAACAGGAATCGCTATTTTGCATAAAGATCTCATGAATTTTGACATGCCAACATCTCCGTACTTTCTCTTTTGATCAATCCTACAGGCAACACGATCTCCGTCTCACAATCCACACCATCACGCATTGCCTCAATGCATTCTATAGCTGTCTTTGCCCTGAGGGATGCATCCTGATGAATCGTCGTAAGTGCAGGATTACTTTCTCTGCTTGCCATATTGTCATCAAATCCAATGATCTGGATATCCTTTGGGATTTTTATGTTCTTTCCCTGTAAGAAACGCATGAACTCAAGTGCATAAAAATCTGACACTGCAAAAACAGCCGTAACCTCGCTCTCTAATAGCTCTTGCAATTTGTCCTGATAAAAGCGCGTTCTCTCTTTTTCCGTCTTTGGAATCTCCCATATCATGGTAGCACCCGGCTCAAAGGCTGCACAAAACCCTTCTATTCGCTCTTTATCCATGCATATAAAATTATCCGCTATACATAATGCTTTTTTATGCCCAAGCTCCCTGAAATATTGTCCAGCTTGATAACCACCATCGTAGTGATCGATCACAAGATTAACAACCTTGGAGCATTGCTCGAAATATCCATCATACACGACAAAAGATATCCTCATCTGGTTTCGAAGCTTCTCATAATCTGTTTCGCAAAATCCCATCAAGATCAGGCCATCCATATTCCACATGGATGCGAACACCGGTATCTCACTGATATCAGCTGTTGTTTTTATCATTAGAAAATATCCTTTTTCATTTACCCCGTGAGAAAGTGCATTCAGTGATGCCATCACGAATCCATCTTCTAAAACTCTCCCTTCATACTTCACATGGTCATTCACCACCACTCCGATGATTCTTGAGTTGTTTCTCGCAAGCAGAATGCCTGCCATATTCGGGATATATCCTGTCCTTTCAAGCTCCTGCTGAACACGTTTTACTGTTTCATCTGAAATCTTTTCTGTATTGCCATGAATCACTTTTGAGACAGTTGCTGTACTAAGTCCTAGTGCATCTGCGACATCCACAATCCTAACTCTGTTATGTATCATATCCATACCCTCTTTACCAGAATTTCTAATTACATGGTACAATCAAAATCTGATTTTTACAAAGATTAAACGCATAACCCATAACAAAATCCTTATTATGTTTTTGTCGTATTTTACTAAAACGTTCTGCCCCTTCTTGCATAGTCCACGCATTGTCATTGATCTTGTATTTCTTATGAAATAAACTCTCTCCTCTTGTCCATAATTCTCTCACAAATATCAATCGCCTTGTTAAATCCCTTGCCCAGTAATTCATCACATGCTTTATTCAGCGCATACGGAAACGCATTTGCCAAATAATCAAACCGCTTCATGGCCATTTGCTCTCCTAGTCCAATGTTAGCCGCTTCTCTTCTAAAAGAATCTCTGGTGATCTTTTTAATATCATACTCATTCCCAATACTAAATGCCATATCTCTGGTACTGCTTGTATATATTACCGTACTCAATATGTCATATGCCGGTGCCAAGCGTACTGTTTTCAACTCTTCATCATAAAGCAATGAAACATTTTTGATATGATTATCTGTATTGCCTATTAGGTAATTGAATATACATATATCCCACATTTTCAATTGATCTGCTATCGGGTTAAACGATTTCTGTCTTATGATTTCAAACATCATTTTTAAATATCCGGCATTATCACTCTCATATTTGTTATGCGCCGAAATTCCCATCGCTTGGGAGAAATCTTCCTGATGTAACCTGTACGGAACACTTAACCCATTGATTTTTTTTAATCCGTCCTTTATTGCACGATCATATCTTTTAGTTGCTAGCAAAACTTCCTCATCTCTGCCATCTCCGACATTGACTATAAAACTTTCAGGAATCTCTATTCCCATATTTCCTGCCGTCATCATACACAACTGCTCATTTATAACTATTCCGTCAAGCCTTACATGACTCTGCTTTACTATATGTGTACTTGGCGCTGACCCTTTTGGTAAATACCAATCTTTATTATTTTCATCATAATATAACCCAACCTTTCCAGATGCTCCTGTAAGTGACAAATGTGACTTTGTGACTAACTCCGCAGTCTCCATTGCTCCTTCTCTTGCCAACTGACTAACCTCATCAATTGTCAATTTCTGATAATCTGCATTTACTACCTCGTTATTCTCATCTGTAATTCTTATTGCTCCCAGACACTCATTACCTAACCCGGCTAATAATGACAGATAATTATTTGCGTCTGTATGCAATAACCCAGCCACACATCTTCTGGTAAATCCTTCAGGTAACAAACCTTCAAAAAAATTCCTTGTATCATCAACGGAAAATGCATTTTCAGATAATGGCAAATGAATTGATATCGGTCTGGCTATGTTACCAGATAAATACTCTTCTGCATATGAGAATCTAGCATCTTCTTCTTTTTCTCCAATTATACGACCTACATATGTCTGCAAGCCACCAATCTCTATCCAAACCCCCAAATTTCTCATATTCTAACCTCTCTTTTCTACGAGAATATCCATTCCCAGTAAATTGATAATTGTAATTGCCTTTCCGATTTCTGCTGTAGCCTTACCTCTTTCCAAATCCGAAATAAAACTTACACTAAATCCTGTAAATTCTGCTATATAAGCCTGAGTATATTTCAGTTCTTTTCTTCTTATTCTGATTGCCTCACCCAAAGATTTTGAATCTATTATTTTCATACATATTCCTCGTCTTTCTATATCAAATTATCAACACATAACTTCATACGCATCATACGGTCGTACGGCTAAATTATATATATACGCTTTACAAATAAGCCGTACGGCTAATTTTGTATAGTTCTGATTATACAATAAGCCGTACGGCTAAGTCAACTTTTCTTATATAAATAAAAACGCCAGAAACCTTGTAAATTCAAGGTTTCTGACGCTTATTATCAGCAGGGGATGAGAGAATCGAACTCCCACCAAAGGTTTTGGAGACCCCTATCATA